>WNFI01700826.1_pt1 | contig 15614 bp, 15 predicted proteins | sample 5400471 | NCBI WGS metagenome assembly WNFI01 (sample SAMN13153348, study PRJNA577476) | soil metagenome | isolation source: 100 cm saprolite on Douglas fir-dominated hillslope | place: USA:California | collected 2013-09-17 | reverse complement strand
GACCGCGACGAGCATTCCGCTGAGAAACATCGATGAGAGCTTCATGGGGCATTCTCCAGTTTGGGTGGTCTGGGGGGAGCGTCGTCGCCCCTTGTCCTCTGCCACGCGATGAAGATGGCCCTGGCCGGATTACAGCTCTCTGACCCGAGAATTACAGTGTTGTCATCCTGGAACCTCGACACCGGATTCGCCTCGGCGGAGTGTGTCGAGGGTCACTACCATATCCTGACTCGGTCGGACGGGGCTCTCCACATCCTGTCGCCCGGCCTTACGTCGAACGCTTTCATAAATGCATCGTTGTTTACCAGCGGCACGAAAGCTCGGTACGGCCCCGGTGAGTGTTCGTTCGACAACAACTGTTGGCGTAACGCATCGTCGAGATACTTGATCCGCCAGATCTGCGCGAAACTGATAAAAAAGCGCTGATCGCCTGTGAGGCCAGCGATCACGACGGACTCCTTCCCGCCGAGCGCTATGTGGTAGGCGCGGTACGCCTGAGCGAGTCCACTCAAGTCACCGATATTCTCTCCCATGGTCAACAGGCCGTTGATGTGAACGCTGTCGATCGGCACGATCACATCGTACTGAGCGCCAAGCTTGGCCGCGCGCGCGTCGAATGCCGCCGCATCAGCTTTGGTCCACCAGTCGCGGAGATTCCCGGCGGCGTCGAACTTCCGGCCCTGATCATCGAAGCCGTGGCCGATCTCGTGGCCGATCACGGCGCCGATGCTGCCGTAGTTGGCGGCATCGTCGGCGTTGGCGTCGAAGAACGGCGGCTGGAGGATCGCGGCGGGAAAGACGATCTCGTTGTTGAACGGGCTGTAATAGGCGTTGACAGTCTGCGGCGTCATGGCCCAGCGAGTCCGGTCGACAGGCCGGCCGACATCCAGCGCCATGCGGTCGTAGGCGTGGATTCGAGCGCGACGGACGTCAGCGATGAGGGTGGTTTTGTCGGTCGTGATGCCTGTGTAGTCCTTGTACCGGGCCGGGTAGCCGATCTTGACTATGATACGCGTGAGCTTGTCCTTCGCCTGGAGCTTGGTTGCGGGACTCATCCAGTCGAGGCTGTCGATCCCGGTTCGATAGGCGGCGATGAGGTTCAGGATCATCGCGTCCATGCGTGCCTTGGCCGCCGGGTTGAAATTGCGCTCGACGTAGAGCTTGCCAATCGCGTCACCAAAGCCGGCTTCGACTTCGTCCACGGCGCGCTTCCAGCGGTCGCTGTTCTGCTCCTGTCCGGACAACGCCCGCCCGCGAAACTCGAAGCGTGCGTTCGCGAACGCCGCCGGCAGATCGTTCGCGTATGAATCGAGCAGCTGCGCGGTGAGATACTCACGCCAGGTCGTGACCGGCGTCGTGGCGACAATTGCGTCGACGCCGGCGACGTAGTCGAGCTGACGAACATCGACATCGGTCGCCTTGATCAGGCCCGCGACCGCGATGTACGCGTACCAGTCGAAGTTGCGCGACAACGCCCGGAGCTTGGGAATCGTCAACTTGTTATAGGTCGCATTGGGGTCGCGATCGCGCGCCATGTCCCACTGCTTCTTCGCCAACTCTGTTTCGAGCGCGACCACTCGCGCTGCCGCGCCGCCGGCGTCGGGCAGATTCGCGGCGGTGAAGAGCGCAGCGACATAATGCTGATACGCCTGTCGCATGGCGGCCATCTTCGGCGTGTCGAGGATGTAGTAGTCGCGGTCAGGCATCCCGAGCCCGGATTGGCTGATGACGACGATGTTGGCGGTGGACCTCTTTGGATCGGGGTTCACCGTGACGCGAAACGGAAACCGCACGCCGATGCGGGCGGCGTGGGCGAACGCCGCGGGGAGCTGCGAGTTTCCGGCGATTGCGGCGATGGCATCGAGCTCGGACTGAATCGGCGCCACCCCCAGCTTCTCGATCGCCGCCGAGTCCATGTAGCTGATGTAGACGTCGGTAATCATGCGTCGTTCGCCGCCGACGGCGGCCTTGGAGCGCGCGAGTTCCTCGAGGATGGCATGCATCGACGCCCGGCTCTTCTCGCGCAGCTCGCTGAAGGCGCCCCACGCGGACATGTCCGGCGGTATCTGTACTTTCCGGAGCCACCCGCCGTTCACGTACAGGAAGAGATCGTCTTGCGGGCGAACCGACTTGTCGAAGTTCGTCGTGTCGATGCCGAGGGTGACCATCGGCGGTTGGGCCTGTCCAATCGCAGCGCGGCCAATCGTCACGGCGAGCGCAAGGAGTCTCGTTAGGCGCATTCGGGAGCGTTAGAGTGGATGCCGCAGTCTGAAGATAAGATCAGCGTCGCGCCAGCGCATCGCGCTATGTGACTGATTGGTCCGGTTGGTCTAACCGCGAACGGGGAAAGGGCGCAGAACTCTCAAAGTCCGCAGATGATAACGAACTCCTTTGTCGCTTTTCTCTGCGGCTTCTTCTGGTTATCTGCGTAGGTCTGCGCTCGCAGTTGGTCTACGGATGCCTCTTCGTCGACTCCTCCGGCGGGTCACTATCGCACGTCGGTCTGCCTCGGCCTTGGCCGCGGCGCCACCGGACGTCTTTGGAATCGAGGTGGGCGGACTCAGATCATTACGAAGCCGACTCCACCCGAGCTTGGCCAATGGCAGAGGCTCTCAGCGGCGCCGCGCGGCGACCCGAGGTGGACCGTTAGTTGCAATGGTGCGTGCATGACCGCGAGACGATACCAGCACTGCTTCACGACCACGAGCCGCTTCAGCAAAGGCACGCAGTCCCGGCTGGAGCGCTCCCTCATTCGCGCGCTGCTCAGTCGCGGCGGAGCAACATTGCCGCTGGAGGCCGCCGTCCGTGCCGCCACCGGGGAGTTGAAGGCCGAAGGACTGACTGAGCCGGCTGTCCTCGAAACGCTTGGCTCTCTTGTGGAAGAGACCGGCCGCGGGTGCGGCGTCGACACCATGTCGCTACTCTCTGGCGAGCCTCGCTGGATGCCGGTCCGGACACAGGTCCTCGAAACGGCGAGAAATGAGCTTGCCTTGCGCGCAGCCCTCCAATCTGGTGATGGCATGTCACGAAGCGATGTCAGGAATGAAGAGGCGGTTCATTAGCGTCTGGCCTCCGTCTCACTCCGCGCCGCGATGCGCCGTCGGCATCTCGAGTAGTTTATTGCTTCTCGTTTCGTTGTCACTCGACGACATGCGCTCTCCAATCTGTCAGTTCGCCCCTTCGCCGTAACATGGCGGGCAACGCAAAGTTGTCCGGGCCAGACCTCGGAAAAGGCATTCCGGTAGACACGCTCGCGGCAGGTGAGAGACTCCTTGGGCACGCTGCCGGAGAGGCCGTCCTTCTGGCGCGGATTGGCGACGACTATCTCGCAATCGGCGCGTCGTGCGCCCACTACGGAGGACCCCTCGCCGAGGGAATGATCGTAGGCGACACGGTGCGCTGCCCCTGGCATCACGCCTGTTTTAGTCTCCGGACGGGCGAGGCGCTCCGCGCACCCGCTCTGAACCCCGTTCCACGGTGGACCGTCGAGCGGCAGGGCGATCGCGTGATCGTCAAGGACAAGATCGAGCGCGATCCGCTCGCTCCGACGTATCCCATCGGCGTGCGAGCTCCCCGTCCGAGTGAGGTCGTCATCGTCGGCGCCGGCGCCGCCGGAACAGCGGCGGCTGAGATGCTTCGCCGCTGTGGGTATCACGGTCGGCTGACGATGATCGATGCCGAGCCCGACTCGCCATACGACCGCCCCAATCTGTCAAAGGACTACCTCGCCGGGAACGCGCCCGAGGAGTGGATTCCGATTCGGCCCGCGGAGTTCTACCAAGCGGCGCAGATCGACATCGTGCGAGGCCAAGTCTCTCGCGTCGACGTTCCGGCTCGAGAGGTTCACATCGAAGGACACGCACGGATTCCGTTTGAGGTTCTGCTGCTCGCGACCGGTGCCGAGCCAGTTCGACTCGCCTTGCCCGGTGGCGATTTGCCACACGTCCACTATTTGCGGTCGCTGGGTGACAGTCGCGCGATCATCGCTGCCGCGAAAACGGCAAAAACTGCTGTGGTGATCGGCACGAGCTTCATCGGGCTCGAAGTTGCTGCGTCTCTGCGCGCTCGCGACATCGCGACTCATGTCGTCGCGCCCGAGGCAATCCCGCTCGAACGCATTCTCGGCACTGAGCTCGGGACGTACATCAGATCGCTTCACGAGGAGAAAGGCGTGCGCTTTCATCTCGGCCGCAAGCCGCAGGGCATCGAGCGCGGTGCGGTGATCCTCGATGACGGATCGCGGGTCGCCGCCGACATGGTCGTCATCGGCGTCGGTGTGAAGCCGCGCGTGGCGCTGGCGGAGCAAGCCGGGCTGACGATGGACCGCGGCGTGATCGTGAACGAATATCTCGAAACCAGTGTCGCCGGCATCTACGCCGCCGGCGACATCGCGCGCTGGCCCGACCCGCATACCGGCGAGCGCATTCGCGTCGAGCATTGGGTCGTCGCGCAGCGGATGGGCCAGACCACGGCGCGGAACATCCTCGGCGCGAAGGAGCGATTCGCCTTCGTGCCGTTCTTCTGGAGCGCGCACTACGACGTGACTGTCAACTACGTCGGGCACGCCGAGACATGGGACCAGCTACGAGTCGACGGGTCGGCGGAGAAGCGCGACGTGGCGGTGCGGTTCGATCGTGCCGGCAAGATGATCGCTTTGGCGAGCATTTTCCGCGACGACGAGAGTCTCAGGGCGGAAATCGAAATGGAACAGAGGGTTTCGGCCGAAGCGTAGGCTGGGGGATAGGGGGATAGGGGCTAGTGGGATGGTGAAACGGCGGTCGCCGATCGCGTCAGGGCGCTTCGGTGCCCTCGACAGGAGCCTCGATACCTTCGAGGTCGGGATCCGTCCCCGCTTCGGCGTGAAGGCGGCGGCGCTCGAGGCGCTCTTCGCGCTTGGCATCCTTTTTTTTCTTCCGTTCTTGTTCTTTTCTGCGCTTCTCGAAGTCGTAGTTGGGTTTCTTGGGCAATTCCAGTTACACGGTTGCGGGTTGCCCGGCAATGCAGCCGATTGGCGACAGTGGCGTCCGGGCGGGCGACCGAAGGATAGCCTTGGCGCGGCCATTCCGTGACCACCCGGCGGAATGCGGCCAGGGGATGGGACAAACCCTGTCTCCGGAGACGGACGATCCGCCATCCAGCGGTGGGGTGAATCGCGATCAAGACCATGGGCCATAACGGCTTGAACGGCAGCTCCGACCGCGGCACACTCGGCGCATTGAAGGGTCGCGCTGCACACCCTTCAATCAGGAAGGTCTATGCGTCGCCACCACGAGGCATTCCGGAAAGTTCGCGCCGTCGCGATCACTCTGACGGTGATCTTGCTCGTTGCCGCTTGCGGCCGCAAGCAGTACTTGGCGCAGTATCAGTTCAGTGATCGCACGCTCGCAATGGTCTATCTCGAGCCGCCCTCGCCGGAACTGTTGACCGGGTTTTACGATGTGCCGCGATCGGCCGATCCCGTCCAGGTGGCGATGCGTGTCGGCGGTGGCGTCGCGAAGGAGATCCAGGTGAGCAGGGCGAGCGCGAGACTCGACAGTGCGGGAAGGCATGTCGACGTCGCCGCTCAACTCGCGCAGCGCACCCTCGAGCGCGCGAGCCGATTCCTCGGCACGCGGCCGACGACCAGTGCGGCCGACGCCGATTATATCCTCGAGATCACTATGAAGCGCTTCGGGATCGACGCGCGATACTCGACGGCGACGTATCTGTACACGCGCGCCGAGGCGGTCTTGATGGATCGCAAGACAGGCCGCGAGATCTGGAGCGTCGACGTGCGAGGCAACGACAGGCTGACCCCGTGGGTGCGTGGCAACCGGGACGTCCCAAGCTCGATCATCTCGGCGGCCACCATCAGCACCGTGAGCGTCGCCGATTTGCGGGAGGCCCTCGATCAACTCGTCACGTCGTCGTCGAACGCGATCACGAATGAGCTGCGAGACAAGCTGAGAGACGTTCGGGATCGTTGAAGTAGTGGGTTAGTGGGTTAGTGGGTTAGTGGATTGGTGGATTAGTGGGTTGCTGCATTCCAATCCACCAATCCGCCAATCCACCGATCCACCGATGTCAATGTCCCCGTCGCATAGCGGGCGCGCGCCCCGGATACCACTTGGGGTCGAGCGTGAGCAAATCGCCGGGGTTCACGGTGATCGTCCCGTAGCGAGCCGACCAGTGTAGGTGCGGCCCGGTGACGCGACCGGTTTGTCCAACGAGTCCAATGACCTGACCCCGCGCCACCGTGTCACCTCTGACCACAAGCGGCTTGCTCATGTGAAAATAGCCCGTGACAACGCCGCCTCCGTGATCGATGTAGACCACGGTTCCTGCCAGGTAGAACGTGTCGACAAGGGCGACGACCCCGCGATTGGCCGCCTTGATCGTATCGCCAACCGCTCCTCTGAAGTCCACGCCCAGATGGCGGCTCGTCACCGCTCCGTTGAAGACGCGGCCCGTGCCGAACGGACTCGTGACGACGGAAGATCGGGGCTGTACGAACGCCAGGGTCCAACGCGGCGACGACGCGTGGGACTGCCGTCCGACTTCTCGTGCCCTCGCATTCTCACGGTTGATCCGGTCAGCGGTTTCCGAGGCCATCGGCTTGGAGAACGAGCTGTCGACGGCGAGGGGCTCCTCCTTCAGCGCCGGTATCGGCGGCAACCTCATGACCGCGGCGACCGTATCGACCCGACCGGATGCGTGCCGGAGAAAGGCGCGCGCGCTCATCGTGCCCGTGGCATCGGCGGGGATGCCGCCGATCGCGTGCCAACTCTTCTTGCCGGCTGCGATGAAGTGCAGGGGCTCACCGGAGAGCAGCCCGTGCACCGCGATCACGGAATCACGGTCGCTCGACGTAGTCGCAAGAGTGAGCCGGACGATTGTACCTGGCTGGGGGGGGGCGGGCGAAGCCGTAAGACGAGCACCCTGGCCCGCGGCAGCTTCCAGCCCCAGGACGGAGAGGATTGCGACGAAACCTTGCTTCATCCGTGAATATTACCCGGATCGCCTGCTTCCTTGTCGCACTCCCTCGGAGTGATGGCCGGACAGGCTATATCTACGGACGATTCCTTGCCCCGGAATGACATTCTGGCCCCTTCGGACGTCAGTGTGTTGACCCTCAACCCCCATGCGAGGCTGCATGCCCGTCGAACTCTCACTTCTCTCCGACGTTCCGATCTTCAGGCTGCTCGATGATAACGAGCGGGCGACGCTCGCCGCGCTGTTCGAGCAGCGTAGCTGCGGCGTTGGGGAAGTCATCTTTCACCAGGGCGAGCCCGGTGACGAGATTTTTCTCGTCAACGAGGGCCGCGTTCAGGTGTTCATCACGAGCGATACCGGCGAGAAGATCATCCTCGGCGAGAATACACGAGGCGATGTCTTCGGCGAGATCTCATTGCTCGACGGCGGCCCAAGAACGGCGGCGGCGGTCGCCATCGAAAGGACGGAGGTGCTGACGCTCGATCGGGACAAGTTGCTCGAGCTCGTGGAGCGCCACCCGCATGTGGCGATCGACCTGTTGACTGTTATGGGACAACGGCTTCGGGGCACAGATGAGCTATTGCGGACCGGGGTCACTCGCAATCTCAATGCGGAAGAAGAGGACCTCATGACCTTCGGCGAGCGAATCGCCGATCGTGTCGCGAGCTTCGGCGGTTCGTGGACATTCATCTTGTTGTTCGGAACGTTCCTCGTCGGCTGGATCGTCCTCCAAAGCATGCTGGGGAAACGCGAGATCGATCCGTTCCCGTACATCCTGCTCAACCTGTTCCTGTCGATGATCGCCGCGCTTCAAGCGCCGGTGATCATGATGAGCCAGAACCGGCAATCGACCAAGGACCGGCTCAAAGCCGACCTCGACTACCAGATCAATCTCAAATCCGAGCTCGAGGTGGCGCAGCTGCACCGGAAGCTTGACCACTTGACCGAGCGATTCGAAGCGGCGTCAGCGCGGCCGAAGCACATCACCTAGCTGCCGAGGGCAGTGAAGCCACGCGAGCGACGATTGGCGCTCTGGGGGAACGCCGGCGACCTGTGGCCACCCAGGCTTTTCAAAACCGAATGCGCGCCGTCAGCCCCGCACTTCGGTTCGCCGCCGTCGGCATCGGTGGGAGCCAGGGGCCAATGCTGATTCGCTCGTTCGCCGGGGCGTCTTGATGGCGAGCGTGACGCATTGCCACAATGCTGTTTGCTGCAATCGACAAGAGGCCAGCGCCCATAGTCAGATTCGCGATGCTGTGCTTCACGATTCTGCTGTTATCGGTGTAGCCACCAAAACCGAGCGCAGCAACGCCTGTCGCGATCCCGATCGCGTTCAGCGTGGTCCGATGGCCATCCAGATTGCGGACCAGATTCAATCCGCTGACCAGAACGGAGCCGGCCGCCGCGCCAACATCGATGTTCGTCCATTTATCGTCGACCGGCTTGACGATCGTTACTTGCCAACTATACGACGGCTGGATTCGAGACGCCTCGGAGAGCGTCAATCCGTTGTCGTCAAGCCACGCGGCGAACGCGGTGTCCGTCGCAAGCGAAGCGGCATAGACATGGAGATTCTCTCGCGCAACGCGCCGGACTATGTTATCCCGCCCGGTCGATGCGAGCAGCTGGCCGATGGCGCAGCGAACGCCCGTCCGTTCATCGACAAACGACGGGACCATACGGTCGGGCACGTCATAGTTATGTGGAAAGAGACCTCGATCGCGATACGCGGCCAGCGTCGCCAACAGTCTAGCGCGCCGCATCTGCTGGCCAAGCGTCAGCCATCGGTTGTCTCGGGGTATGAGTTCGGTAAGGACACTGTCAAAATGCGCTTGGACGCGCCCAACCTCCCGCGCCTCGGCGTCGTGCCGTCCATCTGTCGCTGAGTCAGCGGCGAACAACGTAGCTGCGACGAGGCCGGCGGCGAGCGTGATGGCGGTGAGCTTTCCATTTGAGGCGTTCATGACGGGCTCCAGAGGATTCACTTGTCAAACCAATCCTCCGGCTCCTCACGTCACCTGACACGACGTCAGAGCAACGAGTACAGCAGCGCTACGCGGGGACTTCGCTCTCCAAACGCCCAATCACCGTCGCCGCCCACGTCTTCGCGCGGTCGATGTACGCTGTCATGTCAGGCAGCCTGGCTCGCGGATCATAGACGTCCCTGATGACCATCGGCCAGCTCTTCGGCCAACCCGTCGGCAGCACCGCCAATGGATCCTTGACCCGGGTCGGTCCATCGAACTCCGCGCTCGCTCGTGACCGCAGGTCGCGAGCTGAGGCGCGGCCGGACAGCACGTCAGCGATGGCCGACCGCCACAGCGCCAGGACTTCGGTCTTGTAGCCTCGCGGGTGCTGGAGGTAATAGCTGGCGACGGTGATATGATGAACCGCGCCGAACGCCGCTGGATGCTCGTTCTCGAACGCCAGCAACCCATGAAAGCAGTCGAGGCACGTTGCTCCGGGAAATTGGGCTGCCCCACACTCGTCGCATCGATCGAGCGTCGTTTCCCGCCGGCTCTCGGGCCACAGATCCGGGAATCCGGATTCGCGCAGCACCGTCGGCCAGTTCCCGTGTGCCAATCCGGCGGCGACGAGTACGTCCCGCCAATCCACTGCGGCCTCTCGTAGAGCGGCAACCACCCTCGCTACGTCGCCATTGCCGATTTTCAGGATCGCGCAGTGAACGCGGTCGAGATCGCGCCACATCTTCGGCGCATCGAGCAGCGGAAGGCGCGTCTCCTCGAACGCCCCCAACACCCTCGCCGCGTCACCCGCACTGAACCGCTTCGCGATCTCGGCACGAACAACCGGCGATACATTCACCGCGAGTCCGCGGGGCCGCTTCGACTGGACAATCGACGCAGCTCGATCTCCGACATAATGAATCCAAAGCCAGGCCATCCTCCGGACTCTATCGAGCGCTCAAACCATATTCGCGCGTTCGCCGTATCACCGCGAACGAGGCGCCAGTTTCCGATGCCAAAGCTGAGCGTTGCCTCCTGAACATCCGCGGTGTCGGCCGGCGTGAACACCTGGTCGGGACCAACCAGTCCTCGATAGAGTTTGAGCCGCTGGGCATAGGCATTCACGACCGGCAGCGAATCAGGATGCCGAGCCAGCATCGCGCGGGCATCGGCTTCACGGCCGGCACGCATCAACGACATCCACAACCAATCCGTCGACCCGGCGAGCTCGCCGGCATCCGGTGCCTTGGGCTGCGCATGCGTGAAGCACTCGGCGGCGGCGGCAAACTCGCCTCGCGCGAAGCGAACGATCCCGAGATGATACCAGATGCCGTAGTTGGCGGTGTCGATGCGATTGCCGCGAGTGAGATCGTCGAGTGCCAGATCCATCTGGCGCGTCGACAGATACCGATGCCCTCGCCAACGCAGCAACATCGGATGGTTCGGCGCGATGGCCAGGCCACGAGTAAACGTCTCGATCGCCTCGCGGAACTGCCGCGCGCCGGATTCCGCGACGCCGAGGGCGACGAACTTGTCGATGTTGCGCGGATCGGCGGCGAGGGCCGCCTGAGCGCGCGCGACCGGGCCAGTATCCGGCTGCGACCGATACTCGACCCCAGCGGGCGAGCGGTATTGAATGGACTGCGCGACCGCCGATGTTCCGGAAAGCGTCGCGGCGATTACAACGAGACGAGTGATTGACATTTTGTTGCTCGTGATCAGGAGCCTGGCATACGCTCATCGGCGGTCGGGCCGTAGATCGATGGAATCGGCACGTCCACCAGCCGCAGATAGACGGTGAGCTGGCCGCGGTGATGGATGAGGTGATTGATGTGCTGGCGCACGATCTCACCTCGCGGCTGCGTCATCACGACCCGCTCGCCGAACTTGAGCGACCACGTGACCTTGTAGTCGGCGTCTTTGCTGCTGGCGATCGCCGCGCGAGCCTCTTTCACGTTTTTGTCGAACATCTTGACGAGATCTTCGGTCTTCTCGTTGCTGTATTTCGCCGCCGCGGCGAGGTTGAGCTCCGTCTCTTTCACCGCGTTCGTGATCCAGCCAGGCATCCACGCCACGAGCTGCGCGAGGTGGGCAAGCGAGAAGGACTTCTGGTGCGGCTTCCACGTGCCCTTGTCGGCCGGAACTCGTTCGAGCAGCCGGCGGGTGGTCGCCATCTCCTGATCGAACTCGGGCAGTAGGGTTTCGGCGATAGTCATCTGGCCTCGCGTTCTGAATGTCTCCAATAACCAACAACCGCTGCCCGCGACCCGGAAGGCCTAGAGACGGTGGACCTCCGCAACGTCGGTCGGGCTCCGAAAGAAGTCGACGCAGGTCCCGCGGAGGTCGATGCGGCGCCGAGAGCAGTCGATGCGGCATCGAGAGCGGTCGATGAGAGACATGAAGCGATCGATGAGACGCATGTACGAGTCGATGAGCACGGCGAAGCGGTCGATGAGACGCATGAACGAGTCGATGAGAACCACGAAGCGGTCGATCAGGTACAGGAACGGGTCGTGTTGGCACTCGGACGATCGTCTGAGGCGCTCAAACGAGTCGATCACACGCTCGAACGGGCGTCTAAGTCAGCCCGACAGGTCGTTTCTGGGTGGCGACTGGCGACCGAGCGTCCGCGACTGGTCGCTTTGTGTCTCGTGCGATTCGTTCAGGGAGACATGCGTGTCGTTCGGAAGCTTGTCTCGACCGCACTGAGGCTCGTCTCGTCGCCACCGAGGCTCGTCTCGTCGCCACCGGGGCTCGTCTCGGCAACGCAGACTCCCGACTAGCCCGTTCAGTGGCTTGCCTCGCCGACGGAGAGGTTCGCGTCGGTCTTGCATGGGCCCGACTCGTCGTCAAAGGGGCTCGTCTCGGTCGCACAGACTCCCGACTCGCCAGTTCAGTGGCTTGACTCGCCGACTGAGAGAGCCGAGTCGGCCTTGAATGGGACCGACTTGTCGTCAAAGGGCCTCGTCTCGGTCGCGGAGCCTCTCGAGTTGGTCATTCAGGGCGTTGTCTCGGTCGCACAGGCGCTCGAGTGGGTGGCACAGGCTGTTGCCTCGGTCGATCAGCCGCTCGAGTCCGTGGCACAGGGTCGCGACTCCGCAGGTAGGCCGCTCGGGCAACGTTGCGACAGCTACCGTCTTCGCCTTGCGGTGATCAGCACGGCAATCTCGTCCGGGCGCGGGTTGACGAAGTCGAGACGCGTGCGACCGTCGGACGTCGTGCTCACGGTCGCGGGGATCGAGCTGTTGGTGAGCACCCACCCGCTTGGCAACACCACGGCATTGAAGGGACGGCCGAAGCTCCGATCCCAGACCAACTCGTCGCCGGAGACCTTATAGCGGGCCGTGTCGGTGTAGGTCTCGTACATGCGGAGGCGGATCGACTCGCCCGGCCTCACCGCCGCGAACCGAAAGACGACGGTGTCGTGATGGATCTCCCACTTGAGATCGTCTCCGGTGTCGAGGTTCCGCGCCCGCGGGTTGGAGACGGTACTTCCGGCACGAACGACGTTGAGATAGGTGCTCGTGCCGCCCTTCGACTCGGTGTAGTCGTGATAGAGGTCGAAGGCGTGCGTCTCCGGCTGTTGAAGGAAGTAGACGATCTCGCGGTTCTGGTGCGCGCGCTCGTCGAGTCGCGCCGCAACGCTAGACAGTCCGGCGCCAAACGAGCTCGGACGCGCTCGCAGCGTCACTGCCGCTTCCGACGGGGTGTTATTCCAGAAGCTGACGCCGACTCGGCCGTCAGGCTCTTGAAGCACCTGGCTCGGGAAGCTCGATGAGATCAGCTCGTAGCCCGCCGGCAGCACGACGGCGTTGCGCTTGATGCCAAGTGGCCGCGTGAAGACGATCGTGTCGCCGCGCATGAAGTAGCTCGCGGCGTCCTCGTAGGTCTTGATGATCAGCACACGCCCGCCGCCGCCGTCCGCCGGCACCGGCCGCGCCAGCGTCACGCGGATGTAGGTCTGCGTCGTGTCATTGCCCCGGATGCCCGCGGCGTGAGCGACAGCGAACCCGACGACCTCGAAGTCGAGCGGCTTGCCCGTCGCGCGGTCGAAGACGCTCTCCTCCGTGGCGACGCTGCCCTTTCTGATCGGATTGAAGTAGTAGGTCCAGCCGGCCGTGCTGGCTGTCACTTCATAGATGATCTTGAACTTGGCCGAGCCCGGGGCGAGGAGCTCGTAACGCGTGTAGGCGCCCGATTCGGTTTGTGGCGGAGGGACCTGGCCCGCCAATAGCCGACCGGAAATCAGAATGACGCCTGTGGAAAGCAATACCCTCATGCGAGCCACCAATGCACGTTGACGGTCATTTCTTCGGCCAGACTACGCCCTGCACTTTCGGCACGGACCCGATCCCCTTCGCCACGAACTTCTGGACCCGCTTGCCCTCGTAGGTCTCGGTCGTGTAGATGTTGCCCTTGGAGTCCGTCGCGATCGAGTGCACGGCGAACCAGGTACCGGGCTGACGCCCGCCGTCACCGAACATCGTCAGGATCTCGAGCGACTGGCGATCCATCACGTATATCCGCTCGTTCTTTCCATCGGCGAGGAAGATGTACTTCTGGGCCGGATCCCTGGAGAAGGCGATGTCCCAGACCGATCCGTCGCCGCGCGTCTGTGGATAGATCCGGCTTTCCTTGACGAACTTGCCGGCTTTGGTGAAGACCTGAATACGATCGTTCGGACGATCGCACACGTAGACGAATCCGTCATTCGACGGCTCGGCGCAGTGCACGGGGTTCCTGAATTGCGGAATCGGCGCTGAATCCGGACTGTAGGCACCGTAGTTCGTGTCCGAAGGCACGTTGCCGTATGCGCCCCAGAAGCGTTTGATCGCGCCGGTCGTCATGTCCACCACCGCGACGCGCTTGTTGCCGTAGCCGTCGGCGATGTATGCCTCCTGAGCGGGAATGTCGAACGAGATCTTCGCCACACGCCCGAAGTGCTCGAGACTCCTGCTGTCCGCCGACAGGCCCGGCTTGCCGATCTGCTGAAGGAACACCCCCTCGTGCGTGAACTTGAGAATATGCGAGTCGGCGCCCGGCGAGGTGGCGTTGCCAGTGCCGTTCCCGCCAATCCAGATGTTGTTCTTGTCGTCGACCGAAATCCCGTGGTTCGAGCTCGGCCACACGTACTTTCCGTCAGACACGGGGCCGCCCCATGCCTTAACGACATTTCCTTGACTGTCGAACTCGATCACCGGCGGCGCGGCAACGCAGCACTCGCTGATTGGCGACGAACCGCCGGCGCCATCTTCCGTTCCAGGCAGCACGGTGTCGACGCGGCGAGCGCGATGACGACCGTGATGGCCGACAGTGTGACGAGAAACTTCATGGCGCGACCGCGCATCACTTGCCTCCCTTGGGCCAGGCCACGCCCTGATTCTTCGGCACCGCGCTCACGCCCTTGAAGACGAACTTCTGAAGTCGCTTGCCCTCGAGGGTCTCCACGGTGTAGACGTTGCCCTTGGAGTCGGTCGCGATGCCCTGCAGCGCGAAGAACTCGCCAGGCTGTCGTCCGCCATCGCCAAAGCTCGACAGCGGTTCAAGGGTCCGCCGATCGAGGATCCACACTTTCATGTTCTGGCCATCGGCTACGTAGACGTACTTCTGCTGCGGGTCGCGCGAGAAGGTGACGTCCCAGACGGACCCGGCACCCCTGGTGCTCGGTGCGATAGTCTTCTCCTTGAGGAACTTGCCAGTCTTGTCAAAGACCTGAATGCGATCATTGGCGCGATCGCAGACGTAGACCATTCCGTCGTTCGAGAGCTGGACGCAGGACAGTGGATTGCCGAACTGTGAGCCTGCGTCCATCCCCGCGACGTCGGTCGCCGCTTTTCCAAAGGCACCCCACGTCCGCCTGATCGCGCCGCTCGTCACATCGACGACTGCAACGCGGTGGTTGCGGCTGCCGTCGGCGACATACGCTTCATTGGCCGCCGCGTCGAACGACGCTTGCGTCGGTCCACCAAACGCATCGGTCGACGCACTGTTGGCCGGCAATGGCGGAACCATCGCGCCTCGTCCTCGACCACGTCCACCACCACCGCCGCTGCGGCCTCCGAATCTGGGTATCGCGGGGACCCACTCCGCCAATCCAAATGTTGCCGTTCGGCGCGATTGCAAGGCCGGAATTTGACGATGGCCAAGTGTAGCCCTGCCCTGGGCCGCCCCAATGCCCGACGAGCGTCCCGCCAGCGTCGAACTCGAGCACATTCGGCGACGGAAAGCAGCACTCGCCGATCGGCGGCGTCGCCTCGGCGCCAGTCTCTGTACGCCCGGTGAAACTGTTCGGCAGGTTGACGACCCACACATGATCCCGCGAGTCAACGGCGAGTCCGGTCGCAGAGCCGAGCAACCAGTGCATTGGGAGCGGTTTGGGCCAGAGCATGTCGACCTCGAACTTTGGCGCCTGAACGGTCTGCGCTCCGAGGGGCGTCGCGAGGGCGAGCATGGCGAGCGTTGTCCGCAACTTCATCGTATACTCCCGGCGTGTCTGGTCAGCGACCCGTGATCTTACGAACGCTCGGTGCATGGGGCCAGTGGTGCGGTGTCACCCGTGTCGCCCTGAGCGCAGCGAAGGGGTGGCTATCTGTCTCGCGGAACCGGCATCCATCCCTTCGCTTCGCTCAGGGCGACAGACTTCTCCTCTCGTTCCTCCTGCTATTCTGCCTTCCG
>WNFI01119404.1_pt1 | contig 15614 bp, 15 predicted proteins | sample 5400471 | NCBI WGS metagenome assembly WNFI01 (sample SAMN13153348, study PRJNA577476) | soil metagenome | isolation source: 100 cm saprolite on Douglas fir-dominated hillslope | place: USA:California | collected 2013-09-17 | reverse complement strand
TCCCCCACCTGGCATACGATCACTCCGTGATCGCGCGCCAGCTTCGAAACGTAGTAGACTGGCACGCAAACCGGGTCGGCCAACGGTTCATCCTGATGCCGAATCATCTGCGGCAGAAAATCAAGAAGGTCGTCTTCCCGTAGCAGCAGTTCATGATGATCCGCGCCCACGACAGTCGCCATCTTGCGGGCATAATGAAGTTCGTTTTCATAGCTCTTGTATTCGCCGTCATAGCCGAACAACACAGCAGCCACACTCCGGTGAGGACGAGATCTACCCTGGCTCGTGTATTTTCCGTCATAGCCGATCGAGAAGGTCTTGACCGGCTGGCCCTCGCCCTCGGAAAACAGTGCTGCGTTGGTGCTGGAGTCGATACCACCGGAGAGGAACACGCCCACTGGAACGTCGCTGATCTTCCGGAGTTTAACTGAGGTCCGTAGCTCTGATAGGATGCGCTCGGCGATCTCTGCCTCGGAAACATTCGTCAGTGGCTCGGTGTGGTCCCAAACGTCCCAATACCGGCATTCTTGGACCACACCATCTTCGCTGACCTTTAACCAGGTACCCGGGGACAATTTCTGGATCCCGGAAAACAGGGTCTGCGGGGCCGGCGCTACGTTGAACGACAGATAATGATAGAGCGCTTCCTCATTGACCGCACGTTCCTGCTCTTGATCCTCCAGCAGCGCCTTGATCTCCGAGGCGAACGTGATGCGTCCATGATGAATGCTAAAGTAGAGCGGCTTGATTCCGATCCGGTCGCGAATCAGCCAGAGCTGGCGCTGCCTCGTATCCCACAGCGCAATGGCAAACATGCCGCGAAACTTGTGAACGCAATCGATGCCCCATTGCTCGAAGGCATGCAGGATCACTTCCGTATCCGAATGGTCTGTTTTCCAACGGTGTCCCCCTCCTTTCTCCAACTCCACGCGAATCTCGGCGTGGTTGTAGATCTCGCCGTTGAAGATCACCCATAATGTGCCATCTTCGTTGGCCATCGGCTGCGCGGCATTTTCCGACAGGTCAATGATCGCCAGCCGCCGATGCCCCAGGCCAACCTGCCGCTCGGGAGAGATAAAGATGCCAGCCCCATCCGGTCCGCGATGCGCCATCACGTCCCGCATGCGCACCAGGTACGGCTCCGAGACCCGGAAAGCACTATTAGCGAAAGCCAGCACTCCGACAATGCCGCACATCAGCAGGCGCTCCTTGTCTCCATCATAGATCGTGGATACTCCACCAAATTCCCAGTCCCATAATGCCGCGATGCTGCGTGGAAAACCAGGAGTTGGCACAAGCCGTCCGACAACGACGTCTTTCTCATGGTTGGCCGCCAACGCCAGCTTTGCTTCAGACAGTTTCCTCGCAGCCTGCAAAATCCGAGGATCCCGCACATGATTTGCTGCCCTCCTACGCCTGCTCTCTGGTCATGCTCGCGGGCTGAGGAGTAGAGAAAAGATTCTGCAGCTTTGCCAGCGATATGCCACAGAAGTTAGGGACCAAATGATCGGCGCCTTCCTCGCCCAACCTGACCGCCAGCGCTCCGCTAGCAATGCCCAAGCACTTCATCCCCGCGGACTTTGCAGCGCGAACCCCGGCTCTCGAATCTTCTACAACGAGCAAGCGACGAGGTACGACACGCAAATGCTCGGCTGCTAAGTAGAAGATCGAAGGATCCGGCTTGCCCTTGACAACGTCATCTCCCGTGAGCACTGCTCTAAATCGACTGGCCAAACCGAGATGGTCGATTATTTGGTGGGTCCTACGTCTGCTTGCGGATGTCGCCACTGCCTTCGGAACCCCGGCATCATCCAGTTGACAAAGAAAATCCACTGCACCCGGGATCGCCCGCACTTGTTCGGAAGCCTGACGAAATAGTTCGTCTTTCCGCTCGCCGTAGTGGGAAACCTCGGCCGCGGACAAGCTGCCCAGAAAGTGCCGCAAGATCTCTTCCCGCTTGCGCCCTTCCAAGACAAAGTCCAACTCTTTTTCCGAGACCTGGCGTCCCAGCTCCCCTAGCAGATGCCTCCAAGCCTGCCGGTGCATAGTATGAGTGTCGGCGATCACCCCATCCAGGTCAAAAATGATGCCAGCAAGCATCAGCACTTTCCGTTTCCTAGCCCGGGCCAAGTCGCCTGGGCTCGCTCGTAGTTCTGGATGGTGCCAATGTCCACTAGGTAATCGCTTGTTTCGTATGCTGCCATTTGATTAACAAGCTGGGGAAGAACATCAAATCCGATGTCCGCCGGCAAGCGGTTGGGAATAGCTCGTAGCAACTGCTCCGTCCCTATTAATACCCCGGAGAACGCCAGATTGCTGCGTGGAATCGGAGGTTTTTCGACGAATTCCCGAACTACTCCGTTCTTGCCCAGTGTGACGATTCCGCAGCGGCTGGGGTCTGGTACGCGATACACGGCAAGCGTCGCCGCTTTTTGCCGGGCCAGATGGAAATCCAGCAATGCGCGTAAATCCATGTTCGTCAACACGTCCGCGTACAGAATCCAAAAGAATTTGTCGCGCGCTACCCATTCCCGATTCGCAGCGATCGTACCAGCACTGCCCAGCAATGTCGGTTCTTCAAAGAGTTGGACCCCGATGCCGTGATGGTTGGTGGCAACGAAGCCACGAACCGCGTCAGGGTGTGCGTGGACGTTGAGCAGCACTTCCTTGATGCCATGCCGTCGGCACAGATCCAGCCATATGCTGAGCAACGGCGCTCCATTGAACGGCAACAGACACTTGGGCGTGGTTTCCGTAAGCGGTTTCAAACGCGTACCGTTGCCAGCCGCTAAGAGAAATGCCTTCACTGGATTGTCACTTGGGGCTTTTCAATGGCCAGGTTTACGTGACCCCAGAATAGGTAGCGCCAGCGTTTGCACTTCTTGACGTCGGCGCCTCATCCCAAACCAAGCTCCAGCGCAGCCCGCCGGTATGGTCTCGGTCCAAAAATGGATCGTTTACCAAGACCTGAGCCCCCAGCGACTCAAATTCGAACCGCATCTCCGGCAAGTTGTGTGCCGCGAGAGCCTGGCGAACTGATTGCTGACACACTTGCTCACAGTAGAGCAGCAGGAATCCGCCGCCACCGGCGCCGGTAATTTTCCCTCCCAAAGCACCTCGTTCTTTGGCGAGCTGATACAGCTGATCGATACCGGAATTGGAGATCTTGTTGGAAACCTGCTTTTTGGCCCTCCATGCTTCGTCCAGCAGGCATCCGAAGTCATTCAGGTTGCCTTTTAGAAGTGCCCTTCGCATCTGCTCAGCAAGCCACTTTATCTCGTGCAGCGCGGAAACGGTTTGGCTTTGTTGGTCTTGGCTGGATGTCTCTTGCTCGCGCAGGATCTCCCCTGAATCGCGAGCTGTCCCAGTAAAGAAAAGCATCAGGTTTTGTTGTAATTCCCGCTTTACTTCCTGTGGAAGATCCACCGGCTCGACGCGAGTCGTACCGCTGGTGTCGATTCGGATAATATTCAGCCCCCCAAATGCGGCTGCATATTCATCCTGTTTTCCGACAGGTTTACCCAGAACGTCGCGTGCGATTGTAAAAGCTTTTTCGGCAATGTCGTACTTGGAAGCCGGAATATGCAAGTAAGCAGTCAGTGCCTTTAGGAGATTTACGCAAACCGTCGCGGAGGACCCCAGTCCGGTTCCAGGGGGAATTTCGGAAGCAAGAAAAAGATTAATGGAGATCTTACGGCCCAAAGACTTCAAAACGGCGAGCGGGACTGCCAGTTTGTTGTCTACCACGCTCATCTTTGCGATGTCCTGGCAGTGTTCCATCGCCCGGAGGTCGGATGAAATGATCTGCACGTAATTGTCATCACGTTGCGAAAGAATCGTGTAGAAATACTTGTTGATGCTGGTGCTCAGAATGACCCCGCCGTACTTCTTATAGTAGACTGGCAAATCAGTCCCCCCACCGGCGAAGCTGACGCGCACTGGGCTACGCACGATCAGCATGTGCCACCTCGCGCAATGGATCCCGATGTCGGGGCAATGCCTGCTCTCGCCCAGGAACGCTCGCGAGCTGCGCCGGTTTCACACGTGCGCGGGCCGGCACGCACCGTCTGGCCAACGTGCCAATTGTCCGCAGGAGCAATACCAAATCGTTGAACGGACTCCATTCGAGCAGATACTGCAGATCGAAACGAGTCTTATCTTCCGAAGCGTGCTGTTCACGCAAGCCGTTGACCTGGGCCAATCCTGTCACCCCGGGCTTGGCTTTCAGGCGCTGCTTCTGCCACTCCGAATAATGCTTTACTCGTTCGGGAGACTCCGGCCTGGGCCCCACCAAGCTCATGTCTCCCAGCAAAACGTTCCAAACCTGGGGGATCTCCGAAATGCTCAGATCCCGCATCAGTCGCTCGTATGTGGGTCCGTTTTCCCCGTCCCGATCGATATCCAGCCGATACATCCAAAACGGACGGCCACCTTTCCCAATGCGCAATTCCCGGCGCAGAACCCGTCGCTTATTGCGCAGCAGAACCACAGCAGCAACAGTGAGAATGCACGTCGCCGGCGGTAGTAGCAGGACACCAATGACCAGGTCCATGGCGCGCTTGACTGCTGCTGCACCTGGCAGGGTGGATGGGCCTTCCAACGAGATCAGTGGCAAGCCATCGATTTCGATCAGCTTCGGTTTGGAGCTGTAGAGTTCGTATCCGCGAGGCAGCACTTTCACGCGAATGCCCTGGGCCCGGCATCGCGAAACGAAATTCTGGAATTCAAGTCCCGGTGACTCATCCAGTAGCACGATCAGCTCGTCTACTCCCCGTTCTGCAAGTGCCGCAAGGACGTCAAAGGAACTGAGGAGCTTATCGCCGGGCGCCAAAGCGGTATCTAACGCCATGCTGTCCCCCACCGAATACAACAAGCCGACCACCTGGTAGAGGAGTTCGGGATGTCGGACAATCTTGAAAGCAAACTCGCGAGTGAATCGTTCGTTGCCGACCAAAACTACCTTGTTGGTACGGCCCCTCTTGTGTTGCGTACGGAGAAAGAGGTAAATGCCCACTCGGATCAGGAGAAAGCCGACAAAGAGCAGCGCACCGAAACAGGTCAGCAGCCGGCGAGAGTAGTACAACTTTGCTAGGTAGGCGAAGGCAATGACGAAAATCATCAGTAGCCCCGTCGCACGGAGAACCCTCCCCAGCACGGTGTAGAAGCGCCAACCTCCGTCGAAGCAATCGAGAGGCAGGGTCTTGGACAGCAGGATCCAGACTCCCGCTGCTGCCAGTATCAGGACCCTGTAGAACCCGGGTGGGTACGGCTCAAAATGGCTGTAACGCAGGCCGTAACTCAAACCCAAGGCCACTACCAGCCAGACAAGGTCCAAGGCCAGAATGTAACGCGGAATGTGTGAGTTCATCGCGGCAGTGAAAATAGAGTGGCTGATACAGACGTGCAAATCTTCAATAAATTGCATGTTGTCAGAGGGCACGACCAGGCAGAGATCGCAAAGGTCCTTCATCTTGCCGCCCTGAAATCCGGTGAGTCCGATTGTGTAGGCCCCCGTCTCACGCGCCACTTTCAGGCCGTTGAGGATATTGGGGGAATTGCCGCTGCCGCTGATGGCGAGGACAATGTCACCTTTCTCCACGAAATTACGGAGTTGCTCGGCAAAAATGTCTTCGTAGCGCGCGTCATTGGCCCAAGCGGTCATCACCGGAATGTTGTCAGTCAAGGAGAGTACCCGGAACCTCCGCCGGCCCTTCACCGCTGTGCCCTTTCCCAGGTCACAGGCCGAATGGGAAGCCAGAGCAGCACTTCCGCCATTGCCAAACAAGTAGACCGTCCGATTCTCTTCGTAGGCCTGCACCAGGACGGCGGTGATTTTGTCAACTACGTGGTAGGGTAGCCGCCGCAAAACCCGGTTCAGTTCCGCAAAGTAATTCGCCGCCGTGTTGATCGAGGCCCCCCTACGCATCTCCGGCAGCATGTTTTGTTGCTCGACAAAGCTGCTCATGTTCAACTCCTGTTGGACATCCGCTGTGTCGTCCTGCGGATTGCAGCGCTGGCGAATTCTCGCCTGTTGCGAAACGTGGTTGTGATGGAAAGACAAGTCCGGGGAGAAAAAGCCTTTAAACTAACGAGCCAGCTTGGATTACACCTCGATTGCACATTTCCAGGTAAGCGTCCGGAATATTGGAGGGGATGCCGCCAATCTCATCCACCCAGGCCAGAAAGTCATCCAGGATCTGCGGAAGACCGCGCTGCGGCTTCCAACCCAGCTTCATCAGCCGATCAATGCTGGAGACGCTGTGTCGGTTGTCCCCGACCCGGTATTGACCGGGAATGATGCTGCAGGTTTCCTTCCCCGTTTTACTAGTTATCAGCTCCGCATATTCCAGGATCGTGGTCGGCGTGCCGCTTCCTACGTTGAATGCCTCAAAGTTTGCGTTCTCGTCGGTAAGCACAGAAAAATTAGCCTCCACCAGGTCATCAACGTGCATAAAATCTCTTGTTTGGCCGCCGTCTTCGTAGATGATCAGCGGCTCTCCAGCGAGTGCTCGAGCGGTGAAGATACGGAGGATCCCGGAATACTGGTTAAACAGAGACTGCCGTGGACCTTGCGTGATGGAGTAGCGCAGGGCTACGGTCGGGATTTGGTGGATGCTCCCCAATCCCAGGGCCATTTTTTCCCCGGACAGCTTTGATACGGCGTATTGATTGTAAGGGTTGGGGTGAGCTTCCTCTAGGAGCCTGGGGGCGCAGGGCTCACCGCATTGGGGGCAGCGCACTTCCCAGTCGGCATGCCGCAGTTGCTCAGGAGTGCGGGTTTTTGCAAGCATGAAACCATGCGCTTCGCACGTGTATTGCCCCTCCCCATAAACGGCCTGGGAAGAGGCAATGATAACCTTGCACGGCCGCCAGCGGTGCTCCACCAAGACCTCATAGAGCAAAGCCGTGCTGACCGCATTCACGACCAGGAACTTTGAAAAATCTAGCATGTAATCCTGGTACGCGGCCTGGTGTGACACGACATCAACCCCCTCCAGAGCGCGTTCCCACGTGGAGCGGTCCGTGACACTGCCCTTGATGAATTCGGCGTTCCTCGCAACGTGCTTTGGCAAGCCGTTGGGATGGACGCGCGGATCCAGGTCGTCCACAATTCTGACTTCGTAGCCTTCCCGCAGGAAGCGGTCTACCAGGTGTGTGCCGATGAAGCCAGCCCCGCCCGTTACCAGCGCGCGCAACTTTCACCTCTTCCGATAATCCAGGTCATCGCAGCAGGTCCATTCATGTTGAGCATCTAGTAGGCACCCTTCCCTCGCAGCACGACTAGGATTGTTTGGAACAAGATCTTGAAATCGAGCTGCGGCGACCAGTGATCGATGTACTCCAGGTCCATACGAACCCAATCATCAAAGTTGCGAATGTCGGCACGCCCCTGAACTTGCCATAGACAAGTCAGACCTGGAACTACAGAGAGCTTCCTCTTTTGCCACGGCTCAAATTGTGCAAATTCGGAAACTAGCGGGGGACGCGGTCCCACCAGACTCATATCTCCGCGCACCACCGACCACAACTGCGGGAGTTCGTCCAAGCTATATTTCCGCAGAAAACCGCCCATTCGGGTGATGCGGGGATCCTCACGCATTTTAAAAACCGGTCCCTGCATCTCATTATGTCGCAGCAGTTCTTGCTTGCGCTGATCCGCATCACGAATCATGGTGCGGAACTTCCAGCTTCGAAAGGGGCGCCCATTCTGTCCCACCACTCTCCATTGATACAGGATAGGCCGCCCTTCGCCGACCCAGGTGACTAGCGCCACGACAAGCATTACCGGACTGGCAGCAATCAACAAGATTGTGCCGACCACCACGTCAAGGGCACGCTTGACTCGGAGCCGGTACGAGTGCTGCAGGGGCCCGGTGTCCAGATACTCGGCCTCGGCGGTCGGGTGCATCAGACCGGCTCACCCGATCCACTTTCGGGGAGAAGAATGCGTTCGCGAAGTACGCGGTAGACAAACCATGGATTGGTGATTAGATAGCGCTTCCAAAGGTTCTTGGGGTCTTGTATGAATCTATACAACCACTCGCCGCCGTGCCGAATCCACTGCGGCGCATCCTTCTTGACACCAGCCAGGACGTCAAAGCTGCCACCCACTCCCATTACCACTCGCACTGCCAGATCATGGCGATGCCTTTCGATCCACAGCTCCTGGCGCGGGGTTCCCATTGCCACAAACAGGACCGCCGATCTGGATCGATTGATTTCGCCAACGATCTCTTTTTCCTTACTGCGTTCGAAGTAGCCCGACCGCATGCCTGCAACCACGAGTTGCGGATGCATTCTGCCTAGCTGCGACTTCATCTGTTCGACCACCGTCGTGTTCGCACCCAGAAAGTAAACCGGGACCTGCTCGCGCTCCAGCCAAGGGAGCAGTGCTTTGAGAAGCATGACCCCGCCCACGTGCGCTTTCAGCGGCCGTCTGAGCACACGGCATCCCCAGACGACAGCGTATTCGGGTATTACAAGCTCCGCCTGCCGTACGATAATCCTGAGCGCCGGCACCTGCTCTGCAAGCCAGAGCTTGTTTGCGTTGATGGCGACGACATGGTGAAAGCCGCCGTCTCTTACGAACCTATCGACTCGGGACACAGCATCTTCCATGTCCAGGCTGTCCACTGGATATCCCAGCAACTGGGTGCGTACGGAAAACATTTGCGGTGCAGCACTCATTGTCTATACTCGCCCAAATGTTGTCCTCAGCGACATTGCCGTTTTACTTCTAATCCTGTGATGGCACGCACCTGCTTTTCAGATTACTGTTTGCGCCTGGCTATCGTATCTGGTGATTCAAACCATATTACTAAGTTGTTTCCCTGCGTTAACACCAAGTACCCAGGCGGAGCAGTAAGTTCTACTACGACACGGGTTAGAGGAGGAGTAACCCGATATTGAGTCGCACGCACTTCAGTTACACCCTGCGACTCGACCGGGATTCTTATCTGATCTGTGGTCAGCCGCCCGTTTGGCAAATCGATCACAACCCTCGGGGGGTCTTTCAACTCCTTAATACGCGGCTTGATGGGACGACTGGCAGAGATCTGCACGCTCACCCCCTTGTCAGCTGGAACTACCTCGACCCGATCCACTCTGGCGATGGCGGAATTTGCTTGGTGTGCCTCTGTTTTTGCTTCTGTCCTGGGTTCTCCCCTCACATCCATATTCACGGGGGCCTGCAAGGCGACCTCCGCGCCGGAGCCCACCGACACATCGGGCAACACAGCCCCTCCAAACGGTTGAACAGAGAGCTCTCTGTGCACCGTCAGCGCGAGAACAGTCAAAACGGTCAAACCGGCTGGCAATGCGATAGCCATCCAGCGCGGCATTTTTGCCCACGAAGCACGGATCCAGGAAGCCTGGGGGTCGGGAAACGCAAGAGGTCCGGCGTCAGGTTGCGGTTCATCATCGTCGCATTCCGAGACGGCAACGGCACCCTGGAAGGAATCACATTTCGGGCAAAAAAGCCTGTCGGCAGGCAGTGGCGAGCCGCACGAACGGCAAGGTCTGGGGGGAGATTCGCTTTCCTTAGACTCGACGCTATGCGGCGCTTCCGCAGCTTGCAGCAGTTCCACAGCCTGTAGAGGTTCAGTCGGTTCGGGTGTCACCGCCGGGTATTCGATGCCGGACCGTTCCGACTCGGACCTTCGCAATGCTTCAAATAAACGGCTCATGCTGGCTTGCTCCGAGCACAACCCGCAGCAGATCGCTCCTCCGTGGAAGATCGCTCCTTCAGGCGGTCGTATCTTTCGATAAGCGTCTGCACGGCCTGCTGGATGTCTACATCACTGGTCCTCGCCGGTCTTTTCAGCGCGGGTCGGACCACATGCAGGCGCAGATCCGCTGCGACGCTATGGATAATGTCCGGTGTTACTACTTCTGCCTGCTTCGCGTATCCGGTCATTAGTGCGTCTTCGCATACGGTGTTGATCAGACGCGGGATCCCGCCTGAATAGCGATGTATTTGGGTAATTGTGTCGGATGGGAATAAGGCACCGGCACCGGAATTTGCACCGGAGAGCTGCAATCGACGCTGGATGTAGCCAGTGGTTTCCCCCAGATCCAACGGCCCCAACCGCGAGCGCAAGGCGATCCTCTGAAGCGGATATATTACCCATCTTTAAAATGGTGACGTGAATGGCCGCTCGTCGGAAGAGTCCGGTGGAGCGTGCCCACGAACTGAACCGACGCATCAAGAATAATCCCGGCGAGCGATTGCGAGTCATCCAAGAGTTCTATTCTGAAATGGTCGAGGCCGGGGAGCGCGAAACCGCAGAGTTGATTTTGATAATACGATCCATGATGGACGACGACAACCCCGCCTTGGTTTCAAAGCGCGGATTTTGTCACAGGGGCGCTTACTCTTCTTTTCTTCATGTCGCTGGTGATTGTCGGCATCTTGGGGCACGAGGTTCCCAGTGGTCAAGATTTCTCGTTGTTGCCGTTCTTGCCCTGGGATGCGCACTCTACTCGGTCTAGAGATAGCTATCCAGGATATCTACCGCATGGCTAATGCACGCTGACGTGATCCTCGAATGGTTGTGGGAATCCCAGTCGTCCATCCGACCAGGCCACGTAAAGCGTGGTACCAAGGAAGTAGTTATCCGTGTAATCTCCGAAGTTGGGGATGATGATGGAGGAGACCGCGTTCCAGTCACTCGATCCCGTGGTCACTTGGGCATCGTTCTTAATGGGTGGTGTCGTCGTACGAGGGGCTACCTTGAGCGCAGCGAATACATTGGTCAATGCCGTGTTCGCTGAACTGCGACTGTAGAACGAGACGTTCAAATTGCCGTTCGAGTCCGATTGACGCACGGCAGGTAGGAAGTGCCAGCCACCCGTGTCCTTGCGGCTATTGATGCGCACCGGGGAACTTTGAACCGCAGTGAGGCTTCCCAGATTAAAGCTCTGGAGGAAGATGTCGCCTGTTCCGTGCTGGCGCGCATCATTCCAGACCATACTCACTGTCCCCGCCAGATCACTCACCGCAACGCGTGGGAAGTCGTTCATCGGGAAGCGGTTATACCCAGGAATGAACGCAGCTTCCAGGGAGGTGATATCGACTGCCTGGGTGGCTGCCGGGCCTGCACAGGGCGAGGTGGGCGTCAGCGTCAGACACGAAGAGGGGATGAAATTCATCACGTCCTGGGTTGTTTCACCGCCGCAGTTGAAGAGGCCGGTGAACCAGTCGTGCTCATAGGCAACATAGAGATCGCCCGTTCCCCCGTCTACAGCCGGGTATGCGCCCTCGTTTTCACAGAAATTGGGGTCACCGGGCGCCACAACGAAGTACGGAGCAGCAGCAGGGGCACCTGCGCCAGCGATGCTTCCGTCGCCGCCATTGTGACAGGTCGGATTTGCCGGGTTACTGAGGTCGCAAACAGCCACTTCGATCACGCCGCTAAAGCTGGTGCTGGGTCCAAACTCGGTGTAGGACATGTACAGCTTCTTATGCGCGGCGTCGATCGCCAGGAACTCCTTGTCCAGGAAGCTGCAGAAGGTGAAGCCGAAGAAGGTTTGGCAATCCGAGCTGATCGCAGCGACGACGGGCTGGCTGCAGGCCAGGGTTGCAGTCGAACCTGATCCGCTCACCTTGCAAGCAGTCACGGACAGCGCGTTCTCCGGGACGGTGAAGGGAATGAAGATGCTGCTGATGTAGAAGTAAGTGTTTCCTCCCACCTGGTAAGCCTCGACACTCGGATCGCCAGCGATGATGCTGGTAGCGCAGTTGGCATTGGGCAAGCCACCCAGGTCAGTGAAGGAGGCGCCTCCATTGGTTGAGAAAGCAAACCCTGTCAGCTCCTCCTTGTTTTGGGGTGAGCCGCAGGGCGCAAAGAAGCCGGTGCCATCGTTCCAGGCTTCGACGACGTAGGGTCCGGCAGCGGCTACCGAAACCTCAGATTGCCCATGTATTTGTACCCCAGACGGCGTCACGTCTTCTGAGAGGGTGGCGGCATCCACATTGGAACCGAAGTTGACGGTGCCGGTACTGGAACTTGCGAGGGCGGTTGCGGGTGAGGCGCCGTTCTGCCGTGGACCGAAGCAAAACATCTGGGCGCCGGATGAGGCTTGAATCGTTTGTCCTAGCTTTTGACAGATTGGGTTGCCTTTGGGATTGCCTGCGGCGTTCGCGTCTAATGGAGCTGCAACCACAAGCAGGACGGCGATCATGCTGGTCAGGAGGACGCGATGGAATCGCTCCTGAGAGCTGCCTTTTGCAACGTGAAATGCGCACAGCTTGATATCCTTTGCCGACATGGTGTGATCTCCTACGCTTCAAAAGGCTGCGAGCCACGGTGCTTGGTAGCAGTCACCACGGAGAGCTGCCGAGGCTCAAGTTTTCCCGAACTCAGTGTGCTTACCCGGGAAAGGGACCTAGAGGGGCCGAATCAATCGCGCTTGGTTAGCACTGCTCTGCCAGCGCTGGTCGCTCGGAGATATGGTGTTGCTGAGTCTTGTAGAGCAAAGCTCGATAGCTATTTCGCAGAAGCCGGGCTGCCGCCTTACGGTTCCCATGGGTCTTTTCCAGGGCGCTAGTGATCGCGTTCCTTTCCGTCTCGTCTTTCGCGCTTCGCACCAGTGACTTGAGGCTGTCCGCCTGTCCGGTCAGTTCACTGTCATGAGTTGGCATGATTCGCCCCGGAAAATTTACCTTGGGCATCAGTTCCCTCACGGTCAACGATTCCTCACCCATCACAAGGTAGCGTTTGACAAAATTCTCGAGTTCTCTCAGGTTTCCTGGCCACGAGTGCTGCTGGCACAATTCCACTACGTTTGTGTGGATACTACGTGCCGGCAGTCCGTCGTGCTTAGCCATTCGATTCATAAAGTGGCCGAGCAAGAGGGATATTTCGTCTCTGCGTTGCCGCAAAGGAAGCACATGTACCGTGAAAGCGCTGAGCATTCCTCTGCTCTGTGATCACTCTGGTCAATTGGCGAAGCCTACTCCTGGCATCTGGAAGTAGCCGATAGCGGATGGGATGCTCCGGAGCGCCTGCGATCCGCGCTAACCCAGATCTGCTCATACTCAACCTGCCAGGCTTGGGACTCTTCATACCGGTTGTTTCTAGACCATTTATTTCGAGGCAGGTTCGACGTCGTATCCTTCGATACGCAGGGCTAAGGATCGCGAGATGGCGTCAATAGAGACCACTAATCCTTTTTCTCCGTTAAAGCGAACAAGAATTCCTTCGACGCCGTCGAGGGAACCACCCCTGACCCGTACTCGTTGGCCAATCTTTAGGAAGGGATACGCCCGGCATGGCACATTATTCGTAAGGAGTTTCTGAACGCTTTCAATCTCCTCGTCCGGAACGGGGATCGGTTTGCCTCCCATCGTAATGAAGCCCGCGGTTCCTCGCGCAAACAATACAGATTGACGGACCTGTGGAGACATAACGGCATGCACGAAGAGATAGCCCGAGAATAATGGGAGTTCGACCTTCTTGCGCCGATCACTCCAGCGATGGATTTCGGTGAAAGTGGGAAGAAAGGTCGTAACCCCCTGGGTCTCCAGTTGATGGGCGACAAACCTTTCGTGTCTTGACATCGTCGCGAGCGCGTACCACTTGCCAATCTCAGTCGGAACCGGGAAGCGGGTCTCACTCGCACATTGTATGAAGCTGCTCAAAGCTTCGCCCTCTGGGCCACATCCGAGCGCCTTCGAATCAACAAACACCAAGTTTTCCCGTCAGTGACTGTGGCCGAAGGCCCGGTCAACTGATCTAACAGTCAGCTCCGGCCTGCATAGATTTTTGCGAGCTATTTGGTCTTCAAATCGACCAGCAACAGCGAACCCGCTGACCTGGTCCCCAGCTTGAATTCGGACGACGTGACCGGAGCACTTTAGGCGTAAGCCTCCTATCGGATCGAAAGGTCTGATGAGCACCTCCAAGCGCACGTGTGTGCCTTTTGCAGGACACTCGCTCGCAATGACAAAAATGCCGCCCAGCCCAAGGTTCGTACAATAGCCCACCTTGTAGTGCTCTGAGGCATCGTGCCACCGGAAGGAGACTAGCGAGACGAGTTCAAATCGACGACAGAACCTTTGTTCAGTCGCTTGCTCGTGCGCTTGTGCTGTATTGGCGCCCGCACATCCCATGGGAGGGATCTTTCGTTCGATTCGGCCGCTCTGGGTGTTGCTTCGCTTCGACCAGGATGTACCGTACCGGGAACATCGAGCGGAGACAAGTGGGTGAAATTCCACCCCGACCGGTACCATTAGCCACACGGAAAATCAGAGACAGTCTCCTTCTTCTTGTGGGGCTGAAGGCGATCCGGCTGCTCTCCCAGTCCTTGTCGACCGGAGGGCGCTTGCCTGCTCGGTTAGAGGTATGATGGCCCCATGACTAGGGCCGCTTAGCCCTGAACTTGTGCACTTTTTGCTTGACGGCCTTATGCTCGCGAATTAAGGTTCTCCAGCTGTGTCATCTCGTCTTATTAAAGGAGCGCAACGAATTCGTGTACTGATTGCCGAGCGGAGCCGCATGGCCAGTCAATTGTTAGCCGAATCGCTAGAGCGCGATTCGCGGTTCCAAGTAGTTGCTGTGGCTCCCGCCACAGAGCTGTTTTCGCTAGCCACAAACCGCAAACCCGATGTGGCCGTGATCAGTGCCGATTTTGTTTCCAACACGAGGACGGGCCTGCAGATCGCTCGTGACCTTACTACGCATCTTCCTAGCATTGGTATTGTGATTTTGCTGGATGTTCCTGCGCGGGATGAGGTCATTGCTTCATTCCGTTCCGGCGCAACAGGTGTGTTCTGCCGGACGGAACCGGTATCTGAATTTTGTGCCTGTGTCGAACGGGTGAGCCGCGGAGAGATATGGACCAGCAGCATCGCGACTCAGCATTTGCTGGAAACGGTGAGAAGCAGCCCTTGCTATGAAGCCGTTGAAGGTAAAGTCGGCATGCTTTCAAGGCGGGAAATCCAGGTGGCGGAGGCTGCCGCTCAAGGTCAAACGAACAAGCAGATTGCAGTGGCACTTCGGCTGAGCGAGCACACCGTCAAGAATTACCTATTCCGTATCTTTGAAAAATTGGGTGTATCGAACAGGACGGAATTGCTTTTCTTCTTATCCGTTCACCCTAACGATGGCGTCCACTCCCTTACAGCATTAGATGCCGTGGGCCACACCAATTGCTTAGAGGTTTATCTCAAGGCCGCCGAAGAAGGGTGGGTTACGGCTCAGTTTATCGTGGGATTGGCCTATCTTGAAGGTCGTGGCGTTGAAAAAAATGAGCATTCCGCCTTTTACTGGCTCAGAATGGCTGAAGGATATTCATCTGAATTGCGAGAGCGTAGTCGTATGCTCATACAGGAGCTTAAAGCCAAGATGACGTTGAAGGACGTTGAGGCAGTGGAGAAGAGCCTCATGGCCCGAAAGGACGAGATGCGTGTGGGTGAGAGAACCGCTGACCTCATCAAAGGAAATGTACTTAAGCTCGCGGGATGAGTCAGACGATAAAAAACGGATAGTATAGGAAAAGCGAGGTCACTCCTCCCCTAGCCTGAATTATTCGCGAAATCAGTAGCCAAAAAAGAAAGGATGCTCTAAAAGGAATGATGAACACTGGGTTTCGAGGACCCAGCATTCCCTTTC
>WNFI01284993.1_pt1 | contig 15619 bp, 13 predicted proteins | sample 5400471 | NCBI WGS metagenome assembly WNFI01 (sample SAMN13153348, study PRJNA577476) | soil metagenome | isolation source: 100 cm saprolite on Douglas fir-dominated hillslope | place: USA:California | collected 2013-09-17 | reverse complement strand
GCGGCGGCGCCGGATTGCCGCGCCATCGCAACCGTTTCCTCGGCGGAGGCAAGAACATTGTCGACGGCGAGCACCTTGGCCCCCTCTTCAACGAAACGAAGCACGGTCGCGCGACCATTGCCCATGCCCTCGCCCGGCGACTGGCCTGCGCCCACCACGATGGCGACTTTGTCCTTAAGACGCATGGAAAACCTCGATCATCCCGCGAACAGTCATGTAAATTCGGCGGCCGGAAACCTCGTATACTCGATTGACGTGAGTCAATGCTGTGATCAACCGCCCCGCTACGAGCGCATTCTTCACCAAGACGGTTGCAACTCCAAACGCGCGCGGAGTCAACACGTGACGGCAAAGACCGCCTTTTATGCCAGCGTCGGCCCGGAGTTGAGCCTTTTCGACGTCGATGTCGCCGCCGCCACGCTGGAAAAGCGCGGAACGACCATCCTGCCGGCCAATGTCCAATACGCCTGGCCGCATCCATCGACGCGCTACCTGTACGTGGTGTCGAGCGACGGCGGACCGGGCGATTCCGGCACCACGCACCGTGCCAATGCTTTCCGCATCGAACCAGTCTCCGGTGCATTGGAGCCGCATGGCGATCCGCAATCACTCCCGTCGCGGCCGATCCACACCAGCGTCGACGCCTCCGGCGAATATCTGCTCACCGCCTACAACCACCCGAGCAACGTCACGGTGCATCACATCAACGGCGACGGCTCGATCGGCGAGGCGGTGCGACAGCCCGGCAACCTGGATACGGGCATCTATGGCCACCAGATCCGCACGACGCCGGGAAACCGCACCGCGATCCTGGTCACGCGCGGCAACAACGCCACGCATGCCAAACCCGAGGATCCCGGCGCGCTCAAGGTCTTCGCGTTCAGCCGCGGGACGCTGAGCAACCTCGCCTCGATCGCGCCGGGCAGCGGACACGGTTTCGGGCCGCGGCATCTCGATTTCCATCCCACGCAGCCATGGGTCTATGTCTCGATCGAGCGGCAGAACAAGCTCTACGCCTGCAAGCTCCAATCGGATGGCGCGCTCGAGCGCGAGGCGATGTTCGTCAAGGACACCTTGGCCGAGCCCGCCGCCGCCAAACCCGGTCAAGGCGCGGGAGCGATCCACCTGCATCCGAGCGGCCGCTTCGTCTATCTCACCAACCGCAACCAGGACGAGGTCGCGTTCGAAGGCAGGAAAGTCTTCAACGGCGGGGAGAACAACATCGCGGTCTTCGCGATCGATGCCGACACGGGTCAGCCGAGCCTCATTCAGACGATTGAGGGTTTCGGCATTCAGCTGCGCACCTTCGGCCTCGATCCGAGCGGGCGCCTGCTGGCGGCAGCGAGTATCAAACCGCTTCTGGTGCGTGAAGGCAACGCAGTCAAAACGCTCACGGCAGGGATAATGACCTATCGTATTGCGCAGGACGGAAAGCTCGCCTTCGTGCGCAAATACGACGTCGACACGCGCAAGGGCCAGCAATTCTGGAGCGGCATGGTCGCGCTGGCGTGAGCGAATCGTGCCCCCCGGCGGGAGCAATCGAATCTCTGGTCGCAAAAACAAGCAAGCGAGGGCAATAAAGATCAAGTCATTCCTGGCGCGCCGATTACACGCTCTAACTACAAATCAGTAATCGAGCGGGGCGGTGAACATCCACGGGCGGATCAACAGCCGCGGGCGGCGAACATCCGGCAAGACTACACGGAGAACACCGATGGCGAAGTCGCGGTCGAGCCGGAGTCTGAACCGCACTTACATCGAGAGGAGATTTGCGGGCCTACAACCCGCCTGGAATGAGCGGCCGCCACGGCAGTGCGCGAGTTGGGGAGTGCAAAATCTCCGCCAGCCGCCCGCCCGCGAAGGATGCGGGTGGAAGATAACCAATTTGAATCTAGGAAAAATCACGTGCGACAGATTCATTATGGAGGTGGACAGGTGAACTCGCCGATTCGCTATTCCGTCACGCTCGGGGCGGCGACGCTGGCGATCGTGATGGCCACCGGAGCCGCATTCGTTGTTTGGGCCCATCACGGATCGGGCAATCACGGATCACCGCAGGTGGCGGAAATCTGCGCGACAACGGGTTCCGAGGACACCGCGGAAGCTCCGTTCCTCGCCGAGAACGACGCGGCCATGAAAAAAATGATGGCCGACATGGCGGTGAAGCCCACCGGGGGCGTCGATGCCGACTTCGTGGCAATGATGGTGCCGCACCATCAGGGTGCGATCGACATGGCAATCGCGGTGCTTCGCTACGGTCGCAACGCGCAGATCAGGCGGCTGGCCCAGGAGATCATCGTCACCCAGCAGCAGGAGATCGCCGCCATGCGGTTGGCCGTCGGTCAGCCACTGCCGCCGTCTGTGCCTTCGCCGAGCCAGGTGCCGCCCGCAGGACAGATCGATTCGAAATCCAACGGTCTCACCGACGAAGTGAAGGAGCCGTGACATGAAACGCAATTCGATCTTGACGGTCCTGCTCGTCACGACTGCTCTCATTGGCGTGCAAGATGCCTGGGCAGGGCAGGCCCCGGCGGCGGCCACCGATCCCGACATACCTATCAGCCATCGCGACCGCGTCTACTCTGCGGAGCAGTTCTCGAACACCGTTTCCGTTACTGATCCCGTCGACAACAAGCTCGTCGGCGCTATCCACCTCGGCGACCCGCTGCCGGCCAGTTTCAGCCCGCTTTACACTGGCCAACTGCTGGTGCACGGCATGGGATTTTCGCCCGATCATCGCACCATTGCCGTCGTCGCGATCGGCTCGAATGCGGTGAACTTCATCGATACCGCGACCAACACTGTAAAGCACGTGAGTTATGTGGGCCGCTCTCCGCACGAGGCGTTCTTTACGATGGATGGCAAGGAAGTCTGGGTGACTGTGCGCGGCGAGAACTACGTCTCGGTGCTCGACGGCACAACCTATGAGGAAAAGACGCGGATCATTGTTCCCAACGGCCCGGGCATGACGATTTTCTCGCCCGATGGGAAATACGGCTATGTCTGTTCATCGTTCACACCTGAGACCGACATCATAACCGTTGCCGACCACAAGATTGTCGGGAAGGTTCCGCAGGCCAGCCCATTCTGCCCGAACATTGCTGCGACGCCGGATAGTTCTCAGGTCTGGTTCACCTTGAAAGATACCGGCAAGGTCCAGGTCTTCGACGGGCAAGCGCCGTTCTCGCTTTTGAAGACGCTCGACACCGGTCCGATCACCAATCAGGACCGTCTTGCCGCAATCGACACGCTGACGAACAAGGTGATCGCGACCAGCCCGATCGGCCAGGCCGCGCAAGCCGTCGTCTATGTGCCCAACGCCGTTCCCGAGGGGCCTGGAACGCAAGGCCTCAAGCCGCTTGGAATAGCCGGGCAATCCACGCAGCTGTGGCTCGCACCGCCGGGGCGCAAACGAGTTGCGCGGGGGGAAAAAGCACCAACGAGCATTTCGCTGTCCGACCAGGGCCTGGTGCAAGTGCTGGAGGCCTCGGTCACCGGATTGGAGCCGGGACAGCCCTACGTGCTTGCGCTTTCGAGCGAGCCCTCCGGCGCGGGTGTCCTACAACCGTTGCAGTCCTTCAAAACAAACCCAGCCGGGGCGGCAATCGTCAACGCGATCGGACCGATCCGCCAGGTGGTGCGGGGTGAGGACAAAATCCAGCGCCGCTATCTGGTGATCGTTCCAGGCACCGTCGGGAAGCTTGGCGCCCCGGTGCAAGTGCAGGCGGAATGAGCCGTGGCTTCCCGCTTTCGACGGGCCAACGGTGGAAAGTCATGACACAGAAGGCGGGAATCTCGACGCCGTCTTTGGTTGTAACTGTTTCACTAAGATAAACCCGTCGCGTCCTCTCGCCGCTCTGACCGGCCATGACACAATCCTCACCCGCTCCGCTTCGCTCAATCCCCCCCCCGCCGTGCGGGAGAGCGGAGCGACTGATGCAGATCCCCATCGCTGATGCGCTGGATGACCTGCTGCGTTTCGGCGCAGCGATGCTGCGTGCCGGCGCCACCGCAAAAATAAGCAAGCGAGGGCAATAAAGATCAAGTCATTCCTGGTGCGCCAATGACACGTTGTAACTGGGAGTCAGTAATCGAGCGGGGCTGTGAACATCCACGGGCGCAGCAAGCAGCCGCGTGCGGCGGTTTGCTGAATTTTGTCCCGCTTTACTTGCCCCGCGCCGGATGCGGCTTAGGTCGAAATCACAAATCCGGGTGGCGAATGCCTCAAATCAAGGAATGGAACACCGATGGCGAAGACCGTTGCTGAGCAGTTCGTCGAGATCCTAGCCGCCGCAGGGGTCAAGCGCATCTACGGCATTGTGGGTGATAGCCTCAATGGGGTGACTGACGCCATACGGCGCCAGGGAAAGATCGAGTGGATTCACGTCAGACACGAGGAAGTCGCCGCGTTCGCGGCCGGCGCTGAGGCGCATCTGACGGGCGAGCTCGCCGTCTGTGCCGGGAGCTGCGGGCCGGGCAACCTGCACCTCATCAACGGCCTCTTCGATTGTCACCGCTCGCGGGTTCCGGTGCTCGCGATCGCCGCGCAGATCCCTTCGGCCGAAATCGGCAGCGGCTATTTCCAGGAGACGCACCCTCAAACGCTCTTCCAGGAGTGCAGCCACTACTGCGAGTTCGTCTCGAGCGCCAGCCAGATGCCGCGCGCCCTCGAGGTCGCGATCCGCGAGGCCGTGGGCAAGCGCGGCGTATCGGTGCTCGTTATGCCGGGCGACGTGGCGCTGCAGCCGGCTGCCGCCGCGCCGGCCGCCAAGCTCCTCGGGCTGCTGCCGCCGGCGCCGGTCGTCACGCCGACAAAGAATAATCTCGATCGTCTCGCGGCGCTGCTCAACGGCGACAGCCGTGTGACGATCCTGTGCGGCTCGGGATGCCAGGGCGCGCACGACGAGCTCATCGCGCTGGGCGAGCGCCTCAAGGCGCCCATGGTGCACGCGATGCGCGGCAAGGAGCACGTCGAGTGGGACAATCCCTATGACGTGGGCATGACCGGGCTCATCGGCTTCTCGTCCGGCTATTACGCCATGCACGACTGCGACGTCCTGCTGATGCTCGGGACCGACTTCCCCTATCGCCAGTTCTATCCGGAGGGACACGGCGTGCGGATTGCGCAGGTCGATATCAGGCCGGAGAACATCGGCCGCCGCGCCCCCGTCGACCTCGGCGTCGTCGGCGACGTGCGCTCCACGCTCGCTGCGCTGCTGCCTTTGCTCAAAGAGAAGCGCGACGGGTCGCGTCTGGCCCAGGCGCAGCGGCATTATGCCAACGCGCGCAAGTCCCTGGACGAGCTCGCCGCGGGTACGGCCGGAAAGCGGCTGATCCACCCGCAGCAAGTGGCGAAGGCGATCAGCGATGTCGCGGCAGAGGACGCCGTCTTCACCTGCGATGTAGGCCTGCCGACGGTGTGGGCGGCACGGTATCTGGCGATGAACGGCAAGCGGCGGCTCTTGGGCTCGTTCTGGCACGGGTCGATGGCCAACGCGATGGCTCAAGGGATCGGCGCCCAGGCAGCCTTTCCTGGCCGCCAGGTGATCTCGCTCTCGGGCGACGGAGGCTTCACCATGCTGATGGGCGATTTCCTCACGCTCACCCAACACAAGCTTCCGGTGAAGATCGTGGTGTTCAACAACGGCACGCTCGGCTTCGTCGAGCTGGAGCAAAAGTCCACCGGCTTCCTCGATTTCGGAGTGGACCTCCAGAACCCGAATTTCGCAGCCATGGCCGAGGCCATCGGCATACGCGGGATCCGGCTCGAAGATCCAGCCGAGGTGAAGAAGGGCATTGCCGACGCCTTCGCCCATGACGGCCCCGTTCTCGTCGATGCGGTGGTGAACCGGACGGAGCTCGCGATGCCGCCGTCCATCACGCTCGAGATGGCGAAGGGCTTCACGCTCTACATGGTGAAGGCCGTGATCGGCGGCCGCACCGACGAGGTCATCGACCTCGCGAAGACGAACCTCTGGCGCTGATAAGGAGACGTGAGATGAAGCTCAGAGCGCCCTTTGTCCGACTCGGCATTGGGGTGAGCTCGCCCTCTTCTAGCCCGAACACTCCTCATCGATATTGAGAGGCTATCCATGTCTACACAAGCGATGCCTATCACCCCAGGCAAGCCGGCGGCGGCAAGTGCATTCAAGACCGCTTTCATCGTCGCCTGGCTTTTCTGCCTGTTGTTCTACTTCATGGAGTACGCGGTGCGCTCGGCGCCCAGCGTCATGCTGCCCGAGCTCAGGACCGCCTTCGGCCTGAACACGGCGGGCCTAAGCTCGTTGATCGGGCTTTACTATTATTCCTACGCGGCCTTCGCGATTATCGCCGGCGCCGCGGTCGACCGCTGGGGCGCGAAATACACGATATCGGCCGGCGTGTTGATCCTTGCCCTGGGTACCGCGATTTTCGGCGTGAACGTGAGCTGGATCGCGGGCGTGGGACGGTTCCTGCAGGGCGCCGGTGCCGCGTTCGCGTTCATCGCAGCGGTTTATCTCGCGTCGCGTGGTCTTCCAGCGCGCTATCTCGCCACCGCAATCGGAATTACCCAATGCGTCGGCATGCTCGGCGGGTCCGCGGGCCAATTCGTCGTCGCTCCCCTGATTCACGGAGCACTCGAGTGGCACCAATTCTGGGTTTATGCGGGCGTCGTGACGTTGCTTATCGGCGTCGCGATGTTCATCGCTACGCCGCGCGAACAACTATCCCACGACTCAAACGCGGGCATCTGGACCACGTTTGAGCCCTACAAGACGGTCTTGACGAACCCGCAGTCCTACCTCTGCGGGCTCGTCGGCGGCTTGCTTTTCCTCCCCACGACGGTCGGCGCCATGACCTGGGGCGTATCGTTCCTGCAGGAGGGCTGGCATGTGGGTTATGCGCCAGCGGTCGATCGCGCCGCGGCAGTAGCGATGGGCTGGGTATTCGGGTGCCCGATCCTGGGATACATCGCGGACCATATCGGACTCCGCAAGCCGGTAATACTCGCGGGAGCGGCGTTGATGCTGGCGGCGACTGTGGCACTCTATTATCTGCCGCCTGAGACGTTTCCTCCATACGTGCTCGGCTTCCTGCTCGGCGTCGGGTCGGGCGCCGCGATGATCCCCTATTCGATCATCAAGGAGGTCAATCCGGATAATGCGAAGGGCAGCGCCACGGGTGCGATGAACTTCCTGGTTTTTGTGATGACCGCATTGGCAGCGCCTGCGATCGGCTGGTGGATGCAAAAGCTCGCGGGCGGCGCGGCGCTAACGCTGGATGTCTTCGTCGCGGCCGGCAGCGTCTATGTCGCCGCGATTATTGTCGCTGCGATCCTCACGCTCTTTCTGAAGGAGACCGGGTCGGCCGTTCGCAACGCACATTGATTCGATCCAGCGAGGCGGCAAAGCGCCGATCGCTGAGGGCTCGAATTATCCGTACTTGCGGCAGACATATTCATACTGCTGGCAGGGCGCCTCATGCGTCGGGCTTCCCCGTCCGGCTTTGCCGAACGAGCGATAGGCGCAATTTCGCTTTCATGGCCAACTCCCTTTGCCAGGTCGGCCCGTCGCGCTCGACAGCGCCAAGGTTCAAAGCCCGAGAAATTGTCGAGCCACTGCCGACGCCGCACTTCACTTTCAACTTTTGTCCGCTGCTCGCAACCGTTGCTCGGCGCGCTTGGCCAGCTTCTCGTAGTCATCGGCGATGCGAAGCATTCTGCGTTTCGAGTCAGGATCGGTGATGGCGTCAGCGACCGTGCGCGCTTCTTCGGCGCGCTCACGCCAATGCTTCGGATCGTTTATCGGGACCTTGCCGTGGAATGAGACCCCCGCCGCTGCACCTACGCCCTTTAGGCGTCCGGGGCTTGCAGTGACCTGGTTAGGTCGGTTCGAGCAATGCCAGTAGGCCCTTGAGCAATTGTATCGGATCCGGTGGGCAACCGCGAATATGTAGGTCGACGGGCACGACGCCAGAGACGCCGCCGATGACCGCGTAGCTGCCGGAAAAAATGCCGCCGCCCACCGCGCAATCCCCGACCGCGACGACCCATTTCGGATCCGGCGTCGCATGATACGTGCGCTCGAGTGCCTCGCGCATGTTTCTGGTGACCGGCCCTGTCACGAGCAGCACGTCCGCGTGGCGCGGGGACGCCACGAAGTGCAGGCCGAAACGCTCGAGATCATAAAAGGCGTTGTTCAGCGCGTGGATCTCGAGTTCGCATCCGTTGCACGAGCCGGCATCAACCTCCCGAATCGAGAGGCTGCGGCCCAAACGCCGTCGGGCAGCACGCTCAACGCTGCCGCCTAACTCGGCCAACATCTCTTCGTCCGTAGCTGGCGCCGCTTCAGTCAGGGGGCGGCGCATGAGGCTCTCGAATAAAACTTTGCGCATGGGTGACCCTAGAGGTCGTGACCGGAATAAGAGCAGTTGAAGGATTTGTTGCAGAGCGGGAAGTCCGCGACGATGTTGCCCTCGATCGCCGCTTCCAGCAGCGGCCATTGGAACCAGGATGGGTCGCGCAGATGACAGCGTGCGAGGCGGCCATCTTCCAAGCGCGCCCAAACCAGCACCTCGCCGCGAAATGCTTCCGCCAGTCCGAGACCTTCGCGCACCTCACCAGCCGGATCGAGCGTAGTCCGGATCGGGCCCGTAGGCAGGTGCTGCAGGATCTGATCAATCAACCGGAGGCTCTGCTCCACCTCGCGAATACGCACCCATACCCGAGCGTTGACATCACCCGTCTCGAGCACGGGAACGTCGAAATCGAGACGATGATAGGGCGGATAGCCGATTGTCTTGCGGGCGTCGAAAGCGCGGCCGCTGGCACGCCCGACATACCCGCCGGCCCCGAACTGCCGCGCCAGCTCGCCGCGCAGAACCCCGGTGCTGGCGGTGCGGTCCTGCAGCGAGGCGGTATTGTCGTAAAGCTCGACGAGTTGCGGGAACAGCCGGCGAATTTCGTCCAACGTCGCCGCGATCTGCCCCGCGCAGTTTGCAGCGAGATCACGCGCGACGCCGCCCGGCACGACGACATCCATCATCAGCCGATGCCCAAAGCACGCCTGCGCGGTCCGCAGCGTCTTCTCGCGCAGGATGCCGCAGTGGGCGTGCATGAGCGAGAACGAGGCATCGTTGCAAATGGCCCCGATATCACCGAAATGGTTGGCGAGACGCTCGAGCTCCGCCATCAACGCCCGCAGATAAACCGCACGCGGTGGAATCTCGACATCCATCGCTGCCTCGACCGCATGGGCAAAGGCGAGCGCATAAGCGACTGTGCTGTCGCCCGAGGTCCGACCGGCCAGGCGTGCCGCCGTATCGACGCTGGCGCCCGCCATCAACGCCTCGATGCCCTTGTGCACGTAGCCAAGGCGCTGCTCCAATCGAACCACCGTCTCGCCGTTGGCCGTAAAACGGAAATGCCCGGGTTCGATGATGCCGGCATGAACCGGGCCGACGGGAATCTGGTGCAGACTTTCGCCCGCAACGGGCAGGAATGCATAAGGCGCGCGGGGCTGCAGCGCGTCACGGCTATGCCCGAGCGGGCATTGCACATCCCAAAAGCCGAGATCGAGCCACGGCCGCATGTCGGGTAAGCCGACCGGTTCGAGCCCATAGAGGTCGCGCAGCGCGCGCTCCAGACGAATAGCCGGGGGATGGAGTGCGCCGACGGAAGGAAAATGCCCGTCCGGGCATGGCATGGTAACGACCGCGATTTCGCGCACAGCTGCGTCGAGAACCGCCATGTGTACCGCGCCGGCATCGCCCCAGAGGCCTAGCAGCGTCCATTGTCCGGCCGACAATTGGCTTGTGGCGAAGCGCCAGCTGTCCTCGTTCACGACCAGCCGCGGCCACGGTCGGTGTTCCGCGACTTTTTGGCCTTTGATCGTCTCGATCAGCCCCGGCATGGTTTCATCCCAGGAGCTTCGCCACGTTCTGAAACCAAGTGACGAGTGCTGGCGGCATGTAGATGCCGGCAACGAACACGAGAGCGAGGTGCGTAAACATAGGTGCGTAGGAGGCCTCCGCCTTCGCGGTGCTACCGCGGGGATTACCGAACGCGATTGCGTTCAATCGCAAAAAGAGCGCGGCAACCCCGATCAGGATGCCGGATACGAGGACGATTGCGAGCCACGGGGCACGCGCAAACGTCGACGTCACGACGAGGAACTCGCTCATGAAGATGCCGAGGGGAGGAAAGCCGGCAATGGCGACGACTCCGAGCACGAGCCCCCAGCCGAGTACCGGATTAGTTTCGGTAAGCCCGCCCATGTCGGCGATGCGCTGTGTCCCCTTGACCTGCGCAATGTGACCAACCGCGAAAAAGATCGCTGACTTCGTCAGCGAATGCATGGTCATGTGCAGAAGGCCGGCGAAATTCGCCAGCGGTCCGCCCATTCCGAAGGCAAAGGTGATGATGCCCATGTGCTCGATCGAGGAATAGGCGAACATGCGCTTGATGTCGCGCCGGCGGTACAGCATGAACGCCGCAAAAACGAGCGAGATGAGCCCCATGGTCACCATCAGCGGGCCTGGTGCGAGCGCGGCCGGATTGACGGCGAGCAGCATTTTGAAGCGCAACAGGGCGTAGAGCGCGACATTGAGCAGGAGCCCTGAAAGCACTGCGGAGATCGGGGTAGGCCCCTCAGCATGGGCATCGGGCAGCCAGGCATGGAGCGGCGCAAGCCCGACTTTGGTGCCGTAGCCGAGCAGCAGGAACACGAACGCGACATTGAGCAGCGCCGGATCGAACGCGGACGCCCGCGTGATCAGCACGGTCCATATCATGGCATCGAATCCCTCACCGACCACAGGGAGTGCCGCCATATAGACCAGGATAGTTCCGAACAGCGCGAGCGCGATGCCGACGCTGCCGAGAATGAAATACTTCCACGCCGCTTCGAGCGCCTCGTGGGTGCGATAGATGCCGACCATCAGCACAGTGGTCAGTGTCGCGATCTCGATTGCCACCCACATCACGCCGATATTGTTGGCAAGGAGCGCGAGATTCATTGCAAACATCAGCAGTTGATACATCGCGTGATAGAAGCGCAGGAACCGCGGCGCGAGTCGCCCGATTTCGAGCTCGTGGCCGATATAGCTGGCGCTGAAGACGCTTGTCGTGAGACCGACGAATGTGGTCAACACGATGAATACGTTGTTGAGATCGTCCACGAGCAGATACGAGGTCGGCTGCGGGCGGCCGAAAAACAGCGAGACCGCGGCGAGGAAAGTCAGTAAAGCCGCAAGCACGTTGAGCGTCGCCGTCAGGCGGTATCCCGGCAGCAGTACGAACAGCGCCGCCGCCAGCGCGGGAATGACGAGAACGGCGGTGACGGGCTCGAACAGTCCCGTCATCCGCGCTCTCCGCGGAAGCGGTCGAGAGCCTGCAGGTCGACCGTGTCGAAGCGCTCGCGAATGCGGAACAGGAAAATGCCGATGACGATGAAAGCGATGAGGATCGAGAAGGCGATGCTGATCTCGACGACCAGCGGCATACCCTTGGCACCGGTCGCGGCAAGCACGAGGCCGTTCTCAAGCGACATGAAGCCGACGATCTGGCTCACGGCATTGCGCCGCGTCACCATCATCAGAAGGCCAAGCAACACGACCGAGAGCGCGAAAGCGAGATCTTCGCGGGCGAGCGGGTCGGCCTCAGCCGTCACGCGCAACATCACCACCATCGAAAGTGCAACCAGGCCCATGCCCAGCAGCATCGCGGAGCCGACGCCGACGACCTTTTCGATCTCGCGGTGGATGCCGAGGCGGACGATGATGCGATGAAGCGCAACGGGAATGATAATCGCCTTGAAAACGAGAGCGATCGCAGCAGTCACGTAAAGATGCGGCGCATTTTGGATGTAGGCCTGCCAGGCCACCGAGAGCGCCAGCACGAAGGCATGCAGCGCGAAGGTGTTGAGCAGCGCATAGAGTCGATCCTGATAGAGCTCGAGGAAGCTCACCAGCACCAGCGTGCCCGCAAGCAGGTGAGCGATGTCGAAAGTCAGCCCGCGCATCACATGCTCCGCGATACGAACCGCAGAAGCGTCGCCAGCAGCCCGAGCATCAGCGCGGCGCCCAGGAATTCCGGCACGCGGAACACGCGCATCTTGGCAATCGATGTCTCGAACAGCGCAAGCAAGAGACCGCCGATTGCGAGCTTGGCGATATACGCCAGAAGACCGATCACCAGCAGCCCATTGGGCGCTCCCGGCGGCACCAAGCCCCAGGGAACGAACAGACAAGAGATCAATGAAACGTAGAGCAGGAGCTTCAACGAGGCGGAGAGCTCGATGAGCGCCAGGTGACGCCCTGAATATTCGAGCACCATGGCCTCATGCACCATGGTCAACTCGAGGTGGGTTGCCGGATTGTCGACAGGAATGCGGGCATTTTCCGCGATTGCCACCATGATCAAAGCGAGGAGCGCAAGCCCCAGCGAAACCCGCAGCCCCACCTCGGGCGAAACGAGGAAGCCAGCCATGGTCGACAGCTGCGTCGAACCGGCAATCAGCGCAAGCGTGAAGATGATCATTATCATCGCCGGCTCCGCCAGCGAGGCAATCATCACCTCTCGACTCGAGCCGATGCCGCCAAAGCTCGTCCCGACATCGAGTCCGGCCAACGCCAGGAAGAAACGGGCGCTGCCGAGAAGCGCGACGATGGCGATGAGATCGGCGGACCACGAAAACAAGAGACCCGTGCGGAACGTCGGCACCAAAGATGCCGCGACCCAAGTGGCGGCAAAAATGAGATAGGGACTTACCCGAAACAGCCACGAGGCATTCTCCGCAAGGACCACCTCCTTGCGCATGAGGCGCACGAGGTCGCGGTAAGGCTGAATGACGGCCGGTCCGCGCCGCAGGAGCAGGCGTGCCTTCACCTTGCGCGTGAAGCCCGTGAGCAATGGCGCCAATAGCAAGACCAGCAGCATCTGCGCCCCCTGGACGGCAAAATCGAAAATCACGGCCATATCGCAAGCACCAGCAACAAGAGTACGAGCGCGGCAAAGACCAGGCTGAGGAATTGCCGAATGGTCAAGAACTGCAGGTGATTGAGTTTATCAGCGGCGAAGCCAATGCCGCCTGCGATCGGCGCATAGAGCGTATCCCAGACGAGATCATGCAATTCCACGGTAAACCGCGCCGGCCGTGTATCGCCCGGCGATGGCATCTCGACATGCTCACGGGCGCGAAACACGACGCTGCCGAACACCCGGCGGATGGGCTGCGCGAAGCTCGAAGCCGTGTATTGAGTTGCTGGACTTGCTTCGGGATAGCCGCAGTCCCACGGCGGCGCTCGGCGCAACTTGTCCGAGGCCAGCCGGTGGATCGCCCAGGCCGCGAGCACGCCCGATAGCACCATGAACACAAAGACCAAGAGACCGTTGTAGGAGCTTCGGCTTTCGGCGATCGGCACTATCGAGAGCCAGTCGACGTTGCTTTGCACCGGCATACGGTCACCCACCAGCCCCTGCGCCACGGGCGCCAGCGCATCGATGAACGCGCCGGGCAGGATGCCTGCAACGAGGCAGAGCGCCGCGAGAAAAAACATTGCGGCGAGGGAGAACCGGTCGGTTTCGTGCGCGTTTTCGGCCGCCGACGTGCGGACGCGACCGAGAAAGGTCACACCGAATGCCTTGACGAAGCACGCTGCGGCTAGAGTCGCCGATAGTGCAAGAAGTGCGCCCACGGCCGGCACCAAGAGCTTGAGCCCCCAAGAGGGAAGCTGCGGGCTAAGGAGGATCGCTTGGAAGGTCAGCCACTCGGATACGAAACCGTTGAGCGGCGGCAGCGCCGAAATCGCCGCGCAGCCGACGAGAAAAACGAAAGCCGTCTGCGGCATGCGGTGGATAAGCCCGCCGAGGTGTTCCATGTCGCGCTCGCCGGTGCTGGTGAGCACCGCACCTGCGCCGAAAAACAGAAGGCTCTTGAACACCGAATGGTTGAAGACGTGCAGCAGGCCGGCCGTGAGCGCAAGCGCCGCCGCCCACGCCATGCCATACGCTTTGAAGGCAAGTGCAAGGCCGAGCCCGATGAAAATGATCCCGATGTTCTCCACCGTATGGTACGCAAGCAGGCGCTTGAGATCGTGTTGCATCAGCGCGTAAAGCACCCCCATCACCGCCGTGACACCACCGAGCGCGAGTACGACCATGCTCCACCACCAGGCAGGGGTGCCGATGAGATCGAATACGATGCGCACGAGACCGTAGACGGCGACCTTCGTCATGACCCCGCTCATCAGCGCCGAAACATGGCTGGGGGCCGCCGGATGCGCGAGCGGCAACCAGACGTGCAGCGGCACCAGGCCTGCCTTGGAGCCGGCGCCGATCAGCGCCAGGATCAGAACGGAGGCCGCGAGCGTGGTCGAGGGATGGGCAGCACGGATATCGTCAAAGGCATAGCCACCGTCTGGTCCCGCCAGCAACCCGAAGGTAAGCAGCAGGGTAATGGTCCCAAAGCTAGCCATGATCAGGTAGAGGTACCCTGCACGCACGTTGTCGGCGATGCGGTGATGCGCCATGACCAGCGCCCAGGACGACAGCGACATGAATTCCCACGACACCAGAAATGTGAATGCATCGTCGGCGAGCACGACGATGTTCATGCCGGCGAGGAATGCTGGATAGAACGGCAGGACCCGGCGTGGTGCATGCTCGTGCCGACCATATCCCAGGGCAAACAGACTGGCAGCGGCCCCGCCGAGATTGACCACGACGAGGAAAAAGGCCGAAAGCGCATCGAGACGGAAATGCGCCCCAAGCCACGGAATTCCGAGCGGAAGAGTTGTGACGGACGGATTAGCGTGGATGCCCAAAAGAGCGATCAGTCCAATCGCGAGAAGCACCAGCGACGTGGCCAAACAAACTCCGTAGACGAGGTGGCGCGCACGCGCAGCCTGGGCAAAGGTGAGAGCAAGAGCCGCAGTCGCCATCAGCGCGGCGGTCCCGCCAAGGGCGACGAGCACCATTAACGACACCCCCTTCGGCGCGCGATCGCAGCGGCGGATGCATGGTCACCCCGCAAGCTCGTGCCTTACCTTTTCAGCCGCACGCCGCGCCCGCCGCCCTGGCTGACCGCTCCCTCACCGATCAGCTCGATGCCCGCAGCCGCCAGTGCATCAACGAGTTTCATCAACGAATCCACATTTCCCCGGATGACGCCGTTGCTCGCTTCCATGCGCTGAATCGTCGGCAGCGAGAGACCCGAGCGTTCGGCGAGCTGGCGTTGGTCGATCTCGAGCAGCGCTCGGGCGGCTCGCATCTGAGCGTCAGTTATCATGTCTCAGATATCAGAACAGATGGCTCATGCATCCCAATTAATGGGTAACTCGCCTGGAATTAAATAGCAAGCCAAACGCTCCGCCCGCAGATTTCGCGACGACCGTGCCGCTTGCCGACGCAGCCACTACGGCGACCATGTGACGAGCCGCTTCTCCAGAAACTCGATCCCATAAAAAAGGACGACGCTGATAACCGTCAGCAGGAGGATGGCGGCGAATGCCAGCGCGGTTTGCGATTGCGCACTGGAAATCAAAATGAGGTAGCCCAGTCCCTCCTGCGCCGCGACGAATTCCCCGATCACAGCGCCGATCACGGCAAAGGTGATGGCAACCTTGCACCCGGTGAACAAAT
>WNFI01082667.1_pt1 | contig 15621 bp, 15 predicted proteins | sample 5400471 | NCBI WGS metagenome assembly WNFI01 (sample SAMN13153348, study PRJNA577476) | soil metagenome | isolation source: 100 cm saprolite on Douglas fir-dominated hillslope | place: USA:California | collected 2013-09-17 | reverse complement strand
AGTTGATATTTTAGTAAAAGCCGCAAGTGAACTTAAAAAAGAGACATCTGAATTTGCATCACCTAAAATATGTAATGCAAATTCAGATGTCTCTTTTTTAAGTTCACTTGCGGCTTTTACTAAAATATCAACTCCTTTTACTTTTCTAATGCTTCCTGCAAACATAAAGTTAAATACATGATTATTTAACTTTCTTTTTTTTACATTTCCAACGCTAAAATCAGTAATTGCATCCATATAAACACATTTCTTATTGGAAAACTTCTCTACAATATTGATAAGCCAATAACTATTTGAAAATCTAGTTTTGGCTTTCTTTAAAGCCATCACTGTTAATTGTTTTAATATTGGGAGCTTTGCATATACATTAACGTCTGAGCCTAAAATCCATACTCCATAAGGCTTATTAAGTCTTAGTTTTAACCACAAAGTATAAATAGAAGAAAGTAATGTCCAGCAAGCAAGTGAGTAATCTATTTTGTTTTCTTTTATAAAAATCTCTGCTTCGCGACAGCCGATGTACATAAGTTTGAAAAAATTAAAAATCGAAATTGGTGAAAAAAATGGCCAAGTTCCAAACTTTTCTTTTGGTCCATGCCAATCCATCCATGTAACTGGTACTTTCTTGTATTTTTCTTTTTTACCTCCAAAGTCTGGGCAAAAAACAAATACATCTGCTTGTTTTGAAAGTTCATGAGCAAAATCGTAAACAAAAATACCCGCATCTTTTCTTTCCATAGAAGTAATTGGATAGTTGTGGGTAAAAATTGCGACTCGTTTTCTTTTTTTCATAATCAATTTTTAAAATAGATTTTGTTCTAAATACCATTCGAAAGTTTTTTTTAATCCTTCTTCGAGGGAAATTGATGGCTTAAACCCTAGTTTCTTTTTGGCTTTATCAATTCTATACTTCTTTTCTTCAGTAATAAAGTTAATCTGTCCTTTCATTCCGATAGTTTCTAAAATAATTAATGCTAAAAATTTTGGAATATAAAAATTAGGAAAGTTTCTTTTAAATAACTTATAAATATTTTTTTCTATATCTATAAATCTAGGACATGGATCATCACCGATGATAAAATCTTCTCCAATTGCACTTTGTTTTGTTGCAGAAAGAATTAAGGCATCTATTAAATTATCTATATAGAGAGTATGGAAGTGATTCTTGCCATTTCCTATTGGAAAAAATATGCCTTTCTTAACTAATTTAAACAAACGAAAAAATACTGGTCTTGTATCTTTCGGTCCATAGGCAAGAGTCGGTCTTATAATTACTGTTTTTATTTTATTTTTATATTTTTGTATAACCCTTTCTCCTTCTAGTTTAGAAGTAGAATATGCTCCGTGTGGATTTACAGGTGTCTTTTCATCAATATTTAATGCTTTTTCGCCATAGATTCCTACTGTTGAAATATGGATGAACTTGTCCACTTTATTTTTTATACTAGCTTTGACTAAATTCTCAATCCCAATAACATTTGTATTCCAATATTCTTTATCAAGTAATTTGTGATATGGCAGTGCACCAGAAGCATTAAAAACTATATTTATATTCTTTGTAGCTTTAACTAAACTTTTATAGTCTAATAAATCTCCAATATTGTATCTTAAGTTAAGAGAATCAAATAGTTTTAAGTCTTTTTTCTTTCTAATTAAGATATATACTTCTGCTTTTTCTTCACAAAGTTTATCCACTAAATTTCTTCCAATAAAACCACTTGCTCCAACTACTAGTATTTTTTTATTTTTTAAAGAGGTCATTTCAGCAATTGTAACAAAAAAATAAACTGTACGCTGATTTAATTTTTGCTTGGTGCAATATATTTGGGATAAAGAGAATCCTCATTTCTTATTCTAAATATCGTTTTGACAATTAAAAACTGCTCATCAGGCATTCTTGCTTTAATATACTTACTATATTTATTAGTTTTGATTAAAAGTTTGTGTGCACCCTGAATAGTCAACGTCTCAACATCAAGACTAGCTGGCTTATTGAATTCAAAAAATAAATCTTGAACTGTTGTCAGAAAAGATTTCGTTGAATCCAAAAGTATCTCTATCTCATTTATATTTAGTCCTGATAATCTAAGATGTTTTCTAAATTCTGCTGCAATGGGATATTTGTCGTAATTTGAAGGATTAATAGGATCAATCCATTGATTAGCTAATCCAGCAGTCTCTGCAATTGGTATATTTTTAAATTTCTCGATTCGGAGGTTTACGACTTTCTCAATAAACTCGCTACTCATTGCCAAAATTATAGTAGTAAATAAAATGAAACGCAATTATAATACAAGTAATGAAACATATGTATCAAAATAACTATGCAGCTGGGAGAGTGCAGATGTACCACAAAAAATCCCGCGAACTTAAAGCAATTAGGATAATCAAAACTCTATTGGATTATTTTGGGAAAAGAAAAATAAAAAACTTAAAAGTTCTTGATATTGGTGCATCAACTGGAATAATTGACAATATCTTAGCTAAAAGCTTCAAAGAAGTAATCGGAACTGATATTGACAAAGATGCTGTCAAATTTGCTCAGGAAAACTTTAAAAGAAAGAATCTTAGATTTAAAGTAGATGACGCTATGAAATTGAGCTTTAAAGATAATAGTTTTGATGTTGTGATTTGTACGCATGTCTATGAGCACGTTCCAAATCCAAATAAATTGTTTAAGGAGATATATAGGGTACTAAAGCCTGGTGGAGTCTGTTACCTTGCAGCTCAAAATAAATTGTGGCCATTAGAAGCACATCATAATCTTTTATTTCTTTCATACTTACCGAAACAGTTAGCTGATTTTTATATAAGGATATTTACAAAAAAGAAAGAGTATTATGAACACCCGATGACTTATTGGCAGCTACATGAAGCTTTAAAAAAGTTTACTATTCATGAATATACTTCGAAAATACTTTTAAACCCAAAAAGGTTTGGTTATGATAATCAAAGTATTGGTGCCTTTAATCAAATTTTTAAATATTTTACACCTACTCTTTTTTGGTTATTAGAAAAATGACAAAAGGAATTTTTTGTATTTCGATAGATCTTGAACTCCTTTGGGGAAGAAAAGATTTAGATTATTTAAAATTTATAGAGAAAACAAAAAAAGAAAGAGTAATAATCAAGAGGCTTCTTGCTCTTTTTAGGAAATATAATATTCCAGTTACCTGGGCGACGGTGGGTAAATTATATCAAGGAAATGATCCACTCTGGTCTGGAAAAGATATAATTAAATTGATTAAAAAAGAAAAAATTCATGAATTAGGAAGCCACACTTATTCTCATGAAGTTATTAGTGAAATATCAGAAAAAAAAGCAATTGATGAAATTAAAAAGAATATTTCAAAATCTTTTGTTTTTCCTAGAAACAGGATAAAGTATCTAAATCTTCTAGTTAAATATGGTTTTAAATCATACAGAGGCAAAGATCAATCTGAATATGAATTAATTATTCCAAGAATTCCACCAACTAGAAAATCAAGAAAAAAAGACGGATTAACGGAAATTCCAAGTTCAATGTATTTTGTATCAGCCCGAGGAATAAGAAAATATATTCCTTTTGGACTAAGATTATTTAAATCGAGATTAGGAATTGATCAAGCTATAAAAAATAATGAGATTTTTCATATCTGGTTTCACCCTATTGATTTTGCAGATAATACTGACAAGTTGATTAATGAATTCGAACAGATTTTAAAATATGCAAATAAAAAAAGGAGTCAAGGATTGCTGAACGTAAAAACAATGGAACAAATTGCTAGATGAAACATTAAAATAATATATTTTTATGAAAAAATATTGGGAAATATTTACAGATAAGTTTGGAGGAACTATTTTACATCCTCAATTTATAATGCTTTCATACAGAGCTAACGCACTTGAAAAAATAAAAAAGTATGCAAGTGGCAAAAAAGTAATAGATATTGGTTGTGGAAGGATGCCTTATCGAAAAATTTTAGAGCCCACAACTTTAAAGTATATCGGACTTGATGACCAAAAAGTCTCGAAGTTATATAACTCAAAAGTAAAACCAGAAATATTAGCTGATATTACAAAAAGAACTCAGATAAAAAATAATAGTTTTGATGTAGCATTCATGCTTGAAGTTTTGGAATATTTGGAAAATCCACAGAAAGCTTTTGATGAAATAGCGAGAATTTTAGACAAAAAAGGTATTCTAGTATTTACTGCTCCTTTTTTATATCCTCTTCATGATGTTCCATATGATAGAAATCGATATACAAGTACTCAAATCAAAACTTTTTTAACAACTTCTAAATTCAAGATTCTAAAGCTTGAAGCTAAAGGTGGTTTCTTAAGTTTTTGGTTTCAATCAATTAATGTATTTTTATTCAAAAGAATTATGGATATTCTAAAATCGAAAAAGAATTTCATGAGTTATCTTTATTTGGCTTTTCTTTTATTTATCACCCCAGAAGTAGTACTTTTAACCAATTCTATATTTCTGCTAACAAAAAATTTTAGTTTTTTGAGTTATCCTAATTATTTCCCATTAGACTATCTTGTTGTTGCAGTTAAAGAGTCAAAGAATTGAGTTTGTCTAAAATTGATTGAAGCTCTCCCTTATAAGCTGGATACTGGCTAATTAAAGAATTTACAAATAGTTTTGAATTTGCGACACGATTATTTATTTCGTCTTTTGTAGTTTGATCGATATCCCCTGAGTTTTTCGCGTTCGTAAGAGCAGAATTTGCTTTATCTAAACGATTTGCAGCCGCAGTTAATGTTTTATTTGCTAAATCTGGAACATTACTTTTGATTAAGGATTCTGCCTCGAGTAATCTTTTTATTCCAAGGAAGATATTGTAGTCTGCTTTTTGTGCTGAGCCGAAAATGAAAAACCCTCGAATATCTTCTTTTAAAGTTTTAAGGAAATAGATTTTACTTTGCATTGTTTTGCCTGCTGTCATCGGCCAGAAAAGTTCAAATGAGTTAATTATTGGTACAGGTGTAGGAGTGGGTACTATTTTAACCATGACAGTTTTTGCAAAAACTGAATTTGAAATAGAAAGAAGGAGAAATAGACTTGAAAACAAAATTAAAAATCTTTTTAACATGCTCTTATTTTAAACCTATCTTTTCCACTAATGCAAGACTTAATTTTTTAGAAGCTTTCCAGTCAAACTTCGCACTCCAGCCTCTAGCTCCATTCTGCAATTTTTTATATAAATTTTTGTTTTCTAGGATTTTAAAAACAAGCTTTGATAACTCTCTTGGGTTATTTTCTTTACAGATCATTCCACTTAAATCATTTTTTACTGAGTCAATCAAACCGGGAGAATTATATGCAACAACTGGAGTACCCATACTATTGGCTTCAATATTAACAAGTCCCCATCCTTCTAAAAGTGAAGGGTTAATAAGAAGATGTGCTTTTGCTAGTAATTCTGACTTTTTCTTTTCATCTACAAATCCAAAATAAGTAAGATCATTTGCAAATCCAAACTTTCTAGCTGAACTTTTTATTAATTTTCTATACATATCACTTGATCTTCCTACTATCCAATATTTATATTTCCCTTTCTTTGAAAGCTCTCTAAAAGTTTCAAGAACATCTCCTATTCCTTTATCCTTAGAAATTGCTCCTAAAAAGATTATTGTGTTTGTTTTTTCTTTTTTTGGCATTACCCTTGGCTTTTGGATAACGACACCATGATTAATAATCTGAATATTTTTAGCTGGAATACCTACTTTAATTAGTTCATTTTTAGCTGAATTTGACCCCGTCATAAAGGAAATATTCTTATAAAAAATAAAAATAAATGGCTCTCCAATATATCCGATTAATCCAACAATTAAGTTAAACGGGAAAGGAAATTCATTTTTTAGCCAGACTTCTCGGGCCACTTCCTGGATAACTGCAAGCTTAGGCTTTGTTACATAAAGCGGTGTAAAAAAAGGTAGGCCATGAAACTGATCGATAACTAAATCGAATTTTTTAAAATTCTTTAGATAATAAAAAAAACCTTCTATTTGAACTCCAAAATATTGGATTCCCCTTCTTATTATTTTAACTTTGTCCAAAACTTCTTCTGAAGGTAAACCAACTACTCTTGATGCGAGTAGTGTTACATTATGCCCTCCTGCTATCCATCCTTTCATATGTTCATGCATAACTTGTTCAGCTCCACCTGCAGTTGGATGTTTTGGATCACGCCAGGAGAAAACAAGAATATTCATATTGATTTTATTCAACATAACCGATTGCTTTGTAAATTTCCTCCATTGGAGTAATGTTGAAGTCGGGTACATTTTTACAATTCGGACAAATATATGGTTTCGGATGTCTAAAAGGTTTTTCCACTACCCATTCAGGTTTTTCTTTTGAAATATTTTCTGCTCTTTCTATAGAGGATGTGATATTTTCCGGATAATTTTCATAATTTTCTCCTTGCCAGATTTGATTTGCTAACTCCATGTTTGCGATTTGCATAAGCAATTTTGTATCCTTAAACTGTTTTGGATCAACTTTATCGTTTTCAGCAATCCTGCTTATATCATAAACAGTCTTCACCAGTTGGTCTTCAACTTCTGTTACTTTGACTTCTAAACCATGAAAGTCAGTGATTAAGTATCTTCTATCTCTACCTTTATATACTCTTTTAAATATATCCACCTTTATTTTTGTAACAGGTTCTACTAAAGCTACAAAAAAAGAGTCATTGACTTGCGGATGATAGTGATAAATCAAAAATTCATTTTGGACTGAAGGTTTTACTACATTAATTGAAGGAACTTCTAAATCCAAATCATTAAAGTCGCGTATGGGATAGTCAATACCATGTTTATTTAAGTGATATCTTATAGCTAAACCACCTACGATTAAATAATTTCCTTCCACTAAATGAGGGGTTAATTTTTGTAAAAATAAATCAACCCTTTTTGAATCGGTCCCAGAAAAACCAGAAATTAATGAAGTTTCTTTTCCCATATAATAAATATTATACTACTTGCAACCAATTCTTCTTATTGGTGTCATTATAGTAGTGTAATATTTTGAGTCTATAAAATACAGCTGCCGTATCCCAAAACATTTTAAAAATTGTTGTCCATTTGATGCTGCTATTTTTTGTATCAAATTTAACTTCGATCGGAGCTTCATAAATTCTACTGAAACCTAAATATTTAGCAACGGCTAGCATCTCGATATCCATTGCGTATCTTTTAACAAGAAGTCTTGGAAGAATTTTTTCAATAACGTTTCTTTTAAAAATTTTTAATCCACTTTGGGTATCAGTTATGGGAAGATCGAATAATATCTTTACGCCAACGTGATACCCGATACTCAGAATGTGTCTTAGGACAGGGTAATTAACTCTAGAGACAGGATGACGCTTAGATCCAACAATTATATCGGCGTTGTACCACTCCATATGGCTCATAAGCATCATTATTCCTTTTGGAGAAATATCCATTCCGGCGTCCAAAAAGGAAATTAAGTTCCCTTCTGCAGCTTTCATACCAACTCTAACAGCATGCCCTTTTCCTAAGTTTTTTTCATACCCAATTACTTTCAAGTTTTTTATTTTTAGTTTTTTGGCATTTTCATATGTTTTATCTAAAAATCCATCGACTACACAAATAATTTCGTGGTCAAAATTGAGAGGTAAACCATCGTGGAGAGTTTTGTCGATATTTTCTAAATCAACTTTTATAGTTTTTTCTTGTTTATAAGCTGGAACTATTAAAGACAGAAGCTCACGCTTTTCTTTCATACTTAATTCGATTGTACACTAAATAGCTGAATAAAAGTATAAAAAGAATTATCATGAGAATTAAAGAAATTTGAATGATTAACAATAAGCTTGAGTGGAAAAACCAGATTAAAATTATCTGTAAAAAAGCAATTATTAAAGGTAAAATGACAACTTTTGTTTCATCAATCGATAGAAAAAAGTTCACCATAAAAAATGAAATTGTATAAAAACAAATAAAAAGTCCCATCCAGACAAGATCTGTAGCTGGAATTAAATTATTTCCTTTGGCAAACATTTGAATAATAAAACCAGGAAATAAAGCATAGACTGAAACAATTCCAAGAGAAACAAAAATTGTGATTAATAATGAGATAAGTAAAAGCTGAAAGTATTTTTCTCCGCGCGAATGCCTGCCTGCGACAAGTGGAAACATTACTCCAGCAACAGGAGCTGCTGCGAAATAAATAATCTTACCTAAAATAGAAAGGGTTGCATAAATTCCTGCTTGGATATCGGAGAAAAAATGTTTAACTAAAATTAAATCCATTGTAAAAAAAGATGTAAATGCAAATGAGAAAATTAGAACTGGAAATGAGTATTTTAAAAATTTATTAAAATCAAATTTTCCTTTAGGTTTTATTTTCTTTAGAAAATTTCTTGTTAAATACCAAGAGTAAAGATAAGCGAGAGCTGCTCCAAGTAAAACTCCGAGAATAGCACCAAACACATACCAACCAATTGCTACAAAAATAATTCCTAAAATTAATTTGATAGTGCTTGATAAAATATTTGGTCCAACGTTTCCCCAAAATTTTAGTATTCCTTGTAGTAATGATTGATTAATGATTGTTATCAAACTAAGAAAAACGACAGGTGAGATAACTAGGACTTCAAAAAGTTTTATATGTAGAAAATCAGCCATTAATGGAGAAAGGATAAAAACAATAATGGCTAAAGCTAATCCCAACTTAAAAATAAGTTTATTGAGTTCGTTATAAATATATGCAGCTTCACTATGATTTTTTGCTGACGAAATAAATTTGATAATTGATGGACTTGCTGAAATGGGGACAATTGTGACGATATAAAAAATGGCGAATACACTTGATAATTCTCCGTAACCCACTGTCAATAATGTTCGAGCCATAACGACTTGATAAACATAATTGATAATATTGGCAAACATATTTCCACCGATCATAAGAACACTGCCTGAAAAGAGTGGATGATTTAATATTTTCTTTAACATACTTACGATAACCAATATCCTCTCCAAAATAATGTTTCTGAAATTGCTAACAAAATTAGCATAACAGAAAAGATTGCATAAAGATAAACTTTTGGAATTTTATTAAGATATACTCCAAGCAGTATAAAAACTGGAAAAATTATGAGTACATATCGAGGCATTGAAGAAAAACTTCCTGCAAATGTTGGAATTAAGTAGACGAAGAATGCATATATTGAATAGCTTAATCTTAATTTGAAAAAACTAAAAATTATTAATATCAAAAATAATATGGCAATAGTAAACTCGAGATAAGTTGTAAATACATTTGGGAAGTAAGAGTAACTGACATGGGGAAGGATTTTAAAAATATAACGGTAAATTACTTGCGGCAATAAAATCAAAGTTGATGACCTTTGTTCTCCAAAAATAGTGATCTGGTGCAGAAAAATTAAAGCATCTCCTGTTTTTTTAAATAAATAATACATATATATTAATAGCCCTAAAGGAGCTATTAATATTGATGCTAATGTCCAATTTCTGGGCTTTTGTTCTTTTCTACTTAAAAAATATTCGATTATTAATACGGGGAACATTACTACTCCGATGATTCTTGTTGCAGATCCTAGTGTAGCGATAAGGGACGCAAGAAGGAAATTCTTTTTTCTAGCGAAGTAGAATGCCCAAATTATTAACATCAGAAAAAGACTTTCTGTGTAATATACTCCAAAGTAAAAAGAAGTCGAAAAAAGTAAAAGTAATATAATCACTAACTTTGCAACTTTTTCTTCGTAATCTAATATTACTAGTTTATAAATCCCAATTAATGCTAAAAAGAAAAATAAGTTAGAAACAAATAACCCGACATTGACGCTAAAAAATCTCATTAGTATGGGAAATACTGGAAAGAAAAAATACTGAAGGGGCAAGTATCCATTTTGTACAATTGATAAATAGTGTTCGCCGTCAAAATTAAAATGTCCCCAAAAAAGAGGGTCTATTATATATTTTGAGTACCCTCCTCCAAAATAATTATGGCTAAAAACTGGAACGAATTTTATTGCTAATCCTGCTATTATTAAAATTCCTATTCGCCAGACTATAAAACTTTTTAATATAAACTTATACATTTTTGTATACTTGAAGAGTTTCTTTTGCTGTTTTTTTCCAAGAGAAATTCTTTAATCTTTCTTTTCCCATTTTAATTAATTCATCTCTTAAGTTTTTATTTTTAATTACTTCCGTTAATTTTTCGGCCATATCTTTTGGGTCATTTGGATTAAAATAAATACAAGCATTCCCTCCAATTTCTACTAATGCTTGAGTTTTACTCGCTACAACTGGAATATTTCTCTCAAAGCTTTCTAGGAGTGGTAATCCAAATCCTTCATATAATGAGGGTTGACAATAAACACTAGCTTTTTTATATATTTCGTTTATTTCATCGACAAACCCAAGACGAATTATATCTTTATCGTTTTTGTAAGCTTCCAAGAATTTTTTCCATGATTTATTTTCAATATTATTATCTACTTCTTCGATAGCTATTTGTTTTCCTGCCATTACTAATTTAAGTTTTGCGATTTTACAAGCTTTAGCAAGATTTAAAAGATTTTTATTATAATTTACATCTCCTACATATAAAACATATTTTTCTGGTAAATTTTGTGTTATTGAAAATTTCTTAGAGTTTTCGAAAGGTGTCTGAGGCGCAAGATAAGTTACATAAATTTTTTCTGCGGGGATATTTAAAAATCTTACAATATCTTTTTTGCTCGTTTCTGAAATTGTAATTATTGCGTCCGCATTTCTTAAATTAAACTTCTGGATTTGAAACTTTATCCATCCTTTGATTCCAGGTGGATAAGCATTTGGGTAGACCAAACGGATTAGATCGTGAATTGTTACTATAACTTTTTTGCCTTTTTTCAAAAAAGGTAAAGTTATTGCATGTGGCCTAAAATATTGATAATGAACAACATCATATTTATTCAAATCAACTTTTGCAAAATCAACAACATCTAACTTAAAATTTTCGTTTTGGAGTTTTTGTAATTCTTTTACCAGTTCTTTTGTGTGAAAACCAATTCCTCGAATAGAATCGTTAGAGTTCATTGGCCCACTATCAATTGCAACTTTCATAGTTTATTTTTCCTCTCCAGTCCAATATTTAAAATAAGCGATTGGGAAATGCCATGCTGAAAATGCACTCCATAAAAATCCTCTGATTCCATCTTTAAATCCTTTGAATCTGAAAAATAAAAGAAGGAATTTTATTTTTGCTTTTAAAACTGCATAATAAAAAAGATAAATTATATTTTTCGGTGCATTTCTTTCCTTTAATTCTTTTGCGTGTATATCGGTATATCGATTCAATCGCATTATATATTTAGAAAGTGTTGGCGAATCATTGTGAAGCATGTCTTCAAAAAGCCAGGATATAACGCCCTCTATTTGCATAATATCGTGAACTGATTTTAAACCAAAATGCGCCTTTCCTTTTTTTACAAGTCTAATTGCAGGATCAGGATAGACTCCAGCATATATTAATGGCTTTCCGAGGAATAAATTTACTCTTGGAATGAAAAATGCCACAATTTCGCCTGTTTTTTTACCTATTGTTCCATCCCTTTGTTCAATCACTCTTTGGTGTTTTCTGAATAATCTGGCTTTTCTTTTGTTTTTAGAATTTCTGAACTTTTCTTCGGTTAATTTTATGATTTTATCATTTGATAAATTTATTATTTGCTTTATTTCATCGGAAAGAGCTGGAGTAATTATTTCATCTGCGTCGAGCTGTAAAATCCATTCCCCATATGCGGCATCAAGTGCTTTTTGTTTTGTAATATGAAAAATTTCATGGTGCGGTTCTTCAAAAATCCTAGCGCCAAATTGTTTTGATATCTCAACAGTCTTATCTGTTGAATATTCATCAACAATTACAATTTCATCTGCAATATCTTTTATACTCGATAGGCATGCATCAAGATTTATTTCTTCATTTCTTACGGCGAGAACTACGCTTAGTTTCATATAGTTATATTAATTGGCAACTATCCTAAAGTAAAGAAAATTATTACTGCCATATATATCTTTTATAATATTTGCTTCTTTTGGAATTTCTTTATCTGTCCCTATGATCAAAGTATTTGGGTTTTCTGTTTTTGCCTGATCGAACTTAATACTTGCAAAATAATACTTATCAAAGTGATTTACTGTTGAAAGACCGAATTGATCTTTTTGAGTAAGAGAATGATCTACTTGGAATTTTGCTGGAGGATATTTCATATAGAATAAAAATAAAATATATGGCTGGTCAAACCTATCTGTAACCAATATCTTTTTATATTTATTCTGGTTAGATTTAATATAATTGACTAATTCTTTAACGCCGTACTGGGACGAATATTGATATTCCTTACTCATATGTACCCAGTACATTTGCTCATATCTAAGAAAGTTCCAGATGATTAATAAACCAAATATCAAAAAGCAGGTGATGCGAAGTATTTTGATTTTATTTATACTTATTTGTTCTAAAATTTTAACTGAACCTAAGGCGGATATCATTACTAATGGGATGACTATATTTTCAGCCCGTAACGCGCTTGGTGCTTGAAAAGTGAGTGCGGAAGCAACTGGTCCAAAAACGATCCACATAAGTAAAATTTGTATTTCTTTCTTGATTTTCGATCTCAAAATTGTAATAAAACCAACTGCCAAAAAGAGGATATCTATCAGATACATTTGTCCAGTTTCTGGAACTTTGTTACGCGTTACATTATCTCCTGAAAGGAACAGAAATTCGCCGTGGAAATGGGATCCCCAATTATCAAGAAACGCTAAAGTGTAATTTACGATTTTATTATGTATTGCTTTGGTAAAAATAGAATTATTACCTAATCCGTGCTCTCCTCTTTGTTCTTCAACACGACTTCTCGGTCCGGAATCTGCAAAAAGCCCCACTCCCGCTGCTCTATTTAAAACTCCGCCATGGGTGAAATCTAAAAGAAGTGGAACCAAGAATATAAATCCAATAATTCCAGCTGTTATAAACTTTCTTAAATTAGTGAAAATTTCTTTTCTATAAATTGCTGTTAGCCCTAGTCCAATTAGTGGACTCACTACGCGAGTTGCTTGATAGCAATACATAGATGCTACAAAACATAAAATTCCAATTATCAAATTCCAGATTCTAAACTTGTTTTTTAATGCTTTGACAAAAAACAAAACTCCAGTTGTAATTAAAAAGGTTGCGACATTTACTTCCCATCCTCCTCTTGAAAATTGAATATGCCATGGACTGATTGCAATAAATAAGGCTGAAAGGAGTGCCAAATCCTCTTTATCTTTACCAAAAAGCTCTTTCACAAGTAGGTAGATAACATAAACAGTAATTACGCTAATTAGTGCATTCGGAGCTCTCACTGCCAGTTCTGTTAGACCTAGGACTTTTACAAATGGCAAAACGAGATAAACATAAAGCCCTGGCTTATAATCATTAAAAGATTGAAAATCTATTGGCCAAGCGTTTCCGTGTTGATCGTGAGCAGTCTGAATAAGTGAATAGGCATCATACCCAATTGATGCTTCATCGGCATTAAGAGCTGGATAAGAATTAAGATGCCAAAATCTTAATACAAAAGCTAGAGTAATAATTACAATTAATATTATTTTTTTATGTTTTAAAATTTTCATTTTAAATTTTACGGTATCCTTCGATGTCAGTGAGATAAAGATCTTTTCCGTTTTTATCTACCATTATTTGGTGATAATCAAGATCACCAGCAGAAACTCCATTTCGTTTTAAAAAATACTTAATATTTTTTACAAGTATATTATCTTCAATAAAAGATTGTCCTTTTATAAAGGGATAGACCATGCTTTTTTGACCATTAGATTTGTTTGTAATACCGATAATGGGTTCAACTAACCTTATTGAGGTAAAACCATTATCTATTGCGATTGATTGAGCTGCTTCTGTTTTTAATAATTCTCTAACAATCTTAACCATATTGAATTCATTTATTACACTATTCATTCCAATGAAGAATTTTTTCATTCTGCTGGATTGCAAATACAAATCCTTCTTAGTCCTCCAGTTTTCTGGATTAGCCATTTTTTTAACTTTTAAAAGATAATTCGGATTTTCAACCTTGTCTATATATAGAACTACATTATGAGAAGTTGGATTATATGGGATCCAACTATCTGGAATTCCGTTCTTAAAAATACATGTTAATTCGGCTACTTTTTCTGATAGATCAAGGTTAGGACTCAATATTAAATCATAACCTTCTCTATGATCGATTTTTACCCTTTCGTCTATTTGATTATCCATTATTTTATCTCTAATATCCTCCATGCTGTGGTTTTGTTATCTAGGAACTTTATTTCATCAATAAGCTTAAATTCTTTTGGGTCGTTTGAATCTAGTGGTGGAATTTCGCTGATATCTCCTACAATTAAATCTCCATGATTTCCACGGTCCTTGGACCAATCAATTTGCCGAAATGTAATATTATCCAGTTTTCCAATAACTCCAACATCTCCAACTGAGCTTGTTATTAAATTAGCCTGTTTTTGCCACTTGGCAGGATCGTATTTGGTAAAGAAAAGAAAATAAATATATGGCTGCTGATACGATTGTTCAACAATTATGTTTTTGTAATTTTTCTGAATTGGTGTAATTTTTTCTACCATTTGTTTATATCCATATTGCCAAAATGCAGAATTATGAATGGGCTGGTGTATAAAATAAGAATCCAAAAAATAAACATAAGTAACAGAATATATTCCAAATATTAATACTATGAATATTTTTCTAAAATTCTCTAATACATAAATGATACCAAAAGCAATCAAAATTATGAGTGGAATAGATAAATTAAAAGATCTTACTGCATGAACTTGATCACGAGAAAGAATAGCTGGAAGAGTCGCAAGGAGTAACCATGCCCAAACAAAAGTTATTTCTTTTGTGGCTTTTTGTTTAAGAAAGGTAATTGCTCCTACAAGAAGAAATATCATGTCTCCAATAACGAGAACCCCTTGATAGGGCGGTGTGTGCCTTGGGTTAGCCCAATCCCCTTCGAAAAATAAAAATCTGGGTGAAAAATGATTGAAAAATCTTCCCATGATTCCTCTAAAAAAATTCAATGGTTCGTTGTAGAAAAGGTCATATACAATACTCCCTTTTTTAATGTTTCCTTCATTCAAAAATGCCTGAAGATAATCAGTTGGCCTTCTGTATGAAAAAACGCTAAAAACAGTAAGGCGCGCGCTTTGTCCGTTAAATAAACTAAGAATTATTGGAAGAGAAATAATTAATCCTAATATAAAAGCACCTGTTAAATATTTAAATCGGAATTTTAGCAAATTTTGCCAGTATAAAATAAGTAAAATAAAAAGCACCAAACCGGTAGACAACTTTGCCCCCTGGTAATCGACCAAAGTTAGTGCAAAAAATAAAGCGGATAAAATTATTAACTTATTGTCTTTGAAACTTTTGAAAAAGAAGTATATTCCGGCCAGGGTTAAAGTTAAGGCAATATTTATTTCCCAAGCCCCTCTTGAGAAATAAATTAACCAAGGATTTAGTGCTGCTACAAATGAAGCAATTAGAGCTAGTTTTTCCTGTTTAAATAATTCTCTTGTGACTAGATAAAC
>WNFI01082556.1_pt1 | contig 15622 bp, 15 predicted proteins | sample 5400471 | NCBI WGS metagenome assembly WNFI01 (sample SAMN13153348, study PRJNA577476) | soil metagenome | isolation source: 100 cm saprolite on Douglas fir-dominated hillslope | place: USA:California | collected 2013-09-17 | reverse complement strand
CGAGCCAGGCAAGCACATAAAAGGATTTAGACATGGACAAACTACGCAGCTTTCTCTGGAAGAACCTGGGAATTACACTGGATCAGAAAACGCTTTTTATCGTAGGGATTGTCTCGCTCAGTTGTCTCGCAGCAATTGTTTTCGGTATCCTCGCGGCAAGCACAAACTACTCCCTTTTCCGCTTACTGTTTCTTATCACAATCATTCCAGCAGGAGCTATTTTGTCAGGTAGCGTTTATCGTCCATTAATGTGGGGTCTATCCAATCCAAGCGAGCGCAAGGAAATCGAGCAAGAAGTATCCCTTGAACAACTCAAAAGAAGGGTTTCTGACAGTTGCTCTTTTTGAAAACTAACTATCCCCATCTTTGCAACCGGATTTGTACGGGACAAAAAGAATAGCAGCAAGAAGAGACCACCGGTGGTGATGTCTGAAAATTGACCCATATCTTGGTTCTTGGCCATATGATGTGCTTCACAAGCGTATTGGCACATGACGGTTCGACACAGAAAGAACAGGTGGAAACCACTCAAGCTCGTCTGTGAAGATAACGTCGCAGAAGTGGCGATCACCTACGAAGATCGGTTAACCCGCTTTGGACAAGAATTTTGGGAAACCTTGTTTGCCTGTTTTGACGTGACAAAGCACTCGTCGACTGTGCCAAACAGGTGCTTGCAGAACAGGAGGAGTGAGATGGCGAAAACCCAAACGCTCTCATTTCCCATCCGCTTGCCCGATGCAATGCAAGTCGAGGCGTTGCGCTTACTGGATGCCAGCCGCCTTGCCATTAATCAGATCATGATTGACTTATGGCCGCAGCTTGACCTCTTTGCCGCCGAGAGGACGGGTCCAGCCTGGAAGCAGGTCGAAAAACATCTCCTCATGCGCAGCGGACACGGCAATCGACGAGAACGATGCGAAATGGAACAGGCGGGCCGTATGTTGAGGGCACAGGCCAGCCGTAAGCTGGTCTTCCAGGCCGTTCTGCCACTGCTCTCCGAGGGGCTTATCCGACCAGCCGAGGGTAAGCGCCCGGCCCGCAAAGACCATCGGCAGATCAAAGAGCAAGTCCGTGCGCTGCGCACCCAGATGCAGGACGCGGGGGAAGATGCCGACGCGTTCATGGCCATGACCAATGTCATCGAGCAAGCCTGCAACCGCTACCTGCAAACCGGCGAGTTCCCGACGACGTACGAAGCGCTTCAGCCCCCGCCGGTCCTTGCCGTAGGACATTTGACGTTTGCCGGGGATGATGGGATGCAAGCGGGACAGACCTACCGGGCGCGCATCGAACTCACGTACTTCTGTGACATCCAAACCCGGCAAGAGCACGAGCAGGCTTCGATCACGCTCCGGCTCCGCGGTCCAGATAGCCGGGGGAAATGGGCCTGGGGGGTGTGGAGCAAAGCGATCCCTTTGCCCCCCACCGTGTTCGCGTATCTGTGGCAAGGTGCGAGCACGCAAGCTCCGACCTTACGAGAAATCACGAGCGATGATGGGAGCCGCATCGCAGTTTTAGATCTCATGCTCGAAGTACCGGGAAAGTACGTCTCTCCTCTTGAGCAGGAAAATCGCGTTTTGGGGTGGGATTGGGGCGTGCGGTCGCTTATCACCGTCTCGATCCTCGAAAAGCCGGAAGGCGAGGAGCCTTACCGCCAGGTGAGCCGTCCGGTCTTCCTAGATAGCGGAGGCATCGATGGCAGACAAGCCCGCCTACGCCGGGAAATTGACCAGCTCAAAGCCTGCCGGGATCGCTATGCCCTGTTGATCAAGCAAGCGCTCACCGCAAGAGACGAGCAAGAGACTCCCCTACCTGCCCATTTTGCCTTGTGGCAAAAACGGGTGAGTGACTATGAAATGCACATCAAGCAGTGCTGGAAGACCTACGAGCGGCGTAATCGTGAACTCGCGCATCTGGCTTCGAATCTGCTGATCCTGCTGGCGTTGCTGTATGACTGTCGGCTCATCTGTGGAGAAAATCTGACCACGCTTAAAACCGAAGGTCGAGGCCGAGGTGTACGAGGACGCTTTCGGAATTGGCGGAACAATACCACGGTTCGAGGTGAACTCTGGCGTGTGCTCAAGTACAAATGCCATCTGTTGGGTATTCGTGCGCGCCAGGTGGAACCGCGTGGCACGACGCATACCTGCCCACGGTGTCATTATCCGGCCAAAACATATGCATCCTCTGCCGCCTCAGATCGCAAGAAAGCACTCTCATGGGGACCATGGCTCTGCTGCTCGAATCCTGACTGTCTGTGGAACGGGGCGCGTGATTACGCAGCTTCAGTCAATATTGCCTGTCTGGGCATGGCCTTTCTCATCGCCTATCACGAAACCAAGCGGTACCTGTCTTACCGTATGACTTCCTCGGAGGTCAAGCCTGCGTTGTACATCAGGGCAGGCGCGACGCTGCTGTTGCCGTCGCAGGGGATCACACCCCGCCCGCCTGAGGGCAAACACATCTCCTATGCCGGTTGGTCTTACTCAACATCATTACGCACGTCTCGTCCGAAAAGTTTGCTTGCTGTGCTTTCTACGTCCAAACTCCGAGAGTACGTGCTCCGAAGTGCGTAATGGTCGCATAGGTCTGTGTTTTTGCAACGGTCAACGATAAGCACTTTGAACGATAGAAGAAAAAGCGCCAGAGCTTTATCTTTTGTTGGCTGGTTGTTATTCTGTTTATCAGGCTCGGAAGGCCCTGGCCAAAGGGCGTATTTTCTTGACTCTCATCAACAAGCCGTGTATGATTCATTCGCTAGATAGCACACGCCTTGTGCGGCACATTAAGGATAGGATGATGGGAGAAGTTTGTAGTGAAGCATGTAGTGGTGATTGACGACGATAAAGAGATACGCGAGATTATCACGGTGGCTCTGACGTACAATGGCTTTGAGGTGGCTGTGGCCAGCAACGGAGCGCACTTACAAAGCCTGTTGGACGCACACCTGCCCGATTTGATTCTCCTGGATGTAATGATGCCCGGCCAGGACGGCTATCAACTTTTTTATCGCCTGCGCAACGATGACCAGACCCGGCATATTCCCGTGATTATCATGACGGCTCATGCCGAAGATATTTACGCGCGCATCAGCCACGACCTGGGCGCGACCCATATTACCAAACCTTTTCATCCCCTTGAGCTGGTTGAGAAGGTGAAAACACTACTCGCATAAACACAAAGCAAGGATAGCTCCGTTTGACCTCACTTGCCAGTTTCATCTTCCAGCCCCTGGTCTTGCGCGGTACTACTGATCTGGGCACGCACGATGGCGCGTTCCTGATTGAGCAGGGCATCCATCACGCGCTGGCGGTGCTTGGGCAGTGTCCTGGTCGGCAGGTTGTTGACCGCGAAGTAGCGGCTCTCGTCGATATCATCATCAGCGAGCGCGCCGAGAGTGCCGCCGCTGATCTGGCAACGGAACGAGAGCACAACCTCTTGCTTCAGCGGCTTGGAATAGACACCGACGAGCTGACCAACCTCGACATCCAGGCCCGTCTCCTCGCGCACCTCGCGACGCAACGCCTCATCGAGCGTCTCCCCCGCATCGACCGCGCCCCCTGGCAGATTCCACCAGTCGATAGCCCGGCGGTGCGCCAGGAGCACGTGTTCTCCCTCGAAGATCAGCGCCGAAACGCTTACACGAAAACGGTGCGCGTCATCATATATGGGTCTTCTATCGCCTGTAACAATCGTTACCTTTGTAGAGAATAGCTATCAGAGCCGATACACAGCATACGCGGTATCGTGTAGAACCTGGCGAGCCAGCAGAAGCGCCTGTGCTTCGTTGATTTCATCGTGCTCGATCATTTCATTGAGCACCTGAGCAAGCACACTACGCCCGCGAACAGCCCCAGCCCAGTGCATTTCCGGCAGGAAGATGCCATCCGAACTATACACCAGTTTGCTGGCTGGCGCAATACTCAGCGCCTGGCGTGTGAAGGCGAGCATTTCCAGTCGTTCCACAAACGGGATGGTGTAGGAGAGGTCAAAATATACCTGCGGGTAGACGGCGGCCAGATAGGCACCAAGTTGCGTATAGGGGTAGCTTTCGTGCAACAGAACTACTGGCATGCTCCGGTACGCATCATTCTCCAGTACATCGCGCAGGTGCAGGGGATTGCCCAGGCGCATATCTGTATCGCTATCGCCGTATCCGGTGTGAAACTGGATGGGTAACTCCTGCTCTGCCGCATGCAGGAACGCGATATGCAGCAGATAATCGATCAGCGGCTTCTGCTGGATGCGCAATGTGCCATTGTGTATAGTAGAGCGAGCCTCGTGAAAAGCGGCGACAGCCTGATCTTTACTCCAGCGAGCGACGTTCAGACCAGTGCGATAGGCCACGATACTCTTTAGCGCTACGTAGCCATGTGCACGCAGGTTTGTCAGGGCCAGATGATAGCGCTCCACCAATTCATCAAAGTCGCGCACTTCGACGATCAGGCTTTGCATCAGCGTCTCCAGGCGGAGCATACGCGCAACCCGGCAGTGTCCAAGCTGACCCATGCGCTCCGGGGAATAGCATAGCTCAGTCTGCGGGTGCGCCACATCGAGGATCAGCGTATCGATCCTGGCCGAGCGGTACAGGTGCTCGATCAATGTATCAGCGTCCAGGCGGTTGCGAGCTGCGAGCACCTCGTCCTCGTCGCTTTTGCTCTGGCAGCCAAAGAACACCGCCAGTTGGCGCAGCATCCAGAGATAATAGACGCTGTTGGCCACGTGCTGCTCCGCGAAGACGGGAGCGCTGGCCTCGCTAAAGGACGCGCGAAATTGGAGCGTGTCCATCTTCTGCTCCAGTAGCAGAGGATGGCAGTGATTATCTACCACAGCAATACTGGTTAGATCGAGCATACAAGCCTCTCCTGCCGGAAAAACTGCTCTGGGAGATCTGCCGCTCAACCAGCAGATGTGCTCACCAGATGTTATGCTTATTGTATCACCGTTGCTCCACACCCCGCCCCAGAGAGTAAATAAAATGGGGTGCTGTGGCTGAGCATTCGAGCTGCGCTCGAATGCTCAGCCACAGCACCCACTCATGCAAAAAATATGCTATACTAAAGCACATAATCAATTCGTACCAAAACGTATCCAGAGGTGCATTATGATCATGATTCGCGGCCACTGCTAACTTTCTCATCGCTCTCCAGGCGGCTTCACGCGATCGCGTGAAGCGTTTGCGCTGAAGTTTGCCGAATCATCGAGCGCTTGTTTCTCTCAATCTGCCCATCTATTCACAGCCCTCTCACATGGACCAGCACAAGCGGGTCGGTTTTATCGTGCCCGTGGGCCGCCTGACTCTCTGAACTTTTCGCGTTTCGCTCGTTTTTTGCGTTTGTTCAGAGAGGATTAAACCATTATGCTTTCACGCCTGATGGCCAGCCGCGCACACGCCGATTCGTGGTCGCATGCCCTTTTGTTATGTATGGGCCTGCTGGATGAAATCGTATCCGGCATCCCGACGGTGGCCCTGCCCCTTTTGCGCGATCGCCTCGGTCTGAGCTATATCCAGATCGGCTTGCTCTTTACCGTCAGTACACTCTCCGGCATGGTGTTTGAGCCGTTGATTAACCTGTTCAGCGATCGCAGTTCCAAGAAGCCCTGGATTCTCAGCGCGCTGCTGATCCTGACCATAGCCTTTATTGTGATCGGCACCACGACCAGCTATCCACTGCTGATCATCGCCTTTGTCGTTTACTATCCCGCTGTTGGCACATCCATTGAGCTCGCGCAGGCTGTAGTGATCGATTTCGCTCCAGACGAGGGTGTGCGCACGATGACGCGCTGGACCCTGTTGAGCAGTATCGGCGATTTTCTCTCTCCCTTGCTCGTGGCTGCGTTTGGCGTACTGCATCTGGGCTGGACGGCACTCTGCTGGCTGGCCTCCGCGCTCTGGCTGCTCGCGGCGGCGTTGCTAGCTCCCCTGCGCTTTCCCGCATGTCACGCAGAGATTTCACAGGACGAAGCGACGAACGTATGGGCGAATTTGCGCGACGCCTTGCACGATCCAATCTTATTGCGCTGGGCGGCGCTCGCGTTAATCCCAAACATGCTCGATGAGGTTTTCCTCGGCTTTGTCGCACTCTACCTGCACGATGTCTGGCATCTGAACGAGGCGTCGATCGCGCTGATTCTGACCCTACAAATGCTCGCGGCTCTCCTGGGTCTCTTTATCCTTGAGCGTGTGCTGCTACGCCGTGGCCTCTCGCCGGTTCTCCTGCTTACCTGGCTCTCCCTGGCCACCCTGGCTGGCGTGCTCGGCCTGTTGTTTGCGCACGTACTCTGGCTGGTGGTAATTTCACTGCTGGTGATTGCTCTGAGTTGTGCAGGCTGGTATCCGCTGGCCCAGGGCGAGGCGTATGCGCGCAGACCCGGTAATTCGGGCCTGGTGCGAACAATAATCGGTCTGGGTGCGCCCTTCGATATGGCTCTGCCCGGTGCGATTGGGCTGATTGCTGCCAGCTTTGGCGTCCTGACCGGCCTGGGTGTGCTTGGCCTGGCACCTGTGTTGATGCTGCTAGTGCTGCCAACGCGTCGCCTGCGCTAAAGCTTGCAAGGCCGCGGTATGGTGTGGAGCATTGTGCGGGCTTGCAGCCCGCACAATGCTCCACACCATACCGCAATAATGCCGTTCAAATATCTCTAGCCAATTTGCCTCGCTTGCTATGGATACTTGCCTAATCTTTTCTTTTATGCGTATACTTGAATGTCCAGGTTTCTCTCTCCCGCCTTCGCGAGCAGCGGGAGGACCCACAATAACGGCAACAATCCTACCTTTTCTGCGAACAGCGTTTCTGTTTGCCATGAGTTGGCGCGCCTTTTTCGGGAATACACCGGCAATCTGGCAGTATTTCTTAACCTTCTGGCGATGGGGCCATTTTTCGCATGTGCGTTCTTTACCAAGGGCTTGAATGTACGAAAGGAGGCATACTATGCCAATCCTGGAATTCGCCCTGGATGCGACCGCCCTATACCGTGTCCAGGTGCATCTCAACACCCATCAGGGACCTGTCTCGGTCATGCTCAATCGTAGTGCGCTTGGTTCTCTTACTACACTTGAGGAACAAGCAGTCGGCAAGGATTTTCGCCTACCTGATAGTTCTATACTGCGCGTGCAAATTCTCAACGGCCATCCCCAGGCCTGGTGCAATGGCTTTCCTTTAGCAGTGGCCTCGGTATCCAAAACGCAGCCTCTGACAAACACGCAGCCTCGTAGCTCTATGGGAAGAGGCGTAACCACGCTTCTCATCCTGAATACGCTACTCATTGGCATTCTGAGCGTCTGGTTTTTTGCGGCTGCCTTGCTAAACATGTCCTCGCGAGAGTTTTTCTTGCCTTTTTTGCTCACCGGGCTGCTTAGCCTGGTTGAACTGATCGGCATATTCGCCCTTTTTGCCTGGAAAAAGTGGGGACTCTATCTGGCGCTCTGTTCGATGCTTGCCAATTTCATTCTTGCGATTGTCTTTGGCATCATTGATTACCGCACCTTCCTTCCGCTCGCAGGCCTCGCGCTGCTCTATTTAGTCCTCAGTTCAAGCGGCATCTGGCACAAGCTGGATTAGCTTCTGAGCCAGGAGACGATGCCTGAGCACAGAGCGGTTATCTGGAGCACCACCAGCCAACCGCTCTGATTGTTCTTCTGTTAAGAAATAGCAACTTCGCTCTACAAAAAAACACCGCATTTTTACCGCCTGGTTGTTTTCCTACGCGCCCTCGGCCCGTTATAATACCCGTGTCTTTTTTATCATCGCACGTATTTAGAGTATTCATCTTCTTATCTGGTTTCAGCATGAGAAGAGTGGTTCATGGGGGATTCGCTTTCTCTCCCGGAAATCCCCAAAACGAGCAAAAATAGAGTGATGGAGGCAACGATGCCAGTCGTAGAATTTGCCCTTGATCCCACAGCCCAGTATCGCATTCAGATTCATATCCCAACCGAGCAAAGCGCTTATACGGTGATGTTTAATCGCAGTGTCCTCGGCTTCCTGGCCACAACGGAAGAGCAGCGAACAGGCAAATACTTTGTGTTGCCAGATCGGTCAAACCTGTATGTACGCATTGAGGGCCGGAGTCCCCAGGTTTTTCGCAATAGCTGTCTCCTGACTCCGCTAACCGAGAAAGAACTACTTTTCGATGCCTCGCCAGCAGCCCAGCTTCGCAAGCCTGGTGAGCGCCTGCTCGCGCGCATTAAAAAGGCGGCGGGCGTGGCTGGTAAAGAAGAAACAAACCGCTGAATCCCTTCAATTTACAAGGTATAGGGCTTTCTGGCTCTTTTCGCACGAAGCGGCTACTGACATACTCAGAACCGCCTTTTGCCGTCTGATCCTATTTATTTGTTCTGGCATGGTGAGCCGGGATATAATAGAAAAAGTATTCTCTCTCATTGTCAATGCTTTAACTGGTTGAAAGGAAACACCATGCCCGGCACGGCTGCACAGATCGCTAATCTGCTTGAGAGCATCGCGCGCGACGCGATGGCCCAGTTTGAAAGCATTACGCCTGAAGACTTTAGCCGCAAACTGACGCTGCCCGAAAGCAATACGCTCTTTGCCATGGCCACCCATCTGGTTGGCGCTGGCGAGTTCTGGGTGCTGGTAGTGGTTGGCAAACGTGAGATTCCGCGCAATCGCCAGGCGGAATTTTTTGCTACCGGCCAGGTAGAGGATCTCCTGGCGCGCTACGAACGGTGGATTCAGGGAGTACACGAGGTACTGGATACGTTCCCAGATGAACGTCTGGATGAGCAGGCTGAACGGCCTGCCACTTCTCAATCCACTTCCACGCGTGAACAGGTGGACGTGCGCGATGCCCTGCTGCACGCCGTTGAGCATAGCGCGCTGCACCTGGGACATATCCAGCTCACCCGCCAGCTTCTGGGCTATGCGCCGCCGGTTATGGCCGCGCATTAAGGATACACCATGCTGGTCGCCTATGGTCCCGAAGGACAGCCTATTGTTGCGGAGGAGACGCCTCTGGAGCAATTGCTCACATGGTCGCACGAGCAACAGTTACACTGTCCCAACTGTCGCGGCATCGTACATGTGCGCGGCGGGCCGAGCAAGCGCATGCAGTTGCATTTTGCACATCAGCGCGGTGAGTGCGCCTGGAGCACTGAAGGCGAATCGGTGCGCCATATGCGTGGCAAGCTGGTCCTGGCACAGTGGTTGCGCGCGCAGTTTCCCCAGGCCACGGTTTTGCTGGAAGAGCGTCTGCCCGGTCCCAACCGCATTGCCGACATACTGTTACGCCACTCCGATGGTCGGCAGCAGGCCGTGGAGTTTCAGTGTGCACCCCTGGAACTGGACGAGTGGCAGATGCGTCACGCCGCCTACCGCGCGGCTGAAATCATTGATACCTGGATTATCGGCAGCAATCGTCTGGAGAAACAAGAGGCTTTTATCGAGGCAATCCTCTCATTCGCGCGCGAAATCGTCTTTCTCGACCCCCTGCTCACGCCAGCTCGCACCTGGCTGCGTTGGCCCGCAACGCGCGAGACGGTACGCACCTGGCAGAGTGGTGTGCAACAGCCGCCCGCGCTAACCGGCTGGGTTGGTCGCCTGGGCTTTGGCGCGACATTCGTGGGGGATCTGGAGCGGTTGCATTTGACTTCACACGGCACCTTTAGCCATCCCCAACGCACAACCCTGGCGGAGAGCCAGCAGTTGTTACGCCAAATGGAACACGTCTCAATACCCGATCTCGCAATCTTCGAGGCGTACCTGGCTACGCAAGTAGATACCACCACGATCCACACGGTTCTCCTACCCCTTTTGCGCGCCTACCTGCGCGACCCCGACCTGTTGCGCCGCTATAATTATGGGCGCGGCCAGTGGAACCAGCCGATTTCTCCAGCAGACCAGCAGCGCATTGAACGCGCCCGCGCCTGGTTGCACGAGCTAGCCCTGCAAGGCTTCTCATCCGAACGTTTGCGCGCATGTATACCGCTTATACCCCTGACTGGCCCCTATGCAGCCCTGGCAAGCTATCTGGAAATGCTACTCGCGCTCGCCTGATTCTTCTATTAGGGGTGAAACTACCTCCTGCATCCAGGTGTGTTTCTAGGAGCAGCGTGTATATTCAAGAGAGAGTAATCAGAGTACATGGCTGGGCTTTTGCTCGTAGCTGTGGCTTCAGCCTGGAAAGAAGGTCATCGGGATGAAACATTTTATGAAAGGTGTCCTGGTAGGTATCGGTGCGGGTCTACTTATCGCGCCAATGAAAGGTGAGGAACTGCGTCACGTAATTTCTGAGCGTGTGATGGAGTGGCGTAATTCTTTGCCCGAGGATTCGCGAATTAATCAGTATACCCATCAGATTTCCGATCAGGTAGCGTATACGAAAGAACACTGGCGCGATTATGCCCAACAGGCGGCCTCCGTGGCGAAGGATACTAGTGCAACGCTTGGCAATAAAGCGATGCATGCGAGCCAGGATGCGGTGGGTAAAGCAAAACAGAGTGGTTTCGCAGGCACACTTGCTGATAAAGCGAAACATACCAGCCAGGATCTTGCCAGCAAGGCAAAACATACGGGTCAGGATCTTGCGGGCAAAGCCAAGCAGGGCGTCGGCCTCGGCAAAAGCTCTGATAACACCGGCACCAGGATTATTCCTGAAGACAGGGAATATCGGGGAGACAGAGGATATCAGGATTAGCAATGTTTTTTGTGCTGAATAAGAGCCTGCGGGGAGTGTTCACCAGGCTCTTATTCATGTGAGAAGCTCTGCCGCCATGGCCAGCAAGAGGAAACTGCTGTTTCTTCCGGCCTGATTCTTCAGCTTCTGAAACCTCTTTCTGCATTTCTTCGTGTTCTTAGAGATGATGGGTCTCTGCAAAACTATCTCGAAGCTCTGGGCTGCGGTTGGTAGTCCAACTTTTACGTACATATCGAGGAGGAAGATCCAGAATGAAAGCATTTACGAAAGGTGTGTTGTTTGGCGTCGGCGTTGGCCTGCTGGTTGCGCCAATGACGGGCGAAGAAATGCGCCGCCTGCTCAACGAGCGTTTCACAGAACTGCGTAACTCACTGCCTGACGATGCGAATGCGTACGTCCAGCAGATTACCGGACGTGTCTCGCAAACGGGCGAGAACCTGCGCGGATATGCTCAGCAGGCAGTCTCAAAGGTCAAAGATACGGGCAATACCCTTGGCGACCTTACCCAGCAATCTGTACAAGAAGTGAAGCAGGCCAGCCAGGACCTTGTTGACACAACACGGTCGACTGCCAGCGCGGTGAAAGCGAACACGTCAATACCCAAAATCACGCCGAACAGCAAAACAAATTTGTAGGATTGGCTATGCGAGACCCACGAGAGGCTTACCAAATAAACATCTGACAAGCCTCTCGTGGGTCTCGCGTGGGGATTAATATTTATAGAAATGCTGCAACGCCTCTTCCTCTGGCGTCTTGTCCTGGAAGAAGGCGCTTTCATTGCGTTTCACCGCGAGATACGAAGAGGTCAGCAGGGGACCGAGCGCCTCTGTCAGGACATCGTCATTCTCCAGCTCGTTCAGCGCCTCATCCAGCGTGGTGGGCAAGCGGCGAATACCACGCTGCTCGCGCTCCTCGTCGCTGTAGTTGCCCGGATCGATCTCCTGCGGCTCGCCCGGATCGATCTTGTTGAGGATGCCATCCAGCCCGGCGGCGATTAGTCCTCCCATGGCCAGATAGGGATTGCCGCTATGGTCAGCGCACTTGAGCTCGATGTTGATCGACGCAGCCTCGTGGCTCCAGAAGGCGGACGGCACGCGAACCGCGCCCTCGCGATTATCAAAGCCCCACGCGTTATACGCCGAGCTCCAGTAATGAGGTAGCAGGCGACGATACGAATTCGGGCTACCACAGGTCAGCGCAACCAGGCCGCGCATATGACGCAACATACCGCCGATAAAATACCGTCCAGTCGCGCTGAGATGCCCGCGTTCCTCGTCTGCGTAGAAAAGGTTCTTGCCAGGATGCGTGTTACTTTCCGCATCCCACAGACTGAAGTGAATGTGTGCCCCGCTCCCGGCCTGGTCCAGCCACGGCTTGGGTGCGAAGGACGCAAGCAGGTTAAAGTGGCGAGCCACGCCGCGCACACTCTCCCGCACCAGGCAGACATTATCAGCCGCGTGCAGCACATCCGTGTGACGGATCGACAACTCTTGCTGCGCTGGTCCCAGTTCGGTGTGGAACAGCTCAACCGCGATGCCCTGGTTCTCCAGCGTCTCCAGCAGCGAATCGATCACCTCCGCCTGCTCATCAAGACCAATGCTACTATAGCAGAGACTACGATCAGCCGGAACATACTCACCGTTCTCGGCTTTTGCCAGATAGAATTCATGCTCGACCGCGGCCTCGGCACGCATGCCCTCGCCGTTTAGGCGCGCCACCATACGTTTGAGGAACGAACGCGGGCAAGCCTCCCAGGCTTCTCCATCCAGACGCAGCATATCGCACATCATACTCCCAGCGTTGGGAACATAGGGTAGAACCACGAACGTATCGGGGTCCGGAATCAGGCGAAACTCGCCAATCGGCTCCATGCCCTCAACGGAGGCCAGCGACTCCACGCCGGTAAAGGCCTGCATAGCCAACGTCTGGCCAATACCATCCCGCATGCGCGAGGCCAACTGATTGACATGGGTTGCCTTGCCGCGAATGATTCCACCGTTGTCGCAATATAAAAAGCGCATCAGCCGTAGCTCGTTCTCTTGAGCCAGTTTCACGATATCCTGAATGTTCATGAACCGTTCTCCTTCTCCTGGTGCAGCAATGGTTTTCTCAGCAAGAAAGGCAAACCTGTCTTTAGTATCCTGTGGCAGTATAGCAAAATGCACATGAGGAAAACAAGTTGCAGCGCGCAGCCTTATCTGACTGATCAACAAACGGCCCTGGATAATCAGAAGGAGAAAGGGAATTCACAAGAATCTTGACTTTTGGTCAATTTTGAAGCATATTCAAAGAGAGGGAAGCGGGCCATCTTTTCAGCAGATGAAAGGTGCCGCGTATGTTAGCCTATCAAGGAGGATACAGGGTGAATATCTCCAAACAGACAGTTCAGGTGAATGGCTGGCCGGTTCACTACGAAGTGGTGGGTGAAGGCGAACCGCTCGTGCTGGTCCACGGCCTCTCCGAATCCACGCGGGTGTGGTACAAAAACCTGCCCACGCTCGCCGAGCACTATCGCGTCTATCTGATCGATTTGCCGGGCTTCGGCGCGATGCGAAAATTTCACCGACACTTCAACCTCGCACAGTCAGGGTCCTGGCTGGATGGGTGGATGCAGGCAGTGGGACTGGAAGCGATAGACCTGGTCGGGCATTCGATGGGCGGATATGTCTCTATGGCGCTCGCGTCCATGCACCCGGAGAAGATCAAACGTCTTGTGCTCGTTGACTCGATTGGTATCCCCTTTAACCTCCCGGTCAGGCGTTTGGTTTATCCGGCGCTCAAAGCCATTGGGCGGACCATTCCGTCGTTCTGGTTGTGCATTGGCTACGATTATCTGCGCGCGGGACCAGCCATGATCTCCAATGCCTCGCGGCAAATTGTCGAGCTTGATGCGGCCTCGGTGCTTTCTGCTGTGAACAAGCCAACGCTGATCATCTGGGGCGAGAACGACGATCTAGTGCCTTTCGCCCTGGGTCGCCAGCTTCACGAGCGGCTGACAGGAGCGCGCTTATGCGTTCTGCCCGGAACCAATCACTTCTGTATGTACGAGCGGCCACGGGAATTTAATCAGGCGCTGCTCACCTTTTTACAAGGCCAGGAAGTTGGCGAGGTAGCAGCGATAAGCAGCAACCAGCGCTAACCATCAATCACACGACCATTTATCCCGGCTACATCAAAACGCCCAAAATATGGAGTCAGGATGACCCTTCATAAACGGGTACCGGCAATGGTATCCACCTGAGTATCCTATGCAATAGCCATGCGTGCGAACCAGCGCCAGACGATGAGCGGCAGGATCGCGCCGAGTAGTCCTTCAAGGCTGAGCTGGAGTGCCGCCGTATCGAGGTGTCCCTCGCCCAGGCTCAGGCCAAAATAAAACGCCGCAGCCCCGATCACAAAAATCATGCAGTTGCGCGCGATCCTGGCCCCGTCCGTCAGGCTTTTCAAGCGCTTCGCCCGCGCCTCGTCCGTGAGCTGCTGCTCAGCGCCGCGCAGCCCCCAGGCGTTGAGCAGCATCACCAGCACTAACGCGTTCGGGATGCCGACCACAATGGCGAAAAGAATGTTTGCGATGAGTGTTTGCATGATCCCTCTCCTCAGCTAGCTCGGTGATGTGCGTCTCGCACGTGTCTGGCTGCGCTTCGCTCCCATTGTACAGCATATTCCATAGAAAAAGAAAGTCATGCCACAAGCTGACGGTCTTCCTACTTCTCTTGTCCACACACCTGAGGTATGCTACACTTTATCTCAGGCGACCCCGTGTGGTCTATCAAGAAGGAAGCGCACTGTGCTCCGCAAAGATAGGGTTCTCGACGCATTACAATTCCTGTGCGCGCAGCCGCCAGCACAGCAGAGTGCCTGGCGCAGCCATGGGGGCTTCAGCGCAGAAGAAGTTGCAGAGGTAGCAAAAATTGATCGCACGAACGCCAGCCGGGACCTGAACCAGCTGGTGCAGGAAGGGAAGGCCGAGCGTATTCCTGGCCGTCCCGTCCTTTTTATGCTTAAAACGGCTCCTTCTACCCCTTTCATAATCCCACGTACGAATTCCACTGAAGAAACGGAGACCAGCAATGGACATGGGCATGAGGCTCCGCTCATCGCTCGCCAGTTTGCTCCTGCTTCCGTCGCTACGGTGGAAGCGTCCCGCTCAGATACGCCCCCCCGCGTGGCCCAGGCACCAGGGAAACCGCCCGCAGTCGAGGCTACCGTCCAGGTGGGGGCGGTCGCGACCAGTTTCGCCACGCTGATCGGCGGTGATGAAGGACTGAAGGTCGCTATCCAGCAGGCCAAAGCGGCCATGCTCTATCCACCGCGCGGCCTGCACACCCTGCTCTGTGGACCCAGCGGCGTCGGCAAAACGACCTTTGCGCGCCTGATGCACGCCTTTGCAGTGGAATTGCAGGCGCTGCCAGCGGATGCGCCCTTTATCAGCTTTAACTGCGCAGATTACGCGGGCAATCCGCAGCTACTTATGGCCCATCTCTTCGGAGTAGCGCGCGGTGCCTATACTGGTGCTGATCGCGACCGCGAGGGACTGGTCGAACAGGCCAATCGCGGTATTCTCTTCCTGGACGAAGTGCATCGCCTGCCGCCAGAGGGCCAGGAGATGCTTTTCTATCTCATGGATCGCGAACGCTTTCGCCGTATGGGCGACGGACGCGAGCGCACCTCTTCGCTGCTCCTGCTGGCGGCGACAACCGAAGATCCCGCGACCGCCCTGCTGCCAACGTTTCGGCGACGCATTCCCATGACCATTACGCTGCCCGGCTTGCACGAACGCACGTCTGTTGAGCGCTACGCACTGCTGCGCGCCTTCTTTACGACAGAATGCAGCAGCATCGGTGCCAATATTCAGGTTGATCCGCAAGTTCTGCGCGCGCTGCTCTTCTATGAGTGCCCCGGCAACATCGGCCAGTTGCGCACCGATGTCCAACTCACCTGTGCCCGAGCCTACCTGGAGTATCGCACC
>WNFI01710524.1_pt3 | contig 15624 bp, 12 predicted proteins | sample 5400471 | NCBI WGS metagenome assembly WNFI01 (sample SAMN13153348, study PRJNA577476) | soil metagenome | isolation source: 100 cm saprolite on Douglas fir-dominated hillslope | place: USA:California | collected 2013-09-17 | reverse complement strand
GAGTTGCTCGACGTCGCCCTTGATGTCGCTGTTCAGCTTGCCCTTGGTCTGCCCCTCGAACTGCGGCTGTGGCAGCCGCACGCTGACCACCGCCACCAGGCCCTCACGCACGTCATCGCCGGTGATGCTGACTTCGTCCTTTTGCTCCTTGAGCATGCCTGCGGCGGAGGCAAAGTTGTTGATCGAACGGGTTAGAGCGGACCGAAATCCAGAAAGGTGCGTGCCGCCGTCCACGGTGTTGATGGTGTTCGCGAACGCAAACACGTTTTCGCCGTAGCTGTCGTTGTATTGCAGCGCGATTTCGATTTCAACGTTGCCGCGTTTCCCCTCCATGTAAATCGGAGAATCGTGCAGCGTGGATTTTCCCCGGTTCAGGTGCTTGACGAATTCCGCGATGCCGCCGGTAAACTTGAATTCTGTGGTTTTCTCTGTGCGCTCGTCGGCAAGGGTGATTTTCAAGCCCTTGTTCAGAAAGGCCATCTCGCGCAAGCGTTGAGCAAGCGTATCGAAGCTATATTCAATCTTATCGAAAATCGTTGGATCAGGATGAAACGTAACTTTCGTCCCCGTCTTGCGCGTCTTGCCGGTTTGCTTCAGCTTCGAAGTGGGCTTGCCCTTTTCGTAGGTTTGCTCCCATACCTCGCCGTCACGAGAAATCTCCAGTTCCAGCCAATCGGAAAGCGCATTGACCACCGAAACGCCGACGCCGTGGAGGCCGCCCGAAACTTTGTACGTGTCGCTGTCGAATTTTCCGCCGGCGTGCAGCACGGTCAGGACGACTTCCGCCGCGGGGCGCTTCTCCGTCTGGTGCATATCCACGGGGATGCCGCGGCCGTTGTCCACCACGGTGACGGAGTTGTCCGCATGCACGGTAACGTTGATTTCATCCGCGAAGCCGGCCAACGCTTCGTCGACCGAGTTGTCCACTACTTCCCAGACGAGATGATGCAGGCCCATCTCTCCGGTCGAACCGATGTACATCGCGGGGCGCAGCCGCACGGCTTCGAGCCCGCCGAGAACTTTGATCGATTTCGCGTCGTACTTGTGGCCGGCTTGCGGGGTGCTGCCCACGTTTTCTTTGTCGCCCATGTCGTCTCCTGGCGTTGCGACTGCTGACGTAGACCTGCGGCGCTGAGCAGGCTCCGAGCCATTCGGAGCAGGCCTCCGCGCTCAAAACTCGTTTTCTGTGAAGCAAGGAAGGCGTATTTGCGGAATGCTCCGTGCGTCGCCTTACCCTTTGATCTCGGTGCTGCACCGGGACTCGTAGGGTTCCTGCTCCATCCCATCTCGCGCAGCGAGACGTGGCGAAGACTCATTACCCTCGGGACCGAAGGTCCGAAGGGATTTTCTCCAAGCCCGTGACTCGCTGGCTCCTGGCGCAGAGCCGAATTGCGGGTCACCTTGGCCTGGCGGACGTGTCGATTTGTAGGATGCGAATCAGCGAATCGACAACTCCAAAATTATACTCGATTCGGTCCATTTTCTCAAGCCTTAAAGAGCTACGCGAGTCTAATAAGTGTCTTATTTACTTGAATTTATAATGGGAGGCGAATTCTAAAATGGAAACAAAAAAAGGCGCTCCAAAAAGCGCCTTTTTGATCGAGTTTTTCTCGTATTTGGTCGCGTCAGATGCGCATGGGCATGATGATGTAGCGGTAGCGATAGGACTCGTCGGCGAGCGGGCGCATCTGCCCGGCGGACTGTTCATCTTTCAGTTCGATGCTGATCGGCCCATCGGCCGCCGCGCCAAGGAAATCCAGCATATAGCTGGAATTGAAACCGATGGCGATGGGCTCGCCTTTGAACTCTTTCTCGATGCTTTCTTTGGCTTCGCCGTATTCCGGGCTCGAGGCGGAGATTTCGATGCCTTCTTTCGAAACGGCCAGCTTCACGGCGTGGGAGCGCTGATCGGCAAGCTGCGAGACGCGCCGCACGGCATCACCTAATTCCGCCCGCTCGATGACCACCGTTTTGTTATTGTCCCGCGGCAGCACCGCTTCGTAATTCGGGAATTGGCCGGTGAGAATCCGCGAAATCAGCAGCCGGTGGCCGACTTGGAAAAACAGATGGCTTTCGTCTTTTGCAAATTCGATGTGCGCGTCGGCGCCGGCGGCGCCGGAAAGTTTTTCGACTTCGTCCATGGCCTTCTTTGGAATAAGCACTTTCACTTCGCCATTCAGCCCCGCAAGTTTGTGGTCAGTTTCCGCGAGTGCCAGCCGGTGGCCGTCGGTCGCCACCATTGCCAGCGTGTCTGGCTTCAGGATCAACAGGCCGCCATTTAATGTGTACCGCGACTCTTCCATGGAGATCGCAAATTTTGTTTTCCGAATGAGGTTCTCAATGACCGCAGCGGGAATTTTTACCAGCGTGTGAGGCATCACCGGCAGCGCGGGGAAGTTCTCCTTTGCCATGCCCACCAGCTTATACTTCTTTCTATCGCTGACGATCTCCACCCAGTGATTGTCAAGGAGCTTGACCTTAATCTCACCCTCAGGAAGCAGGCGCACGAGTTCCAGTAGCTTCTTAGCGGGGATGGTTCCGGCACCTTCTTTCTTGATCTTGGCTTCGCACGATGTGCGAATGCTTAGTTCAAGATCGGTCGCCGTGATCGTCAACTGGCTCCCGTTGGCCTCGACCAGTAGATTCGAAAGAATGGGAATCGTAGTCTTCCGCTCGACAACACCTTGGGTCGTCGAGAGCTCAGTTAACAGCGCGGACTTTGTGACGCTGAATTCCATCGCTTGATGTTCCTCACGTGCCGTTCCGGGTGCGGTCATGGTGAAGTTTACCCTCGGTTGGGAGAGAGTCAAAACCCTCCGTAGCCAGCCTTAATTCTACCGCTGCCGTACTGTACTCGCTTTTTGCCAAAGTAGAAAGTCTGTTGCGAGCCCTAGCGCTGTGGAAATAGTTAGGGAGCACAACTTCCCCCCCTTTACTAGTTCACCACCAAAATCTAACAATCCACAACCATCATCACTACAACAAGAGATTTTTGAAATTATGAAAACTGTAAAGCTTGTTGTTGTGATGAGCGCTGTGAATCTGTGGAAACCACGGAAACATCAATGGCGGAGCCCGTTTATAGAGCTACTTTCTAGGTGGTGCTTTGTGAGAATCTTGGAAAACCTAGCCTTGCTTGGCCGGACCGCCACAAATTCAGAATTTAGCCCACTCTCTTCAATAGATTTTCCGCATCTTTCTCAAACTTTCTCCACAGGACCGTACGACGCGATCGCAGCCGAATCGTGAAAGGCTTGGAAACATCAACGGGTCGACCATTGAGGGAGGAACGCTCGGAAAACGCGGAGGTTAGAGTTGTTCGTATTTTCGACCACTGTGAGAGAGAAAGGGGAGCAAACTACTGCAACGCATCCATCAGACGCGTAATCGTACGGTTCAGCTCTTTGTCGGTTCGCCGCAGTTCTTCGATCTTGTTGACCGAATGTAGCACCGTGGTGTGGTGCTTGCCGCCGAATTGCCGGCCAATCTCCGGAAGCGAAGCGGTGGTGAGTTGCTTGACGATATACATGGCCACTTGGCGCGGAAAAGCGATCGCGCGCGTGTTGCTGCGGACCTTCAGGTCCTGCTCCCGCAAGTTGAAGTGTTCGCTCACCCGCTTCTGGATGAGATCGATAGTGACGCGCTTTTCCTGCGAAGCAATGATGTTCCGCAGTACTTGCTGCGCGGTTCCCAGTGAAGTTGTCGCGCCTGTCAACGAGGCGTAAGCCATCAGCCGCGTCAACGCGCCTTCCAGCTCGCGCACGTTGGACTTGATGGCCCGTGCGATGTATTCCGCCACGTCGTCCGGCAGGCTGAAGCGCTCGTTCTCCGCTTTTTTTTGCAGAATGGCGATCTTAGTTTCGAGGTCCGGCGGCTGGATGTCCGCAATCAATCCCCATTCGAACCGCGAACGCAGCCGCTCTTCGATCGAATTGATGTCCTTCGGCAGGCAGTCCGAGGAAATGACAATCTGTTTCTGCTGCTCGTAGAGCGCGTTGAAGGTATGAAAGAACTCTTCCTGGGTGCGCTCTTTCCCCGCGATGAACTGGATATCGTCGACCAGCAGAACGTCCACGGTATGGAAGCGGTCGCGGAAACTGATCATGCGGTCAAAGCGCAGCGAATTGATGACTTCGATGGTGAATTTTTCCGCGCTGACATAGCTCAGCCGCATCGCCGGATTGCGCTTCTTGATGGTGTGACCGATGGCGTGCATCAAGTGCGTCTTGCCCATGCCCACTCCGCCGTAGAGGAACAGCGGGTTGTAGGCTTTCGAAGGCTGCTCAGCCACCGCGCGGGAAGCGGCATGCGCGAATTCGTTGGACTTGCCAACCACGAAGGAGTCAAAGGTGTACCGCGTGTTGAGCTGGTGGTCGCTGCTCTCAAAATCCAGTTTCGCCTGTTTTACGCCAGATACTGCCGGCGCCGCCTGAACCGGTTCCTCTTCAGTGCACACGTATTGAACCTTCATGTTGGGCGTGCCGAGTTCATGAAAGACGGCCTTGACGATGTCGCCGTACGTGCGCGTCAGCACCTGCCGAAAGACGGCGCTGGGAATCTGCACGTAGAGAGTATCGCCCCCGGCCCGGTTCAACCTCGTCGGCTGGAACCAGGTCGTATAGGTGTTGATGCTGACCCGGGACTTGACCCGATCGAGAAACTTGTCCCAGGAATTCACAGCTTCGCGCTCACGCCCAACTTGAGTTGCAGTCGTCATCGATGGAAAAAGAAACCTCTGCGCAATTTCCACAGTTGTGAAAAAGCTGTGGAAAGTAGGTCCGTTTGCGTCTTTGCTTCAGGCTTCGGGATTCTTGCCCGTGCTGGAACGGCCAACTTCGCCCCTGTCGCCCCGCGCGCGGCCCGTCTGGAATTGGCGGCCCACGTACTGCCGCTATGAGTCAGCGGGGGATTGTCTCCGATTGGGGCGTAGGGGGCAAGAGAAAAATAGGTGAAGGCCTGCACCGCCGTTCACATCTCATGCACAGTTTTTCCACAAGCACAAAGATGGTGCAAGTCCCCCGCGAGACACCGGTTTTCGCGGCATTTATGAACATATTTTCACGTGCTCCGTAAACTTTTCACAGGATACGCGTAAGTTTGCCTGAGGAAAACTTGCCCTTTTACCGATTTTTTTATCGGGCCGGTCGAATTCGTAGATGCCCAGCGGGTCGCTTCCGATGATTAGACGGTCCTGCTCTACCAGAATTGTGCTGGCTTCGAGCCGCGCGCCTTGTGGTGTATAGATCTTGTAGGTCGCGCGCCGGTTTCCTTCCTTGTCGAAGTGCTGCAGATTGTTGTTCAAAGCTATCCAGACTTCCCCATTGGTCCGGTCGACCCCTATGGCGGTCAGTATGCGCTTGAACGATGGTTGATCGCCGCGGCGCTCCTGCCGCAGGATCTCCTTGCGCGCGGCCTGCGCCGCAGGGAAGGCCTCGATCGCTGTGTACCGAATGTCCTGACCCGCGTAGCCCAAGCGGTCATATTGCCGAACCGTCGGCTCCGGCAAGTAAGCAAACGCATAGTAGAGATGCCCCAGAGCGTCCGTAGCCAGCTGCCCCACGTTCAGATAACGATTCAACTCCTCACGCTCTGCGAGCGGCTCGGGATCGCCGAACTCGCGCACGTCCCTGCCGTTCTTGTCGAAAACGATGACGAGGTGAGGCTCCCGTAGCGTCCCCACGGCCACTTCGCCTTCGGGCAGCGCCGCGACTGAGACCGGGGCTTTCACGGCGATCGAACGAAGCAGTGCGCCGTCGGCGGAGAAAACCTGGACGAGATTCGCGCCGCGGTCCGCCACGTAAATCTTTCCGTCGCCAGAGCCGTCGCAATCTTCCCCGAAAGTGATCAGAGGGCGGCCCGTCTTGGCGCTGGCATTCGCTGCGGGAAGTTCGCCGATGGAGAGAACCTGCTTCCCCTGTGCGTCGAACACCAGCAAGCCAGGCGACGGCGAAGCCAGAATGTACAGCCGCCCATCCGCGCCCCGCTTCACCGCGCGCAGCCCGGGGCCTACACCGGGGAAAACCCGCTGCTTGGCGGTAAGTTCGTCTTCCTCTTGAGCAGACACGCTCGACGCCGCGCACACCAGCAGACACATCGCCGCAAGAACTCGCACGATAGGACCCACCCTCTGTGGCATGATTTCTCAGATTACTATGGACGAGCGCAGGTTGCCTCGCGTTGCAGCCGCGTGCCATAACGATTAATCAATCCGGAAGCGCAGGCGTTCGATTGATCGCGCGCGGAGGCGGCCAGCGGCATTGCGCTGTCCTTCGTCGTCGGTTTCGATCAGGACGCAGTTCATCTGCACGTCGCCGGAAGCCACTTCGAACCGCGCAGGCAGCCCGTTGAGAAACTTCCCGACGATGCCGTTGCGGTCCATTCCGATCACACCGCCATGCGGCCCGGTCATTCCAACGTCCGTTATATAAGCCGTGCCTTGCGGAAAAACATGTTCATCGGCGGTCGCCACGTGCGTGTGCGTGCCGACGACCGCGGTCACCCGGCCGTCGAGATACCAACCCATGGCGATCTTCTCGCTGGTGGTTTCCGCGTGCATGTCCACGAGCACGAAGGCGATATCTTCTGGAATTTCCCCGAGTTCGCTGTCGGCTTTCCGGAATGGATCGTCAATCGGGGTCATGAACACGCGCCCTTGAAGGTTCAGCACCGCGTATTTCACGCCATTCTTCGCCGTTCCCACATAGAGCCCGCTGCCCGGATTGCCTGCGGGAAAATTTGCCGGACGCAGCAACCGTGGCTCGTGCGGCAGAAACTCCAGAATCTCTTTGCGATCCCAGCTGTGATTGCCGCCGGTCAGAACCTCGATGCCCACGTTGAGCAGCTCTTGCGCGAGCCGCGGCGTGATCCCGAATCCCGAGGCGGAGTTCTCACCATTGGCGATCACCAGGTCGATCTGCCGCTGCGCCACGACATCCGCGAGGCGATCGCGAACGATCTGCCGTCCGGGTGAGCCGACAATGTCTCCTACGAAAAGTACGCGCATAAAGTCGTGACTTGTGATCTATGATCCGTGACTCGTGAACCCTGGGTGCAAGAGTGACGCCCTAAGAGAAAATCGCCGCATCCTAGACAGGTTCTCTTCCACGAGTCACCAGTCACGAATCACCTCGACCCATATTCTGAAATCCATTGACGATGGCTCTTGACCGGAAGACGACGCCGTTACACAAGAATGGAGCGGACCGCTGGGCCGTGGAGAGACCCGCCAGCGGGACAGGCCGTGCACACAGGCTGTCTATCCGCAGCACCTCAGAGATTCGTCATTGGTTCAAACAGCTTTCGCACCCTCACCTGCTTTGAAGAACCGCTCCATTGCCATTGTAGCCGCAGCGCCAAACCCGAGTCCAACCTCAGCGACTCTGGGAAGGGAGTCAGTTCGATTTCGGGCGTTCGATACGCTTCCTCATCCAAGAGAGGCAGGCCCCTGCGCCGCAGATGATGGCCATACCGGCCCAGAAAGGCCAATGCTCTTCCAAATATTTGCCAGCACCGAGCACGCCATAACGGGTGAAGAAGTGAATCTTGGCGCCGAGGTAGAGGAGGCCGAAGAGAACCAACAGGAAGGTTCCGGCACGCTCAAACCATTTTTGCATTCCGTAAGTCTACCAGCACGACTGTTGAAACACGCAAGAGCGCCCCAGTTTGGTAACTGGCCCTCCGCTTCGCCCTGCGGGAGTCGTGCTGCGAAGTTTGCCCGATGATCCATTTTCCTCTCTGTCATTTCCTTCCCTACGAAATCCTGTAGCGCAGCGGCGCTCAAAACACCTCACGGGACGAAGCCGCTCGTCCCGTGAGACTTGCCTTCAGGGTGTCTACGTCTAGAAGTGGAAGCCCAGCTCCGCCGTATAATTCCGCGGCGCAACGAAATGTGTTCCGCTGAACGTGGAAAGGAAATTAAAGAGCGCGACTTTGTTGGTCAGGTTGATGGCCGTGAAGCGCAGGCTCCACTTGTGGTGGTCGCCGTGGAACAGGTTGTCATCACCGACGCTGGCGTCAAATAGATTTCGCGGACTAACGCGCGTTGGATTGCGATCCAGGTCGAAGGTCGCACCGGCGATGTTAATTAGTCTTGCGCCTTGCGGCGTACCAGCGGGGCAACTGGTGATCCGATTCGTAGGGGTTGCCACGTTCGTGCCGCAGAAGAGCCCGATCGCGGCTTGTTGATCCGCGTCAAGGAAACCCGCGGCATTCTGGAAATTATCCAGATTTGGATTGCTGGCCACCAGCCCGCTGTCGTACCGCCAATTGAAACCGATCCACGGCAAAGTCTTATACGGCTGATATTGGAAATGTGTCGTCTGGTTGAAGGCCTGATCGTGGTCGATGCGGAACACCTCCCCGCCAGTCACCGTGGCGCCCAAGCCCCCGACTTGCGGAGGGAAGTATCGTGCCCGCACGTGTGCGAGAACGGCGAAGGCAGTCAAGCCGTGATAATTGGGCAAGCTCACGCGCACGGACGGTCCATCGATCTTCGAACTCTTCCACGCGATCGGGAAGAAGATGGGCGTGTTGCCGAACGCGCTGAAGTCATACGCGTTGTGGGTGTACTTCCAAAGGTAGTCGGCATCCACGACCAGGTGTTTTCCAAAAGCCTGCTGAAATCCCGCATTGAACTGGTTGCGCTGGCCGGAGCGAATGGGCGCCTGCAAACTTTGGCCACCGATTACGTCGGTGATAACCGGATTGGCTGCTCCTAAACTTGCCAGAATCAGGTTCTCGTTGAACGGCGTCTCCAGGACGCGCGAGTAGGAGAGGCGCAGAACCGAGTTTGTCTTCTTGACGTTGTAGGCAAGGCCAACGCGAGGCTGCGGTTGCCAATCGTGGACAATCCCTCGATAGACATCGGCGCGAAGCCCAACATTGAATGCCCAATTGCCTTTCGTGATCGTGTCCTGCAAGTAGGCGGAAAACTGCTTGACGTCCGTGTGGCCGCGGAAGGGGAATAGACTCCCTCCGCGCGTTAGGTCGAAGGGCGCGAGGGTTGGCTTAAATGTGGAGCCCGCAGGATCGTTGAAAGCCGGATCGGTGATTCCGAAATTGAAATTCTCGGTCAGGAACGTATGCTGAAACGTAACGCCTGCTTTGACGTTGTGCTTGCCCTTTACGTAAGACACATCGGTCCGCAGGCCCGCGTTGGTCAGTTTTCGTTGCTGATTGAGCGTTGCCGAGGATCCCCCGGGAATGAGTCCCGTACCGTCCGCAAATACGTCTGCGCTCGGGTAATAGTTAAAGCGATCTTGGCGGACGAAACCGCCGAAGGTGAAGAGCGTGGTTGTGCTGATCAGGCGGGTCCACACCGGCGCGATATTGAATGTCTTGATTTGTGCACGCTGGTCTTGCGCCGGCAGTGGAGCCCCAGTAAGGGGGTCGTTCACTCCTATGTTCAAGTTATCAATCGTATTTGGAGTTTGGAACCACGAGCGCGTGTATTGAAAGTTTGTGTGTATCGAATCCGCGCCGGTGACCTGGTAATCCGCGCGGTCGAACAGGTTCTCCTCATTGCCTTTGTCGTGGAGCGCCTGGAGTTCGGGCGGATCCAGGAAGCGGCTGGTGTTGAGCCCGCTGGCGGAAATGAAATTCCCCCACTTCTGGCCGCCAAAAGCGACGTCAAAGCCGCCGTTTACCGAGCCAAAACTTCCGTAGGAGGCCTTGACACTGCCTACCGGGTTGGTCTGCCCAAGACCCGAGCGCGTCGTCACTTTGATTACCAGGCTCGTCTTGTCACCAAATTCGGCGGGGGGTCCCCCGGATATCACTTCCAGGGACTGAATGGATTCAGCGGGAATCTGGTTTGAAAAGACTTTGCTTTGCTGGTCGGTGATCGCTTGCCCATCGACAGAGAACGAGTTTTCCGCGTGGTCACCGAGTCCGTGGAACAGACCATTCGAGTCTGCCACAACGCCCGGCGACGACTGCGTCACAAGCGCGCTCACCGAAGATGACTGGCTTTCGAGCGGAAGCCTCTCGAACAGGCCTCGATCCACGTCGGTGTGAAAGCTTGGGTCGGTTTCGATGAGGTCTGCACCAGTGGCCTCAACGGTAATGCTGGTTTCCGCCGCTCCGAGCTTCAGCGCGATCTGTACGCTAGCAGGGACGCTGGAGCGTACATCCACGTCCCGGGTATATGGAGCGAACCCGGACGATGTCACCACGAGGTGATAGGTATTGAAGGGTACGTTCGTGAACTTGAAACTCCCGTCTGCATCTGTGGTTGTCTCGCGGCGAAATCCGCTCACGGGGTACGAGACTTCGACCTTTGCCCCGGCAACCACTCCGCCGGACGGATCCTTCACCACGCCATCAATCGAGCCGGAATTTCCCAACTGTGCGTTGGCCGGCCCGGCCGCAGAAAACAACACCAACCCCAAAACCAAGAACATGCTGATACTCAAATGCTTCAACATTTTTTCTCCATCCCTTCAAGGGCAATTTGCGTTATTTGTGGAAAGAGGCCGCCAGGAAAAATGGCGGTGACGCTGCCTTCGGATCAGCCAGCGCACGGAAATACACTTCGAGTCAGGGGTGAGGAATTAGGCGGTGGGAGGGGCGCGTCCGGCGCGATGCAGAGAAAAGGAATCGCTTGGCGCCGCATGCTGCGGGAGCGAAGAATACCATGTGACAAGTTCAGGCGTGCGGGCAAGGTCTAGCCGCGCAGCCGCCAGCGCAGGCATGTGCAGCGCTTGGCACACATGGCAGGCGGTATCAGGCCCTTTCGTGTGTTGATGGAAGAAAGAGCCGCCCCCGGCAAAAAAGAACAGCGCGGCGCAAGCCAGCAGCGCCAGAACGTGGCGTGCTACCCTCCGTCCGAAAATAGCTTCCTGCGAATACATCTATCTACACTTTACCTTAGCATTTGAGATGATCGAACGAGCCGGTTGGTTGCTAGCGACGCATCCAGGAAGTAAATGGTTTGCTTGACCCCGCAACCATCGCGGCCTAAGCTTCGTCTTAGTAAGCACATGCAGGCGAACACGCAGCGCATCCGCATTTTGGGGTTGCTCGTTGGGATTATCTTCCTTGGGGCGCAGTTCCATTTTTGCACCGAATTGACGGCCGCGCCGTCCGCCTCGCACATTTGTCCGCTTTGCTCGACAGCAGGCTCCGTAGTCGCCACGCAGTCGCCCATCATTGCTATTGTGCCGGTCACGAATCGGCTCGAAGTCTCTCCGGTGCTCGTTTCACTATCCTCAGCAATTCCGCACGCCACCTCGCCGCGCGCGCCTCCCGGCCAGTAACTTTCTGGTTTCTCATAGCAGTATCCAGGTTCGCTACAACAAAGGCTCAATTCCATAGAACTCTAGGAGTAATTTCATGAAACGATTCGCTGTTCTATCCGCTTTGCTGCTCTTCTCCTCCATTGCGCAGGCGCAGGACGCGCCTTCTGCACCAGTTAAGCGCGACGTTTCCCCCGCAAACACGGAAGACGTCCGCATGAAGGCGCTCGAAGAGCAAGTCCGCGCGCTCGCCGGAGACATAGCACTCCTGCGCAGCGAGCTCAAGGAACTTCGCGAAACGAAATCACCGGAACAACCTTCCAGCCCCCAAGTTCTGCTAGCCTCTGCGCACCCCGAGCCCGGTATGGTGCCCTCCTCTCCGGCCCCCGCCCCCGCGCAGGTCGCCCAGACGCAGACCTATGGAGGCGCCACTTCCAATGCGAAGCTCCTCAATCCCGACATCAGCTTGATCGGCGATTTCATCGGCACTGCCGGGCGTAACACAGTTTCTCCGTCGCGCTCACTCGAACTCCACGAGTCCGAAGTCGGCCTGCAAGCCATCATCGATCCCTACGCCCGCGCCGACGCTTTCCTCTCCTTCGGCGAAACTGGCGTCAATGTCGAGGAAGGCTACATCACCTTCACTTCACTTCCCGCGGGGCTACTCCTCAAGGTCGGCAAGATGCGCGCCGAGTTCGGAAAGGTCAACACCACCCACAACCATGCCTTGCCGTTCATCGACCGGCCGCTGGTTACAAATAGTCTTGTTGGCGGCGAAGACGGCATCGACGATGCCGGCATTTCCCTTTCGCGCTTCCTCCCGGCTCCGAAAAATTGGTTCTTCCAGGGAACGGCTCAGGTGTACCGCGGCGATTCCGGTGACTTGTTCACGGCAAGTCGGCGTCAAGACGCCAGCGTTGTCGGCCATCTTCGCATCTACCGCGACCTTGGCGAATCGACCAACCTCGATCTCGGCGCTTCCTACGCTCGCGGTCACAACACTGCTGGCATCGGCACAACCTTTGATCCCTCCAGTTTTCTGACCAACCTTTATGCCGCCGATGCCACTCTCCGCTGGAAGCCGCTCCGCCGCGCCATCTATCATTCTTTCCTCTTCCGTACCGAACTCTTCTGGAGCGCTCGAGATCAGCTCTCTCCTCTCGCCATTTTCCAAACACAGCACGTCTTCGGCCTGTATTCTCACGCCGAGTACCGTCTCAATCGCCGTTGGACTCTTGGCGGACGCTTCGATCGCAGCGGCCGCGCCACCAATGCTGCTCTGACGGACACCGGTTTTTCCGGTATCCTCACTTACTGGCCCAGCGAATTCAGCCAGATCCGTGGCCAGTATCGTTACGGCCATTTGTGGGACGTACCCACCGATCGCTTCACCAATGCCAACGAGTTTCTGTTTCAGTTTCTTTTCGTGATGGGCGCGCACGGCGCGCACCCTTTCTGATACTGCTGTTGGGAGAAACCATGCGCCATTCCATTCTTCGCACTCGCTTCACCGCTTTCATCGCTGCCCTCTGCTGGCTCGGGGCGACCTGCGCCGGCCCGGCGAGCGCCGGAAGCAAGTTGAACATCATGACTGCGACCACGGACCTCGCCGCACTCGCCCAGGAGATCGGCGGCGACAAAGTCGACGTCGAATCCGTCGCCCGCGGCTACCAGGATCCCCATTTCGTCGAAGCAAAACCCAGTTTCCTCTTGAAGCTGCGGCATGCCGATTTGCTCATCGTCGTCGGCCTCGAACTCGAAATCGGCTGGCTACCGCCTCTCATCAGCCAGTCCACCAATCCCAAGATTCAAGTCGGCGCGCCCGGTTACTTTGACGCTTCCCGCTTCGCCAAGATCCTCGAGATCCCCACCGGCATGGTGACCCGCGCCGAAGGGGACGTCCACCCCCTGGGCAATCCGCACTACTGGCTCGATCCGGAAAATGGTCTCCGCATCGCGAAAGGCATTCAAGACAAACTTTCCGAAATGCGTCCCAACGACTCCGCTTATTTCGCGCAACGTTACGAGTCCTTCGTCCAGCGCCTCAAGCAAGCCGATCAAAAGTGGCTCGCCGCGATGAAGCCTTATGCGGGTCGCAAAGTCGTCACCTATCACCGCTCCTGGCCCAATTTAAGGTCGTTCTTGTCGAGCCTTACTTCGACCTCAAAACTCCAAATGCTATCGGCCGCGACACCGGCGCGCAGGTCGTCGTCCTCATGCCTTCCGTTGGTGGCGAAAAGGAAATTACGGACTATTTCAAGTTGTTTGATTACGACATCGCGAAGCTGAAGTTGGCCTTCGACGCTGCAAAATAGAGTTCAGGAGACTGTGGAATGGAAATTCTTCCTTTTTTGCTCGCGCCTTTCATTGCAAGCCTCATCCTCACAGGCATTCACGCCTATCTGGGCGTACACGTCGTCGAGCGAGGCGTCATTTTCGTCGACCTTGCTCTTGCGCAGATCGCTGCGTTGGGTGCCACCGTTGCTGTCGTGGCCAGCATGGACCCGCATGGCCGCGCCGCTTACTGGATCAGCCTCGCGTTCACGTTCCTGGGCGCCGGAATCTTCGCTTTCGCTCGCAGCAGCCGAGGTCACATTCCGCAGGAAGCTTTCATCGGCATTGCTTACGCCGTTGCTTCCGCCACCGCCATTCTTCTCATGAGCAAAGCCACCGGCGAGACCGAGCACCTTAAAGACATGCTCGTCGGCAACATCCTGGCCGTCTCCTGGCCGGAAGTTCGCAAGACGGCTTTTCTTTACGGAGCCATCGGCATCTTCCACTTTCTCTTTCGCAAAAAATTTCTGGCCATCTCGATGAACCACAATAAGGCTGAGCAAACCGGCCTCAACATCCGCTTCTGGGACTTCCTCTTCTACGCTTCTTTCGGCTTTGTCGTGACGTCCTCGGTGGCCATTGCCGGCGTCCTGCTGGTTTTCTGTTACCTCATCGTTCCCAGCGTTGGTGCAATGCTTTTTGCGGACCGCATCGGCTCGCGCCTCGCGATCGGCTGGACCATGGGCACTCTGGTTTCGGCGCTCGGCTGTTATCTCAGCGTGGTTCTTGATACGCCTACCGGCGCCACCATCGTCGTCACGTTCGGCGGTATTCTCGTGTTGATGTTCTTCGTGCACCTCATCGTGCACCACGGCCGTTCCGCGCTGGAACTGGAAGGCGCGGCCTCCGCTCGCCGCGAATTCGAAGCGACATCTTCCTCCACGCGCGAAGCTTAGTTTTTTGAGGGATTCAGGGAAAGTCGCAGAAATACTACTGTTTCGGCGGCTGCGCCGTCGGCGGCAAAATCCCGTTCAACCGCAGATACACGGCTTCCGTCCCGTAGTGGTCGGTCCAGCTCCCGAACAAAAAAATCAACGCTCCCGCGCGTGAAGCCGGCCGGTTCCCAAACAGCGTCATCTGGTCTCCCAGTTTCGAATCGTCCACTTTCTCGAGCGCCGTCGTGCAGTATTCGAACGAAGCCTGCATCGCCGCCACCAGCTTGTCCTTCGGATCGCTTTCGGAGATTTTCACGTCCGGTGCCGCTGCCCCCGAAATCTTCGAGCAGAATAAATGATTCGACTGCGCGATATGCATTATCAGGTGCCCGAACGGATTCATTTCCGGCGTCGGCTTGAAATTGTATTTCTCCGCCGGCATGGCCTCGGCCGCTGCCACCATGTTCTTGGAAAACCGCGCGAGTTGCCCCTTCACCGCGGTGCTCACCGGATTCACGATCGGCGCCGTCTCCGCCGTCTTCTGCGCATTCGCCGGCGCCGACGCTTGCTTCGCCCACGCGCTGCCTGCCGCCATCACCATCCCCACCACGACGACAATCCAACTCGCACGTAATTTCATCGTTGGCTCCTTTTCCGGACTCTCAGCCGAAAGAATACTCCTAGGCATCTTTCTAGGAAAGGTCCTCAGCGTCTCCTCGATCCACGCGCTCTCAACAACCACAACCTCTCCTTCACTTCTTCACAAACAATACGCAGTAACTACCTTCGGGCCAGTCATCCACTATTTTTTCCACCTGCAACCCCGCGGCGCTCAGCTCCTCGATCACGATCTTCTGCGGAATGCCATGTCCGCCCCGGTTGCTCGGAACTCCTTTCAAAGGTCCGAGCCCCGCGCGCGGCGCGAAATCAATAATCGCCAGCCGCCCTCCGGTCTTCAACGAGCGCACCAGGCCGGCATCGAACTCCGCCGGCTTGGTCAGGTGATGGTACACGCGCCTCAGAAAAATCGCGTCGCAGCACCCCGCAGGCAGATTCGTATCCGCCTCTTTGCTCTCCACCACGATCACGTTCGCCAGCTTGCGTTTCGCCATCTCGCGCCTCAACGCCGCCAGCTTTTTCGCATCGATCTCCGTCGCAAACACTTTTCCCGAATCGCCCAC
>WNFI01531004.1_pt1 | contig 15625 bp, 11 predicted proteins | sample 5400471 | NCBI WGS metagenome assembly WNFI01 (sample SAMN13153348, study PRJNA577476) | soil metagenome | isolation source: 100 cm saprolite on Douglas fir-dominated hillslope | place: USA:California | collected 2013-09-17 | reverse complement strand
TCGGCGTTGAACTCCCACAGTCCGGCCGCCTGCGTGCCGGCGGTGCCGAGTGCGTCAAGCATCTGCGCGGCATCGAGCCGAAGGAGCCGGCCGGCGGCGACAGCCGCGCCGAACGTCGCTGCCGTGCCCGTGGGATGCCAAAAGCGGTAGTGATCGGGATTGACAGCTTCCCCGATCCGTAGCGCCGCTTCGTACCCCAGGGCGACGGCGAGAAGAAACGATCGTCCGTCGGCGTGCTCGCGCTCGGCCACCGCGAGTGCGGCCGGTATGATCGCCGCGGCGGCGTGGAGCGTCGAGCCCTTGTGCACGTCGTCGAGCTCGAGGATGTGCGACGCGACGCCGTTCGCCAACGCCGCGCCCGCCGCGGATGAACGGCCTGCACTGAACACAGTGGCCTCGTTCGACGTACCGAGCTTGGTGACGACGTATTGAGCGAGGCGCGCCGGCCGTTCGGTTGATCCAGCCAGTGCCGATCCGAGCCAGTCGAGAATCGCGCGGCGCGTGTCGACGAGGGCCTGTTGGGGGAGGTCGGCGTACTGCGTTGCCGCCAGCGCGTCAGCGAGACGGCGACTTACGGGCTCGGCGACCACCGCGCTCACGGTCGTCGGAACAGCCCGACATAGACCGCTTTGCCCAGTACATGCCCCTGCATCGCCCTGAATACGCTTGCGCGAGTCTCCAACGCGGCGGCCAGCGGCTGCGAGTTCGGCGAGGGCTGCACGTCGAGGGCGGCGTCGAGCGCGTACACTTCGAACGTGTAGTGATGCATCGGACCCGCCGCCGATGCTCCGGGACCACGGTACTGAGGTCCGCTGGCGCTGATTTGGTGGGACCCGTCTGGAAGATTCGCGCCCGGGCTTTGGCCCTCGGCCAGTCCCGTGACGGTGCCCGGAATGCTCCAGACGATCCAATGCGGTTGGGTCTCGGTGCCCCGCTGCTGCGCGACATCGGGGTCGAGCATGTTGACGACGAAGGTCACGGTGCCAGCGGGCACGTTGCTCCACCGCAGCTCAGGCGACACCTGCTCGCCGGCTTGAGTAAATCGTAAGGGTATCTGCGTCCCGTCGGGCCATCCGGGGATGGTCAACACCAGCCCCGGTGGACGAGGCGGGCCGGCCGCCGTTCCCTGTGCGGCCACTACGCTCGACGCCGTAATTACCTCCGCGACCAGAGCTGTCGACCGGGCGTGCTTCATGATCGCACCTCCGTGGACGGTCAGCAAATGTAGGTCATCCCCGTTCGTTCAACCGATCGGCGGCATACCGTATCGCGAAGTGGTGGGCGTCGGCGACGTCGTCAGGCACATCGAGCCAGGGCAAGAGCAGCGCGTCGCCATACTCGAGCTCAGCCTGCGCTTCAGCGTCGGCGGCGCTGTCGTGGGCTGCACGTAGATCGGCCCGACGAGGGAGAGGCGGCGCTTGACCATGTGCGGGAAATTGTCGCGAATCGACTCTCCATTCAAGCCACGTGCTGGCGCGTGCGCGGTTGGAGCAACCGGACCAACAAGCCGGGGCTGACTGCGGCCCGTCAGCCTCCTGAGTGAACGGTCACTTTGCGGGCGATCCGATATCTCCGGCCAGCGCCACACTGCTCGAGCGCTCGATCGGTGCACGTTCGCTCGAGGACGTCGACCGGATTGACCATGGTCGCGGAGATCACTCGCCCGTCGGCAAGGCTCACCACGAGGGTCACGTCGAAGGTCTCCTCGCCGACAGCAGCCAGGTAGGCATCTCCGGCCTTCACCACTTGAACCCAGTTGTTGGCCGTCGTGCCAACCCGCTCCTTCATCCAACCAACCGGGAGCGAGATTGCCGGCATCTCCGGAGGGACGTGGCGGACAACAAGCGTTGCCCGGCCCGAGTCGCGATCGATCCTCATCAAGGTGATGTCGAAATCGATGACGTCCTGACCAACAATGACCTGCCGACCGTCGGCCCACGACGCCGGCGTGTTGACGTGCACGTACTGGCGATCGCCGGCCCGCCTGAGACTCGGCTGTTTGGCGGCCAACTGCAGATCGACGTAGAAGGTCATAAGATCGAGCATTGGGCCGATCAGCGACGGATGCGCAGCTTGCAGATTGGGAATCCGAGGTATGACCGCGGTATCGAGAGTCACCCATTGGACTCCCTGGCTGTTCGCCGGAGTCAGGGCCGTTCGCGATCCGTTGACGATCAACGCCGACCAGTCGACGTTTTCGACGAAATGGCCGCCCGTGTCTCTGACGGCAGTCGTTGCGGCGACCGCCGAGTATCGGAGGACGCCGCGCGGATCTTCGTGGGACGCGGTCATCTCATAGCGCTCCCGATCACCGACGCGATAGGATCGCGACAAGGGATTCGATCCGCCCCTCCCGCTCGCGACCGGATGCATGCATCCCTCGAAACCGAGGCCGAGGAATACTGCGAGGAAGACCGATTGCATCCGTCAGCGGTCGAGAATGGGGAGATACGCCCGCCACGGCCCGACAGCTTCGCGATACTGCTTTGCCATTACACGGGCGATCTGCGCCACGTGGCCGAGGTCGTGCGCCACCCAGGTGGCCAGGAGTTGCCGGAGCGTGACCGCGCCGAACGCCGGGTGCTCGCCCTCGAGCGCGAGCTGGGACTCGCTGAGTCGCCAACCGCCGAGGGTTTCCAAGCTCTCCGCGCGTAGCCGCGCAAACTCCTCGAGGAGCTCGGCGAGCGTCTTTCCCTGACTCTCGCGAAACTGCGCCAATCGGTCGAATGGCGTGAATCGCCGGCTCGCCCCCTGGGCGAGAATGATCCGCGCGCGCGGGATCCAGTCCGCGCGCTCTGCATGGATGAGGTGACCGGCGATGACGGACGGGCTCCACGTCTCCGGGCCTTCGGTCGCGTCGATCCAGGCGGGGGCGAGGTCGGCCAGCAGCGCGCGCAGCACGCGCGGTGTGCGCTCGAGGACAGCCTCACCATGCGCCAGATCAAACTCCACAGTGTTCCCGCGGAAAGACGACAACTGAATATGAACGGATGTTCGCATGCGCGGATACCCCACGGCCTCTTCGGTACGGTCAGGGCGGCCCTCGAGCCGCACTGGATTCCAGCCAGCGCGTGAAACCCTCCAACTAATTCGTCCGTTGGTGTGTCCAACTCGCCTGACAGCGTGAGCACTTATCCCTATCGAGCGCGGACAACCCAATGATTGGTGTAGCGGCACTTCTTGGACTCGCCCTGAATCTTCAGCTGCCCCAGCAGAGTCGTACCGACACCGAGCGCCGTGCAGCGACGCCGTATCGGGTGGCGTTACCGACTGACAGCGGGGCGGTCGCGGTTCGCGCGGCGACCCCGCCCGTGATCGACGGGAAAGACGACGACGCCGTGTGGCGCGATGCGCCGCCCATCACGGCATTCAAGCAGTGGCAGCCCACCGAGGGAAAAGAGCCGCGCTTCAAGACTGAGGCGAAGGTCGCGTATGATGCGGCGAACCTGTACGTGTTCGTTCGAGCGTTCGATCCCCACCCCGATAGCATCATCAGGCTGCTCGAGCGGCGCGACAGCTTCACGCCATCGGATATGATCTGGGTCTTCGTCGACTCCTATCACGATCGGCGGACGGGGTATGAGTTCGGCGTCAACGCCGCCGGCGTGAAGATCGATCAAGCGGTCTATGACGGCGGGAACGAAGACGCGGCGTGGGACGCGGTATGGGACGTCGCGACCCGGATCGACTCGCTCGGCTGGACGGCCGAGTTCCGGATTCCACTTTCGCAGATGCGGTATAGTAGGGACCGCGCCCACACCTTCGGCTTCACGATCGACCGCGACATCTATAGATACGCCGAGCGGGTGAGTTGGCCGATGTTCAGCCAGGCGAAACCGGACATGGTGTCGCAGCTCGGCACGCTCGGCGGGATGGACGATCTCGAAACGCCGCGGCGGCTCGAGGCGATGCCGTACGTCGTGACCAAAAATGCGTCGCAGATCACCAACAACCGGTACGGCGCCAAGTCGAACGTCACCGCCGGCGGCGACCTGAAGTACCGCGTCGCCTCCAACTTGACGCTCGACGCGACGGTCAATCCGGATTTCGGCCAGGTGGAGTCCGACCCCGCGGTGCTCAATCTCACGGCGTACGAATCGTTCTTCGACGAGCGCCGGCCCTTCTTCGTCAGCGGCCGAGGGCTGTTCCGGTTCGACGTCGACTGCAACAACGTCAATTGCAGCGCCGAGGGCCTCTACTACAGTCGGCGCATCGGCCGGACGCCCCAACTGTCGGGGACATACGGCGACACGGTGTCGCCGCCGCCGACGACCATTCTTGGCGCCGCGAAGCTCGTTGGACGGTTCCCGATGGGGATGACCGTCGGCGTCCTCAACGCAACCACCGAGCGGGTCTCCAGCCCCGGGGATACGACCTTCGAGCCCCGGACGAACTTTGCGCTTGCGCGAGTGAAGCAGGACTTCAACAACGGTGGCTCGGGCGTCGGTGCCATTGTCACTGCCGTCAACCGCAGTGTGGACCAGTGGTCGTCACCTTACCTCAACTCCAGCGCCTACGCCGCGGCCGTGGATTTCCGGCATCGGTTTCTGCACAACAATTACGAGGTCTCTGGGTCGCTCGACCATAGCCGCGTGCAGGGCAGCGCCGCGGACATCCTCAGCGTCCAGCGTAGCGCGGTGCACTACTACCAGCGTCCCGACGCCGGCCTCCCGCTCGACCCGAACCGGACCACCCTCGACGGCGACGCCGAAGAATTCAAGTTCGATAAGATCGGTGGCAAACATCTGATGTTCGAGTCGGCGTACCAGCGTCGGTCGGCCGGATTCGAGGTCAACGATCTTGGCTTCTTGCGCCGCGCCGATCGGCAGGACTGGAATACCTGGGTGGGCTACTTCGATCGGAACGAACGGGCGTACTACAAGCGATTCCAGTGGAACAACAACTGGTGGCAGTACTGGACCACCGCGGGGTTGCCACTGGAGGCAGCGTACAACACCAACGTCCACATCACGCTGAAGAACAACTGGGGGATTCACACCGGCGGCACGGTGGGTCAGCTCGGCACCACCTACGACGACCGTGCCTCGCGCGGCGGCCCGGCGATCCGCAACGACAGCTACCTGGCTCCATGGGTGTTCATCAACGGCGACGATCGCCGCTCACTGGTGCCGAATCTGTCCGCGAACTGGTACCGGGGCAGCGGCGGCCGCGGCACGTGGTGGAATGTCGGACCTGGCGTCGACTACAAGGTGAGCGGACGGTTCAGTTCCGGGCTTTCTATCAGCCGGTCGCGCAACGTTGACAACGCTCAGTTCTACGGCCAGTTCACCGATGCGCTCGGCACGCATTACACCTTCGCGCACCTCGATCAGACGACGACCGCGGCAACGGTGCGCATGAACTACACCTTCACACCAAACGTCTCCATCCAGGCGTACACCCAGCCGTTCGTGTCGAAAGGCACGTACAGCAACGTGCGCCAGCTATCGTCGACGCCGCGGGCGGACAACTACGACGACCGCTTCGCGCCGTTCAGCAACGCGGCGGTCACCAGCAACCCGGGCGGGTTCAACTTCAAGGCGTTCCAGTCCAACCTGGTGTTCCGCTGGGAGTACAAGCCGGGCTCGACCCTCTTCGCGGTGTGGAATGAAGGCCGTCAGGGCTTCACTCCCGTACAGGGCACCGCCGACTTTCAGGGCGATGTCCGCGACCTGCTGAGGCTGCACCCCGCGAACACGTTCCTCGTGAAGATGTCCTACTGGCTCAATCGGTGACGAATGGCTACACGACGGTCGTTCGCATTCGCGACCCGCAGCGGGGGATACGGGCACTATGCGTTCAACCTGATCTGGCGCTGAGGCTCACCGATCTCGATTGCTCGGCATCCAGTAGGGTGCTGAGCAGTCGAGACGCCGGTGCGGCGACTCTAGGCCCTGTCGGCGTGGAGGTGCGCAGCCGAATCGCCGATGGCGGCGGCCTGCCGCGCGGCTTCCTCGGTCTCCGCCATGCCGGCGGCCCCGGGCGGGAGCGCCGCGCACAGCAGGTGCTCGACCTGAACGGCTCGCACCCAGGCGCGTCCGATCTCGGACACATCGTTCGCATCGCCGGCGCGATCCAGGTGCGCCTCGAGGTCGACGAGGAGTTTACGAACGCGCACCAGCGTTTCGACGAGCGGATCATCCGGCATGGTCCTTCTCTACAGCAAGGACCCTGCTACCCTGACCCACCTCGCACGCGGAGGATGGGTTCGTTGACCCAACGATCGATTGTGGTAAGGCGCGCTCGTGAGTTGTGGCAAGACCCAACCGCGAACGCAGGAAGCTTTCCGCAGTTGGAGATAGGACGGAGTCCGATCTGTTTGTAGTTGGACGATAGGACCAAGTCCTTATTTTTTTGGATCCAGAATGTCTCCGATTCGATGATCCGCCGCCTCGAGGTGCATCCTTGTCTCGCGGTCTCCCGACTTCGGTATCGCGCGGCGGATCTCCTCGCGCAGAGAGACTAGCTCGCCGCGCAGCTGGGACCGAGCGTCATCCATCAGCGGGAAGAGGCCGAACTGCGCCGCCTGCGCCGCCTGCGCCGCGTTCACCGGCGGTGGGTTGAGCTTCCCGTCAATCAACCGCAAATAGTTGTCCTGCAGCTGTCTGCGGTACGCATCGATCCTCGGCGCCGCGGCATACAGCTCACTCCAGACGCCGCGTTGAACGTCGTCCGTCATTTCGACCAACGTGTAGGCGTCCTTGTTCATCGCCGGCTGTTCGATGAGCCGGTTCAACCGCGCGTCGTTGAAGACCGCCGTCAGCACCCGATTCTGAGCGCTGCCGACCCGGTTCAACATTCCCGTCGCCTCGATCCGGGCTGCGATATCGGGGCGGATGAGGTACGTGGGCACCTTGAATACCTGGTCGTTGAGGAACTTCACCGCCTCGGCCTGCCGGGCCTTCGACAGCGGCGTGTAGACCGGTCCGTGCTGGCTTCCCGATTTGTACTGCACTGTCGCTCCAGCGATCACCGTCACAGGATGACCGGCCTCGGTCGCCCACTGGCTGACCGTGCGGTCGTAGAGCTCCTTGAGCAGCGAGTTGTCTTCACCCGGACGTGTGCCGGCCTGGACGACGTATCCCATGACGCGCTCGATGTTCTTGAAGCCATACCCCGTCGACTTCACCGGATCGGCGTCGCCGACGGCTTCACTCTGCGTCCCGAAACCGAATGCGTTGTTCGCCGAGAAACGGTACCAAGCGACCGTGTCCTGAACGCCAATCCACTCCTCCAGGGTCGGCCGCTCGTCTTGCCACGTTTTCGCGCCCGGAATTTCCTTGTAGCCGTACATGATCGTGTACTTGTCCCACGGACCCACGCCCGGGACAATGTCCCCAAGCGCAATCCGGTCTTCCGGCTGGGCGACGTAGTTCATGCGCGAGTAGTCCATGATGCTCGGCGCGTGTCCCATCGCGTGCACCCAGGTGCGGCTGCGGACACTGTCGGCCGGGTAGGTCGAGCTGCCGATCTGGTCGTGTTGCAACCCTATCGTGTGTCCGATCTCGTGCGCGACCACGAATTCAACCAGCCGTCCCATGAGCGAATCCGGAAACGGAATCGTGCGGGCACGCGGATCGACTTGCGCCGCCTGCGTGAAGTACCAACCCTGCTGGAGCGAAATGAGGTTGTGGAAGATCATCGACGAGCCGTTGAGGATCTCGCCGCTTCGCGGATCGTGTACATGCGGTCCGATCGCGTTCTCGACGGTCGATGGCAGCCAGCGCACCATCGTGTGGCGGATGTCTTCCGGCGACCAGTCCGGATCGTTCGCCGGTGGATCGGCGGCGACGATGCCGTTCTTGAACCCGGCTGCCTCGAACGCCGGTTGCCAATCCTCGATCGCTTTCCGAACCCAGGGCTTCCACTGCGCCGGGGTCGCCGGGTCGACGTAGTAGACAATCGGCTTTTTCGGGATGCAGAGATTCCCCTCTCGCCTGTCCGAGCACTCGAGACGCCACCGCGTTACCCACTCGTGGGTGGCGGCGCGCTGCTCACTCGTGCCGAAGTCGGTCGTGCCGGCGGTGAACAGCCCAATGCGTTCGTCAGCGCGACGCGGACGCATCGGTTGTTCGGGCAGCTTGACCACGCTCCAGTGGGCCAGCACGCTGCGCGCCATGAGCGGCCCGGCGGCCGCTGGTGCCCCCGGAACGGCTGGCGTCGGGGTCACCGTCCCGGTCTGCGTGGCCTCGACCTCGACGTTCTCCGGAAACGCGAGTCCCCGCTCAACGAATGATCGCGTCGGATCGATCGTCCCGCGGATCGCGGACAACTCCGGGATACCGGTCGTGAACAACCGCGTGACGTCGACGACGGCGGCGCTATCCGGGCCATAGGTCTCGACGTTCATCGCCGCGATCACCGGGCCATAGTTCGAATTCTGCACCGCCAGATACACGGGGAGGGTAGTGTCCGCCGTGATTGCGAACGAGCTGCCGCGAAGGATCACGCGGTTGCCGGTTCGCTCCCAGCGCACGGTACGCGTGAGGAACTGGTCGCCTCCGTACTCACCGAAGTTGTTCGCGTTCGGCGGCGACGCGGCCGCGCGAGCATAGCGACCTTCGATGAGCATGTCCTTGTTCAGCTCGCGCGCAGGAATCTCGAAGTACAGTCGGTCGCCGACACGATGCACGGCGAAGAGGCCGCGCCGCGTCTTCGCGTCCGCGGTAATCACCCGGTTGTAGGGTCGCGGCTGCGCTGGGCCTGCCCCACCGGCGCCCGGCCGCTGCGACGTGTCCTGCGGCGACACCGGCGTCGAGCTCGGGGTCGGTCGCTCCACCGCTGGACCGCTAACCGGCGCCGGAGCCGTCACGGGCGCGGGTTGAGTGCATGCGGCCGCGATGCTCGCAGCGAGAACGACTCTATTGAAGTGGCTCGACATGGTATGATGCTGGAAAAGGTGGGTCATGCCTCCCTCAGGGGGAGCGGATCGAACGTTAACGGATTGTGATTCCATCGGTCGAGAAGCCGAGCTGCTTCAATTCGGGCTCGACCTTTTCCGCAAAACAGGACGGGCAGAAGGTGTGAGACGGAAGCGTCTTGAACTCGTTGGCGACGTATCGCTCCATGCTGATCCATTCATTCTTGTCGCGCACACGCTTGCAGTAGGAGCAGACTGTCATGATCGATTCCATTTGCTTCGCATGGTTCTGAAGACCGACGATCCGTTCGGCAATGCTCACTTGTGCCTCCAGCAGGGCACCGTCCAACGGTTTGACGAGGAAGGCATCGACACCGGCGCGGACGGCTTTCAGATAATCCTCGCGCGACCCATGGCCGGTCAACATGATCACGTACGTGTACGACTCGCGCGGCACCTTCCTCACCATTTGTGTCAGTTCGATTCCATCCATTTCCGGCATCGACCAGTCGGTGACGAGCAGGTGGAACTGCGACTCACGCAGAATGCTCCACGCCTGTGCGCCGGACTCGCAAGCGACGACCTCGTGACCCAGCGCCTTGAGCCCACCCCTGACAATGAGGCGAACCAACGAGTCATCATCAACGACTAAGATTTTCATGGCCGTCTCACTCAGGGTGACGTCGGCGTGATTCGGGCGCCTGAAGAACTGATAGCTGGTCCCGCGGGCTAGCGCTGCCAGATTTGTCGTTACACCTTCTCTCGATGACCACATTCGCGCGCGTCCTCATTACGACGACCCTGCTCTCCCGAGTCGGCTTCGCCCAAATCCCTGGACAATCCACCGCGTTCACCGTCGGCTCGGCCACCGCCTCCCGCGGCCAAACCGCGTATGGCGCGATTACCGTCCCTGCCGGCATAGACTCGGGGCTCGTGATCCAGATTGCTGTCATCCACGGCGCCCGTCCCGGTCCTGTGGTCGCCTTCGTCGCCGGGTCACACGGCACCGAGTACGTCTCCATCGTCGCCTTGCAGCGCTTCATCGGCACCATCGATGCAAAGGCGCTCGCTGGCACGATCATCGTCGCACCCCTGCTCAACGTGGCCTCGATGGAACAGATGGTTCCACACATCAATCCCGTCGACCGCAAGGGCATGAACTCGAGCTACCCCGGCAACCGCGCCGGCACCCAGAGTGAGCGCGCACTCGCCCTGGTGGCCGAGCAAATCGTGAAACCGGCGGATGTCGTGGTCGATCTCCACGGCGGAGATCTCGATGAGGACCTGCGGCCGTACAGCTACTGGATTCGCACAGGCCGGGCGCAGCAGGATGACGCGTCGAAGGCGCTTGCACTGGCGTTCAATCTCGACGTGATCATCGTGCGCGACGTCGACGCGGCCAACCCGGCGTCGGCCCGCTCGCTCTCGGGATACGCGCTTTCCCTCGGCAAAACGACGTTCGTTGCCGAAGCTGGTCGGGCAGGTCTTGTCGAGCCCGACGCGGTCGCGGCACTGGTAAGCGGCTCGCAGAACGTGCTTGCCTCGCTCAACATGACCGCCGGCGTCGTCCCGAAGATGGAGAAGCTGGTGTACGTCGGAAACGATAAGCGCGTGCTCTCGGACAGGCCCGGGATGTTCTACAAGTCCGTCGAGCGTGGCTCATATGTCGTTCAGGGACAGAAGGTCGGACACGTCACCGACTACGTCGGTCGCGTGATGGTGGATTGGTGGATTGGTGGATTGGTGGATTGGTGGATTGGTGGATTGGTGGATTGGTGGGTTGGTGGATTGGTGGGTTGGTGGATTGGTGGGTTGGTGGGACAAGGAGCAACAGCGTTATGAGGATACAAGTCGGAAGAGTCCGATAACATCGGACCATTGTGTTTGATGTCCGCGATGGCGAGTGGGCTTTGCTTAACCCAATAACACTACCGGCTCATCCGGGTTTCGAGTGGTCAAACCCCACCGTGTGGCGCCGGGGGTGAAGTAGAGAGTGGAGAAACAACCAACAGCCAGGACGACCATTCCTTTGGGCGACCATTCCTTTCGACGCGACTGGTATCGCCCAATTTCTGGACCCACTCGAAACCCGGTAGACCCACAACACCGAAAGCAGTATCCGACGTAATCCGATCTTCCCGAACTGCATCCTTATGAATCTGTTGCTATGAATCTGTTGCTATGAATCTGTTGCTATGAATCTGTTGCTATGAATCTGTTGCTATCTTGCCTCGCGGAGCTTTCGCGCCGACCTCATCGCGCCGGATTGGCCCGCGGTCGGAGTTGTTGCACGGCCGCCCCGTCCTTCCTGGGATCCGAGGCGCCAGCGTTTACACCCGTCTTGAAGTTTCGCTGGACGGCCTGGCCCGACCCCATTCGTGACGCCGAGAAGTCGCCGCGCAGCACGATCTGGTGTCCGAGTGCCGTCAGCTCGCCACGAATCGACGCCGGAATTCGAGACTCGAGATTCACGTCGCAACCGGGAAAGGTCTCTTTCGAGAATCGCGGCGCGTCGAGGGCGGCCTGGATGTTCATCCCGAAGTCGGCCACGTTGGAAACGAATTGCGCGTGCGCCTGCGCCTGATTCCATCCGCCCATGATGCCAAAGGCGATCCTGAGATCGCCTTTTTCCATGAAGGCGGGGATGATGGTGTGTAACGGGCGCTTGTGCCCCGCGAGCTCATTCGGGTGGCCTTTCTCGAGCGTGAAGCCACCGCCGCGATTCTGTAGCGCGAAGCCGGCGCCGCCGACGGCCAGGCCCGATCCGAACCCGACGGACGCGTAGTTGCTCTGGATCAGCGACACCATGTTGCCCTCGGCGTCGACGACGCTGAGGTAGGTCGTGCCGTGGTCCGTGCCCTGTGGCGTCCCGGCGGACACATCGCAGTTCGCCCGTCCGACGTCGATCAGCGCGGCCCGTTCCTTCGCATACTCCTTGGACTTCAATTCGCCCGTTGGAATCTTTGCAAACCTGGGATCGGCGTCATACCGAAGCATATCGGCGTAAGCGAGCTTCTTCGCCTCGATCATCAGGTGCAGCGCGCGCGCCGAATTGTGTCCCGCTTCGGCCAGCGGAAAGGTCTCCATGATGTTGAGCATCTCGAGCGCGGCGATGCCCTGCCCGTTCGGCGGCAGCTCGTACACGGTCCAGCCGCGGTAGGTGGTCGAAATCGGATCCACCCACTCGCTCTGGTAGTCGGCGAGATCAGCAAGCGTCATCGTCCCGCCGTGGCTCGAGGACGTGGCGACGATCTGCCGCGCGATCGATCCAGCATAGAAGGCGGCGCGACCGCCGGTCGCGATCTGGCCATAGGTCGATGCCAGGTCCGGATTGCGAAAGATCTCGCCGGCCGCCGGCGCGTGACCGTCGATGAGGTATGTCTTCGCCGTGGGGGCGTCCGCTTCGAGATCCTTTCTGCTGTCACGCCAGAATCCGCTCACGACCTCGCCCACCGCAAAGCCCGACTCCGCGTACTGGATCGCCGGGGCGAGCACGGTGGCGAATGTCATTCGCCCGAACTTGGTCAACAGCGCATCCCAGCCGCTGACCGCGCCCGGCACCGTCACCGAGTGAATGCCACGCTGCGGCATCATATCGAACCCCTTGGCGCGCAGGTACGCCGCGGTCAAACCAGCGGGCGACCATCCCGACGCGTTCAAGCCGTACAACTTCCCGGTCTTCGCGATGTAGACGATGGCGAACAGGTCGCCGCCGATCCCGTCATTCATCGGTGCGACAAGACCCATCATCGCGTTCGTCGCCACGGCGGCGTCGACGGCATTGCCGCCTTGCTCGAGAATGGAAGCGCCGACCTGCGACGCGAGCACGCTCTCGCTGGCGACGACGCCGCTCGGCGACGACACCATCGAGCGCGATTGCGACCGGTCCTGCGCAAGCACCTCGGAGACTGGAAGCATGACGATGGCCGTCAGGGCGAGTGTAATTCGTCGGGTCAAGGGAGCCTCAGCGTGGCGGGTGTTGGGGCGTTTGCCTGGCCAGCTCGGCACGAAACGCCCGCTCCCTGTCAGCAATGTATTCCGCGTAGCCGGCGGAATCGCTGAATGGATTCGCCTCGCCCTCCACCAGTCGCCGGCGCTTTGCCTCCATGTCGAAATAGCCGGCGTGAGCGCCAAGGAATATGTCGGCCGGGAGGGATTTGAGAACACGGAAGGTGCGCTCGTAGTCGGACGCAATCTCGGGGTAGAACGGGTTGTTCACGAGGCGGTATCCCGGGTTGACGTTCGGGCTCCCCACGATCACGACATCGTAGCTCCTGCCAGCCTCCGGGACTTTCATAGTCCAGGTCGTGCAGCCCTTCGTGTGCCCCGGCGTCAGGTGTGCGACGAGCACGGTCGTCGCGAGCCGCACCGAGTCGCCATCGTGCAGCACTCGATCGACGTGCGTGGCCGGATACGTGTAGATCGAGTCGCCGCCGTACTGAAAGTCCGACTTGCCACCCGACTCGACGACCGGAACGTCGGCCTCCATGACCATGTATTTCGCGCCGGTAAGCGCTTTGATCGCCGCGCTCCCCGCGTCGTGATCCCAGTGGGCGTGGCTGATCAACAGAATCTTCGCGTCGCCGAGCTTGAAGCCAAGCTGTTCGACGCTGGCGCGGATCAGCGGTACATTGGCTTCGAGACTGCTGTTGATGAGGATGTGACCGACGGGCGTCGTGATGAGATAGCTCGCCAGGTCCCTGCTGCCGACGTAATACAGATTGCCGGCAATTCGAAAGGGCGCGAACGGCTCCGTCCAGGCGGGAGGGTTTTGCGCGGACAAGGCAGGCGCGGCACTCGCGGCGAGCGACGCAGTCAGAATCGCCATGGCCGCAAAACCCCGCCTGGACATCGTTCCTGATCCGCGCGCCGCGATCACACTCTATTCATCGCGCGGAGCCGCGAGCACCTCACGACACGACTTGGCTAGCGAGCGAAGAATGGTCAGTTCGCCCGAGAGCTCTTGCAATGCCTCGGCGTGCCGGCTGTGGGCCTCCAGCGCTTCCTGCGCCGCCACGGTGTCGCTGTGACGCATCGCGACAATCGACCGCTCCTCCCAGTGTGCCGCCGTCGCCGCCTTGCTCTCATACTCTCGCTGCACCAGCGCCATTTCTGTCTCGAGCTCGGCGAGTTGCTGGCGCAGCTTTTCCTCGGCGATGATCCGGACGGCGGCGCTATTTGGAGCGGTGTCGGTGCGCGGCTTCGTCCGATCGCGAACCTGGGTGCCCCACGCGGACAGCGCGGTCTCGGCGCGCGACGAAAGGTCGGCGACGGCACGGCGCAGTTTCTCCCTTTCGGCTATGTCGGCCATGGTCGTTTCTCGGCAGTGAGGTAGAGATAAGGTGCACCATGTTTGCCGATTCTGCGACCCCGAGGGCCCCTGAAGACGCGTCAGGGGCGTTCCCGCTTCTCCAGATGCCTTTCGATCTCCGCGCGGGTCCTCCACACCGGCTTCGCTGCCTTGCGGGCGAAGAGCGCGAGCTGGTCGGTGCGATGCGGCGACCCGGACCGCGATGCGTTGCCATACCCGATCAAAGACACAGCGCGGAGTGGGGTGGCGAACTCGATCGCGGCGACCCACGACGTCCCACCCGTCGCGCTCATCTTGCCGTCCGGTTCCTGCGAGTAGTTGAGGACTCGGAACACTCCATACTGGCCATCGGCGCCGCTCGCGGCGAAGTCGAGCCCATCGCGCCGGAGGCGGTGCACCGTCCCCCACGCGACGTCCGGCGAGCCGTACCGGCGCGTCACGGAGTCGACCGCCGCTCCAAGCGCCGCGACCCCGGCGGCGGTGTCAGCGAGACCATGCGGCGTCGTTCGCGGTGACGCTTCGCTCCACGGCACGGCATACAGCGCCTTGCCACGCCGCCGCCGTCCGTACTCGGCCCACCACTCGGTGAACAGGACCGCGCCGCGGCTCGACGAATCCGCCTGACGATCCCATGCCTCGAGGACGCTCGCGGCCGCGCGCACGTTTTCCACGGACGACCGGCGTGCGGCCGGCAGCAGATCGTGCAGCACGCGATCCGCGAGCAGTATATGAGTTGAGTTTCGGTCGCGCAGAAAGTCATCCCACGTGAAGCTGGAATCGGCATCGAGCAGCTGCGCCGACTGCTGCGGCCGCAGCGCCATCGGACGCGATGCCAAATACGACGGGAAGTCCTGCGGGTGGACGACCACTGGAAACGTCGTCCACCATGGCGGGTCGTTGGCGTTCTGCACCCACCCACTTGGCGGATCGACTGTCTTCGGCATGTCGTCGAACGGGTGCAGCGAGGTCCAGAGCGTCGCTGAGCTGTCGCCGCGCACGACCCCCGCCCAGTAGGCGCGGTCACCGCGCGACCGGACCGGGGTGTTTCCGCCATAGAACATCATGATGTGGCCGTCGCGATCGGCGTAGGTGATGTTCTGGCCCGAGATCTGGTTGGGGTGAATCGCCGTGAGGAACTCGCGGAAGTTCCGCGCCTGCCCCATGTCCCACCACTGTGCTGCCGCACCGTGGAGCGGCGGTCCGTGCAATCCAACGACCGCCAGCGCTACGGCTTTGCCGGGTTTGTCCTCGAGAACTGGTCCGTGCACCGAACGGCGAACCCGCACGGTGTCGCCGCGAAACGTGCCGTCGGCTTGCCGCACACGAATGACATGCGTCGTCACGTCGAACCGGCGAACCGCGCCGTCGAACAGGTATCCGCTGCCGGAAAGCGTGAGCTCGTACAGGTCCTCGCCGTCCTGCGTATTCACGGTGTGAGTCCAGCCGAGGCTGTC
>WNFI01181980.1_pt1 | contig 15625 bp, 22 predicted proteins | sample 5400471 | NCBI WGS metagenome assembly WNFI01 (sample SAMN13153348, study PRJNA577476) | soil metagenome | isolation source: 100 cm saprolite on Douglas fir-dominated hillslope | place: USA:California | collected 2013-09-17 | reverse complement strand
GCGCGCATTCCTGGACTACCAGCGCGCGACCCTCGCCATGAAGTGCGACGGGCTCAGCGATGACGACCTGCGCCGCCAGTCCATGCCGCCGTCCACGCTGTCGCTGCTCGGGCTGGTCCGGCATATGGCAGAGGTGGAGCGCACCTGGTTCCGGCGAGTGATCAACTGCGAGGACATCGGCCTGGTGTGGTCCGATCGGGGCGACTACCAGGTCGCCTACGACGCGAGGGCGGCCAGCAGATCCGAGGCGTTTGCCACCTGGGAGGCGGAGGTCGAGCAGTCGCGCAGGATTGAGGCGAACGCGCCGTCACTCGACGTAGTCGGCCACCAGGCACGCTGGGACCAGGACGTGTCGCTGCGGCTGGTGATGATCCACGTGCTGCTGGAGTACGCCAGGCACAACGGGCACGCTGACTTCCTGCGCGAGGCGATCGACGGGATCGTCGGCGCCTGATATTCGCTGGACCAGGGCCGCGCCCGGCCGGCAGGGTGAGGGGATGACCACCTCGCGGCTGCCCCGGGCCACCTGGCTGCTCATCGCCGGTGAGGCCGTCTCCGCGCTCGGTACCGGGCTGGTGCTGCCGCTCACGCTGATCTACTTGCACCAGGTCAGGGGCATCCCGCTGCCCGAAGTGGGCTTCCTGCTTGCCGCCTCGGGGGCCGTTGGCCTGGTCGTCGTCCCGCTCGCGGGCGTCGCACTCGACCGGTTCGGTGCCCGCACCGTGCTGATCGTGGTCCTGGCCGGCCAGGCGCTCGGCGAGGCCGGCCTGGCCTGGGCGCACAGCGTCACGACCGCGCTTCCGGTCGTGCTTGCCCTCGGCGCTTCGCTCGGACCGTCGTTCCCCGCGTTCCAGACCATGCTGGCTGGGATCAACCCGGACCCGGCGACGCAGCAGCGCGCATTCGCCATCAACTTCACCGGCATTAACGCAGGCATTGGCGCCGGTGGGGCTATCGGAGCGGCTGTCGTCGACCCGGCCAGCGCCGCGTCCTTCCAGGTGCTGTTCCTTGCCAACGCGCTCTCGTGCCTGATCTTCGCCGCTCTGGTGGCAGGCCAGCCGAACCTGCGCGCCGCGCATGAGCCTGACCTGGCGAGGGGCGGCTACCGCGAGGTGCTCCGCAACCGCCCGCTGCGGATGGTGCTGCTGGCCATGCTCGCGCTGGCCTTCACCGGGTACGCGGCGCTCGATTCCGGGCTGCCTGCGTACGCGACGGTCGAGGCGCGGGTGTCAGTGCGCGTCGTGGCGCTGTCGATCACGCTGAACACCGCGGTCATCGTGGCCTCCCAGCTGCTCGTGCTGCGCCTGGTCCGGCGACTGCGACGCAGCCGCGCCCTATCGGCGATCGGCCTGATCTGGGCGGTCGCGTGGGCGATCTTCGGCTTGTCGGCTCTGCCCGGCGCGGCCGGCCTGCGAATCGCCTGCGTCCTGGTATTCACCGGCCTGTTCGGGGTGGGCGAGACATTCATGGCGCCGACGATGGGGCCGCTGGTCAATAGCCTCGCCGGCGACCGGGTCAGGGGCCGCGCTAACGCGCTGGCCAGCATGGCCTACTCGATCGCTTTCGTGGCCTCGCCGGCCATCTGTACGGGAATGATCGCCGCGGGACTGGCCGCTGCCTGGATCGGCTTGCTGTGCGCTGGCTGCGCTTGCACCGTTCTGCTCGGCATGCGCCTCGGCCGACAGCTCAGCCGCCAGCAGGACCTGGTAGCTGAGGCTGAGCTACCCCCGGCCGAGCCGGCCCTCGCCTGATCCGGTTCGGGCGGCCATGCTGGGGATAGGCTGCGGGCATGCCCGATCCGCGCCTGCTTGCCGTCTTCGCGCTCGCCACGTTCGTGCTCACGGTGACGCCGGGACCGGGGGTGCTCTACGTCGTCGGGCGATCGGTGGGAGGCGGCCGCCGGTCGGGCCTGGCATCGATGCTCGGGATCGAGACTGGCGAGGCTGTCTATATCGCCGGAGCGGCGCTGGGTATCACGGCACTGCTCGCCGCGTCGGCCGTGGCGCTCTCCATGCTGCGCTACGGCGGCGCGGCCTACCTGGTCCTGCTCGGAATCCGGGCCTGGCGGCAGAACGAGCACGAAGAGGATGCGGCCGCCGAGCCCTCCTGGCGCGGCAACTGGGGTGCGTACGGGCGCGGCCTGGTCGTCCAGTTGCTCAACCCGAAGGTCGCGGTCTTCTTCCTGGCATTCTTTCCTCAATTCATCCGCCCGGGTCAGCCGGTCGCACCGCAGGTTCTCCTGCTCGGCGCGATCTACCTTGCGATCGCGGTGAGCATCGACACCTGCTACGTGCTGCTGGCCTCGTGGCTCGCTGACCGGCTGGCGGGAACCCCCAGGGCGCGCCGCCGCCGCGCCAGGATCAGCGCGCTCACCTACTTCGCGCTCGCCGCGGCCGCGGTGACGCTGGGCGATCGCGGTTCCGGCGCCCGCGCCCTAGCCATGGCGCGCTGAGCAACCGCTGTCAGGAGCTGCGCGGTGTGGCAGGTTAGGAGCATGGCAACTGGTTCAGCACACCGCACCGTAACCGTCCGCCGGGTCACCAGCGGGCGGTTCGCTGTCCGCAACGACCGCGGCGGCGAGATCGCCTTCGGCACCGGCGACGGGACCGAGTTCACCCCGACCGAGCTGCTGCTGGCCGCCGTCGGCGGCTGCACGGCGATCGACGCGGACATCCTCACCTCCCGCCGCGCCGAACCCGAAGCGTTCGAGGTCCGCGTCGATGCCGAGAAGGTCAGGGACGCCGAAGGCAACCGCCTGACCGACATCGTGGTGACGTTCCGCATCTCCTTCCCCGCCACCGCTGCGGGCGATGAGGCCCGCGCCATCCTGCCCGACGTGGTGCGGAAGTCGCATGACAAGCTCTGTACAGTCGGCCGGACCATCGAGATCGGCACGCCGATCACCACCCGCATCGAATAGCCGTGCCCCCGAGCGCAACGCAACCTGCCGCGTCACCGTCGGCGGCAGGCATGGTCGACGCTCATCATCACGTCTGGGACCTGGCCGCCCACGCTCAGCCGTGGCTAGAGCTCCCCGGCCACGAACCGCTCTTGCGTAACTACTCCGAGGCGGACCTGCGCCCGCTGGCCAGCGCCGCCGGGGTTGTCGCGACCGTGGTCGTGCAGACGGTCATTGATCCGGCGGAAACGCCCGAGCTGCTGGCCGTCGCCGCGGCCAGCGACCTGATCGCGGGCGTCGTGGGCTGGACCGACCTGCAGTCGCCTGATGTCGACGACCTGCTCGCCGCGCTGCAGGAGCGGCCAGGCGGTCACCTGCTGCGCGGCATCCGCCACCCTGTCCTGGTCGAGACTGATCCAGATTGGCTCAGGCGGCCCGCCGTGCTGGCCGGGCTGGCGGCGGTCGGCGCCGCCGGTCTCTGCTACGACATCGTCGTGCCCGCCGACCTGCTGCCGGCAGCGACCGAGGCCGCCGCGGCCAGCCCGGGGCTGACGTTCGTCCTTGACCATCTCGGTAATCCGTGCATCGGTCCGCGCCCAGACGAGCTCTGGATGTCCGACATCCGCGCGATGGCCGCCCTTCCAAACACCGTGTGCAAGCTCTCCGGTGTGCTCAGCGAGCCGCCACAGGCAGAAGACGCAGCCGCCGGCCACAACGTGAGCCATCTGATCCCGTACTACGAGACCGTGCTCGCCGCCTTCGGGCCGGACCGGATGATGTTCGGGTCTGACTGGCCGGTCTGCACGCTGTCGGCGTCCTATGCGGAGGTGGCCGATGCGGCACGAGCCCTGACCAGCGGCCTCAGCCCGATCGAACGGACAGCGATTTTCGGCGGCACCGCGCGACGGATTTACGGCCTCGCCTGACAACGTGCGCGCTGCTCGCTCCTGTCGCCACCAGCTGCCGGTTCCTCAGCCGGAGGCCGGCCAGTGCGCTTCGCGAGTCGGCGGCGAGGTCAGGTACGATGCCAGGCCCCTGATGAGCACGTCCAGGCCCCACTCGAACCTGTCGTAGCTGGTACCAGCCACCATCTGGTCCGCGAGCGCCACGGTATTGGGGAACTGATCGCGCGGAAGTGACTTCAGCCACGCGCCGGCCTGAGCCTTGAAGTCACCGGGCTCGGCGACGGGGGTCACGTCCTGTTCGTGGGCGAACGCCGCGACGTACAAGGCGCCGATGTCGCCGGCGAATGCGGCGACCTGGTCGGGAAGGCCGGCTGAGCGCAGGCTGGCCAGCAGCCGCTCAGCGCCCTGTAGCAAGCTCGGACCGAACGGCACCCGGCCGAGGGTCAGCCCGGCCACGCCCGGGTGCCGGCGGAAGACCGCCAGCGTGTCGCGTCCCCACGAGCGCAGCATGTCCTGCCAGTCAGCGCCGGGCCTAGGCAGCGGGATCTCCGTCATGATCTGCTCGAGGACCAGCTGGACGAGCTCCTCCTTGTTCGCGACGTAGCCGTACAGAGACGACGCGGAGACGCCGATCTCGTCGGCGACGCGGCGCATGGTGAGCGCATCGCCACCCTCTGCTTCCACGACCTTCAGCGCGGCCGCCACGACCACGTCCCTGCTGAGCTGCGGCCGCGGGGCGCTGCGTCCGCGCTTGGGAACCGAACGCCACGGCGGCTCAGGCGTGGCATCGGCTGCTCTCTTCGGCACGGCAAACAGTGTACTTGACGAGAACGGCGTTCTGTAGTAAACGTTGTTCGGTATCAGAACGATGTTCCGCACTAGAACGGCGTTAGGGGATCAGCGGCTATGACTAGCGGTAGCAACGCAGTCGTGGAGGCTCACGGCCTTCGCAAGACCTACAAGCCAGATGTCAGGGCACTCGACGGGCTCAGCTTCTCCGTCGCAGCGGGCAGCGTGTTCGCCCTGCTCGGCCCGAACGGGGCGGGCAAGACCACAACCGTCAGGATCCTGACCACCTTGTCGCGGCCGGACGAGGGCACTGCGAGGGTGGCCGGAATCGACGTGCTCAGGCGACCGGGCCTGGTCCGGTCGGAGATCGGCTCGGTCAGCCAGCACACTGGCGCCATCGGGCAGCTCACGGGCCAGGAGAACCTGACCATGCAAGGCAGGCTGTACGGGATGCGAGGCGCGGGCTTGCGTCGCAGGGTCAGCGACCTGCTCGATCAATTCGGCCTCGCCGAAGCGGCGAAGAGGCAGGCCCGTACCTACTCGGGCGGCATGCGGAGGCGGCTGGACATCGCCACCGTACTGGTCCACCGGCCGGCGGTCTTGTTCCTGGATGAGCCTACGACTGGACTCGACCCCGAGGGCCGCGCGGACCTGTGGGCCGTGCTCACCGGCCTGGCCGCGACGGCAGGGACCACGATCCTGGTGACGACTCACTACCTCGAGGAGGCTGACCAGTACGCGACCAGGATCGCCATCGTGGACCAGGGGCGGATCGTCGCCGAGGGAACAGCCGACGAACTCAAGGCCGGGTTGCACGGCGATTCGGTGTTGTTCGAGCTTGCCGACTCCCGGAGCGCCGAGCAAGCCGAGCATGCCCTCGCCGGGGTTCCGCAGGTGCGGGGGGGAACCGCGGACGGCAATGTCCTACGGGCCCGCGTCGCTGATGGACCTCGGATGCTGCCCGCCGTACTGGCCGGCGTCGAAGCGGCCGGTGTTCCCGTTCTCTCCGTGTCCGTCGCCCGGCCGTCGCTGGACGACGTTTACCTGCACCACGCCGGCCACTCGTTCGGTCAGGCAGAAAGGATCGCAGTCTTATGAGCACCAATGAAGTCATCGACACGCCTGCTGGCACTGCCGAGCGCGCTGTCGCCGAGCGCGACGGCAGCTGGTCCGGTCACGGCGATCCCGGCCAGCGGCCCGCCGGCCACGGCCTGGCTGGCCGTCCCAGCCCGGCCCGGCAGGCCTGGGTGATCCTCACCGCGCGCTACCTCCGCCAGCTCTACCGGATGCCCGTGGTCATCTTCATGACCCTGACTCAGCCGATCATCTGGCTGCTGCTGTTCGGCGCACTGTTCAAGAAGGTGGCGGAAATCCCTGGGTTCGGCGGTGGCAATTACATCACCTACCTGACGCCCGGCGTGGTCATCATGACGGCCATGTTCTCGGCGAGTTGGACCGGCATGGCCTACATCGATGACATGCAGACTGGCGTGATGGACAGGTTCCTGACCGCGCCGGTCGGCAGGGGCGCGCTGACCACCGCGATGCTCGCCTACCAAGGGCTCACCACCGTGCTCCAGTCGGCCATCATCATCGCCATCGGCTGGGGGATCGGCGCGACATTTCCCGGCGGCGCCGCGGGCATCGCTGCCCTGATCGGGGTGTCGGTCCTGATCGCGGTCGCGATGGCCGGCGTCTCCAACTGGTTCGCGCTGCTCACCCGACAGCGGGAAGCATTGATCGGCGCGTCCACAACCCTCGTCCTGCCGCTGACGTTCCTGTCCGGCGCGTTCCTGTCGCTGCGGCTTGTGCCGGGCTGGATCGCCGACGTGGCCAGGTACAACCCGGTCAACTGGGCAGCGACCGCAGCCCGGCTCGCCGTCGAGGCGCATCCAGCGTGGGCGACGGTCGGCGCCTACTCGGGCTTCCTCACCCTGGCCGTGGTGGTCACGGCGGCGGCGGCCACGAGGGCGTTCCGCGCCTACCAGCGATCACTCTGACCCCCTTGTGATCGCGGCCAGACGGGCGGGGCCGGGTACCGGTCCCGCCCGTCTGGCAATCCAGTACCGGACGGAGCATGCTGCTATGGGAGATTGTGCCCGACCTGCCAGAGCAGCGTGAGGGAGCGACATGACAGAGCAGATCGCCACCGGCGACATCCACCATCTCCGGCTGACCGTCACCGACCTGGAACGAAGCCGCTCCTTCTACACGAACCTCCTTGGCTTCAATGTCGCTGTCGAGTCGCCTGAGGCCACGGATCCGGAGAGCACGGCCCTGGCGGCGGTCCTATTTGGTGGCATCGTCATGATCCGCGGCAACCTGCTGCTCGGCCTACGGCCCGTCGCGCGCGCAGAAGATGCCTTCGACGAGGACAGGGTCGGGCTCGATCACCTGAGCTTCGGCGTCCCAAGCCAGGATGACCTGGAGCGCGCGGTCGCGCTGCTCGACGAGCACGCGGTGCCGCACGGCCCGATCACCGCGCTTGAGTCCTTTGGTATCTACGTGCTGCCATTCAGGGACCCGGACAACGTGCAGCTCGAGCTGACCGCGCCGATGTCCTGACCGTGGTGGCTGCGCATAGCTTCTGGGGGCCGTTTTCCTAGCGGCGGCTGGCCGGCTGCGGCCAGAGCGCGTGCGACCAGCCGACACCGATCATCGCCGCGCCCGCGAGCAGCAGCCTGGCACTGCGCCGGGAGGCTCCGAGCCCCATGATCGCGTCGCCCGCCAGCCTGACCGCCTGCGCCGAAGGCGGCATATGCGCCAGGACGTAGCGGCCGCGGCGTGTCCGCGAGAGGCCGTCAAGATCGGCCAGACTGAGCACCGCGGCCGAGCCTGCCACCGGCAGGATCACCCGCACGGCCATCGCGGCCGTCGGCTGGTCACGCCAGAGCAGCATGTTCGAAAGGACGGCCGCGGCCACGTCGGCCCCGATCTTGGCCGCGTGAACCTGATGGATCACCGCTCCGTCAGCCAGCCGCATGCCACCATTGTCCCCGAGGAGCGCGGGATCGCTCCCGGTCGTTGTTTACAAATCGATGACATTGCCGACGGTGCTCGCGCCTGCGGCCGCGCCGTCCTCCGGTTTGTCGTGCGCGCGGGTCAGGTTAGTGCCTGGGCCTCGGCTGTCCTGTCCCCGCCCGCGTCACCGGTGTTGACGACGCCGCGAGGCTCGATCAGCATGACGGCGGCCTCCGCGTCCGCGCGCGGGCAGTGCTCCGCGCCCCTCGGCACGACGAACAGCTCGCCAGGACCTAGCACCATGTCGCCGTCGCGCATCTGTATCGTCAGCGCACCGTCGATGACGAAGAACAGCTCATCGGTGTCGGGGTGCCTATGCCAGGTGAACTCGCCGAGTACCTTTACGATCTTGACGTCGTAATCGTTGAGCTCGGCGATCTTCTTCGGCGCCCAGTGCTCGCTGAACCGCGCCAGCATCGAGCCGATGTTCACTGCCTCCATGTCATCATCCTGGCACCGGTCTGCTGAGATGGGGCCATGTGCACCGCCGTCCTGAGCATCGAGCCCGGCCTGTCCGTGCTGCTCGCCGGGGTCAGGGATGAGCTCACTGACCGGCCATGGGAGCCGCCCGGACCGCATTGGCTGAGCTACCCCGATCTAGTTGGCGGCAAGGACCTGCAAGCGGGCGGCACATGGCTCGCTGTCCAGCCGTCACGCCGGCGTGCCGCCTGCGTGCTCAACGGCACCGGCCTGATGGCGCCGCCCGCGACCCGGAAGTCCCGCGGCGAACTCCCGCTGCAGGCCGCCGCTGGCGAGTCAATCGGCCGCTCAGGCCTCGCCGATTATGATCCCTTCCACTTGCTTGTTGCCGAGCCAGGACTCGCAATCCTGCGGAGCTGGGACGGGTCAGAGCTGACCGAGCACGAATTGCAGCCTGGCCTGCATTTCATCGTCAACAGCGGCCTCGCCAGCTATCTGCCGGAGACGGGCCGGACCGCGGCCGACTGGGCGGCAACCGACTGGGTTAGGCCGCGGTGGCGGGTCGCGCCGCCGCCAGACGGCCGCGAGCACGAGCTGGCGCGGGCGGCGCACTTCCTCAGCCGGTTCAGCTCGGCGGCCAGGCCTGAACCTCGCCCCGGCCAGCCCGTCGGGCAGGCCTGGGGTTCCTGGTTCCCGCTTGTCAGCGGGGACAGCATCGGCCCAGGCGACCAGCGGGCCCTGATCGTCCGAAGGGATCTGGGCGGCGGCCGGACCTGGGGAACGACCTCGATTTCGCTGGTGGCACTGGCACCCGGCTGGCTGCGCTACGACTTCACCGCCCACCCGGGCGATGAGTCATCCTGGTACCCGGTGCTCTGAGCGTCACCCCATCGACTTCGCGCCGTCGATGGCCTCCCTCAGGATGTCGGCGTGCCCGGCATGCTGCGCGGTCTCCGCGATGATGTGCAGTACAACCCGCCGGGCCGACCAGGAGGCGCCGGCTTCGAACCACGGTGCATCGGGCAACGGCTGCGCGGCGTCCAGGTCGGGCAGGGTCCGCACCATCTCGTCGGTCTCGCTGGCCACTCGCTCGTACTGCTCGAGCAGGCCGGCCAGCGTCTCCCCTTCCGTCATCCGGAACGCGTCCGCCCACGCGCCAGCCATGGTGGCCGGATCGAATGCCATCGCCGCCGGGCCCTCGACGATGAACCGCGCCCACTGCCGCTCGGTAAGGGCCACATGCTTGACCAGCCCGCCCAGGCATAGCTCACTGGCCGTCGTGCGCCGCGCCGCCTGCTCATCAGTCAGCCCTCTGGTGGTGAAGCGGAGGAAATGCCGCTGCTTAGCCAGCGACGCCAGCAGGTCGGCGCGCTCTCCGGTCACAGTCTGCGTCGTGCTCACTGTTCAGGCCTCTCCTTCGGATCATGGTGCCCACCGGCAGCACGTTACGCCGGACCACTGTCAGCGGGCTGGAATGCGTTGCCGCTCATGATGGTTGCGGGCTGGCATGCCACCAGTGGTGATCGCCACCGCCTACGGCGGTCCAGAGGTACTGACCGTCGTCGACGAGCCGACAACGGAGCCCGGCCCAGGCCAAGCCCGCATCGCGATCAAGGCAGCGGGCGTCAACCCGATCGACTACAAGATGTATTCGGGCGCATTTAACCGTGACCCGGCCGGGCTGCCAATGCGGCTGGGGCTCGAGGCCGCGGGAATCGTGACGCACGTCGGGGCCGAAGCGGCCGGCCCGGCAGGCCCAGTCCGCGCGGGCGATGAAGTCATCGCGTTCCGCGCGCCCGGCGCCTACGCGAGCGAGCTCCTGGTACCCGCTCAGTCGCTGGTACCCAAGCCCGCGACGCTGGACTGGGCTCAGGCCTCCGGGCTGCTGCTCACCGGCGCGACCGCGTGGCACTGCCTGATCGCGACAAGGGTGGCCAGCGGCGACAGCGTGCTGATCCACGGCGGTTCCGGGGGAGTGGGCGTCATGGCGGTCCAGCTGGCGGCGGGCCGGGGAGCGACGGTGATCGCGACGGCGAGCCCGGCCCGGCATGAGTTCCTCCGCGAGCTGGGCGCCGCTCCCGTCGCGTACGGACCAGGGCTGGCCGACCGCGTCCGTGCAGCCGCGCCAGCAGGCGTGGATGCCGCACTCGATCTCGTCGGCACCGACGAGGCGGTCGACGTCTCGCTTGAGCTAGTCGCCGACCGGGCCAGAATCGCCACGATCGCGGCTTTCGGCCGGGCCGCGGCCGTCGGCATCCGAGCGCTGGGCGGCGCACCCGGAGCAGATCCAGGCGCCGAGATCAGGGCCGCCGCGCGGCCTGAGCTGGCCAGGCTGGCCGGTGAGGGACGGCTGCTGGTCTTCGTCTCCGAGACGTTCCCGCTGGCCAGGGTGGCCGACGCGCACCGCGCGATCATGACCGGTCACACCCGCGGCAAGATCGCACTGATCCTGTAACGCACGTACATACCTTGACAGCTATATACGCTAAGTGGCATATTAGCTCGTGATGGACCTCATCTGGTCGGCGCTGGCTGATCCGCATCGCCGGGCCATGCTCGACGCCCTGCGCGACGGGTCGTGCCCGGTCGGCGAGCTGGCCGGCGCCCTGGGGCTGTCGCAGCCGATGACGTCCAAGCACCTGCGGGTGCTGCGGAACGCCGGCCTCGTGCTGGTCCGCAAGCAGGCACAGCAGCGCATCTACGCGGTCAACCCGCAGCGGATGGCCGAGATTGAAACGTGGCTGGCGCCGTACCGGAAGCTGTGGAACGAGCGGCTGGACGCGCTGGCCGAGCATCTCGATCGGGAGGAGAAATGATGGACCGCGGGACTCTGGTGGACCACGACGGCCGCCCGGCCGTGCGCTTCCGGCGCGAGTACGCTCAGCCGGCCGAGCGGCTGTGGGCGGCGATCACCGAACCTGATGAGCTGGAGCGCTGGTTCCCTTTCAAGGTGCGGATGCAGCCCGAGGCGGGCGGGACGATCGAGTTTTACGGTGACCCGAACCTGCTGGACTCCGGCCAGACCGGGACGATACTGGTCTACGAGCCGCCCAAGCGGCTGGCGTATACCTGGGGCGCGAGCGAGCTGCACTTCGCGCTGGAAGCCAGGAACGACGGCGGGTGCGTGCTCACGCTGACCGACGTGCTCGAGGCGCGCGACGCGGCCGCCCGCAACGCGGCCGGATGGACCGTCTGCCTGGCTGAGCTCGGCAAACACCTGGCCGGGCAGGTCGCGGGCGGCCCGCACAGCGAGACCGCCGAGTCGTGGCGGGAGCATTACGAGGACTACGTTGCCGCCGGGATGCCGTCCGGAGCGTACCTACCAAGTGGCGCATGACCGGCGGCTTGCCCGCCGGCTTCCGGCGCCGGAACCCGATGGCGCTGTCAGACGCGCTGGCTAGCCTGACGGTATGCCTGATGAGCACCTGCAGGACGGCCCGCCTGATGCCCGCTACGAGGACCTGATCGCCGACCTCGTCGGCGAACCCGGGGTCACTCCGCCGCAAGGCGGCGGGTTCGGCCGCTCGGCCGTCCGGTTCAACGGGAAGATCTTCGTGATGTTCGTCCGGGGGCAGCTTGTGCTGAAGCTTCCCGAGGACCGCGTCGACGAGATGATCGCCGCGGGCCATGGCGCGAGGTTCGACGCGAACAAGGGAACACCGATGCGCGAGTGGCTCAGCCTGGATCCTGGCAGCGATCAGCCCTGGCTGCGGCTGGCTCGCGAGGCACTGGACTTCGCCCGGTCGTCGCCGGCCAGCCGGAAACGCTGACCGGCGCGATCAGAGCAGCGCAAGCCCGGCCGTCACGGCATCGACGCGCTCGTCCTGCACGGGCCCGATCGCGCAGCACGTCGGCGTGCCTGAGGCGACCTGGGTCCGGCCGGCGTCGTGCACGACCTGCACCGGCAGGCCGGCCGCACGGGCTCGGGCGATGATGTCGGTCAGCTGTTCCCCGGTCGGCACTCTGAGGACGACCTTGGGCTGGCCAGCTTCCAGCCAGCGGTGAAAGACGGCCCCGCCGAGGCTGGCCAGGGCCGCGGCGACGGCGGCGTGCGCGACCTGGGCGGCGATCTTTCCGCGGCCCATGCCGAGGTCGGTGCGGACCACGAGCACGAGCTTCATCGCCACGAGTACACCGTATTCCGCGGCCGCGCTGTGACGGAGGTATGGTGTGGGGCCGTGGCATCCTGCTCAGCGACGCGGCTGTTCAACACGTTGGCCAGGGAGGTTGCGGAATTCGCGCCTGCCAGCCAGCCCCAGGTCGGCATGTACTCGTGCGGGCCGACCGTGTACGCGCCCCAGCACATCGGGAACATGCGTGCCTACGTCTTCGCCGACACGCTCAAGCGGGTGCTGAGCGGGAAGGGCTGGCGGGTTCGCCACGTCATCAACATCACCGACGTCGGCCACCTCACCTCCGACGCCGACGAGGGCGACGACAAGCTGGAGGTCGCGGCTCGCCGCGAGCACAGGAACGCCTGGGAGATCGCCGAGCGCTACACCAGGGAGTTCAAGGCCGATCTGACCAGGCTACGGGTCATCGAGCCGGACGTCTGGTGCAAGGCGACCGACCACATCCCGCAAATGATCAGGTTCGCCGAGGTCCTCGAGGCCGGCGGCTGGTGCTACCGCCTCCCGTCCGGCCTGTATTTCGACACGTCCAAAGACCGCGGCTACGGCGTGCTCGCCCGGCTCGACCTGGCCGGCCAGCAGGCAGGAGCGCGGGTCGAGGTTGCCGAAGGCAAGCGCCACCCGGCCGACTTCGCGGTGTGGCGTACCTCGGCTGCCGGCGAGAACCGGCAGATGGAGTGGGAGTCGCCGTGGGGCCGCGGCGCGCCTGGCCTACCTCGCCGACGGCCAGCCGTGGGTCAGGTGGTGGCTGCACGGCGAGTTCATCAACCTCAGCGGGGCGAAGATATCCAAGTCGACCGGCGGCGGCGCCGGAGTCAGCGACCTCATCGATCGCGGTTACCACCCGCTGGTCTACCGTTATCTCCTGCTGCAGGCCCATTACCGCAGCCAGACCGAGTTCAGCTGGGACGCGATGGACAGCGCGCAGGCAGGATTGAGGCGGCTGCTCGACCGCTACGCGTCGGCGAGGTCAGAGCGAAGGCAGCGGCTTGGCGCGGCGGCGGCCGCCCATCTTGACGCGTTCGACCGTGCGGTGTCCGATGACCTGAACACGCCGCGGGCACTCGCCGCGGTCTTCGCCGCGTCGCGCGATGACGGCCTCACCGAGACCGACCTCACCGCCCTCGCGAACCGGTTCGACGCGGTGCTCGCCATCGGACTCGCCGACCTGTCGCCCGCAGACCTTGACCTGAAGCGGCGCCACGCGGCGATGATCGACGAGGAGGTGGCAGCCCTCGTCGCCCAGCGCGACGCCGCGCGGGCCACCAGGGACTTCGCGAGATCAGACCAGATCCGAGAGCAGCTTGCCCGCGCCGGAGTAGCGGTGCAGGATCACCCCGGCGGGAAGTCGACCTGGCGCTGGAGATGAACGTGCCAGGCCACTTCACGCCGATCCGGTCGGATCCGCCAGGTGACCAGGTACGCAGGATCACGCTCGTGCCGTTCCTGCCCGACGGGCGGTGCGTGCTGCTGCACGGCCCGGCGGGGCCCGCGCTGCCGTCGGGAGAGGTGCGCGATGGCGAGGACTACCTGATCGACACCGTGCTGCGGGTGCCGCTCGAGACGGCGGCCTTTCGTTACCAGCGCTTCCGCCCGTTCGGCCTGGACGGCGACCACCTGTACGGCTGGATCGAGGGAGCTCCTTATCACGGCGAGCGCCCGCATGCCAACGTGGAACTGACCGCCGCGCCAGCAGAGGACGCGGCCGCCCGCCTGCGGGACGCAGGCCGGCCGGACCTCGCCGCGGTCGTTGGCGCCGCCGCACGGTCGTATCGGACTCTCGATGATCAGACTTACTACTCCGACAGCCTGCGCACCCTGGAGCGCGCCTACCTGCGCGGCCGGACGCCGCAGGAAGGCTCAGGTTTCGGCGGTGACGAGCGCGCCTGGCGGCAGGCTCGCCATCACATCAGCGACGGGATCGGCGCGGGCACGTTCCTCGATGTCGGCTGCGCCAACGGCCTGCTGATGGAGTCCATCGTGACATGGTGCGCGGAGCGCGGCCTGCGCGTCGAGCCATCCGGCATCGACCTGGCCCCCGCCCTGGTCGAGCTCGCCCAGCGGCGCCTGCCCCAATGGGCTGACCGGATCTGGGCAGGCAACGCGATCGAGTGGACGCCGCTAGGTGGCCGCCACTTCGATTACGTGCACGTGCTGCTCGACTGTGTGCCCGCGCGCCGTCACGGCGACCTGATCAGGCACCATCTCGCCAGCACCGTGCGGCCAGGCGGCCGGCTGCTGATCAGCGACTACGGAGCCGGCCCAGCGGCCGGCAGCCGCCCGGCCGCCGCGCAGACGCTCCGCGCACTCGGCTTCGCATGCTCGGGCCAGAGCATCGGCGACAGACGGCCAGGCCGGCCGCCGGCCCCCACCGCCTGGATCGACACCTGAGCCGCTACCCGGTCAGCTGCCGGGCGCCGACTCAGGTACCCGCTCGAGCTCGATCCCGAAGTGCTCGCGGTACGCGGCCAGCACAGCGTCGTCGTCGGCCAGGTCGTGCTCGGTCTTTTTTCCTCCGCTCGTCCTGATCAGCGTGCGGCCGCTGATCGAGATCCTGCCGTCCTCGGTCAGCAGCGAGCAGATCACGTTCGTCCTGAAGTGCGACTGCGGCGCCGTCTGCTGCCACCAGCACGTCGGGACGAAGTCCTCGAGCATCCTGGGCCGGCGCTCGAGCCGGTACCGCGGTTCGGAGTCCTTCAGCACGTCGAGGTCGCCCTGGGCCGGCGCTCGAGCCGGTACCGCGGTTCGGAGTCCTTCAGCACGTCGAGGTCGCCGTCCTCGCCGCCCGCGATCAGAAACCGACCGGCCGGGTCTTGCTGATCGCGCGTCTCATCGAGCAGCAGCGGGTAGGTGCTGTGACTGCCGAACCCGACATCGGCCAGCCACGGTCCGCTGCCGTCCGCCGGGCGGACCACCAGGGCCAGGTGATCGAACGGCGGCCCAAGTTCGCCGTCTCCGTAGACCCGAGCTGCGACCCTGGTCACCTCGAAGCCGAGCGCTTCGAGCAGAAGCGCGAAAGCGCCGTTGAGCTCGTAGCAGAATCCGCCGCGCCGTCTGGTCACGATTTTGCCGATGAGATCGTCCTCCAGCAGCGAGATTGGCTCGCCCAGGTGGATGCTCAGGTTCTCGAACGGCACGGCCATTTGATGTGCCCGGTGCATGAGGCGCAATGCTTCAGCGTCCGCGCTGGCCGGACGGATTATGCCGATCCGCTCCGAATATTCGCTCACGCGCTTGTCGTCCACGTCCCTACGGTAGTGACCACAGAACCGGGAGGTGACCGCCGATGAGCGCCACCGCGGCCCAGCTGCTCAGAATCGAGATCGACGGCGCGAGTGCGACCGCGGATCAGTTGCGCGCCGCCGCCTTCGGCAGCTTCGGGCATTTCACGGCCATGCAGGTCAGGGCTCGCCGGGCGCGGGGGCTTCAGCATCACGTCGCCCGGCTTGACGCAGCGAACC
>WNFI01146805.1_pt1 | contig 15625 bp, 14 predicted proteins | sample 5400471 | NCBI WGS metagenome assembly WNFI01 (sample SAMN13153348, study PRJNA577476) | soil metagenome | isolation source: 100 cm saprolite on Douglas fir-dominated hillslope | place: USA:California | collected 2013-09-17 | reverse complement strand
AGTATGCCTGATCGATCTTGTCTGGCGTAGACAAACAACACGGTAGCAAACATCCTGATTGCATCGAAGGATTTCAGAGACTTCATCCATAGGAAGTGAGTAACATGAACAAAGATGGGGTTAAAGCCGCTTTCATTGCTGCAGGCTTATCTCGCCTGGTAAAAGACATCGACTTTGTGTCGCGGCCATCTATCCGGCTGTATACTACACCCGTCAACGAGTCCGCCATACCCATTGGAGCATCAAGGGTTGGTGGAGTTCCTGACTTACCTCCTGGAGTTACCTGGCCGGAATGGAAAGATCTGCCACAGTCCTTTATTGCGCAAATACGTCTCAACGATATACATCAATTTGATACAAACGGAGTGCTGCCACATATAGGCATGCTTTGGTTCTTCTATGATGCGCAACAGGAAACCTACGGAGTAGATCCCTCAGACCTCGGTGGCTGGCGTGTCATCTTCATGAACGGCGACGACTTCACCAATATACAACGTACTCCAGCGCCTGCAAAGCTCCCAGCTTCAAGCCAGTTTAAAGCGTGTTCCATTACCTTTGCAAGCGAGATCACCCTATCCCAATACCCGCAGCTTGATGTACCTGACTTCGACTGGACCGACGACGAGCAAAAGAAATACGAGACCCTGCTCTCAACGTTTCCCAATCCAGCCGACCACGCCGCTCTACATAACCGTTTGCTGGGTAACCCCGATACCATTCAGGATGATATGCGCCAGGAGTGCCAGTTTGCCTCCCATGGCGTGACAGATATCAACGACCCACGTGCGGCTGAATTGTCGAAAGGTGCGTTGGACTGGCAACTGCTCCTGCAGATAGACACCGATGAGCGTATTGGCATGCGCTGGGGCGACGCAGGAATGATCTACTATTGGATCACAGCAACTGACCTGCAAACCCATCATTTTGATCACACCTGGCTTGTTTTACAATCCGAGTGAAGATATATATTTGCAACCTGGGGACCCTTGCGGTCCTTGCAAAGCCAGGTTTTTAGGAGGAATCCTTTTTGCAGGCGCCTTCTTTCATTGGAGGTAGAGTCATTATGAAGAAATACATCTATTCGCTGCTCCTGATCGCGGCCCTCTCACTGGCATTCTGTGGATGTAGCTCGGTGACGATAACGACCAACCCACCGCGCAGCACTACTACAAGTAAAGGCTCTGAGCCTCACTGGGGTGTACAAACCAAGACATCGGGGTGTATGGCTTATAGCGGGTTTCCAGATTCTGCTTGCACGCCTGGTGCTATCATAGCCACTGCAACAAAAGATGCCATTTGCGTGTCAGGATACTCACAATCGGTACGTAACGTACCGACCAGCGAGAAGAATCAGGTATACGCTGAGTACGGCATATTGAGTCACACTGTTGGCCAGTATGAGGTCGATCATCTCGTCAGCCTGGAATTGGGGGGATCAAACGATGTTGCGAACCTCTGGCCAGAGGCTGCCAGTCCTAAGCCCGGCTTCCACGAAAAAGACAAAGTCGAAAATTACCTCCACGACCAGGTGTGTTCAGGAGCAATCTCCCTTAAGCAAGCCCAGATAGAGATTGCAACGAACTGGTTAGCAGTCTATAATCAGATGCCGAAAAAATAATGTTTAACCGAGGAAGCGCAGATTTTGAAAATGTAGCCATAAAAAAAGCGGATATCAAGGGGTTAGGGGGCATATCCGCTATTTTGAGTCCAATGTACGGAAGGGAGAATCGGGGGACTTCTGACATAGACTCAATTATATTACGTGGTAATCAGAAAAAAGTTACTTAAGTTTTCGACAACCCCAATGAATAGTCAAAAGAAAATGAGCGCAATACAAACGTTGTTTCTTGAGGTATACTTGTTCAGAGATGTCCTTGATACTCCGTTATTAGAGATGTGTGTTATAGCAATATGCCCGGTAGAGCCTATCCCCTAATTTGAGAGAGAGGAAACAAGCAGATGAATGAACGAGATCGATTTGATAAGTTCACGGAGCGAGCAAGGAAGGTTTTTAGCTCTGCGCAGGAAGAAGCTCAACGCTTCCAACACAATTATATAGGGACAGAACACCTGCTGCTAGGTCTCGTGCGGGAGGAAGAGGGCGTCGCCGCCAAAGTGTTGCATCAGCTTGGGGTAGAGCTACAGGCAGTTCGGGACGCTGTTGAGTTCATTATCGGTCGTGGAGACCGTATTGTGCTGGGCGAGATTGGGCTGACCCCGCGCGCCAAGAAAGTGATTGAGTTGGCTATCGACGAGGCGCGTCGCATGAATCATCATTACATCGGGACGGAACATTTGCTGTTGGGATTGGTGCGTGAGGGGGAAGGTATCGCAGCGGGAGTTCTTGAAAGCATGGGTGTAACCTGGGAGAAGGCGCGAACGCAAACGATACAGCTGCTTAGTCACGAGTAAATTAAATCTGCCAGCCAAGAAAATATAGTAAGTCTGTTAGCACGAAGCGCACGCGGATGAAGTGGCCGTTGCGGACAGCAAAATCATATTCTTCCTGGCTAACCGGTGGCTCTAATTCTTGAGGGGTGAGGGGCGCTCCCGCCTGTGAGAGAATCTGGTGTACAACCTGGGGCGCGCAAACCAGTGAGGCGAGTTTTGGGCGATGGATGCCGAACCATTCTGTGCAGAATTGTTCGAAGCGCGGCCGGTTCTGACGCCAGAGGGCAAGCTTTTTACTGTAATCGTTCCAACATTCCTGGGCCATGGCACCGCTGGGGTCGATCGGTTGGAATAGCTGGCGGATGTATGTATGTAATAACTCGTCTCCAGGATAACAGGCGTCGATGTTGACACTTTGCGGATCAAAGTTGTCCAGGAAACGCTGGTAGAGTTTTGCCGCGGTAAGCGTGGCTACCCCAACCTGTGCGCCATGCAGGGCAAGACCATGGTGATAGTGGTCGGCGACCATGTCTAAGATGTGCGAGATGACGTGCTCAGTACCTGAGATAGGCGCTGACATGTTGACGATAGATTGGGCGATGCCAGCAAGCAGGAGAGCACGGGCAACAACAGCCTCTCCCGCTTGTGACCGCTGACCAATGCCAGATGCATGTTCCAGCAGAACAGCGTCCAAGTTGCTGAGCAGGGCAAGTGGAGCTTCGCTGTAAAAATCGACGAGGTCCAGCGCACTGGCAAGATACCAGTCACCATAGGCGACAAAGCGAGCGCAACAATCGCCAAGGCCAGCTACAGTCATAGCTTTGGGCGCGGAAGCGAGGACACGCAGGTCTGAAATAATGGCCGTGGGATAGCGCGAGGGGATAGTACGCTTGACGCCGTCTTTGAGTAGGACCGCCATGTTCGCGGCAAAGGCGGTGACCGAGTTGGCCGTCTGGCAGCAGATATAGACGATGGGATCCAATTCGGGATGTTCCTGGTGATAGAGATAAGCGGCATGTTTGGCGATATCTGTTACAGTACCCGATCCCAGGGCAACGAGAGCTATGCCCGGGTCAATGGCCGCCAGAACGTGCTCGACCTGCTCAAAGTCGGCATGCACCAAACCATATTGATCACCATGGAGCCAGAGCGGTTCTACCACGAAACCGGCGTTTTGTAGCAGCGCCTGTACGAAAGGTTTAAGGTCGTGTTCTTCGCGGCGCATGGGTGTTTCATCCATCACGAGCAAGACCTGCATACCACTCAGGATATCTGCTCGCTGCAAGACAGCAGGTAGTTGCAGCAGGACATCAGGACCGATCAGGATTTCGTCGATGTCAATGGGACGCAGGGAAGAGCCAGCATCGCCTTGAGTCTGATCTGCTAACCAGCGCTTCAACGCGGGCACATCAGCAGGGTCGATAGGAAAGGTAGGAGTGGCTGTCATCGCTTTGCCGCCTTTCTGAATGGCTCTAGTAAGGCATCATAGACATCGCGGTAGAGGGCGTAGGCATCATCGTATGCTCGCCGATGCATTGGATTGGGTTCTACATATGTGACAACACCAACGGCTGCAGTTGCAGCCTCCTGTAAGTTGGCAAACAGGCCACCCGCGACAGCGGCCAGCATGGCTGCTCCCAGAGCAGTCGTCTCCAACTCATGCGGGACACTGACCAGCTTGCCCGTTATATCGGCTTTGATTTGTAGCCATAGTCGTCCCCGCGCACCACCCCCGACGGCACGAATTTCCTGGGGGCCCAGACCAATTTCTGCCATGCGATCCACGTTATCGCGCAAACCATAGGCTGTGCCTTCGAGGATTGCACGGACAATGTGGCCGCGTCCATGCGCCAGGCTCAGGCCGAAGAAGACTCCTCGCGCATCTGCGTTCCACGTCGGCGTCATAGCCCCACTTAGACAGGGGAGAAAAATGAGGCCCTCGGCGGCAACCGGCGTCTGCTCAGCTTCGGCATTTAAAAGATCATATGGACTGATACCACGCCGGAGGGCCTCGGCGCGTTCATGTGGCGCCAGCGCATCGAGGAACCAGCGATAACTGCCACCTGAGACAAACCCCGGATTCTCAATCAGCCATGCATCGGGGTCGGCATGGCAGTGGGTTTCCAAAAGTCCACCTTCATCGAATGACGGCTGGTGCGCAACGGCACAAACTGGCTCAGCAGTGCCGTTAATATCGCAGACGATACTGCTGCCGGTGACGCCAGCACCGACGCACGCGGCGTGCTCATCACCACTACCAATAGCTACCAGGGTGCGGGTCGTCAGTCCCAGACGCTCAGCAGCTTCTTTAGTAAGGGGGCCAAGCACACTTGTAGCCCCACTGACACGACCCAGGCGTTGCTCATCCAGCCCGGTTAGATTGAGCATATGTTGGGACCAGGTTTTTTGCCTGACATCGAGCAGCAGCGTCGAAGAAGCGTTGGAATAATCCACGGCGGCTTCTCCAGTGAGACGGAAAGCCATGTAACTGCCCGGAAGCAAGAGGTAGCGCGAGCCCTCAAAAATAGCTGGCTCGTGGTCGCGTACCCAGAGCATTTTGGGCGCGACATGCGAGGAATCGAGATTTGCACCGGTCAGGTGAAAGAGGTCGATGGGGCTAATATATTGTTCAAGGGCATTACACTGCGTGGTAGCACGGCGGTCAAGCCAGATGATAGCGGGACGCAATACCTCGCCACGCTCGCCTACGCAGACTAAACCATCGACCTGGCTACCGAGCGCGAGTGCAACGACTTCGGTAGGTTTTACCCCTGATTCCTGTATCACCTGTCGTACCGTAGCTGTGAGGGCGCTTTCCCAGTCGGCGGGATCCTCTTCTGCCCAACTGGGCGCAGGATAATGCGGATCATAAGCTGCATAGGCGCTGGCTACAACGACACCGGAAGCATCCAGCAAGACTGTTTTCATGCCCTGCGAACCAACATCAGCGCCAATAACATAGCGATTGGAAGCTGGCTTCATAAAAATCCTTTCTGGATACCCACCTGCGTTCACGCAGTGGGAGGAAAGAAAGGCCGCCGCAGTGGTCACATCCATCCCCATGCGGGGGAGCGTCAGAAATGCGGTCCGGCGCCCGTGTGGCCTCAAGCAAGATGAGGCCCATCTCCGCACAGATGTATGGTGCTCTTCGCCAAGGTTCAAGAGGCTTGTCGTGCCAGCAGCACCGTCCCTACCCACCAGGACTTTTAACCACTGACGATAGAGCGGAGAACTAGAGCAGGCATTCTCCGGTATCGTAACCTCTCGAACGTAGTACCTTTCGGCACTCAGGCTAGTCAGCAGGAACGCTTGCAACAGCCTGGGATAACACTCCCAACAGTACACAAGCCTATCCCCTTGTAGGGGATTGGGTTACTGACACTTCCCCTTCCAGTTCCGTCAGGGCATCACGGGCGCTCCACTTCTCGCGGATGACGCGAGACAGGGCACGCGTAATGGCCGTCGGATTTCTATGCTGAAAAATGTTGCGGCCAACAGAGCAGCCAATGGCGCCCACGGCAATTGCCTGCTGCATGCGCGTTAAGAGTTCTTCGTCACTCACAAGGGTCCCTCCAGCTACAACGACGGGGACATTGACCGCGCGAACGATTTTTTCAAAAGAGGCCTGATCGCCACTCCAGTTGACTTTAACAATATCGGCGCCCAGTTCGGCACAGAGTCTAGCATTACGCAATAAATAGTCGGCACCAAACGTACTGCTCGCTTCATTCAGTGTCTGGTAGGCATTAGGAAATTCGGCTTCAGCAATGAAAGGCATACCCCAGGCATCACAGGCTTCTCCTATTTCTGAGGCATATTGAATCATCTCAGATTCGTTTTCACCTGCTAAAGCGACGTAGACGACAACGGCATCGGCTCCCAGGCGCATAGCCTCTTCAACCGAACCGATGGGAGTGACTATGGCTCCCTGAGGTCTGCCAGCGGCAGAAGCAGAGAGCATGAGCGCAAGCGAGGTTTCCGGGGTAAATTCGTCAATCACCTGCCTGGCGATACCTCGTCCGAGCATAAAGACGTTAGCACCACCCACAATGGCCTCACGGGTGCGTTTACGAGTATCATAGAGTCCTTCCAGGAAGGTTGGTGAAGTCATGCCATGATCCAGCGCACAAATGATACAGGAACCGTATCGTGGCTCAATTAGTCGCTTTAAGCGAATTGTTTTCCACAGGCTCATAAAGCAACCCCTTCCGGTAGCAAACAGAGTTATAGACGCATTTGAAATGGAGTATACAAGGCAGAGATATGGGACGTCAATGTACGGTTTAACCAAGCATGTTACAAAATGATGCATGTTGTGGTAATGCCTGAATTTATCTTAACCATAAGTATACGGTCTTAACGGAAATATAACCACATTGATGCTTCTTTCCCAACTTCCTTCATGTACGATAGCTCATACTACTTACCTATTGATATATATACTGTCATAAGGAGTCAAGAGATGGTCATCGAAGCTGCATCTCCTCCAATAAAGGAACTGACAGACAGCCTTTACGCTAATGAAACTGCTGAAACGCTACATGAAATCGTATCGGCTGCTGAACGAATTATCTCAACAGGTGTTGAACAGATCGCGCTGGTAACGATCCGGCTGTATTATGAAAAAGAAGAGAAATACAATTCGCATCAATTGATGTATGCAGGTCACACTACTGAGTACTTACTCAATAGTCTTCGTACCCTCGTGCGCAAAACCGATTGCGTCTTGCTACTTCGCCACAGCCTGTACTTTCTGCTGCCCGGGGCTACTATGCAGGGTGGACAAATTGTGCAGAGTCGCCTTTGGGAAGCATTACTCTGGCGTGTTCATAATCTCTCTGAACGTGAAATGTTGCGCCCACGTAGTATGGCCATAGGTTACAGCGCCTATCCAACGTATCACGAAACGATGGATGATTTCATCATGGAAGCCAGAAAAACCAGTTTATGCTTCGATTCCCAGCCAGAGAAAGCGACGCGCAAGGCCGTATCTGTCCGTCACAAACAGCAGACAGAAAAAGAAACGGAAGTGGAGCTTCCAGCCCTGGCACGTAAACTCGGCATTCCCTACCTTGCGCTGCTGCCGAGAAAATTGCCGCCGGATCTGCATCGCCTCGTAAATCCTCAACTGGCACAGGAACTACATTGCTACCCTCTGGGGCGCGAGCGCAACATGCTCACGGTAGCTATGTTGAATCCAGCAGACCGTTCCGCGCTGGACCGTCTCCAACAGGAGACGGGGCTACAGATCTTCCCCGTTTTAACGCATCCTCAGGCCCTGCAGGTTGCATTGGAACAATTAGTTTGATATGGTGAGCTTCGCTTGATATAATGCAGGGAGGGACAGGTCCAATTCATTGCATGCTAGAGAAAGGCATTCGCTCTTTATGAGAATACTAGTTACTGGTGGGGCTGGTTTTATTGGGTCACATATTGTTGATCAATGCATAGCAGCAGGACACGAAGTTGCTATTGTGGATAATTTATGGCAAGAAGGCGGGGGCAAAGAGCAAAACCTGAATCCCAAAGCGCATTTCTTCCGTGCGGATATTACAGACGAAGCGGTATTACAATCGATTTTTAATGAGGTACATCCAGAAGTAGTCAGTCACCAGGCGGCACAGCATAGTGTGGCGATCTCGACGAAGAATCCGCAACTCGACGCTCGGGTTAATGTGCTTGGCCTACTAAATGTCCTTAGCAATTGTACCCGCGTTGGAACACGTAAGATTATTTTTGCGTCGTCTGGCGCCACGTATGGCACCCCATCGCGGCTGCCAATTGATGAAGAAGTTCCACAACGTCCTGAGTCGCCATATGGAATTACCAAGATGGTGGCAGAACATTATTTACGTTACTGGCAGGAGGCTAACGGGCTGAACTACACAGCGTTGCGTTATGGAAACGTGTATGGACCACGCCAGGATCCTAATGGGGAGGCAGGCGTAATAGCGATCTTTGCCAGGCGTTTTCTTAACCACGAGCCGGTGCGTATAGATTGGGATGGCGAACAGAAGAAAGACTACGTCTTTGTAGAAGATGTGGCACACGCTAATTTGCTCGCGATTGAGCATGGCGATAATGATATCTTCTGCATCGGTACTGGAAGGGCGGCTTCAGTAAATGAACTCTACAATATCCTGGCGAAGATTATTGGTTACCAGCCGGAGATCATTCGAGCGCCTAAACGTCCGGGCGACATCTACCTGGCTTACTTTGACTACAAAAAGGCCGAGCAAGTGCTGGGATGGAAGCCCCAGGTAAGCCTGGATGAAGGAATAGAGAAGACGGTGGAGTTCTTCAGGCAGTAAGCCTCTCAGCCTGACACTCTTTTTGGTTGCCCTCGTCCACAGCGGACCGCTGCTCTTTTTCGTATCGAGGTGGTGCTATGGTGTGCTCGTCAGGGCGGCGCCCTGACGAGCACACCATAGCACCACCTCGATACAGCTTTAATCAGCCCCGGCGAGAGCTAATTTCTTTGCGTATGATTGTACTATTGTGCGCATATGCCGTGTGATGACATGGGCCAGGATCACATGCGCATCTTCTTCCTGTTCGATATTTTGACCGGGGGCAAGTATATAGGCATCGACGATATTTTTGATCTGGCCACCGCTTGCTCCAAGCAGGCCAATAGTAGCAGCCTGGGTCTGTTTCGCCAGCAGAAGCGCATTAATGACATTGGGAGAGTTACCGCTTGTGCTAATGCCAATCGCCACGTCACCAGGTTCAATCATGTTTGCCAGTTGCTCCTCGAAGATGTGTTCATAGGCTGTATCGTTGCTCCAGGCAGTGATTAACGGGACATGGTCGGTCAGAGAAATGGCTTTCAAACGGGGCGCTCCTGGTGTAATCGTGTTCTTTGCGAGATCGAGAGCGAAGTGAGAAGCTGTAGCAGCGCTGCCACCATTCCCCATAATGAAGACGCGATGCCCTTGGTGATAGGTATCTTCCAGGAGCGACAATACATGATGGAGATGCGTCTGCGAGATGGATTGCAGCATGTGTCCGACTTCGATGAAGTAGGTACTAACAGCTTCTTTTGATTTCAATGTACGTTACCTTCTTCCTTACAAAACAAACCTGAGAATTAGCGCGTTTGCAACTGCGGCTCCGGCACGTGAGGCTCTGCATAGGGTGCTACCCACTGTGGACTAAAGCTTGCGACATTGAGCACGACCGTCGCACCCTGATGATCAAAATGGAAGTTCATGCGTTTTAAGCCACGATCTTCCAACGCCCTGGTCACCGCATCCTGCGCATGCTCGCGACAATAGAGCAAAAGAAAGCCACCACCACCTGCACCAGTGATCTTACCTGCTGATGCCCCGTATTGCAACGCCAGGTTATAGCACTCATCGATGAAGCCGGTAGAGAGGCCTGGGGCCAGGCGACGTTTCTCCTGCCAGGAATAATCGAGTAAATGGGCAAATGCATCCAGATCGCCACGCTCCAGGCATGCTTGTACATCAAATGCCACTTGTTTGATATTGTGCAGGGCCTGTAGGACAGACCCATCTTGATCTTCGGTCGACTTACGCTGATGCTTCAAAATAGAGGTCGATTCACGCGAACTTCCGGTGAAAAAGAGCATCAAACGGTGTTCCAGGGTTTGTCGCACATCTGGAGCAATGTTCAGCGGCTCTACTGTGACGCCCTCGCGGGAAAAAGTGATTTTGTTTAAGCCACCAAAAGCTGAGGCATATTGATCTTGTTTGCCAATGGGCATACCCATTTTGTTAATCTCGATATATGAAGCGAGTTCTGCCACTTGCTGTTTGGTCATTGGCTGCTCCATCAGCGTCGAGATGGCACGCACCATGGTGACGGCGGCTGCACTCGAAGAGCCCAGACCGGTGCCGGGAGGTACTTCGCTTGCCACAAAAAGATTAATGCCACGACGAATACCAAAATGATGGAGAATCGCCTTAGGGAGAGCAAGATCTCCATCCCAGAAGAGGTCATTATAGGGTGAGTGACGAAACAACGAGCGATAATCTGCAGAAATGACCTGGAGATCGTCAGATTCATCAGTGGTGATAACAGCATAAAAGTATTTATTAATAGAGGTACTGACGACTAAGCCGCCATACTTGGCATAGTATGCCTCAAGATCGGTGCCACCTCCTCCAAAACTAATGCGCATTGGCGCTCTAGCAATTAACATTTTTCTCTCCCTGCATAGGTATCATCATAAGAAACCATAGAAAAACAATAAAGGAAGTGTATAGGTATCCTCTCTCCCTGACCCTTTTCGGTTTCTCTTACTAACACTGGCCCGCAAGCGGGCCTGATCTTTTTTGTGTCGAGGTGGCAGGGCCGGGCGTAGCCTGGCCCTGCCACCTCGACACATTTTTTAGATCGCGACCTTTAGGTAGCGAATCCTCAACCCAAAGGGGTTAAAGAAGAAATACCCTGGGATGCAATTTCTTGTATACTCACCTCTTCTCATCACGCTACAGGTTGGCGCATCGCTTCAATGAGTACTTTTGCAACTTCCGGACGGGAGAATTCACGCGGCGGAATCTCACCAGCCTGCAGCATCTGGCGGACCTTTGTACCGCTGAGTGTCACATGCTGGTCACTGCTATGCGGACAGGTTTTTGACGAAGCCATCGAATCGCAGGCGCGGCAGAAAAAGGTGTGATCAAAGAACATGGGTGTAATGCCGAGTTTTAGCGGATCGAACTCGGCAAAGATGTAGTGAGCGTCGTAGGTACCATAGTAGTTGCCGACACCAGCATGATCGCGCCCCACAATGAAATGCGAACATCCATAGTTCTTGCGCATCAAGGCGTGGAAGATGGCTTCGCGTGGTCCAGCATAGCGCATAGCGGCAGGAAGTACGCCAAGTATGACCCGGTCAGCAGGATAGTAGTTTTCTAACAAGACCTCGTAACATTGCATGCGAACATCAGCCGGAATGTCATCGCCTTTGGTGTCACCAACCAGGGGATGGAGGTAGAGACCATCGACCGTTTCCATCGCGCATTTCTGAATATACTCATGCGCTCGGTGCACAGGATTACGCGTCTGGAATCCCACAACGCGCTTCCAACCGCGCTCAGCAAACGCCTGGCGTGACTGGGTTGGTGTAAAGCGATATGTAGCAAAGGCCTGATACTGCAGAGCAACAACACGTACGGGGCCACCAAGCAGTACATCGTCCTGCTGATAGACAATTTTTACACCTGGATGGGCTTCTTCTGTAGTGCGATAGACCTTGCTGGCCTCAAGCTGTTTGTCGTAGCCATACTTCTCTTCGACAATCATGACGGCCTGGAGCGTTCCCTGAGCATCGACGAGTGCGATCTGCGAACCTTCTTTTAGGGTTGCAGCCTCTTCTGAAGAGGTCGAGAGGGTGATGGGTATCGTCCAGGGTAAGCCATTAGTCAGGTGCATAGTATTGACGCACCCAAGGTAATCGGCTTTGTTCATGAAACCACTCAAAGGACTATAGGCGCCGATAGCTAACATCTCGAGGTCGGCCAGTTGACGAGAGCCTATTTTCACTTGGGGCAAGCCGCGAGCACGTTCTTGCAATTCTGCGCGTTCTGTCTCGCTTGCCATGTTCAGCACCAGTTTTCCTCCGTGAGGAGCGATTAATCCGTTGATCATTTTATTTTTTCCAAAATTCCTTGTTTTATAGGGCAAGAACTATCGTCACATGCCCTTACAATTGGGCGCAATCATTGCACCTCCTACAGATATCCGAGGGCAGCCAGGCGGTCGGTGACTGCTTTGGCATCTTCTTCAGGCATCTCTTCGGGCTCGAGGTAGCCCAACTCCTCGAGCCTGGCAAAAATGCGTCCAATGCTCTCTTCAACGGTCTCTTTATCGGTCTCGACTATCAATTCAGGATTCTCTGGCTCCTCGTAAGGATCATCGACACCGGTAAAACCTTTGATCTTTCCCTCGTCAACCAGTTTGTACAGCCCTTTGACATCGCGCTGGCGGCAGACTTCGATGGGACATTTGACATACACCTCAACGAAGTTGCCAATTTGTTCGCGTGCCCACTGGCGCGCTTCGCGATAAGGAGCGATGGCAGCCGAGATACAGACTACGCCGTTGCGAGTCAGCAGGCTACAGACAAATGCAATGCGCTTAATGTTCGTGTCACGATCCTCGCGGCTAAAGCCGAGTCCTTTACTCAGATGGGTGCGCACAACATCGCCATCCAGGATTTCAATATTGCGCCCGCGTGCATTGAGGCGCTTTTCGATAGCTTCCGAAAGAGTGCTCTTCCCGGCACCGGAGAGACCGGTAAACCAGATGGTAAAGCCTTTATTCGACATGTAGGTAAATCCTCCAATTTGTGTAGGTGCGCTTCATTGCGCTCCGGATCAAAAAACCTTTCCCTGCATATCGGCAGGGACGGGAACGTCTAATTGCCTTAGAATAGTCGGGGCCATATCCATAAGTTGGAGACCTGTTAGTTCGCGCCCACCAGGTCCTTCATGCGCATCGGGTTCATGCTTGATCACGATGCCAAATTGCGCATGATTACAGTCATCGGGACCTGTATCATTATCAAAAGTATAGATGGAACCGTGACCGACGGTGCCGACTGAACGCCAGAAGAGATCTCCAAAGTAGACGACCAGGTCAGGCGGGACCCCATTACATTCTCTGTATATTTCTTGTGGCTTGTACACCGTTGTGCCTATATTTACACCTTTGTGATCCACCAGCGCTTCAAACTTCGCCTTGAGTTCGTCACGCAGAGCCTCAACCTCGCCGGGTTTTACGATTCCTTGCGGCTCGCGCCCTTCGATATTCAGGAAGATACGAGCATAATAACCGCCGTCGCCCCAGACTCTGGTCTTGCTCCAGTCAATCTCACACTTGTCGATCGACGTTAGTGTAGATGGCTGAGACTTCAATGTCAGGTACCCTTCTCTGATGAGCCATTCATTGACGCAGATGCCGCCATCCATCTTCTTGGCCCCGTGGTCGGAGACGATAAAGATGGTGGTGTTCTCGTCCACGAGGTCAAGGATCTGGCCAATCTCATTATCAATATAGCGATAGTAATTATGAATACTCTCGTTATACGTCGGATGGACTTCATACTTGTGATGGGTTGGATCATGATATTTCCATAAACCATGGTGAATACGGTCTGTCCCCATCTCTACGAACATGAAGAAATCCCAATCTTTTTCTGCAATCCACTTATTGACCAGTTTAAAACGCTTTTCGGTCATTGTATAAATCTGACGCAGCAGGTAATCTTTATCATCGGTGCGGAAGTTTGGAACATCCACGAGATAGTCGCCAACTGTTGCCTCGATCTCCTGCATAACCGAAGCGGGATAGGTATAAGGCCTATCGGGATTCTTGGTCGAGGGAGAGAGAAAACAGCCAACCTGAATGCCATTAACGGGCTTGGGGGGATAGGTCTGTGGCACACCAACAGTAATTACTTTTTTCCCTGCACGCGAGAGTACATCCCAGACACGATCAGTTTTGACTGAGTTCGAATTTGCCAGGGTGTTCTTCTCATAGGAATAGTCACCTCGATTACGGAAGCCATAAAAGCCCAAAGTGCCTGGATCTTTGCTCGACATCATCGAACTCCAAGCGGGAACAGTGATTGCGGGAATGCAACTTTCGAGCTTACCCCATACGCCCTCATCCATGACCCGTTTGAAATTCGTCAATTCATCGCGCCACTGGTCAAAAACAAGTTCTGGTGGAGCACAGTCCAGTCCAATGACCAGAACTTTTTTTCGCCGATTCATGAACATTTGCCTTTCAACATGTATTTACACGACTGCTGGTTCAGTATTGTGGTTTGTATGAAGTACGCACAGGTACCGGAGAGAGAGTCTCCAGGAAGACGAACTCTCGATATTTCCACAAAATTCTGCTTCTACAAACGAGTTAAATTATAACTCATTGAAGGAGAACCAGCATGCACAGCTATTTTATCGTTGTACTCAATATTGCTTTTGCTCATTCCTCTAGTGTATAAAAGGCATGCGATGCTGGGAATATTCCCACCAGGGAGCCGAATCCCCTGCTCTTCTACTAGAAAGGTCGGAAACAATATAGCGCTATTGAGCATACCACCCTCGACGAGTGAAACGCGTTGTTAAAAAGTGAAGATGCGGTTATAAATCTACTTGCCATGTTATAATTGCTCAACCATCCTCATAAGATAAGACATCTTCTTTCGTGTATAGTAACGACTATTGCGATTTCTGGGGAGACTAACAGCAAAAATAGGCTATTGAAAACTGAATTGTGACACATTGAAAGAGCAGTATGTGTTTGTATGACAAGTAAGAAGAAAGTGCGTGTTGCAGTTGTTGGCGTTGGTAACTGTGCCAGTTCACTAGTGCAAGGCGTGCATTACTACCGTGAAGCAAAGCCTGATGATTTTATCCCTGGCTTGATGCATGTGAACCTGGGAGGATATCACATTAGCGATATCGAGTTCTCAGCCGCTTTCGATATTGACCAGAAAAAGGTGGATAAGGATCTCAGCGAGGCCATTTACGCTGCGCCGAATAATACATATCGCTTTGCCGATGTTCCGCAATTAGGGGTGAAGGTATACCGGGGGATGACACACGACGGACTTGGCAAATACCTCTCGCGTGTGGTTACGAAGTCTCAGAGACACACCGACGATATAGTGAAAATTCTCAAAGATACCGGCACGGATGTGGTGATAAATTACCTGCCAGTTGGCTCCGAAACAGCAACCAAGTGGTATGTTGAGCAGATCATCCAGGCAGGTGTAGGCTTCGTCAACTGCATCCCTGTTTTTATCGCCCGTGAAGAATACTGGCAGGAGCGCTTCAAAGAGGCCAATCTGCCGATGATCGGTGACGATATCAAAAGCCAGGTAGGGGCAACAATTGTGCATCGAATGCTGGCACGGCTCTTCCGCGAACGCGGCGTGAAGTTGGAGCGAACGATGCAGCTCAATGTCGGGGGCAACACTGATTTCTATAATATGTTGGAGCGCGAGCGTTTGGAGTCGAAGAAGATCAGTAAGACCAATGCTGTGACGAGCCAACTCGACTATGAACTGGGTGCTGATAACGTACATATTGGTCCGTCTGATTACGTAGCGTGGCTCACGGACCGCAAATGGGCTTATATTCGCCTGGAGGGTCGCACTTTCGGCGATGTGCCCCTAAATGTGGAACTGAAGCTGGAGGTGTGGGATTCGCCAAACTCTGCTGGTGTCGTGATTGACGCGGTACGCATGGTGAAG
>WNFI01366349.1_pt2 | contig 15626 bp, 12 predicted proteins | sample 5400471 | NCBI WGS metagenome assembly WNFI01 (sample SAMN13153348, study PRJNA577476) | soil metagenome | isolation source: 100 cm saprolite on Douglas fir-dominated hillslope | place: USA:California | collected 2013-09-17 | reverse complement strand
ATCGATTTCTGTGGCGCGCTTGCGAAGGCGTCCGGTTGCAGGCGCAAGAAACCGAGGTCATCTCTCGCATTGGCAACGGCCGCTTTGATCGCGGCAGCCATATCCGGTTCCAGCCGCTGCAGCTCCGACAGCAACACGTCGGCGCGAAAGAGAAAATTTCCCGAATTCCACAAGTAACCGTCGCGCACGTAACGCGTGGCTGTCGCGGCATCGGGCTTTTCGACGAAGCTTTTTACCGTATGCACGCCGTCGCTGCCGACAGCCTCGCCCGGAAGAATGTAGCCGTAGCTGGTCTTAGGTTCGGTCGGCTTGATGCCGAAGGTGACGATGCGGCCTGCTTCCGCGGCCGCGCGACCAGCGCGGCAGGTCGCGCGGAATGCTTCGACGTCCAGAATGATGTGATCGGCGGCAAGCGCCAGCACAACGGCCTGCGGATCGCGCAGGGCCGCGACCGCGGTCGCCGCAGCAATCGCGGGTCCCGAATCGCGTCGCATGGGCTCGATGACGACGGTTACATCAACGCCGACCTCCTCGGCCTGCCGCCGGGCGAAAAAATGGAAACTAGGGCCGGTTATGACAATCGGCGGCGCAAACATCGGGTCCTGCACGCGCAGCAGAGTTTCCTGGTAAGTCGACCGGTCGCCGACCAATGGCAGGAATTGCTTGGGCAGGGCGTCCCGCGAGACCGGCCAAAGCCTGGTCCCGGCACCGCCGGCCAAGAGGATGGGGATGATTGGTGCGGACATAGGTGGCGGCTGTGTGGGGCTCTTTGTTCCGGCGACGAATTGTCTTAAGGCAGTTCTGCGAAGCTGACTATCGGCATGTGCCGTAAACGTTAAGACCGCTAATTCGCAGTGTTTTCCGCCCGGCAGCAGGGACAACCCTGATGATTGAACGCATCCTGACCGTCGGCGGGCTGACGCTGGTCTCGCGTATCACTGGCTTTGCTCGAGACATTATTTTGGCGGCCGTGCTCGGTGCCGGTCCGGTGGCCGATGCATTTTTCGTGGCGTTCCGGCTGCCTAACCATTTTCGCGCCATATTTGCAGAAGGCGCTTTCAATGCCGCCTTCGTGCCGTCTTATGCTCGCATCCGCGAGCAAGGCGGCGCGCAGCGTGCAGGTCTCTTCGCCGACCGCATTTTTACGCTGCTGGTTGCCAGCCAGGTTGTGTTGCTAGCGGCTGCGCTGTTGTTCACACCAACCGTTATCGGATTGCTTGCTCCCGGATTTGCCCGCGACCCCGAGCGCTTTGGTCTTGCCACCGATCTCACGCGCATCACCTTTCCCTATTTATTGATGATCACGCTGGTGACGCTCTGGGGAGGCATCCTCAACGCGCTGCAGCGCTTCGCCACTGCCGCCGCCGCATCGACCTTGCTCAATTTGTCGATGATGATGACGCTTGCGCTTGTCGTCTTCTTTCCAAGTGCCGGCTACGCTGCAGCCTGGGGCGTGCTCATCTCCGGAATATTGCAAGCACTATTGGTTGGTGGCGATACCTGGCGAGCAGGGGCCATGACGGTGTTCTGCTGGCCAAAACTCGACGCCGACGTACGCCAATTTTTCCGGGCGCTCGGTCCGGCGACAGTTGGTTCCATGGGTGTGCAGCTCGCATTGTTTGCTGACACGATCATTGCAAGCTTTTTGCCGGCGGGCGCGCTGTCGGCGCTTTATTATGCCGACCGCCTGAATCAGTTGCCGATCGGAGTCATCGGGATTGCCGCCGGTACTGTCATCCTTCCGGAAATGTCGCGCCGCATTGCCGGCGGCGATCACCACGGAGCGGCGCAAGCGCAAAATCGAGCAATCGAGTTCACATTGTTGTTGTCGATTCCATGCATCGCGGCGTTTTTTATTATTCCCGATTTGATCATGCGCGCGCTGTTCGTGCGCGGGGCTTTCACGGCCGCCGACGCCGAGGTAGCGGGACGCACACTGACGGCTTATGCCTTCGGGCTGCTGCCATTCGTTTTGATACGTAGCGCGGTCGCAACTTTCTTTGCGCGTGGCGACACAGCGACGCCGGTAAAGGCCGCGCTGATCGCGGCCGCTGTCAACATTGCGTTCAAAGTGCTTCTGATGGGTCCGCTCGCGCAAGTCGGCCTTGCGCTGGCGACTTCGATTGGCGCATGGATCAATCTTGGTCTGATCGTCTGGTTTGCCAGGCGTGCAGGTCATGCCGCACACGATAAGCGTCTGCGTCAATCGATCCTCAGGCTCACGATTGCCGGGGTCGTGTTGGCGGTCGTACTGTGGCTATGCCATCCCTACGTCACCCGCTGGCTCGCGAATTGGTCCGGTCCGCGCGATCTTGCCGCGCTGGCGATTATTGGAGCGGCTGGGGCCGCCGTTTATGGTGGCACCGTTACGGCTTTTTTCGGACGCGATTGGATTGCGGCAATTCGCACAAAACCACGGCTTTGAATCTATATTCTTGGTGCTATTGCCGAACGGGCGAGGTGGACATAGCTACCTTCGGGCGCTATGGGGACAGGCCGCGTTAGCTACATCCCGCTGCAGGAATTCATGAATTCGACACGGCTTATTTCATCATTTTCTTTGATAATTGGCGCAAGAAGGCTCGCGGTACCGTTGGCGCTTGCGACTTTGGTCGCAAGCTGTGGCGAGCGCCAGCAGCAAGGCGGTCCGCCACCGCCTGCAGTCACAGTGGCAACGCCAGTCAAGCGCACCGTTTTCGATTACGATGAATATGTCGGCCGTTTCACTGCCATAAATTTGGTCGAGGTCCGCGCGCGTGTCTCGGGCTATCTCGACAAACTGCATTTCAAGGACGGGCAACTCGTCAAGCAGGGCGACTTGCTGTTCACAGTTGACAAGCGTCCGTTCCAGAACACGCTCGATCAGGCGCGCGCCAATCTTGTGCAGGCGCAATCCAATGTCGCTTTTACAGAATCTGACTACACGCGCGGTCAGCAACTCGTGCGGGACAAAACAATCACTGACCAGACATTCGAACAGCGTGCCCAAGCCTTCCGCAATGCCAAGGCCTCGGTGGCCAGCAACGAAGCCGCCGTCCGCCAGGCTGAGCTCGACCTGGAATTCACCGAATTGCGCGCACCGGTCAATGGGCGCATCGGCGATCGACGCGTGTCGCCAGGCAATCTCGTGACCGGTGGCACGGGTGGCAACACAACGTTGCTCGCCACTATTGTTTCGATCGATCCAATCTATTTCGAATTCACTTTCGATGAAGCGGCGTACCTGCGGTATGAACGGCTTGCCCAGGACGGTGGCCAGGATGTGGCCAGCCGGAATGCCGGCGTGCAAGTGGCGCTTAAATTGATCGACGAAAACGATTTTGACCACGAAGGCCGTATGGATTTTGTCGACAACGTGATCGATCGTTCGACCGGCACCATCCGCGGTCGCGCTGTGTTTGCAAACGCGAAAGAGGTGTTCACGCCGGGCATGTTCGGGCGCGTGCGCGTGCCAGCGTCGCCGCCTTACGAGGCGCTGCTGGTGCCTGACGCCGCCATCGGGACTGAGCAATCGCGCAGATATGTCGTCGTGATCGACGCGCAGGATACCGCTCGGCAGAAATACGTCACCCTCGGCCAGCTGACGTCCGACAACCTGCGCGTGATCAAGGAGGGCACCGGCCCTGACGACCGTGTTGTGGTCAGCGGGAAATAACGGCGGCGTCAGCGCATGCGTATTTCGCATTTCTTCATCGACCGGCCGATTTTCGCCTCTGTGGTCTCGATCGTTTTCGTGATCCTCGGCGGTGTGGCGTTCTCGCGGCTACCGGTGGCCCAATATCCGGAAATTGCTCCGCCCACCATCACCGTTACAGGCCAGTATCCCGGCGCCAGCGCCGATGTTGTCGCGGCCACCGTGGTGACGCCGATCGAGCAGCAGATCAACGGCGTCGAGAACATGATCTATCTGTCGTCGAATTCGACCGGCGACGGCCGTTTCACGATTTCTGTCAGCTTCGACATCGGGACCAATCTCGATATCGCCCAGGTACAGGTGCAAAACCGCGTCGCCATCGCGCAGCCACGGCTTCCGGTGGATGTGCGCAATATCGGTGTGACCGTCAACAAAAGCTCGCCCGACCTGATGATGGTCGTGCATCTCTATTCGCCGGATAAGTCGCGCGACACGCTGTTCATTTCCAACTATGCGACGATCGAGATTACGGACGCTCTCACGCGTGTCGACGGTGTCGGTTCACTGATCGTTTTCGGCAGCCGCGACTACGCCATGCGGGCCTGGCTCGACCCCGACCGGTTGCAATCGCTCGGTATGACAGCGAGTGACGCCGTACTCGCGCTGCAAGGACAAAACGTGCAGGTCGCTTCCGGCGTGCTCAATCAGCCGCCTGTCAACAAACCCGCCGCGTTCCAGATTTCAGTCCAAACGCTCGGGCGGCTCACCAGTCCCGAAGAGTTCGGCAACATCGTCATCAAGCAGACGGCGAATGCCGTGGTGCGGCTGAAGGATGTCGCGACGGCCCGCCGGGCCTGAAATACGACATCGTTTACAACCCGACGGAGTTCATTCAGCAATCGGTTGATGCAGTCGAATCCACGATCGGCGAGGCGATCGTCCTTGTCGTGCTTGTCGTTATCCTGTTCCTGCAAACCTGGCGCGCGGCGATTATTCCGATTGTCGCCATTCCGGTCTCGCTGATCGGCACCTTTTTTGTCATGGCGTTGTTCGGTTTCACGCTGAACAATCTGTCGCTGTTCGGCCTTGTGCTCGCGATCGGCATTGTCGTCGACGATGCCATCGTCGTGGTGGAGAACGTCGAGCGCAATATCGAGGCAGGCCTGAGCCCGCACGATGCCGCGGTCAAAAGCATGGACGAAGTCGGTGGTGCGCTGATCGCCATCGCGCTCGTGCTGTCGTCGGTCTTCATCCCATCAGCCTTCATTACCGGCATATCGGGCCAGTTTTATCGGCAATTCGCGCTGACCATCGCGGGCGCGACCATCATCTCGTTAATTGTGTCGCTCACGCTGTCGCCGGCATTGTGCGCGCTACTGCTCAAGCCGCACACCGAGGCCGAAGATGGCCATTGGTGGAGCCGGCCGATCCGCGGGTTCTTCAGGGTGTTCAACCGTTATTTCGACATGCTGACGCGCGGCTACGGCAAGCTCTCGGCAAAACTTGTGCGTATCGCGGTGCTGATGCTGGTGGTTTATGCCGGGGTCATCGCTTTTGGCTTGAACGAATTCCGCAAAACGCCGGTCGGCTTTATTCCGCAGCTCGACCGCGGCTATCTCATCATTATTACGCAGCTCCCGCCGGCGGCGTCGCTTGCCCGCACCGATGAGGTCAACCGGCAGGCGGTCGAGATCGCGCTGTCGATCCCTGGAATCGCGCACGCGGTCAATATCGTGGGCTTTTCCGGTGCCACTTTTACAAACGCGCCGAATGCCGGCGCGGTTTTCGTCACGCTTGATCCATTCGAGAAGCGGGCTGCCGATCCGCGGCAGTCGGCCGCCGCGATCCAGGGACAGCTGTTTCAGCGCCTTTCGACGATCCATGACGGCCTGATTTTCGTCGCAGCGCCGCCGCCGGTTTCCGGCATCGGCAATGCCGGCGGCTTTCGCATGATGATCGAGGATCGCGCCGGCCGCGGCTCGCAGGCCTTGCAGGGCGCCACCTACGCGATGATGGGGCGGGCGGCGCAGACGCCAGGCCTGCTGCAGGTTTTCTCACTCTTCGAAAACACCACACCGCAACTTTATCTCGACATCGACCGCACCAAAGCGCAGTTGCTTGGCATCAGTGTGCCGGACGTGTTCGCGGCGCTACAAATCTACCTTGGTTCGTCCTATGTCAACGATTTCAATCTGTTCGGCCGCACTTATCGCGTGGTGGCGCAAGCCACTGCGGATAGCCGCAGCCAGACAAACGATGTGCTGAAGATCCGTGTTCGCAATAGCAGTGGCGAAACGGTGCCGCTTGGCGCATTCACAACAGTGCGCACGATCACGGCGCCTTTCCGCGTTCCGCGCTATAATCTATATCCCGCTGCCGAACTGGATGGTGCAGCCGCGCCGGGCTACAGCCAAGGCCAGGCGATCAAGATCATGGAGCAGCTGGCGGCACAGGTCCTGCCACAAGGCTTTACTTACGAATGGACCACGCTCGCCTTCCAGCAAATCCGAGCCGGTAGCACAGCAACCTTTGCCTTCGTCCTCGCAGTGGTTTTCGTGTTCCTGGTCTTGGCGGCCCAATTTGAAAGCCTGACACTGCCGCTCGCCGTCATCCTGATCGTTCCAATGTGCCTGATTGCGTCAATCGTCGGCGTTGTTTTGCGTGGGCAAGACAACAATATTCTCACCCAGGTCGGATTCGTGGTTCTGATCGGCCTTGCCGCCAAGAATGCTATTCTGATTGTCGAGTTCGCCAAGCAGCTTGAAGACGCGGGCCGCGATCGTTTTGATGCCGCGGTCGAGGCCGCGCATTTGCGCTTGCGGCCGATCCTGATGACGTCCTTTGCCTTCATTCTCGGCGTGACGCCACTGGTCTGGGCGGTCGGCGCCGGTTCTGAGTTGCGGCAAACGCTCGGCACTGCGGTGTTCTCCGGCATGATCGGCGTGACGACCTTTGGCCTGATCTTTACCCCGGTGTTCTATGTGGTTTCACGATGGATCGCGCTACACTTGGCGCGACGCCGCGAGACGGGGCGACCTGGGCGGCAAGACCTGGGCGGCAAGCCAAATAATCAATCCGACGGTCTCACATGACAATGAAATTCGGCTTCGGCCAGCCGCTGACGCGCAAGGAGGATGGTCCGCTCCTGTGCGGGGCCGGTCGGTACGTCGCCGATGTTATCCTGGAGAATGCGCTCCACGCGGTGGTGGTTCGCTCGCCGCATGCGCACGCGAAATTTCGTATCGTCGGTCTTTCCAAAGTCCAGGCCATGCCGGGCGTGCGGCTAGTACTGACAGCGGCCGAAATTTCCGAACTCGGGCCATTACCAACGCCGGGCGTGCTCCCCGACGTGGAGATCAAGATTCCGGTCTATCCGATTCTAGCCAAAGACGTCGTGCGTCACGTCGGCGATGCGGTCGCCTTCGTGGTGGCAGACAGCATCGATGCGGCGAAGGATGCGGCGGAGGCGCTGGAAATCGAGTGGAATGAGCTGCCTCACGTGATCGGGGCGGTCGCCGCGCTCAAGCCAAATGCACCAAAAGTGTGGGCGGATCGACCCGGCAACCTCGCGTTTGAGGCCGAAGCCGGAGATGCGCCCGCGACCAAAGAGGCCTTCGCGAAAGCTGCGAAAATTGTTGAGCTGACCATCGTCAATCAGCGTCTCGTCACCAATTATCTCGATACGCGCGGTGTCGTCGCTGAATATGACGGTGAGCGTTACACGCTTACGCTCGGCAGCCAGGGCAGCCATATCATTCGTGACATCATTTGTGGGGTGATGAAGCTGCCGCCCGATAAAATGCGGGTCGTTACACCGGATGTCGGTGGCGGATTCGGCACTAAGTTGTTTCCCTACCGCGAATATGCGTTGGCGGCCGTTGCGGCGGAGCGCCTGCGAAAACCGGTCAAATGGGTCTGTGAGCGGAGCGAACATTTTCTCGGTGACAGTCATGGCCGCGACAACATCTCAACGGCGCGGCTGGCCGTCGACGACAAGGGGCGCTTCCTCGCGCTTGATCTCGACATCATTGCGGACATGGGTGCCTATTTGTCGTGTTACGCGCCCTACATTCCGTGGCTCGGCGTCGGCATGGCGACCGGGTCGTACGACATTCCAACCGCACACATTCGGCTGCGTGCGGCATATACCAACACCGTTCCGGTCGACGCCTATCGCGGCGCTGGCCGGCCAGAGGCGTCCTATTTGATCGAGCGCGTTGTCGACGCTGCTGCGCACGATCTCGATATTGCACCCGATACGATACGGCGAAAAAACCTGATCAAGCCGAAGGCATTGCCCTACAAAACGCCGACGGGAAAAATCTACGACTCAGGCGATTTTGCCGGCACGCTTGCTCGCGCGCAGGAGCTTGTAGATTGGGATGGGTTCAACAAGCGTGTGACGCAATCCAGGCGTAACGGCCGGCTGCGCGGCATCGGCATTGCAACCTACATCGAGGCATGCGGTAACAACGGACCGGAGACCGCAGCGCTGACGCTTGATCGCGATGGCGGGGTGACTTTGCTGATCGGTTCGCAGTCGACCGGCCAAGGGCATGCAACCTCCTACGCGCAACTCATCGCGGAGCGTCTCGATCTGCCACCGGCGCGCGTGCGCGTTATTCAAGGCGATACCGATCGGATCAAGAGCGGCGCGGGCACCGGGGGGTCGAGTTCTATTCCCGTTGGCGGCGTTTCCGTTGATCGCGCGAGCAAGAAGCTCGCAAGCCAAATCAAGGAAATTGCGGCCGATGCCCTCGAGGCTGCGGCCGGCGATCTGGAAATTGCGGATGGTACTGTGCGTGTTGCCGGCACTGATCGGATGATTACTTTCGCCGATCTCGCGGCACATCCGCGTGGTACGCCTGACAAACTGCGCGCGGCGGAGGAATTCAGCGTGGAACCGCCGACGTATCCGAATGGTACACATATCGCCGAGGTCGAGATCGACCCTGATACTGGAGCGACCAGCATTATGCGTTACGTGGTCGTGGACGATTTCGGCGCCACGCTCAATCCGCTGCTGCTCGCGGGCCAGGTGCATGGCGGCGCGGTGCAGGGCATCGGTCAGGCGTTGATGGAAGACACGGTTTACGATTCTTCGAGCGGTCAGTTGCTCAGTGCGAGCTTCATGGACTACGCCATGCCGCGCGCCGAGCACGCGCCGGACTTCGTATTCGAGACTCGAAACGTGCCGTGCAAGACGAATCCACTCGGCGTCAAAGGAGCGGGCGAAGCTGGCGCAATTGGTTCGTGCCCGGCAGTCATGAATGCGATCGTTGACGCACTTTGGCGCAACCATCGCATCCGCCACATCGACATGCCGGCAACACCGCAGCGGGTATGGGAAGTCATCGAACGCGCCCGAAAGACGACCGCGGCCTAAATTTTTGTGCGATCACGAAGTCGTGATCGACGCTCATTCTGTGCCTTGTCGCAGCGGAATAACCCTTATGAACCAAGTGTTTGTCTATTTGGCTTGTAGGAAAAACGAGAGAAAATATCGATGAAAAGACATGCCGGAGTGGTGCTCACCGTGGCCTTTGTTTCACTCGCAGCAGGCGCGCACAGTGGGCCGACACCGCGAAAAAATTGCCCGACCTTTTCCCCGCCAACTCGAAGACCGGGCAAAAGACACGTGCCGCATCAAAGATCTGGGTGACGAAGACAGATTTCGACGCGAAGGCCGCGGAGTTTGGCAAAGCCGTTGCCGAGAACCGCGACAAAGCCAAATCGTCACTCGACGGACTGCGTGCTGCGATTCCGGTCGTCGGCGATGCCTGCGACAATTGCCACAAGGACTATCGGCTCTCGCAGCAATAACGGTAATGTTGCGGGCAAGCCGCAACGATCTTTTGATGGTTTAAGTTTTCATCACTCGCGGGACCTGCCGGATGTTTCGCAAGCTTGTTCTTGTCGCCATTGCCGCGGCCGTCCTGGGTGCGCCCGTATTCTGGTATCTCACCATTCCCGAAACGATTGCGCCGAACGCGCTTACGTCGCGCGTGCCGAACCTCGCCAATGGTCGCACGATGTTTTTGATCGGCGGCTGTTCGTCCTGCCACGCGGTGCCGAAGCAGAAAGACGCCACGCAGCTCGGCGGGGGGCTCGCGCTGAATTCTCCATTCGGAGTGTTCTACGTCCCGAATATTTCGTCCGATTCTAAAGATGGCATCGGCGCCTGGAGCGAAGCGCAGTTCGTGACCGCGATGGTGAAGGGCACGTCGCCCGCAGACGAGCATCTATACCCCGCGTTGCCTTACACGTCGTACCACCTGATGCGGTTCGACGATTTGCGCGATCTGTTCGCCTACCTCAAAACGCTGCCTGCAATTTCCGGCAAGGTCCGCGACCACGATCTTCCGTTCCCGTTCAACATTCGTCGTCCTCTCGGATTGTGGAAGCTTTTGTTTCTCGACAACAAAACGTTTTTGCCGGATCCTTCGCACTCTGCGCAGTGGAATCGCGGTGCCTATCTCGTGAACGGTCCCGGCCACTGCGCCGAGTGCCACTCGCCCCGCAATCTTCTTGGCGCCGTCGTTGCGAGCCGGAGATTCACTGGCGGTCAAAGCCCGACCGGCCAGGGGGGTGTTCCTGACATCACGCAGCGCAAATTGCGTGATTGGAAAGTTGAGGACTTCGTCGAGACGTTGGATACCGGTATGACGCCGGATTCCGACCGGGTGGGCGGTCCGATGGTGGAGGTGGTCGCAAATACGAGGCAATTAAGCGCCGCCGACCGCCAAGCCATCGCCGTTTATCTCAAATCGCTGGCGGGGCCCAAATAGCTGCGCGATTCAGACATTTTGACGTATGTATTGACGAATCTTCGGACCGTCCATGCATCCGTTCAAAGCGATTGGCCTCAAACTGATTTCCGCATTGCTGTTTGCCGCCATGTCGGCGCTGGTGCGCCAATTGGGCGATGTCGCGCCGGTCGGCCAGATGGTTTTCTTTCGCAGCGCCTTCGCCATTCTCCCGGTGGTGGTGATTTATGCTATTCGCGGCGAACTTGGCACCGCGGTGCGAACCGGCAGGCCGTTCGGCCAGCTCGGTCGTGGGATGCTCAGCGTTTGCGGCATGTTCACCAACTTCTCGGCGCTGACAAGGCTGCCGCTCGCCGACGCGACCGCGATTTCATTTGCGTCGCCGCTTATCACTGTGGCGCTCGCCGCGATCGTGCTGAAGGAACGTGTGCGGATCTACCGCTGGTCGGCGGTGTTGGTCGGCTTTGCCGGTGTCATCGTCATGTTGATCCCGCACTTCGACACAAATGCCTATGCCGGCGTCGCCGGGACGGCGGCGGCGGTCGGCTCAATATTCGCGATCACGTCGGCTTTCTGCAACGCCGGCACCGTGATTCAGACCCGCCGACTCACGCAAACCGAGACGACATCGTCCATTGTGTTCTATTTTTCGTTGGTGTGTGCCATCGCCGGCGCTCTAACGCTGCCGTTTGCCTGGCATTCCCCGACCGCAAGCGAACTCGCCGAGCTCATTGCGCTCGGTATTCTCGGCGGGCTTGCGCACATTTTTCTGACTGAAAGCTATCGTTACGCGGCTGCTTCGGTGGTGGCGCCGTTCGACTACACGTCGATGCTGTGGGCGCTGTTGCTCGGCTATTGGGTGTTCGGGGAGTTGCCGGAGACGTTGGTCTACTGGGGTGCGGCCATCGTCGCCGCCGCGGGGCTGTTCGTTATTTGGCGGGAGCGTCAACTCGGCCTCCAGCGTGCACGTGAGATGGAAGCGCCGCCTTAGCCCTTGAACGCCTTGAACGTAATAATGGTGTGGGTGTCCTTGATGCCCGAAATGCACTGCACCTTCTCGTTGACGAAATGCCCGATGTCGGTGCCGCTATCGACATAAAATTTCACCAGCAGGTCATAGTCGCCGGCGGTCGAATAGATCTCGGACGCAATCTCGGCTTCGGCCAGGTCGTTGGCGACCTGGTAGGATTTTCCAAGCTCACATTTGATTTGGACGAAGAAAGGGGTCATCGGCCGACTCCGGAAGGGTGCCCGCAATCCAGCAAAATCGGGGCTAGCTGGCAAGGCGGCCCATCGTTACGGCCTTGCCTTGTGGGTGGACGCGGACTAGGTATTGATCAGCAATCTCGCGGGGTGTCCGGCCGTTGCCGGGCTGAGAGGCGCAAGCCAACCCAACGAACCTGATCCGGGTCATGCCGGCGGAGGGATGAGAGATGCATCACCCGCAAGCACTATCGCGCAACGGCGTCGCGCAAGCCGCGGCGGATATTCTTGTGCGACTGCGCGCGCGTAGTCCGCGCATTCACTGTATCACCAATTCGGTTGCGCAGAATTTCACTGCCAACGTACTGCTCGCGGCCGGCTGTGTACCCTCAATGACGTTGTCACCTGAGGAGATCGGTACCTTTGTTGCGAGTGCGCAAGGGCTCCTCGTTAACCTCGGTACCTTCGATCGTGAGCGCCGTCAGGCAACTGTGATTGCCATCGATGCCGCAGCCGCTCATAAACTTCCGTGGGTGCTCGATCCGGTCTTTATTGACCGTAATCCGCTGCGCGCCGCTTTCGCGCGCGAGCTGATTGGCAGCGGCCCGACTGTGCTGCGTCTCAATCACACCGAGTTTTCCGCGCTTTCGGCCGACGCGCCGTCGGGCGATGGGGCAATGACTTTTGCCCGAACCAACGGGGTCGTCATCGCGCTCTCAGGCAAGACCGATCTTATCACCGACGGGGAGCGTATTGCGGCGCTGTCGAACGGCCACGCCCTAATGGCAAAAGTGACCGCTATGGGCTGTGCAGGATCGGCGCTGATTGCGGCGTGCCTCTCGATTGAGCCCGATGCGTTTCGGGCGACCAGCGCCGCCTTGCTGATCATCGGGATCGCTGGCGAGATCGCGGCCGAAAAATCTGCGGGCCCCGGCAGCTTCGCGGCCGCGATCCTCGATGTGCTCCACAGCCTCGATGGCCCGACACTCATCAATCGCGCAAAGGTCAGCTGATGGACGTCGATCTCAGACTATACGCACTTGTCGATCCTGCGGTGGCTGGTGGCTGGCCGCTCCCTGATCTCGCGGCACGCATGGCGGGCAGCGCGACGCTGGTACAGCTACGCGACAAGCATGGGTCGACCCGCGCCATGGTCGAGGAGGCGCGTGCGCTTCGCGCTGTCCTAGAGCCGAAGAGCGTCCCGTTGCTGATCAACGATCGTGTCGACGTGGCGCTTGCCGCTGAAGCCGACGGCGTCCATATCGGCCAGGACGACATGACGGTGCCCGACGCGCGCCTCCTGCTGGGACGGAGCGCGATCATCGGGCTCAGCGTCAAGACGCGATCTGTGCCATCGCCGGCATCAATGCCGATAACGCTGCCGACGTGATCTCGGCCGGCGCGGACGGCGTTGCGGTGATTTCCGCGCTGTCGCTCGCGCTCGATCCAGGCAAAGCGGCGCAAGATTTGCGCACCGTCGTCGACAATGCGCTCACGCGGCGGGGGGCGGCATGACGGCAATCGCTGTCACTATCGCCGGATCGGATTCGAGCGGTGGCGCCGGCATTCAAGCCGATCTCAAGACTTTCGCCGCACTTGGCGTCTATGGTGCTTCGATCATCACTGCGCTGACTGCACAGAATACGCAGCGCGTCAGCGCCATTCACGATGTTCCCGCCAATTTCATCGCCGCACAGATCGACGCAATATTTTCCGATCTTGACGTTAATGCCGTAAAAATTGGAATGCTTTCGCAAGCGGCAGCCATTGAGACAGTGGCACAAGGACTCGATCGCCACCACGCCAAGAACATCGTCCTCGATCCGGTGATGGTCGCGACGTCAGGAGACCGGCTGCTGGCGCCCGATGCGATCGAGGCGCTCCGCACCTTGCTCATTCCGCGCGCGTTGCTGGTGACGCCCAATTTGCCGGAAGCTGCGGCGCTGCTTGAGCACGCACCGGCGCGCTCGGAAACTGAAATGGAATTGCAGGCGCGCGCCATGCTCGATCTCGGCGCGCGTTCCGTCTTGATTAAAGGAGGTCATGGCGAGGGCTCGGAAAGCGCCGATCTTCTGGTGGATGCTTCCAGCGTCACTCGTTTTGCGGCAATGCGCATCACGACCATGAATACGCACGGCAGTGGTTGTACGTTGTCTTCGGCGATTGCGGCGGGCCTTGCCAAAGGTCTGGATCTTAAATCCGCGGCTCGAGAGGCGAAGGCCTACGTCACCGCGGCGATTGCCGGCGCCGACACGCTCAAGATCGGCCACGGCCACGGGCCGTTGCATCATTTTCACGAGTTATGGAGAACGCCATGACGACGCGACGAAATTTCGCCCTCGCGGCGGGGGTTACCGCCGCCACGCTAGCCGCGCCGGGAATCGCGCGTGCCCAGGCGCAGAAATGGCGCATGGTGACGTCGTGGCCGAAGCGGTTGCCGGGTCCCGGCATGTCGGCTGAGCGCATTGCGGATCGTGTGCGGGCGCTGTCGGGCGGGAAGCTCGACATTGCCGTATACGCGGCGGGCGAGCTTGTGCCTGCCTTCGAGGTGCTGGATGCCGTCGGCAACGGCGTCGCCGACATCGGTCATACGGCTTCTTTTTACTGGCAGGGCAAGATGCCGGCGGCGGCCTTCTTTACGACGGTGCCCTTCGGGCTTACGCCCGGCGAGCACGTGGCTTGGGTCGATGCCGGCGGCGGACAGGCGCTATGGGACGAGCTTTACGCGCCGTTCGGCGTAAAGCCGTTTATGGGCGGTAATACCGGCGTTTGCATGGGTGGCTGGTTCCGCCACGAGCTTAAAAGCCTCGCTGACCTGCGCGGGCTTAAGCTGCGCACGCTCGGCCTTGGTGGCGAAGTTTATCGCCGGCTGGGCGCCACGCCTCAAACGACACCGCCCGCCGAAATCCTGGTGAGCCTGCAATCGGGCGTAATCGACGGCGCCGAATTCGTTGGGCCCGGCACCGACATCGCGCTCGGGCTCTATCGCGTAGCGGCTTTTTATTACTACCCGGGCTTCAACAAGCCGAACGGCACCGGCGAATGCATCGTTTCGCTGAAAGCCTGGAATTCGCTTTCCGACGAGCTTAAGGCGATCGTGGCGCACGCTTGTGCAACCGAAGCAAATTATGCGCTGGCGGAGATGGAACGACTTAACGCGCAAGCGCTTGCCGCGCTCGTGAGCGAGCACAATGTGAAGCTTGCAGCATTTCCGGCGGATATGATCGCGGCGGCGCGCAAGCAGGCAGATGATGTACTCGGCGAACTGGCCGGCCGCAGCGCAATAACCGGAAAAGTGCACGCCTCCTATGCCGCGTTCCGCGAGCGTTCAGCGCCGTGGTCGCGAATCTCGATTGAGTCTGTGCTGCGGGCGAGGGGGGCCTAAGGGATTTCGGTTATCGGGGCACCAACCTCAGCCAAACTCAGTGTGGGTCATTGCAACCTTTACTTCGCGTGCGAATGAAAAGAGTGAAAACGTGAATAGCCCAAGCGACAACGTGAAAAGGATGGCTGCGCCGGGTTCGTGCCTGATCCCGAAATATGCGCTTCCGAAAGCGGCAATCATGAGAAGGCAGGTTGAAATGCCACTCGCGACCGCCCAGTAGATCGCCCGGTTGACGAGATCTGCTCGCAACTTCAGTTGAGGTAGAGTGGCTTTGAGCCCGGCCTTGTTTGGATCGTCATCCGGAGTGGCGTTGATTGCCCGTGATCTGTCGATAATGCGGCTCATATGCGAGACCAGCACCGAAAGAAAAGACGCCACCGCGCCTAAAAGGAAGGCAGGAGCCGCGGCCTGGGAAATCACAAGCGAGAGCTGATTAAGCGAAACCACTTCGGGCAACATCACACGCCTCCCTGAATTGCGCTGCTGATTCATACCGACGTTATACTACTTGGCTCGCGCAGGCCGCGAACACCATTTCGCACTTACGGCCCAGCCGCAAAGTGCTATGGTCTTAGACGGGGACATACCGATGGATCGCATCGTCTAAGTTGTGGGCATTAGAACAATGAATCCAGCT
>WNFI01034674.1_pt1 | contig 15628 bp, 11 predicted proteins | sample 5400471 | NCBI WGS metagenome assembly WNFI01 (sample SAMN13153348, study PRJNA577476) | soil metagenome | isolation source: 100 cm saprolite on Douglas fir-dominated hillslope | place: USA:California | collected 2013-09-17 | reverse complement strand
CAAAGGCAACAGCAGCCTGATGGGCGTAGCGTTCAAGGGAGAGACTGGGATCGCACAGCGCCTGATCGCCGCCCACTGCGATGTGAACGCCCGCAACGACGCGGGCCAGACGGCTTTGATGATGGCGGCCATGTTCGGGCGGACGGATGTCGTAAAAATGTTGCTCATGAATGGGGCGAATCCTGACCTTCACGACCGGGTCGGCAACACGGCCGCGAGCCTGGCGCAGCAACAAGCCAATCCGCAGATGGTCATACTGCTCACCCAAGGCACCAAAGGCCAGTGATCCGCTGATCGCATCGCGCATTGTGTACGCTTAACCGGAAGGAAGAAGCGGGCATGGGAGCCGGGATGCCGGGCGGGGCGCGGATGGCGTCAGCCGCTCGAAGCGAGACGTTCGCGCTACCGGCCGCCGGCTGGGCAATCCTGCCGCCGAGCAGGCGGAAGGGCCGCCGACCAATCCGATGGAGATACGCCACCCGATGTGGCATGCGCGGTCTTTCGCGCTTCGCGGCGGCCCGATCGCGGTGCTTTCGAGACTGACAGTGAGACGAAGGGTGTCGCCTTCTCGAAGACAAAGACCGGCGAGTTCTAAGCATAGGACAAAGGCGGATAGTCGTGAAGATCTGCAAAGCCTGTGCCCGGGATTTCCGGGCCTTGGGGTTAGCCGATTCCCGAATCTCGAACGTGTCTCCTACGGCAACGCGACAGCGATAGCCGCCAGGACGACCGGGAACGACCAGGCCCAGTCGCCGAGCAAGGAAATGGCAACGGCAGCTACGACACAGCCCGCGAGAAAGCCAAAAAGCAGATGCGAGGATCTTTTCAACCGCTCAGCATCAACCGGCAGCAAGGGACTTCGCGAGGACGCGTCCATCAGCGACAGAACGGTATTGGTCAAATTGCCGGTCATCACCGCTGTTGAAATCGCGCCGGGGATGGCCAGGCGCAGCAGAGCATACTGGCACGCCATCGCCGAGACGGCGATCATGACGGCGATGCCAGCCATTAGTCCGTGTGGGTTGCCGGAGGGCTTGGTGATGACGCAAAAGATCAAAACCGTTGTTAGCAGCACCAGCTGAATCACGAGCAGCTGCCGCGCCAGACTGGCCCCCCGGCGATCCGATACTCTGGCTGACACCCAAACGGCTGACAAAACGAGTATAAACACAGGAATTGCCAGAATCTGCACCAGCAGCAGCGGTCCACCACGTACAGCCGTTGCGGCCGCCACCACGAGATTTCCGGTGATGTGAGCAGTGAAGATATTGCCGAGCGTAAAGAAGCCCGTCAGGTCGACCATCCCCGCGATGACGCTGAGCAAAGGCGGAAGCCGCTGCTCCAATCGCGACAGCGCTGCTGCGTCATCCGATGGGCAGTCCGGGGTCTGGAGGGTGTCGGATTTTATGGCAGGCACCGTCATAACCCTTGCATCTATGGTTTTGTTTGTGTCGATCTCTCGCCGAGGTAGTCGATGCCTAACTTCGGAACAATGAGGCCGAAGCTCATCGCCAAAATGATGAACAGAGCGATCGTCCCGTCGGTAATCGTCGCGCTTAACACCCCCAGTGACGCCTGTGTGCCGCCAGCAATTTGCAGAAGGCCGCTTATCATCCTGAAGAGGTAGACGCCCGGGATCATCGACACGACAGAGGCGAAGCCAATAGCCGCAAACGGCATGTTGTAGCGGCGTGCGACCGGAGTGAGAATCAGACCAACAACAAAACAAGCGACAAAGGCGCCGGTCGCGAGGCCGGCACCGAGCACCGTGAGCGCCAACCAGCGCAGAGCGTGCGCCAGCGCGCCAACTGCCACCGGCCACACGAGCATATTCACTATCGAGATCGCCACAATGACGAGCCCGGCGTAGATCAGGCGGGCAGCTCCCACATGAATGCGGCCATTGATCAGGTCCAACGCGCCATTGAGGATGTGCGGCCCAGGCACCAAGACCATGCATGGGCAGACCACAACCAGGCGCAGAGACGAGCTCAGCTGGTAGCGAACCGCCAGAGCACCGATCACGCCAGCGAGGAGCGCCGCGCAGAATGGCTGAATGAAGATGTTGGTGCTTAACTGTGCCAGCGCGCGGCGCAACAGGGCGCCGGCGCCCGCACTTGCGAATATGAGTGCTGCTGGAAAAAAATGCTCGACACCAAAAATCACGGAAAGCGCCACGGCACCCGTCGCGGCGGCCAACGCGAATAGCCATGTCGGCGCCGGGGGTGCCCGTGAGATGGCGTCGATTACCTTCACTGCCGCATCGGGCGCAAGCCTGCCGATTTCGACATCCTTGATCGCCCGCATCGTCGAGACGACGCGGTCCATGTTGACGCCGGTCGGATCGGCCGCCACCTGGGAATTGAATCGCGCGTTGCCGTCCCTGGACTGAAGTTGCAGCTCCCCCCAGCGCGGTATGATTTCCGCGCGGAGTTCGAGCGCGCGACCGAGCCTGCTCGCCGCGGCGACAGTCTGATCTGTGGCCTGCCCGTTGACGTAGAGCACACGGGCGAAGCCGAGGACAAGGTTGGAGCGTTCTTCCAAACTCATGCGGGATTCCGACAATTCATGGATTCGACGTCTAATTTTCTCTGCGGATCATTTTCTCTGCGGAGCCGCCCGGCACCGATCGAGCCGGAACCAATTTGCAAATCGACACTCAGTGAGCGGTCGCCGTCGCTCCATCGGTCGCCACGTAAGGCTTCACCATCTTCCTCGGATCGACGACACGATCGAATTCCTCCTCCGTGACAAAACCCAATTTCAACGCGGCAGCCTTTAGGGTGAGATCGTTGTCCATGGCGTAGTGGGCGATTTTCGACGCTTTGTCGTAGCCGATGACTGGAGCGAGCGCGGTCACCAACATGAGCGAACGATCCACGTACTCATTGATCTTCTTCAGATTCGGCTTGGTGCCATCGATCAGGAACTTGCGGAAGTTTTCGCAGCCGTCGCTCATGATGGTCACGGAATGGGTGATATTGAAGATCATGAGCGGCTTATAGACGTTCATTTCGAGGTATCCGCCAGCACCGCCAAAGCCCACCGCAACGTCGTTGGCCATAACCTGGACGGCGATCATCGTGAGCGCCTCACACTGGGTTGGGTTGACCTTACCCGGCATGATTGAAGAGCCCGGCTCATTCTCCGGGATCGCCAATTCCGCGAATCCGGCACGTGGTCCACATGACATCAGGCGAATGTCATTGCCGATTTTATACAGCGAGGTCGCGAGCGTGCGAAGCGTTCCAGATAGCTGGACCAGCGCGTCGTGGGCCCCTTGCACCGTGAACTTGTTGGGTGCGGTGACAAAGGGCAGATTCGTCAGCTTGGCAATCTCGGCGGCTGCCGCTTCGGCAAATCCCGGCGCCGAGTTGATGCCCGTTCCCACTGCCGTACCACCGAGCGCCAAGCGGTACACGCCCTGCAGGGCAGTTTCGATCCGCTCCAGATTGTCCGACAGCATGCCGGCATATCCGGACCATTCCTGGCCCAATGTCAGCGGGGTTGCATCCTGCATGTGCGTTCGGCCGATCTTGACGATGTCGGCCCAGGCTTGTGATTTTGCGCTGATTGAATCACGCAGTGCGGCGACCGCGGGAACAAGGCGCTGCTTCACGTTAACGGCCGCGGCGATATACATGGCCGAAGGAAATGAATCGTTGGATGATTGGGCCATGTTGACGTGATCGTTGGGGTGAACTGGCGTCTTGCTGCCAAGCGGCGTGCCGGCGAGCTGGCAGCAACGATTGGAGATCACTTCGTTGACGTTCATATTGAATTGGGTGCCGCTGCCTGTCATCCAGACATGCAATGGAAACATGTCGTGGTGCTGGCCCGCAAGAATTTCGTCGCAAGTTTGAACGATCAGTTTATAGCGCTGGTCGTCGAGCCGCTTTCCGGTGTGGTTGGCCGTGGCGGCAGCCTTCTTCAAGGTGGCGTAGGCCTTGATCATTTCCCGAGGGATGAGGTCCTTGCCAATGCTAAAATGTTCGAGCGAGCGTTGGGTCTGAGCGCCCCACAGCTTGTCCGCAGGTACATCGACGACACCGAGACTATCGCTCTCTTTTCTCATGCTGGTCATTAGGGTTCTCCTGGCTGAAAAACATGGGGCCACTCACTCGCTATTCGCCCGTCGGTCTCAACCCAGCGCGAACATCCTGATTGGTTCGCTGCGCCACCGACCAGACTCTACATCCGGCTGGCAGAAATGAATACCATCGGTCGTCGGGCAAAACCAGACTGCAGTTTTACTGCTCGCGTGCTGGTGGAATGTTGTTCTCGTCACACTCAGCGATGACGCCGCCAGCATTTGATCGCCGCATCGAGGCAAGCTTCCAAGGATAGTTTCCTGGAAACGCTCAAACATCTTCGCTTTTTCTGACGCGATCTTGATGCGTGCCGGCACTTCGAAGTGGAGGGGGTTTACAGACCCCATCCACAAGAAACTATTCTGGGCAGGAAATTCATACAAATGTTTCTTTCAAACGATTGTTGCAAACAAACGAACGTTTAGATACGTTGATGAGCTTCTCGGTCCAGCCTGGATTTTCGGCGTCATCAGGAATGATCGGCGATCAGGAAAAATCGCTGCGAAAACTTCTGCGCTGGACCCATTAAAAACCGTGCCGCCAATAATGGCGGCAACAAAAAAATAAAAGCAGGGCGGATCAAATGGCTGCAGCGACCGAATCGACAACTGCCTGGTTGGGCTTCTACGACAACGCAAAATTGACGCCACGTTATTTCGTTACGCTCTTCCTGTTGGTCTTTCAGGAGATGTTTGAATTCTACGATTTTTTCCTCGTCGGGTATTTGGTCGCGGTTCTGGCGCCAACATGGAATCTCACTTATGGGCAGTCGTCGCTGATGCTGCTCAGCGGCGGCGTCGGCGCAGTCGCCGGTGGCCTGTTTTTCGGACAATGGGCGGATAAATTCGGCCGGCGGAACCTGGTAGCCCTTGGCGGCTTCATCTTCGCAGCCGGTTGCGGGGCAACCGCGTTTATGCCGGCGGGCGCCTGGATCATGTTTTCCGCTTGCCGTTTCTTTGTCGGCTTCGGCATGGCGGGCGCAGTCACGACGCAGAATGTTCTGGTCATCGAGATTACCCCGACGCGCTACCGAACCTATCTGTCGAGCTTGATGCTCGCGCCAGTGGCGCTCGGTACGTTCTTCGCCGCGATCATCGCAGCCTATCTGATGCCGCTGATCGGCTGGCGCGGCGTGGCCGCCACCGGCGCCATTCCGATCCTGATCTCCATCGCCGTGATGCTCTGGGTACCGGAGTCGGCCCGCTGGCTGCTGACGCAAAATCGCTTCGGCGACGCGCGGCGCGAGGCAGCTCGCCAGCTCGGTATGCCGGTCGATACGGTTGTCATGCCGGCTTCGCCTCCGGTGGCAGTCAACAGCGGACCGATGTTCGAACTGTTCAAGGATCAAAAGCGCTTCTGGTGGGTGGTCGCGATCTGGATCGGTGCGTCGACAGCGACTTACGGTGTGCAGCTCTGGGGACCGACCATTGTCTCGCAACTTTTGAAAATTCCGGCTCAAACGGCCGCGAGCTATTTTGTGCTTCTGGCGATCGCAAATTTTGCGGGTCGCGTGGCTTTCTCGTTCCTGCCGTTGTGGATAGGCCGCCGATGGTCGGGTCAGCTCATGTGCTATGGCTCAACCTTGATCCTGTTAGCTGCGGGCATCTACAACGACAGGTTTATCGATGGCGTGTCGGTGTTCGTGATGCTGATCGTCGGAGGCGCCTTCCTGTACAGCGGCGGGTTTTCCAACTTGACCCCCTATACCGCCGAGGCCCATCCCGTGCGTCTCAGCGCACGAGCTCTGGGGCTGGGACAAGCTGCAAACGGCGTGGGCAAGATCCTGGGGCCGCTGGTTCTGGCTCTGATCGCCGGTTCAGGTGACATCGTTTCGCCAAAGGCGACGGCTGCTGCGGTACTGCCGGCCTTTGTCTTCCTCGCCGGCTGTACGCTGATCTCCGCAATTGCCTTCACGCTGTTCCGGGTCGAAACCCATGGCAAGCAGATCAGCCAGATCCGCAATCTGGAAGAGGATGAGAACGAGGATATCGTTGCGATTCCTCGCAATGTTGTGCAGCGCTAGACGGCAACGGTGTGGAGGCTCTGTCCCTTCTCACCCGACATTTAGACGGTAAGAAAAACAAAAAGAGGAATGCCATGAGTGAAGTTAAGAGCGTCGTCGAAGACGGCATGCGTATCTTCTGGGACGTGCCGATTGCGATGGACGATGGCGTCGTTTTGCGCGCCGATATTTTTATGCCGTTGGCGGAAGGGCGCTATCCCGCTATCGCCAGCTACGGTCCGTATGCGAAGGGACTGTCCTTCCAGATCGGCTACAAGGGCAACTGGGACCGGATGGTTGCGGCCTATCCCGAGATCCTGGAGGGTTCGAGCAACAAGTATCAGAATTGGGAATTGGTCGATCCTGAGAAATGGGTGCCGGACGGCTACGTCTGCGTTCGTATCGATAGCCGCGGCGCCGGTCGTTCACCTGGCAAGATCGAGGTTTGGTCGCCGCGGGAGGCAAAGGATTTCCACGACTGCATTGAATGGATCGCCGCCCAGTCCTGGAGCAACGGCAAGATCGGGCTCCTCGGCATCTCCTACTATGCAATGAACCAGTGGCATGTCGCGTCGCTGCAGCCGCCACATCTGACGGCGATGGCCGTCTGGGAAGGCGCCGCCGATCATTACCGCGACGTAGCCCGTCACGGCGGCATCTACTGCGAATTCCTGGATTCCTGGTTCAACCGTCAGGTCGTACCGTTGCAGAACGGTTATGGCGAGCGTGGTGCCCGTAGCCAGATTACCGGCGAGCTGGTCGCCGGTCCGGAGACTTTGTCAACAGAGATCCTCGCTGCCAACCGCGGCGATCCAGGGATCGAAGCGCTCAATCGGCCGCTCGATGGCAAATACTATCGTGACCGGTCACCGGATTACTCGAAGATTACAGTGCCGTTGCTGTCCTCCGGCAACTGGGGTGGCATGGGCCTGCACCCGCGTGGCAACTTCGAGGGCTATCTCGCTGCTGCGTCGAGTCGGAAATGGCTGGAGGTCCACGGCGACTCACATTTCTCGCCTTTCTATCGTAACGATGGCGTTAGTCTGCAGAAGAAGTTCTTCGGCCACTTCCTTAAAGGTGAGAACACCGGTTGGGACAAGCACGCGCCCGTCCAGATTCACGTCCGCTATCCTGGCGAGAAGTTCGTCGTCCGCGACGAGACGGAATGGCCGCTGGCGCGGACCGAATGGACCAAGTTCTATCTCGACCCCAGGAGCAATCTGCTCAGCCGGGAGCCGGTTGCGGCCGCGCCGGTAACCTATGAAACGATGGGCGAAGGGGTCACCTACTTCCTGCCGGTTTTGACCGAGCCGCTGGAGATCACCGGCCCGGTGGCGGCGAAGCTTTTCGTATCTTCCGAGACGACCGATGCGGATCTGTTCCTTGCCCTGCGCCTCTATGATCCGCAAGGCAAAGAGGTGCTCTTCATCGGCTCCAACGATCCTCGGGTGCCGATCGGATTAGGCTGGTTGCGAGCGTCGCATCGCAAGCTGGATCCGCAGAAGACCCTGCCCTACCGGCCGTTCCATACGCATGACGAGCCGCAGCCGCTCAAGGCGAACATTCCGGTCGAGCTGGATATCGAGATCTGGCCGACCTCTATCGTCATTCCGCCGGGCTACCGCTTCGGTCTGAATGTGCGGGGCCACGACTACGGTCACAATCTCGGCGACGCCGGAGTTGCCAACGCAATGTACCGGATGACCGGCATCGGTCCTTTTTTGCACACCGAAAAGCGCGATCGACCGGCGGAAATCTTCGGTGGCAAGAACACATTGCACTTTCAACCGGGCCTCGCTCCTTACTTGCTGCTGCCGGTAATTCCGTGAGATGGAGCCCCAGTAACATGACCCGTGATCCGCTGGCCGTGCTGGCGCTGCGACGGTTTCTCGCCATCTCCGCTTCAGGTCAGATTGGGCGTCAGGCCGCAGCGGCCATTGTGCGTGGGCTCGCGGTATACTCCTTGAGGACGGCGCCGGACGCGTCGATCTCCCGAAGCGATACATCATAGCTCCAGAGGTCCGCGAGGTGCTGCAACACGCGCTTGGCATCCGGCTCGTTCAGCAAAGCTCCGTTCAAGACGGTGTGGTGTACCAGCAAACGGCGATCACCCGCGAGATCGACATCTGCGACCTCGATGTTCGGATCGATCAAGCCGACGTCATATTGCCGCGAGAGCTGCCGCCGCACCCGACGATATCCGCGTTCGTCATGGATGGCGTCGACCCTGATGCCGGCGCTCTCGGCGGGATCGTCGTGGAGATGAAACATCCGCAGATGCCGCATCAGCCGCGGGCTGAGAAACTGGCTGATGAAACTCTCGTCACGATAATTCGCCCAGATATCGCGCAACACCGTCATGACGTCTTTGGTGCCGGCAATCTCGGGAAACCACTCGCGATCCTCGTCGTCGGGGTTCGAGACAATCCGCTCGATGTCCTGCATCATTGCGAAGCCCAGCGCATAGGGATTGAAACCCGAGAACCGCGGATCGTCGAAGTCCGGCTGAAACACCACGTTGGTGTGCGACTGAATAAACTCGAGAAAGTTTCCGTCCGAGATCCGCCCCTGTTCGTGCAGCCTGGTCATGATGCGGTAATGCACGTAAGTCGCCGTGCCTTCGTTCATGACCTTGGTCTGTCCCTGGGGATAGAAATATTGTGCGATATGCCGCACGATCCGCAGCAACTCGCGCTGCCAGGGTTGCAGGCGCGGCGCGGACTTCTCGAGAAAATACAGAAGGTTTTCCTGCGGCAGGCCAAGCAGCGCGCGGCGCCGCTCCGTGTTCAGCACTGAGGCGCTCTTGACCTGCGCCATCAGGGCATGCGCGGCATCGAGCGTTTGCTCGACCGCGAGCCCGCCGTGACGCTCCTCGCACTGCGCCACGTACCCCTTGGCGAAGTCGAGGTAATCGAGAATACCCTCGGCGTCCGTCCATTGCCTGAAAAGATAGTTGTTCTTGAAGAAATGATTGTGGCCAAACGCCGCGTGGGCGATCACCAGTGTCTGCATGGTCGCGGTGTTTTCTTCCATCAGATAGGAAATGCACGGCGAGCTGTTGATCACGATTTCATAGGCGAGGCCCATCAGTCCCTTGCGATAAAAAGCCTCGTGATGAGCGAAATGCTTGCCGAAGGACCAATGCTTGTAGAACAGCGGCATTCCAGCCGAGGAGTAGGCGTCCAGCATCTGCTCCGCAGTTATGACTTCGATCCGGTTCGGATAAACATCGAGACCAAGTTCCGACCGCGCGATTTCCTCGCAGGCGTCGTGGATATGCTGGAGCGTGGAGAAGTCCCAGTCTGAAGCGTGGTACAGGTGTCTGGTGGCAGTCGCGGTCATGGCGCGGCCTTCTCCTGCTTTCGGCGACGACGAAAGAGATCGTGAAATACCGGAAAAATCTGGCTGCGATCGCTCACCTTGCGCGCCGAAAGCGGCGCCCCTTCGGAGCGCAGTCGCTGGTAGAGCGTCCAGAGCGAGGAGTCGGAGACGTCGAACGTGTGGCCTCCGGCTTCGCCGACTTCCAGATAGGCAAAAAACTGGGTGACCGGCAAGATCATCTCGGTCAGCAGGCGGCCGGCGACCTCTCCGTCCGCGTACGAGTTATCGCCGTCCGAGGCCTGGGCGGCATAGATGTTCCAGTCCGCAGGACGATATCGCGATTTCACGATGGCGTTCATCGCCTCCAGGGCGCTGGATACCAGCGTGCCGCCCGATGCCGGATCGCGGAAAAAGGTCTCCTCATCGACTTCTTCCGCACGATCCGTGTGGCGAATGAAGACGATCTCGACCCGGCGATAGCGCCGCTTCAGGAAAACGTACAACAGCATATAAAATCGTTTCGCGAGATCCTTCATATGCTCTGTCATCGAGCCGGAAACGTCCATCAGGCAAAACATCACAGCCTGCGCGACAGGCTTCGGCACGGTCTCGAAACGGCGGTAGCGGATATCGACCGGATCAATAAACGGGATCCGGCGAAATTTGGCTTTAAGAGTTTCAATTTCCGCCAGCAGTTCGATGCGCCGCTCTTCGCTGCAATCGGTGATCTCCGCCTCAAGCTGCGCAATCGTTTCGCGCCGGGGCCGCCGCAATGCGACCCTTCGCGCCAACGCACGTCTTACGGTGCGGCTGACCGAGATGTTTGCGGGGGAGCCCGAAGTGGTATACCCGGCGCGATGAATCCCCTCGCTCTCTGCTTCGGCAAGCCTTCGTTTGGCGAGGTCCGGCAATTCGAGGTCTTCGAGGAACAAGTCGACAAACTCGTCGCGGCTCAAAACGAAGCGGAAGGAGTCTTCGCTGTCGCCTTCACCCGGCGCCGAAGGTTTTCCGCTCCCTTTGCCCAAGCGAGGAAGCATGTCGCCTTCGACAAACTTCTTGTTGCCCGGAAGAACCATATCGCGGGTTCCGCCCTCTCGGCGGAAGCGGGGCTCAGTCATGCCATCAAGCGGGATGCTGACCTCCCCGCCTTCCAGGACATCCTTGATGTCGCGGTCCTGGGACGATTTTTTGACGGCGCCCTGAACCAAAGCCTTCGCGCGGCGCAGAAACCTCTGACGATTTTCGAGGCTCTTGCTGCGCGGGTTCAGGCGTCGATCAACGATCTGCATGACCACCTTTGCATCCGCCTCAGCCGGCCTGTTTCACGCGCATGTACCATTCGACCAGGCGGCGAACCTGTCGCTCGGTGTAGCCGCGCTCGACCATCCGCTCGACGAACTCGCCGTGCTTCTTTTCGGTCTCGCCGTCCTTCTTCGATCCGAACGATATCACGGGAAGCAGGTCTTCAACCTGGGAAAATATCCGCTTCTCGATGACTTCGCGGATCTTCTCGTAGCTGGTCCAGACCGGATTCTTTCCGCCATGTTGCGCGCGCGACCGCAGCGAGAATTTAACGACCTCGTTGCGAAAATCCTTTGGATTGGCGATCCCGGCAGGCTTCTCGATCTTGCTCAGTTCCTGATTGAGAAGTTCACGGTTCAGCAACTGGCCGGTGTCCGGATCCTTGAAATCCTGATCCTCGATCCAGGCGTCGGCATAATCGACGTAGCGGTCGAACAGATTCTGTCCATAGTCGGAATAGGATTCCAGATAGGCTTTCTGAATTTCGTGTCCAATGAACTCCGCATAGCGCGGGACCAGTTCGGCCTTGATGAATTCGAGGTAGCGCTTCTCGACTTCCTCAGGCAGCTGCTCGCGGCGAACCGCCTGCTCGAGCGCGTACATGAGATGGACCGGATCCGCGCCGATTTCAGCTGTGTCATGATTATACGTTGCCGCAAGAATCTTGAACGCGAAGCGTGTCGAGATGCCGTCCATGCCTTCATCGACGCCGGCAGCGTCCCTGTATTCCTGGACGCTGCGGGCCTTCGGATCGGTCTCCTTGAGGCTTTCGCCGTCATAGACCCGCATCTTCGCGAACAGCGTGGAGTTCTCGTGCTTGCGCAGACGAGAGACCACCGAGAAGCGGGCCATCGTTTCCAGGGTCGCCGGCGCACACGGCGCCGTCGCAAGTTCGGAGCCCTGAATCAGCTTCTCATAAATCTTTTGCTCCTCGGTGACCCGGAGGCAGTAGGGCACCTTGATCACGCAGATGCGGTCGATGAAGGCTTCATTGTTCTTGTTGGCCTTGAAACTCTGCCATTCGGATTCGTTGGAATGCGCGAGAATCACGCCCGTGAACGGAATCGCACCGATGTTCTCGGTGCCGATGTAATTGCCCTCCTGCGTTGCCGTCAGCAGCGGATGCAGCATCTTGATGGGCGCCTTGAACATTTCGACGAATTCGAGAATGCCCTGATGGGCCCGGTTCAAGCCGCCTGAATAGCTGTAAGCGTCCGGATCATTCTGGGCGAACGTCTCCAGCTTCCGAATATCGACCTTGCCGACGAGCGAGGAGATGTCCTGGTTATTTTCGTCACCGGGTTCGGTCTTCGCGATTCCGATCTGCCGCAGCCGCGATGGCTGGATCTTGACGACGCGGAAGCGCGAAATATCGCCGCCGAAAGCTTCCAACCGCTTGTAGCACCAGGGAGACATCAGCCCATTCAGGCGCCGGCGCGGGATGCCATATTTTTCCTCGATCATCGGCCCCAAGGCCTCGGGATCGAACAGGCTGAGCGGGCTTTCGAAGACAGGGCTGAGTTCGTCGCCTGCCTTCAAAACATAGATCGGATGAACTTCCATGAGCGACTTGAGCCGCTCCGCGAGCGATGATTTGCCGCCGCCGACCGGCCCCAGCAAGTAAAGAATTTGCTTGCGCTCTTCCAATCCCTGCGCTGCATGCCGGAAGAAGGCGACGATACGCTCGATGGTTTCTTCCATGCCGTAAAACCCGGAGAATGCCGGATAGGTCCGCATCGTCCTGTTCAAAAAGATACGGCCAAGGCGTGGGTCCTTGGCCGTGTCAATCATCTGAGGCTCGCCGATGGCCGCCAGCAAGCGCTCCGCCGCGTTGGCGTATCGCATCGGATCGTCCCGACACGATTCCAAATACTCCGCCATCGGCATATCTGTTTCGCTTCGGGCCTCGTAAGTGCGAGCGAACGCATTGAACAGAGAATCGTTGTACATGATCTCTCCCCTTGTACGGTCAGCCGTCCTGCTGTAACGCGACGCCTTGACATCCATCGGAACGCCTCCGCATCCGATCGCGAATCAGCATCAGCACATCGATCGATTGGACACGCCACGGTGTCCTGCTTGCAATGCACAACGTAGGCATCGAGCGATCCATCAACAGGCATTTGCCGAAAAGTTGTGCGATTGGACCCTCAATTTAGCACCTTGCGCAAGAATCACAGCCCCTGTGGCGTCTTGGCCACTAGACGATTGAACTCCCATTTTCCGGCCTATTTCAGGCCGAAATAGGCCTGCCGCAGTGCCGCATTGTCGGTCATCTCGGCAACTGTGCCGGAAAACCGGATACCGCCGCCCTCGAGCACGAAGACCCGGGTGGCAACCTCGAGGAAGCCGATGTTCTGCTCGGCAATCAGCAGCGCCAGGCCACGCCCCTGCAGATTGCCGAGCACACGAATGACTTCCTTGACGAACAGCGGCGACAATCCCGCCGACGGTTCGTCCATCACCAACAGCCGCGGCTCCGCCGCCAGCGCCTTGGCGATGCCAAGCATCTTGCGCTGTCCGCCGGAAAGACTAGAAGCCGGCGCGCGGCGCTTGTTATGAAGAACCGGAAAGATGGCGTAAAGTTCCTCAGCCCGCGCGCCCGGATTGGCGTGGCCGAGCGCCTGGGCGCCGACCCGCAGATTCTCCTCGATCGACAAATCCGGAAACACCGCGAGCTCCGACATGTAGGTCATGCCGAGCCGCATCCGGTCGCTGGAGCGCATCCGTGTGATGTCCACGCCGGCAAGCGTAATGCTGCCGTCACGTGCCTCGATCAGGCCGACCAGGGTTTTGAGAAATGTGGTCTTGCCGGCGCCATTGGCGCCGAGCAGCAACACGGTCTCGCCGGACCGCACGTCGAGATCGACACCCCACAGCACCTGCATGGTGCCGTAGCCGGCGTTGACGCCGCTGGCCCGCATCAATGATGCTTCAGGCGGCATGCTCGCCTCCCAAAAACACCTCGATCACCTGCGGCACCTGCACCGCGACCGCGAGCTTACCCTCGAAGATTTCCTTGCCTGTGTTCATGACGATGACGCGGTCGGTAATCTGCTCGATGAAGCCCATCAGATGCTCGACCACGATGATCGCAATCCCGGTCTGCGCCAGCGCCTTGATGCGTCCGGAAATCCAGTCGAGTTCGGCGGGGTTGAGGCCGGCGGCGAGTTCGTCGAGCAGCAGCAGCCGCGGCCGCGTCGCCAGCGCGCGCACCAGATCGAGCATCTTCTGTTGCGCGTTGTTGAGATCGCAGGCCTGCCGATCGGCGACGTCGGCAAGACGGTATTCATCCATCAAGGCTTCGGCAGTCGGCGGCGCCACCTGGGCGCGGCCATAGGCCAGCGCCACCGCAATGTTCTGGCGCACCGTCAGCGACATGAACGGTTTCGGAATCTGAAATGTCCGGTTGATGCCGAGATGCACGAGTCGATGCGAGGCCATGCCACCGATCGAGCCGCCATCGAATGTGACGCTGCCGCCATCGGGCGCGTAAAGCCCCGAAATCGCATTGATCGCCGTGGTCTTGCCGGAACCGTTCGGTCCGACCAGCCCGAGAATTTCCCCCGCCGCGACATGAAAGCTCAATCCATCGAGCGCGTGAAAGCCGCCGAAGCGCTCACCGCACGGGTCAGCGTGCCCAGCCGGGTGCGATAGAGATAGAGATAGACCAGCGCGATGGCGACGAAGCTGGTGATGGCCGCGATCACCCACGACGCAGGAAAACCCTGGCCGAAGATATCGACCGGTCCGGCGCCGCCGGGACGGCCACCAAACAATTTCACCCGGATCGTCGAGACGATGCTGCCGAGCGCATTGCTTTGGATTGAGCGTTCGCTGGTTCCGAAGAAAATCGTCATCACCGCTTCGATCACCTGCGACAGGCCAAAGAACAGAATGATCGAGAGCATCTCGGGGTTCACCGAACCCTGCAACCGCGGCACCAGAACGCCGTAGAGCAACACGCCCACAAGGAGGAAAACCACAAATGCCACGGGTACCGCGAGCAGCGGGTCCATGCCGGCCATGGTCACCACGCCGAACGCGACAAAGGCGCCGAGCATCAGGAAATCGCCATGCGCGAGGTTGACGATGCGCATGACGCCGAACACGAGATTGAGCCCGATCCCGACCAGACTGAAATACAGACCGAACAGAACGCCGGCGACCAGCGCGTAGACAAGCATCAGCGATCGCCTTCCGGCATCCGGTTGTCAGTCCAGGGTTGCATCATGGCCGCGGATATACCGGCTTGCCGGTCGCGACCTCGTGCGGGTAGACCGCAACGAACTTGATGTGGCCGTGATCGTTCAGCGCGATTTGGCCTAGCGGGGTCAGCTCGCCGATCTGACCGCCCGTCTCGTCGAGCGCGAAGGTGCCATCGAGGGTCTTGAGTTCGCCGGACAGGCTGAACACCGCGCGGCGCAGTTCGAGCTGGTCGAGGCTGGTCGCGACCGACAGCGCCTTTTCGATTACCAGAGCCGTGGTGTATCCAGCCACCGCGTTGAAGCCGAATTCGATTTTGCCGTCGGGGTATTTCTTGTCCCATGCGGCGCGGTAATCCGCCATCTTCATCCCGAAATTGACGGGATAGTCGAGTTCCGACGGCGGCACATAGGTAAAGACGTGTTCAAGCCCGGCCGCGCCGACGTTCTTCTCCAGCAGTTCGGCCTCAAGCCCGGCGTAGATGCAGAACAGCATCTTGAACTTGACGCCGACCTCGCCGATGTTGCGCAACAGCGCGATATCGTTCGGTGCATAGCCGAGATGGATGAACGCGTCCGGCTGGGTGTTGCGGATGTTGTTGATGATGACGGTATAGTTGGTGGTTTCGGTGGGAATGCCCTGGTCGTAGACGATCTCGATCGGTGCCCCGGAATCCTTGATGAACTTCCTGACCGCGTTGGCCTGG
>WNFI01399744.1_pt1 | contig 15629 bp, 12 predicted proteins | sample 5400471 | NCBI WGS metagenome assembly WNFI01 (sample SAMN13153348, study PRJNA577476) | soil metagenome | isolation source: 100 cm saprolite on Douglas fir-dominated hillslope | place: USA:California | collected 2013-09-17 | reverse complement strand
GATCGCGGACACTTCCTCGACGATCTTTTCGATCAGCGGCGCCTTGCATTCCAGGCAGCCGATACCCGCGCTGCGGCAACCCGCTTGCACCCAGGCTTGAGTGTCGGCGTTTGAATACACTTTGTGCAGATCCCACACCGGACATTTGTCGGGGTCGCCCGGATCGGTGCGCCGCACGCGCGCCGGATCGGTTTGCATTGCCTTGAGCTTCTTGACGATCGAATCCGGGTCCTCGCGCAAGCCAATCGTGTTGTTGTAGGACTTCGACATCTTGCGTCCGTCCAGCCCCGGCACTTTGGGTGTTGCGGTGAGCAGCACCTCCGGCTCGGGTAAGATGGCAATGCCGGTTCCTTCGAGAAATCCGAACAGGCGGTCGCGGTCGGCAACGGTCAAACGGGCGTTCGATTCGACCAGCGCACGCGCCTTGGCCAGAGCGTCCGCGTTGCCCTTCTCCTGAAACTCCTTGCGCAGGGTGCGGTACATGGCGGAGTTGCGCGACCCCAAGCTCTTGATGGCTTTCTCGGCCTTCTGTTCGAACTCCGGCTCGCGGCCGTAGATGTGATTGAACCGCCGGGCCACCTCGCGGGTGATTTCCACGTGCGCGACCTGGTCTTCGCCCACCGGCACATATTGGGAGCGGTAAAGCAAGATGTCCGCGGATTGCAGCAAGGGGTAGCCCAGAAATCCGTACGTGCTCAAATCGCGATCGGCAAGCTGCGTTTGCTGATCCTTGTAGGAAGGGACCCGCTCCAGCCAACCCAGGGGTGTGATCATCGACAGCAGCAGGTGCAGTTCCGCATGCTCCGGCACTTTCGATTGAAGGAACAAGGTGGCGACGCCGGGATTGAGGCCCGCCGCCAGCCAGTCGATGGCCATCGTCCAGACGTACTCCTCGAGCTTCGAGGTGTCCTCATAGCCGGTGGTGAGCGCATGCCAATCGGCGATGAAGAAAAAGCATTCGTACTGGTACTGCAGTTCGATCCAATTCTTGAGCGCACCGTGGTAATTGCCCAAATGCAGCATACCTGTGGGCCGCATGCCGGACAGCACGCGTCGATTTTGTATCGGACCGCTCATGCCGGCGACCCGAACAAGGCGTTGATGATCCGCCCGATGACCCGCAAGGCAGGGTTGAACAGCCACCCGAAGAGTCCGAATGCCGACAATCCCAGCACGATGAAGAGGCCGGCCGGCTCGATCTTTTCCAGGCGAGCCCCCAGGCGAGGCGGCAGCAACCCCGTCAGCACCCGCCCGCCGTCGAGCGGAGGAATGGGCAGCAGATTGAATACGGCAAGAATCACGTTGGTCAAGATACCCGCCTGCGCCATGAGCGTGATCCAACGATCCAGAGTCTGGTTGGCGTGGACCCGAAGGATCGCTCCCAGCATCACGCACCACACGGCTGCCATGAGGAGATTCGCCGCCGGGCCGGCAAGCGCCACCAGAACCATCGCTCGGCGCGGATTGCGCAGCGCGCTCGTCGCCACGGGCACCGGCTTCGCCCATCCGAACAACGGACCGCCGACGGCAAGCAGGAGGCCGGGAACCAGCACGGTACCGATGGGATCGATGTGGCGCAGCGGGTTCAAACTCAGGCGTCCGAGCATCTCAGCGGTGCGGTCACCGAAGTATCTGGCCATCCAGCCATGCGCCACTTCATGCAGGGTGATGGCAAATAGTACCGGGATTGCCCAGATAGAGACCTTATAAAGAAATGCAAATAAATCCAATGCTTACACTCGTTACTTGAACTAAATACGAGCTTTATTGCCCGCATTGCGCCGGCATTATACGGTTGCTGAGTCTGCAAAGGGGCTTACGTCACCGCGGCCCACACGCGTCACGATGGCACGGTCGCTGGACAGATCGATGACCGAGGTGGGAATGAGCCCGCAATTGCCGCCGTCGAGGACCAGGTCGATGCTGTGTTCGAGCTTCTCATAGATCTCCTTGGCATCGGTGCGCGGCAGTTCTTCGCCGGGCAGCAGCAACGTTGAGCTCATGATGGGCTCACCCAATTCGCCCAGCAGCATGGCGGTCACGGGGTGATCCGGAACGCGCAGTCCGATGGTGCCGCGTCTTTCGTGTTTCAAGCGCCGCGGCGTCTCGCGCGAGGCCTTGAGCAGAAAGGTGTACGGACCCGGCGTGTGCGCACGCAGCAACCGGTACTGCCAATTGTCGACCATTGCATACTTCCCGACCTCGGCGAGGTCCCGGCATACCAGCGTGAAATGATGATTCCGATCCGTCTGCCGAATGTCGCGGATGCGCTCCAGAGCCGTCTTGTCGCCGATGTGACAGCCGAGCGCGTAGCAGGAATCGGTGGGATATACGATCACTCCTCCGCCGCGCAGAACTTCGACGGCCTGGCGCACGAAGCGCCGCTGCGGGGACACCGGATGCAGTTGCAGGTAGATACTCATTTCGTCGGCTATGATACGCGGATGAATCAGTTACTCGAATGGTTGCCTCTCATCGTATTTTTCGTCGGTTTCAAGCTGCTGGGTATCTATTGGGCCACGGCGGCGCTGATGGTCGCCTGTGTGCTGCAGCTCACGGTGCACCGGTTGCGCACGGGTGAATTCAAGACCATGCACATCATCACCGTGGCGGTGGTGCTGGTGCTCGGCTCCGCGACTCTGCTGCTGCACGACCGACGTTTCATTCAATGGAAGCCCACCGTGCTGCTTGCGCTGGCAGCGGCGGCTTTTCTCGGCAGCATGTTCATCGGCAGGCAGCCTCTCGCGCGGCGCTTGCTGGAGGCGGTGTTCAATGAGCCTCTGCCCGTCTCGCCGCGCACTTGGTTGCTGATCAATTCCCTGTGGGTGGGCTGGCTCGCGCTCCTCGCGGCGGCGAATATCTACGTGGCGTGGAACTTTGACGAGAGCATCTGGGTCAATTTCAAAGTGTTCGGGATCACGGTGGCCATGCTGATTTTCATGATGCCGCAGATCTTATGGCTGAGCGGCAAGACCAAGACCGCGCAATCGAACCAGGGTTAGCCGGACCTATACATGTACGACAAGCTTTCTCATGCACGGAGACCGGATCGGGAAGGCATTTCCCGGGCCGCCGTGAACCCATTGCGCTGCGCAGTCCCTGCTCCGCGCAAGCCCTGGGTGACCTTCCATGGTCACCCGCGCGACGCATGCGTCGCGCCCCTGGGGGCTGCGGGAAAAACTTGCGACGCGATGCAATCCTGCATCGCTGCAAGCCAGGGTTCGCCATCCCTGGCGAACCCGCTCGGCGCATGCGCCGAGCCCTGTTTTTCACGCCCCGGGAAATGCCTTCCCGATCCGGCCTCCTTCGAACTGTCATGAATCAATCAGCCTCCAGCCGCGAACAGCGCCTGCGTCAGCGCCTCGAGAGCCGTTTTACGCCGACGCTGCTGACCATCGAGGACGAGAGTCACTTGCACGCCCACGCGTTGGCGATCGACGCCTCGCCCCCAGCTTGAAGGAGGCTGGATTGGGCAGGCGTTTTCCGGAGCGTGAAAAACAGGACGTTTTTCCCGCAGCCCCCAGGCGCGCGACGCATGCGTCGCGCGGGTGACCATGGAAGGTCACCCAGGGCTTGCGCGGAGCAGGGACTGCGCAGCGCAATGGATTCACGGCGGTCCGGAAAACGCCTGCCCAATCCGGCCTCCGGGCACGAATTCCCGCCGGGGCAGTTTTTCCACCAAATCGCATCGATAATTGGAGAGATGGCGCGGTAAAGGCTAAACTGCCGCCCCCGGGCGCGTCGGCCATGTCGGCCATAGCCGCCTTTTTTCGTGCATAGAGGATCCAAATGACTCAATTTCTCAGTACACAGTGGACCCGCGTGTCCACCGTGGCAGCGATCACCCTATTGCTGGCGGCCTGCGGCAAGGGACAGCAGGCAGCGGCGCCCGCGGCCGCCGACAAGCCGGCGTCGACCACGCCGCCGGTCGCCGTCGTCGACGGCACGCCCATTTCGCGCGATGCCTACGATGATTACCTGAAAGGTCTGCTGCGCGGCAAATCCCTGAGCGACGTTACCGCGGATGAGAAGAATCAAGTCCTCGATCAGATGATCAACATGCAGCTCATCTCGACGCAGGCCGAGAAAGACGGATTGGATAAGGATCCGGAAGTCGCCACGCGTATCGCTCTCCTGCGCACGCAGATTTTGGCGGACGCGGCCGCGCAGAAGTACGTGAAGAGCAATGAGCCCTCGGACCAGGACCTTCATGCGGCATACGACGCCGCCACGGACAAGACGGAGTATCACGCTTCGCACATCCTGGTGCCGACCAAGGAGAAGGCCGATCAGCTCATCAAGAAGATCAAGGGCGGAGCAAAGTTCGAAGACGTCGCGAAAGCCGAATCCACCGACAATTCGAAGGCGAATGGCGGCGACCTCGGCTGGTTCACGACGGCGCGCATGGTCAAACCCTTCGGCGATGCCGTCAAGGGTCTGAAGAAAGGCGAATTCACGACCGATCCCGTGCAGACCCAGTACGGCTGGCACATCATCAAGCTCGCGGACACGCGCGACGCGCCGTTCGACCAGATGAAGGCTCAGCTGACCAACGGCATCATGCAGAAGAAATTCCAGGACTACATCGAAAGCCTGAAGAAGACCGCCAAGATCGAAAAGAAGCTCTGATTCGTCGGTAAACCCAAGTAGCGGATTGACGCGGGCCCCTCCTTGGCCCGCGCCCTTCGGGCGCCCTTCGGGCGTCTGCTTCGGCATCCTGCCTCGCGTTGACGCGGGCCCCTCCTGGGCCCGCGCCCTTCGGGCGCCCTGCGGGCGTCTGCTTCGGCATCCTGCCTCGCGCGCGTTCGCTACTTATTTCTTCTTCAGTAATTTGAGAAACGCAGCCTCGTCGAGCACCGCGATGCCCAGTTGCTGGGCTTTTTTGAGTTTGGAACCCGCGTCCGTCCCCGCCACCACGTAGTGCGTTCTCTTCGACACACTGCCGCTCACCTTGCCGCCGAGCTGCACGATGGCCTCCTCCGCCGCCTCGCGTGTCATCGCCTGCAGCGTGCCGGTCAGCACGAAGGTCTTTCCCGTCAGCTCCGTCTGGGCATCAATGGGCCGCGTGGTGGGCGGCCATGTGACCCCGCTGGCGAGCAGCCGATCGACGATGGCTGCATTGTCGGGATCGTGGAAATAGGCGGCGACGTTCTTTGCCACCACCGGACCCACGTCCGGTACCCGCTGGATCTCGTCCTCTCCCGCTCGGCGCAGCGCCGCGATGTCGCCAAAATACTGCGCGAGCGCGAGCGCGGTCGCCTCGCCCACGTCGCGTATGCCGAGAGCGTACAAAAAGCGCGGCAGGGTCGTGTGCTTGGACGCCAGAACGGCGGATTGCAATTTCTGCGCGGACTTGTCGCCCATGCGCTCGAGCGTCGCGAGCTGCTCCCCCTGCAGGTCGAATAGATCCGCGGGTGTCCGCACCCAATCGCGATCCACCAGCTGTTCGACGAGCTTGTCGCCCAGTCCCTGGATGTCCAGGGCGCGCCGCGAGGCAAAATGCTTGATTTCCTCCTTGCGCTGCGCCGCGCATATCCGTCCTCCGGTGCACCGCGCGACCGCCTGATCGGCCTCGCGCACCACCGGCGATCCGCACACCGGGCACACGCTGGGCAGCGTCACCAGCACCGCGCCCGCGACCCTGCGTTCGGGCAGCACGCTCACCACTTCCGGAATCACATCGCCGGCGCGGCGGATGACCACCGTATCGCCCACTCGCACGTCCTTACGGGTCAATTCATCCATGTTGTGCAAGGTTGCATTGCTGACGGTGACGCCGCCGACGAACACCGGTTCGAGCCGCGCCACCGGGGTCAACGCGCCCGTGCGCCCCACTTGAAACTCGATGTCGCGAACCGTGGTCAGCGCCTCTTCGGCGGGAAATTTGTGCGCCACCGCCCAACGCGGCGCCCGCGAAACGAATCCCAGCTGCCGCTGCAGATCGAGATCGTCGACTTTGTATACCACGCCGTCGATCTGGTACGGCAGCTTCGGGCGCAGCGCACCCATCTCCCGGTAGTAATCCAGACAGCCGTCGGTGCCTTCCACGACGCGGGACTGCGGGCAGATCTTGAAGCCCCAATGGCGCAATGCCTGCAAAATTGCACTGTGCTGGGTGGGTAGGTCGCCGCCCTCCACGATTCCGAGCCCGTAGATGAACAAGTCGAGCGGACGCGCCGCCGTCATTCGGGGATCGAGCTGACGCAGGCTTCCCGCCGCCGCATTGCGCGGGTTGACCAAAGTCTTCTCGCCGCGCGCGATCGCTTCCTTGTTGAAGCGTTCGAAGCCGGCCAGCGGCATGAATACCTCCCCGCGGACCTCGAGCACCGGCGGCGGTCGATCGGCGCGCAGTTTCATGGGCAGCGCCTTGACGGTCTTGAGATTCTGCGTGATGTCCTCGCCGGTTTCACCGTCGCCGCGCGTCGCGCCTTGCACGTACACGCCGTTCTCATAGCGCGCGCTGATGGCCAAGCCGTCCAGTTTCGGCTCGGCCGAATAGCGAATGGGTCCCTGCCGGTCGAGCCGTTCGCGAATACGGCGATCGAAGTCGCGCACTTCCTCGTCGCTGAAGGCGTTATCCAAGGACAGCATGGCGAGCCGGTGTTTCACCGTGCCGAAAGCGGCAACGGGGGCCGCGCCCACCCGCTGCGTCGGCGAATCCGGGGTCAGTAATTGAGGATGCTGGGTCTCGAGCGCGCGAAGCTCGAGCATGAGCCGGTCGTATTCGGCGTCCGGAACTTCCGGATCATCGAGCGCGTGATAGCGATAGTTGTATCGGTCCAGCAAACCGCGCAGTTCCGCGGCCCGCGTTGCCGCTTTCTTCCCCGGACCGGCGGCTTTCTGAGCGCACATCCTCGAATCAATTCCCGGGCAGCGAGGCCTGAAAACGCGCGATGTCCTCGCGCAAAGCGGCCGCGCGCTGCGGCGACAAGGGCATGCCTTTTGCGTCCTGCACCATCCCGGACAACTCCTCCGCCAAGCCTCGCGCAGTACCCAGCAACTCGTCCACGGTGTCGAGGGGCTGGATCGGACCCGGCAACACGGCGAAAAGGGTGAAACACCTGGTAGCGTCCAAAGGCGAGTCCGTGCATTTCGAGCGCAGTCATCAATTGGCTCCCGGACCAGCGCGCCTCACCCACGGCGCAGACGCGAATGGTCACGATCTTCTGCATCTCCGCCGCATTGGGAACCTGCGGCGCCGGGACGGCGGCGCGGTCGCTGTGTTCGGAAACCGGTCCCGTGGTGAACATCGGGCGCAACAAAGACGGTGGCGTGGACGCGCGCGCGGGCGCCGGTGCGGTTGCGCGCGACGATCCCGGGGTGGGCACGGACTCGGGCGCGGCTGCGCGTACCGATCCCGGGGTGGGCGCGGGCTCGGTACTGACCATCATCGGGCCGTCCAATACCGGCACATGATCGAAATCGGCGGTGCGGATGTTGAGAGGCTCGAAGGGCGGAACGCCCCAGTCCCGCGGTTGGGACTCGGACTCCGGTTCGGGTTCGGGCGGCAAGTCGTCGCCTGAATCGGCATGCCGCGGGATATCGGCAGAAGGCGTCGACTCGCGGAGCTCTGAGTTGCCTGGAATTTGGCCGGCGCGGCGCGCCGTCCACCACCAAATGCCGATGAGCAGCGGCAAGCTCAGGCCCAGCAATATCCAGCGTAGCTCGGCGGCCACTTGGCTTTGCTCTACATCGCCGCCATGCGCACGGCCTCGTCGACATCCACCGCCACCAATCGCGACACACCCGGCTCGTTAGCAGACAGAACGGCGCCGGATTCAAATCGAATATCGCGAATACCAAGGCGACGGCGGTCAGCGCCTTCTCGCCGCCCGAGAGCTGGCTGATGGTGCTGTTGCGCTTCCCGGGCGGACGCGCCATGACGGACACGCCGGCCGCAGCGCCCTCTTCGCCCGTGAGTTCCAGGTACGCGTGACCGCCGCCGAACAGGCGCGGGAATTTCTCTTTGAGGCCGGCGTTCACCTTGTCGAACGTATCCTGGAAGCGCGTGCGGGTCTCCCGATCGATTTTGCGCATCGCCGACTCGAGGGTTTCCAAGGCATCCGTCAGATCCTTGCACTGCCGGTCCAGATACTCCTTGCGTTCGGATTGCTCCTTGAACTCGCCGATGGCCGCCAGGTTGACCTGACCCAGGCGCTCGATCTTGCCCCTGGTCTCCTCCAGCTGCGACTCCCAGCCCGCGATCGTGGCGTCTTCCGCGAGTTGCGCGAGCAGCACGGCGAGTTCGAAATTCGTCGCCGCAAGTTGCTCGGCAACACCCTCACGGCGCACGCGCACCTGCTGCGCGGCCATTCGCGCCTCGTCCAGGCTGGTTCGCGCGCTTTCCACACGCTGCTCGACGGCGAGGCGCACCTCATCGCGGTCGCGCAGCCGGGCGTCCAACTCATCGCTCGCAGTCCTCGCAGCCTGCAGCTCACCATCGATTTCCGCGCGTGTCCGCAAAGACTCCTCGAGCTGGGTCTGCGCCGCGGCGAGCGGCACCTCACCGTCCGCCAGCTGGCCCGCGAGTTCGTTGCGCCGCGCTTCCAATCCTTCCAGCTGCTTCTCGATTCGCGACAGCGTCGTGGTCAGGGAGCCGTGCGACGAGCGCCGCGACTCCACTTGCAGCGCCAATTCCCGCGCGAGTTGCTGCGCGGACTGCGCGGCCGCGCGGGCAGTGCCCACGTCCGCGCGCAGTGCCTCGCGGTCCTGTTCGAGCGCGACGCGCTGCGGCTCGAGGGAGGCCAATCTGTCGATGGCCTCTTCCATACGGCCGCGCGCCGCGCGCAGATCCGTCTCCGCGCGCTCGAGCTCGGTGCGTATGTCGGCGAGTCCCGTCTCCAGCTGGGTCATGCGCTGCGCCGCATCGGCGCTGCGAGCCCTGGCGGAATCCAGCTCCGCGCGCCGGTCGACGTGCTCGCGATGCAGCCGATTCACGTCCGCTTGAAGGCGGTCGCGGCGATCTTCGTGCTCGCGCACGCGCTCGCGGGTGAGCTCCAGGCGACGCTCGAGTTCCTTGACCTCGTCCGCGAGTCCGCTCACCTGCGCGCGGATCCCGCGCAAAGTCTCCTCGCGCTCGATCACGCCCGTGCGCGGATCCGCATCGCGCGACAGGCGCAGCCAATCCGATCCCAGCCATATTCCATCGCGCGTAACCACCGATTCGCCCGCGCCCAAGCGGCTTCGGAGCCCCAGAGCCTCGTTCAAGCTTTCGGCGGTATGCACCGACGACAGCATGGAACGGAGTACGGTGGCGCCCTGCACCTTCGCCTGCAGCGAGGTCGACGCGTGGGGGACGGCGGCCGCATCACCCATGCTCACGACGGCCAAATGACCGCCATCGAAGCTCGCCAAGAGTTCGGTGACGCTGTCCAGACCGTCGACGCACACAGCTTCGAGGTACGATCCCAGCACCGTTTCAACGGCACGCTCCCAGCCGCGATCGACGCGCAGCTGCTGCGCGACGCGCGGCTGGCGGTCGAGCGACTTCGACTTCAGCCACTCGGTGACCTTGCCGGAAGCCTTGCCGAGCGCCGCGGTTTGCAACGCTTCCGTCGACACCTGGGAGCCCAGCGCCTCCTGCCAGCGCGTACGCAGCGCGTTCTGCGCCTGCGACTCCACCCGTTCACGATCTCGCGTGACCGAGATCTCCTGCAGCAGTTCCTGCAGCTCGGCCGCAGCCTTCTGACCCGCATCACGGGCCACGGTCACCCGGCTCTCCAGAGTTTCCAATGCAACCGCCGGCTGTAATTGGGCGAGCGCCGAGCGCTCGCTCTCCTGGCGCTCCTGCTGCTGCAGCAGGTGCCGTTGCTGACTCTCCAACTGCTCGATGCGCGCGCGTTCGACTCCCGTCTCGCGCTGGCCGAGCGCGACGGCCTGAGCATGGGCATCCCAGGTCTGCTGCCACGCCGCCAGCGCCTGTTCATGACTCTCCAGTGCCTGCGAGGTGCGAAGTTCCTCGGCATGCGCCGCATCGAGACCGGGCACCATGTTCGCCAGTTCCTGCGATAGCGCCTCCAGCTGGCTGCGATCGCGCTGCAGAACCTCACCCAGGTCGGCGACCTGGGCCTCGGCCTGCTCCAAGTCCGAGCGCTGCCGCTGGCGCAGCTCGCGCGTGAATTGAATGCCCTGTTCGATCCGCGTGACTTCGGCGCCCGCCTCGTAGAAGCGGGTCTGAATCGCGCCGAGGGCGTCCGCCTTCGACTGCTGGTCGGCGCGAATGCGCTCGATGTCCGCTTCGGCTTCCCGCAGATCGGCGAGCACGGCGTGCAGCGCGGTCTCGCAGCTCGACGTCGTGGCATCGCGCGGGTATGGCCGATCCGGCTCTCGGTTTCGCGGCGCCGCTCCTTGTAGCGCGAGATGCCCGCGGCCTCCTCCAAGAATGCGCGTAGATCGTCCGGCCGTGCCTCGATCACGCGCGAGATCATGCCCTGCTCGATGATGGCGTAGCTGCGCGTACCCAAACCGGTGCCGAGGAACAGTTGAGTGATGTCCTTGCGGCGCACCTTGGTGCCGTTGATGAAGTAGTCGGACGTGCCGTCGCGGCTCACGGCGCGGCGCAGGGCGACCTCGTTGTAGGCCGCGTACTCTCCCCCGATCTTGCCGTCGGAATTATCGAACACCAGTTCGACCGACGCGGCGCCCAAGGGCTTGCGCGCGGCCGAGCCGTTGAAAATGACGTCCGCCATGGACTCGCCGCGCAAATGCTTGGCCGAAATTTCGCCCATCACCCAGCGCACCGCGTCGATGATGTTGGACTTTCCGCATCCATTCGGACCCACGACCCCGGTCAGGCTGCTCGGAAAGGTTACGGTGGTCGGGTCGACAAAGGATTTGAAGCCGGCAATCTTGAGTTTCGTTAAGCGCATTATTTTCGGTGAACCTAGACGCGTGGCCGTCAATGAGGCGCGTAGTGTAAAGTAAACGTCACTTTCGTAAACCCCCGACGATGCCGCCGTTTAAGTCCATGACCGAACCCATCACCCGCTTGGAAACTTTTACAAACCCGACGCCCGAGCGGGACTACACCATCCGCATGACCATCCCGGAGTTTAGCTGTCTGTGTCCCAAAACGGGACAACCGGACTTCGCCACGCTCAAGCTGGAATACGTGCCCGATCAGCGCTGCGTCGAGCTCAAGTCCCTGAAACTCTATATTTGGTCCTTCCGCAGCCGGGGTGCATTTCACGAGGCGGTCACCAACGAAATCTTGGGCGACCTCGTAGCGGCGACCGCGCCGCGATTCATGCGTCTTTTGGCGGAATTCAACGTACGGGGCGGCATTTATACGACAGTGGTCGCAGAACACCGGCTGTCCGGCTGGACCGCCGCCCCCCTCATTACCCTTCCTTAGCACCCGCGGCGCGCGGGCGTCGGTATAATCGCGCGCTCTTTCGTTAGGAGGCGGAGACTTCAAATGCCCTCGAAGAAACCCAATAAAGCGGCTAAACGGCCAGGTAAGGCGACACCTAAGAAAGCGACTCACAAAGCAGCCGCTCCCAAGAAGGTGGCCCGACCTCCACTCAAGCCCACGCCACCGCGTTCTACATCGAAGGTAACAGTGAAACCCAACAAGCCAGCCCCCAAACCCGTGATCGCAAAGACTGTAACCGTCAAACCTGCGGCCGCGAAAATACCTCCCGCAAAGCCGGAAGTACTCAAAGCCAGCAATGACAAGGTTGCGCCGATCAAATTCGACACCCGCCCGCTCGTGATGACTCGCGTGCCTCAAAACGATGAGGACAACGACGGGGAGTCCGCCGCCTCTGCCAGTTTGTTGGCGGGCCCGCGCAATGTGAAACCGTACATCGCCCGCCGCGGCGAGCAGTACATGAACAAGGAACAGTTGGAGCATTTCGCCCGCATACTGCAGAGCTGGAAACGGGACCTGATGGTCGAGGTCGACCGCACCGTGCTGCACATGAAGGATGAGGCAGCCAACTTCCCCGACCCGAACGACCGAGCCACTCAGGAAGAGGAGTTCAGCCTCGAGCTGCGTACACGCGATCGCGAGCGCAAGCTGATCCGGAAAATAGACGAGGCCTTGAAGCGTATCGAGGACGGTTCGTACGGCTACTGTCTCGAGACCGGCGAGGAAATCGGCATCAAGCGCTTGGAAGCCCGGCCCGTCGCGACACTATCGGTGGAAGCCCAGGAGCGGCGCGAACGCCGCGAAAAGCAGTACGGCGACCGCGACGACCGCTACCGATAGGGCCCAGCCGTATGTAGGGCGCTTCGCCCCGACGCCCTCGGGCGACTTGCATTTGGGCTCCCTTTATACGGCGGTGGCGAGCTTCCTCGATGCGCGGGCGCACGGCGGACGCTGGCTGCTGCGGATCGAGGACCTCGACCGGCCGCGAGAGGTTGAGGGTTCAGCGGACGGTATCCTCAGAACCCTGCAGGCATTCGGCTTCGAGTGGGATGGTGAGATCGTCCGCCAGCGCGATCGCACCCAACTCTATGTCGATGCCTTGCAGACCCTCGAGGCCCGCAACCTGACCTTTCAGTGTTCCTGCAGCCGCCTGCAACTGGAGGACGAGAGCCGCTACCCCGGTACCTGCCGCGTGCGGCCGGCGGCATCGACGGTACCGACAGCCACCCGTCTGCGGGTCGAGCAGGGTTCCATCCTGTTCCACGATCGCATCCAGGGAAGCTACCGGCAAGATCTCGCCGCCGCCGTGGGCGATGTGATTCTCAAGCGGCGCGATCGGATATTCGCCTACCTGCTGGCCGTGGTCGTGGACGATGCGGCCCAGGAGGTGACCCATGTCGTCCGCGGCGCCGATCTCCTGGACAACACGCCGCGTCAAATCTATTTGCAAGGGCTTCTGGGGCTGCCGCTACCGGCCTATGCGCACGTCCCGGTGCTCACCGAACCCGATGACACCAAGCTCGCGAAATCGAGGCGCAGCGTGCGGGCGGATGCCGATTCGGCCTTGCCGCAGCTGGTGGCGGTCTTTTCCATGCTGGGGCTGGCGCCGCCCGATTCGCTGGCGGCGGCGAGCCTCACGGAAGCCTGGGCCTGGGCCATCGGGCGATGGAACATCGAAAAGGTCCCGAAACGGCTGCGTCGGCCAACACGAGCGAGGAGCCCTATGAGCGAACCGCGAGTGATAAAAAAATATCCGAATCGTCGACTCTATGACACGGTTGAAAGCCGGTATATAACGCTGGCCGATGTCAGGCGGTTGGTCGTCGAAAGGATCGAGTTCGTCGTCGTCGACAAGAAGAACAACGCGGACATTACGCGGAGTATTTTATTGCAGGTGATTGCCGAGCAGGAGCATCTTGCCGAGCCCATCCTGAGTCAGGATTTCATGGTCAACGTGATCCGCGCCTATGGCACCAGTGTGCAGGGCCTTGTGAGCGGCCACTTGGAGCAGAGCCTGAAACAGATCATGAGTCAGCAGCCGCAGAGCCGTCCGCCGCGCATCCGTACGGCAGCGGACGATTCCTTCAAGGCATTGTCGGCTATTCGTAGCCGCGACGGCGATAAAGACCGCGACGAGCACGTCGACACGAAGTGAAGTCGGCGTAAGGCGTTGAGGCGCAGCGATCACCGGATAACGCAGCGTTCATTCTTGTGCCTCGGATCTGAATGGAGGTCGCCACCAGGCATAGCGACGACGCCCCATACCGCATACCCGTGTGTTAAGGCTGCTTCGGGCTACGCGGCGTCGACATTGCGCATGGACAGTCGCACGCGACCCTGCCGATCCACCTCGAGAACCTTCACGCGTACCACATCGCCCTCTTTCAATTTGTCGCCGACGCGCTCGACGCGCTCTTCGGAGATCTGCGAGATGTGAACCAGGCCGTCGCGGCCCGGAAGAATGGTCACGAAAGCGCCGAAATCCATCAATCGGGCGACCTTCCCTTCATACACCCTGCCCACCTCGACATCCGCGGTGATGAGTTCGATGCGGCGCTGGGCTTCGCGGCCCGCGGCACCCTGCACAGAAGCGATCTTCACCGTGCCGTCGTTCTCGATATCGATCGAGGTGCCGGTTTCTTCGGTGATCTGCCGGATCACGGCGCCGCCCTTGCCGATCACGTCACGGATCTTTTCCGGATCGATCTTCAAGGTAATGATGGTGGGCGCCCACTCCGACATGCTCTCGCGCGGTTTGGAGAGCACTTTGTTCATCTCGCCCAAGATGTGCAGGCGGCCGTCGCGGGCCTGATCCAGCGCCACCTTCATGATCTCGCGCGTGATGCTCGTGATCTTGATGTCCATCTGCAACGCGGTGATGCCGTCCTTCGTGCCGGCCACTTTGAAATCCATGTCGCCGAGATGATCCTCGTCGCCCAGGATGTCCGTCAGAACTTGGAATCGCGCGCCCTCTTTCACGAGACCCATCGCGACGCCGGCCACCGGCGCCTTGATCGGTACGCCGGCGTCCATCAGCGCGAGGCTGGTGCCGCACACGGAGGCCATGGAACTCGATCCATTCGATTCGAGAATCTCCGATACGACACGGATGACGTACGGAAATTTCTCCACTCCCGGCATCACGGCTTTGACGCCGCGCTTGGCCAAATTACCGTGGCCGATCTCGCGCCGTTTCGGCGAGCCCATCATGCCGGTCTCACCGACGCTGAACGGGGGGAAATTGTAGTGCAGCATGAACGGCTCTTTGCGTTCGCCCGTGAGGCCGTCGATGATCTGCGCATCGCGTCCGGTGCCCAAAGTCGTGACCACCAGCGCCTGGGTTTCGCCGCGGGTGAACAAGGCCGAACCGTGGGTTCGCGCCAGCACGCCGGTGCGGATGTTGATGCCGCGCACGGTCTTGGTGTCGCGGCCGTCGATGCGCGGGTGTCCTTCGAGGATTCGCTCGCGCACCAGGCGGTATTCAAGATTGAAGAATTCGTTGCCGACCTGTTCCGCGGTGAACTTAGGTTGGTCGCCCTTCGTCAGCGCCTCGAGCGTCGCGGTCTTGATCTCGCCGATCTTGGCATGGCGCTGCTGCTTCTCGGTCAAGGCATAGGCCTCCGCGAGACTCTTCCCGGCCAGCGCACCCACCGCGTCCTTCAATGCGGTATTCGGTTCCGGCGCGACCCAGGACCACTTCGCTTTGCCGGCTTCCGCGGCCAGTTCATTGATGGCCTTGATCGCCGCCTGCATCTCTGCGTGGCCGAACATGACGGCGCCGAGCATGATTTCTTCGTTCAGGCCGTCGGCTTCGGATTCGACCATCAGCACGCCTTCCTGGGTGCCGGCGACCACGAGATCGAGTTTCGATTCGGTCAGCTGAGTCGCGGTGGGATTGAGAATGTACTTGCCGTCCAAGTAGCCGACGCGCGCGGCGCCGATGGGGCCCATGAACGGCATGCCGGAAATGGCCAGCGCCGCCGACGCGCCGAGCAACGATGCAATGTCCGGATCCACTTCGGCGTTGACCGATAGCACCGAGGCAACCACCTGCACATCGTTGATGAAGCCTTCCGGGAACAGCGGCCGTATGGGCCGGTCGATCAAGCGCGATGTCAGAGTCTCTTTCTCGGTGGGGCGTCCTTCGCGCTTGAAGAATCCGCCGGGGATGCGCCCCGCCGCGTAGGTCTTTTCCTGGTAGTTCACGGTCAGCGGGAAGAAATCGCGACCCGGGGTCGCCTTCTTCAAACCCACCGCC
>WNFI01186197.1_pt1 | contig 15631 bp, 20 predicted proteins | sample 5400471 | NCBI WGS metagenome assembly WNFI01 (sample SAMN13153348, study PRJNA577476) | soil metagenome | isolation source: 100 cm saprolite on Douglas fir-dominated hillslope | place: USA:California | collected 2013-09-17 | reverse complement strand
AGGCTTCCGCGATCGCGTCGACACCGAGCAGACCATTCTCGCCTCGCTCCGCCACGATCTGGGGCCGCGCCGTGCGCAGCCGCTCGCCATCGATCCCGCCGTCGATCACGACGTGGGCGACATGGATGCCTTGCGGTCCGTATTCCCGCGCCATGCTCTGCGCGATCGCCCGGAGCCCCGCTTTGGCCGCGGCGAAGTGCGCGTAACCCGGCTTGCCCCTGAGGCTCGCCGAGGCTCCCGTGAAGATGACCGTGCCTCGGCCCAGTGGGACAAGCCGGCGCGCCGTCTCCCTTCCGACCAGAAACCCAGCGAAGCAGCCGACGCGCCAGAAATCCTCGAACACCTGCGCGGAGAGTTCGCGAAAATCGATCTTCTGATTGTTGCCGGCGTTGAAGACGACGAGGTCGGCCGGCTCGCGCCCGGCACCGGGCGACAGCGCACGGTCCAAGAGGCGAACGACGTCGCCCTCGCGCGCGGCATCGGTCGTGACGGCTTCGACGCTGCCGCCCGCACCGGCGATGGTGCGGGCGACCTGCTCTATCTTCTCGCGCGTGCGGCCGGCGACGAGCAGGTGGTAGCCCTCGCTCGAGAAACGGCGGCACAGCGCGGCGCCAAGCCCGCGCTCCGCGCCGACGCCGATGACGACCGCGGTCGGCGCGCTCATGACCTGGCCCCGAGGCGCGCCGCGATCAGGTCCCGGAGTTCTCCGCTCGCGTGCATCTCGCGCACGATGTCGCAGCCGCCGACGAAGGCGCCGTGGATATAGAGCTGCGGGATCGTCGGCCAGTCCGAATAGGTTTTGATCCCCTGGCGGAGCGCCGGATCCATCAGCACGTCGACCGTGTGGACCGGCGCGTCATAGTGCCGGAGCACGGCGACCACCGCCGCGGAGAAGCCGCATTGGGGGTGGGACGGGCTGCCCTTCATGAAGAGGACGATGGGATGCGACTTGATGATTTCGGCGATCGATGCGTGAGCGTCGCTAGCGTGGGCAATTTCGGTCATCGCGGGATCTCCTGTGGGGTGATGTCGACCTATTCAGGCTTCCTTGCGTCCAGCGCCCCGGCATCACGCAATCGTTTCGAGCGCAAGCGCGATGCCTTGGCCGCCGCCGATGCACAGGGTGACGATGCCGCGCTTCAAGCCGTCGCGGCGCATCGAGTGAATGAGGCGCGTCGTTAGCACTGCGCCGGTGGCGCCGATCGGATGCCCATGCGCAATCGCACCACCTTCAACATTGACGATATCCTGCGGCAGCCCGAGTTCGCGCGTCACGGCGACGACAATGGCGGCGAACGCCTCGTTGATTTCGACGCGTTCCACGTCGCCGAGCTTCCACCCCGCACGTTCGAGTGCTTGTCGGACCGCGGGGATCGGGCCGAGGCCAAACATGCCGGGCTCGACGGCTGCGATGCCATAGGAAACAAGCCGTGCCACGGGATCGAGACCGCGCGTTTCCGCCCACTGGCGATCGGTTAGAATCACGGCAGCCGCGCCGCTATTGATGCCAGGCGCATTGCCGGCGGTGATGGTGCCGTCGGCGCGAAAGGCAGGCTTCAGCGCCGCCAGCGCTTGGAGCGTCGTACCGGGACGGTTGTGCTCGTCCGTCTCGAAGAGGCTCGGGCCCTTGCGGCCGGGTACCTCGACCGGAACGATCTCGCTCGCGAACCTGCCAGCGGCCTGCGCCGCGGCAAAGCGCTGCTGCGAGCGCAACGCCCATTGATCCTGCGCCTCGCGGCTGACCTGATATTCGCGCACCAGATCTTCCGTGTGCCAGCCCGATGGCTCATCCGAGAACGCGTCGTTGAGCCCATCGCGCAGCACGCTGTCGTGAAGCTGCCCGTCGCCCATCCGGTAGCCCCAGCGGCCGCGCGAGACCAGGTAGGGCGCCAAATCCATGTTCTCCATGCCGCCGGCAACGGCGACATCCACCGAGCCCAAAAGGATTTCCTGCGCCGCTGAAACGATGGCCTGCGCACCCGATCCGCAGACGCGGTTCACGGTCATCGCCGGCACCGTCACCGGCAGACCGGCGCGGATCGCGGCCTGCCGGCTGGGATTCATCTTGACGCCGGCTTGGATGACATTGCCCATGGCCACGGTGCCGGCCTCATCGGGCTGGAGCCCGGCACGTTCGAGTGCGCCCTTGATCGCGGCCGCGCCGAGATCGGGTGCGGCGACTTCCTTGAGGCTGCCGCCGAAGGTGCCGATCGCCGTGCGAACCGGACCGGAAAAAACGACCGAGCGTCGTGACGTCATATCGGTGGCCTCCTCGGCCTGCTTCTCTGTTGATATCCGCGTATCTGCGCCTATTTAGGCGTATATGCACGCATGTCAAGAAGCGAACACCGATCTCCCCTTCAACTCGCGCGAAGTTGCGCTCGGACTGTCGGCCGTCGGAGCCTACTGGTTCCTTGAGGCGCGGTTCTCTCGTGGGGACAAGGAAAGTTGACCCAGGGCTTTGCGGAATCGCCAAAGGCTCCAAAGGAAAAAGGCCGGCGCGCCTATCGCCGCCGACGCGAGAATGTACATCTCGCCGCCGAGCCAGATCGCAATCGGTATGAAGATCATCGCGTCGTCCGGGTCGAAGCCGCCTGCGGTTGGAAACGCCGCAGCGCCTTCCGCGCGCTCGACATAGCTGACGAGCCAGAAAATCGCGCCGATCGCCGATCCCGCCAATGCACCGAGCGCGATAGCGGCCGTCCCCAGGGGGCTGCTTTGCAGTCCGAAACCCATGCCCATAAACACGAGAATGTTTGCCGAATAATCGGAACACAGATCGAAGCGATGCCCCAAAGCCGATGCCTTGCCGCTCAGTCGCGCGAGATCGCCATCGGCTCTGTCGAGAAAGAATGAAACGAGGAAAATCGCCGCGCCCACATCCGACCACCGGGGATCGCCGCCTGCGAGCAGCAAGGAAGACGCAACCGCCGTCAGGAGACGGGCGGCGGTGAGTTGGTTGGGAGTCGCCGCGGTATTCACGAGCCGGCGGACGATCGGGCGCACGAGTCGATGGGCCCACGTATCGTGGCTCATGCCAAGCTCCAATTCGCTCGCCGCGACAGGAGAGCCATGATGACAATCGTTCTGGTTTGCCTCACGGCATACATTGCCCGGCGTCTGTCAATGAACGGATGCGACCGCCAGGTGTTTCAACCCGCGCGGGGCCAAAATCCATCGGCATCGGAGATGGACTGCTCCATTCATCCGGACATCTTGGAAGTTTCCCAGTGAGCGCAACCGACTGTACCCCGGTAACCGCGTCGATCGAGGCGCCGTCAGATGCCGCGTCCGTTCGAAACCGACGCAAGGTGCTTTGTGTCTTCCCCGGCTACACGCCCTCGTTCGGCACGTTCGAGTACGCCTACCCGATCAAAGGGCGGGTTTTTGCCTTCATGCCGCCGCAAGGCATTCTCGTTGTCGCCGCCTATCTGCCAAAGGCGTGGGAAGTGCGCTTCGTGGACGAGAACATCCGTCGGGTGAAGGATTCGGAGTTCGCCTGGGCGGATGCCGTTTTCGTCAGCGGCATGCACATCCAGCGTCAGCAGATTCTCGGCATCAACGAGCGTGCCCATCGCTTCGGCAAGCCGACCGTGCTCGGCGGCCCCTCGGTCTCCGGCTGCCCCGACCACTACCCCGACTTCGATTACATCCACGTCGGCGAGCTCGGTGACGCGACGGACCGGCTCATTGCCTTGCTCGACCGCGATGTGAGCCGGCCGCCGCACCAGATTCGTTGCGAGACGACCGAGCGCAAGCCCCTGTCCGAATTCCCCATCCCGGCTTACCACCTTGCCAAGCTCGATCGTTACTTCCTCGGCAACGTTCAGTTCTCGAGCGGATGCCCGTATCGCTGCGAGTTCTGCGACATTCCGGCGCTTTACGGCCGCAATCCGCGGCTCAAATCACCGCAGCAAGTGACGGCCGAGATTGATGCCATGCTGGAACATGGCAATCTCGGCTCGGTCTATTTCGTGGATGACAATTTCATCGGTAACCGCAAGGCGGCGCGCGAGCTCGTTGCGCATCTGGTCGATTGGCAGAAGGCGCGGGGCTATCCGATCGAATTCGCGTGCGAGGCGACGCTCAACATCGCAAAATATCCCGAGCTTCTGGCCATGATGCGCGAAGCGCTGTTCTGCACGATCTTCTGCGGCATCGAGACGCCGGAAGTCGACGCGCTCCATGCGATGGCGAAGGATCACAACACGACGATGCCGATCCTCGAAGCGATCCAGATCCTCAATTCCTTCGGTATGGAAGTCGTATCCGGAATCATTCTCGGCCTCGACACCGATACGCCGGAGACGCCGGCGCGCATCCTCGACTTCATCCGCCGCTCTCAGATTCCGATGCTGACGATCAACCTGCTGCAGGCGCTGCCGCGAACGCCGCTTTGGGACCGGCTAGCCTCCGAAGGACGCCTCAACGAGGACCAATCGCGCGAGTCGAACGTCGAGTTCCGGCTACCTTATGGAGAAGTCGTTGCGGCTTGGCGGCATTGCATCTCCGAGGCCTACCAACCAGAGGCGCTCTACCGCCGCTACGCGTATAACGTCGAGCACACCTATCCGAACCGACTGAAGCCGCCGGCCTCGCCGGCACGCGCCTCGTGGGCGAATGTGCGCAAGGGGATCCGGGTCATGGCAAACCTCGTGCTCCGCGTCGGTCTCCTGGCCGACTACCGCGACGTCTTTTGGCGGATGGCGGCACCACTGCTGCGCGAGGGGCGTATCGAGGATGTGATACGGGTTGGGCTCGCCGCGCACCATCTCATAACCTTTGCGCGCAAAGCCGCAGAAGGCGCCCATAACGCCTCGTTCTATTCGTCGAACAGCAGACGTCCGGCTTGGTGATGCGTATTTGGCGGCCGCCGCGACTGAAACGCCGGTTCGCTGCACCAACTGATCCGTTCGGGCAAGGACCAGATCATTAACGCCCTTATCCTGCCGATCGAAGCGTCGGGCCAGGCGCGACTTCGTCCGCGTCGTCTGAGGAGGTCCACTATGGCAGCTTCAGGGGCACGGCATAGGTCAGCAGCAACTCGTTCTCCCCAGGATTTACATTGCGCTTGCCGGTGCCGGCATTGGAAACGTGGGCAAACTGCACGCCGATGTGTGACTGATTGCTCAACTCATAGGATACGGCGACACTGAAACGGCCCAGAAAAGTAGCCCCGAGATCCTCGCCGCCGCCGCGGTGGTATCCCCCGACCGCTATAAGTGGCGTCATCACCACCTGGCTGAATTTAAAGTCAGCGTAAATTCCACCATAGCCGAATATGCCGCCTTGCGTATTGGCGAGCACGCCGATCGCGGGTCCGATGAAGAACAGCTTCCCCCCGTATCGGAACTCGACCCGTCCCTCGGCCGAGGCGGCCCTCCGGATGTCGAACGCACCTGCCCCGAGATCCAGATAGCTCGCCTCGTCGCCAGCGACTTGGACCGGTCCGAGGTCCAGCGTCTCCGCACGCGATTGTGCAAAAGCGGACTGGTAGCTAATGCCGCTAAGGGCGATGACGAGAAATGCGCCGGGCGCGCGGCGAATGAGAGGACGGAAATTGACGCGCGCGACGTCCATTACGAGATTTCCGTAAACGGGGCCACGAGCGACGAACGGTGTAATCGGGAGACGGTTCAAACAAGAAAAGTTCGCGGGCTGGTATAGAAGTTGATGCAGGTCAAGGCGGCAATGAGCCACCGACGCGATAATAACTGAGGGCGTCCTTTAGGCGTGATTAAAGACCCCCTTCGCCGGACGCGGAGTGCCGATCGTGCGCCCTCTACTGACGATATTGGTAGTGCTGGGGAAATGGCGCTCCCGCCAGAAAAAACGCAAGAGCCTCGCGGCCGGATCAAATCCGTCCAAGAGGTGCTTGAGCAATCGTGAGATCGTCACGCCATCGGACAGGTGATTGACGCTCACAAAGTTCAATGGAGGCCGTGATGAAATCCGACCGTGAGATCGAAACGGATGTCGGAGACGAGTTCGACAATTCCTTCGATGTGCCGCTGCCTCCGGCCGAGGCCTGGCCCGTCCTGTCGGACATCCGGCGCATCGCGCCCTGCATGCCCGGCACGGAGCTGACTGATGTCCTGGACGAGGCGACCTACCGGGGCAGGATGTCGGTGCCGCTCGGTCCGGTCGCGCTCGCCTTCGCCGGCGTGGTGAAGGTCGAGGAGCTCGATCCTGTCAATCACACCGCACGCGTCAAGGCGCAGGGCGCCGACGCCAAGGGGCGCGGTGGCGCCCATGGCACCGCCTCCTTCCGGCTCGAGCCGGCGGGCAGCGGTTCCAAGGTGCTGGTGCACACCGACCTCGTGCTCTCCGGCGCGATAGCTCAATACGGCCGCAGCGTCGGCACGATCCAGGCGGCCGCCGCGCAGATCATGAGCCAGTTCGCCGACAATCTGCGAGCGCAGATCGCTGGGCGCGCGGGCTGATCAATCAGTCAAACGGCGCGCACAGCTCGATCAGGAGCCAGCAGAAGCGCAACGCACACTGTCCGCAGTGCGACTGAGCGGCGGTGTGCTGTTCACCGCGCTTTTTGCCGATCGTTGACTGGCGTGTGGTCTGACGGCGGCGGCTCTACCGCCAGCGCCGCGTCCGGTTTCTCACCGGTCCGGGCATGGCGCGTTCGTCCTTGTGGCGAAAGCTGATGCGGCCTTTGGTCAGATCGTAGGGCGTCATCTCGACGGTCACGCGGTCGCCGACCAGCATGCGGATGCGATGCTTCTTCATTTTGCCCGAGGTGTAAGCCAGGGTTTCGTGGCCGTTGTCGAGGCTGACGCGGAAGCGAGCCTCGGGCAGGCGCTCCAGGATGGTCCCTTCGAGCTCGATCAGGTCTTCCTTGGCCATTCGACGCCTCCAAAGCGGAAGAGGGACGGCAACCCGTCCCCCCAACTCCTACCCCTGGCGGAGATTGACAGCCGAGGTCTTGCCCTGCTGGCCTTTCTCGAGCTCGAAGCTGAGCTTCTGACCCTCAACCAGATTGCCGATGCCGGCGCGCTCGACCGCGCTGATATGCACGAAGACGTCCTTAGAACCGTCCTCGGGCTGAATGAATCCGAACCCCTTTTGCGCGTTGAACCATTTGACAGTGCCGATAGCCATGTAGGCCTCCGTAGATGCGTTAAAACGCCCCGCGAGTTCGCACGGGGGCGAAGCAGCGTCAGCCTCATGGAGTCTTGATGATGCGCCTAGGGGCGGAACGGCAAGCGCCGAAGCAGAAACTGATGGTTGCTACATGGGGCGCGGGGCGACCATATGCAAGAAGCCATCCCGGCCGGGAGTTCGGCTCCTTCGAGCCGCCTTCGGCGCGCCAACCCGACTCCGGGAAGTTCCTTGCCTAAATTGGCCGCGTGATATCTTCCGCCGATCCGGTACACTGGGCCAGGTTGAACGCGGGCGACAGGAGGGAAGGCGATCATGGCCAAGGGACAGAAACGGTCGAACCGGGAAACGAAGAAGCCCAAGAAGTCGGCCGCCGAGAAATCCAAGGGCGCGGAAGTGTCGGCGTACAAACAACAGATGCAGGGCGCTTCCGCTGGCACTGCGAAAAAACCGTAGCGCCTGCGCTCGTCATCGCCCGGGTTTCGGCGACGGCGCGGGGTAACATGCGCTGATGGCCGAGTATCCCGCAGAAATCCTCCGCATCGCCGCCGCCATAATTGCCCGCCACGGCTCGCAGGCTGTCGGATATGCCGAAAAATAGCCGCGAATTTCCGCAAGCCGGGAACGGAAGACGTTACGCGGCAATGGGATTTGACCTGCGCGGCGACCCGCGCGATCGACACGGCGGTGCCCCTGCCCGATCTGATCTGAAACGCGCCGATCTCGGTCCCGCGTCCAGATAGAGACATCATTCCGCGCTCGCGGTCTCGTGTTACGGGTTTTGCGCCGGTACCGGCGCCGTATCTGCAGCGCGGCGAGGATTGGAACTCAGTGCGTAAGGTCGCTCTCCAATACGACGCGCTCATGGCCGTCCGTGACGGACTTGACCCGGTATTGCCACACGCCGCGCTCTTCGGGCAGCAGCCGAACGATCTTGAACGTGCCGCCCGTCACTCCGCTGGGGCGATGCGGGGCGACGATCACCTGCTGTCCAGCCTTGAATTTGTGGACCGCCATCGGCTTGCCCTCCTAAGTGAAAGAAGCTGCTCATGCGAAAATCTCGACTGCGGCAATCATGGCGGCGAGGCGCCGCAATGACGCAGCGGCCAAGTCCGCCGGGTCAGGACTCAGGCGGACTGTACTCCCGGGCGCTCAACATACTCGGCGGTCGCCTCGAGCGCGGCGGCGCGCAGGAGGAGCGAGCCCGGCCTGCGGTCGCGCTTTGCCATATCGCGACAATGCGATGCCAGCTCACGATAAGACTGAGCCACCTCGCGGTACGTCGGTCGAGCGGCCGGCTGAACGGTTTTCATAGCAATCTCCGATTGCTGTTGGCAGCGAAAGGAAATGCCTTTTGCGGTGAAGCGATCCGAGCCGATGCGCGGCGTGAGTTTTGTCGCGCCGCGGCAAGCAACCCTGCCATACTGCTCACATGAGGATCATCAGCGATGATTACTAGTACGCTTCTGATGTCGCCGGCGCCGTCGGCGAGGCTCGCACCGAGAAATGGCGCTATCGGGCGAGCGATCGGATAGAATGAGCCGGGAATCGACGGGCCAGGGCCGTTTCCGATCGCCGCGGCGAGCCCCTCGGCGATCGGCATTCGGTGCCGTCCGAATGCCGCGTTGATGACGACGGCCAAAACGACGGGGACCGACCATGGCAGACGATCCAGTCGAGCTCGACGGGCACCGGGGCATGGCTGCCCAGAAAGCCACGGAGATTCGTCGGCGCCTGCAAGAAGTTCAGGTCGATCAAGCGGCCCTGAAAGCGCGCCAGGCGGAGTTCGAGAAATTTCTCCTCGCCGCGCCGGCGACGACCTGGGCCGAGCTGGCCGAGAAGGTGCGGTACCTCATCGAGCTCTTCGCCGCCGACGCTCAGGACGCGCGCCGTCAGAAGCTCATCGCAAGCGTTCTTGAAGACCTTGCCAGATTGGCCGAGTGACGGCTGACGTCGTCGAATGGGCCTCTGCACAGCGGCGCCGTTCGGGGCCGCCGCTGCCGGTCACGGCATGAACCGCCAGGTCATGTCGTTCGTCGCGACGCACTCATCGGCGGTGCGGTAGTGCTCGAGCTCGACCACAACCAGCCCCTCGATGCGGCGGGCAGCGCGGGTCGCATCACGACAGGTGTCATGCGGCAGGTTGTGCAGCGTCACCGCGACTTGCGGCCAAGCGCGCGCCTCGACGGTCGCGGTGCCGTACGGGAAATAGTCGCGCAAGCGACGCAGCGCCGCTTCGTCCGGGGCCGCGCGCGCCGAGCGGAGACCAGCGGCCGCGGATTGCAGCTCGCCGCGGATCGCCTGGCCGGGCGACTGCAGCGCCGGGCCGAGCGCGCCGCCCAGCGCCACGGCAAGGCCGAGAGCAATGATCACCCGCATGGTCCAGGACATGCGCCGCGGCCTCTCGCGCGATATGTCCTGTGGCGGGCAACAATCGATAGCGGACATGGGCGTCGTTCCTTAGGAGCGCGCAGCGATCGTCGCCTTGCGGTTGAGCGCGTCGATCAGGCCGTCGACGCCCTGGCGGCGCAGCACCGAGGAGAATTCCGAGCGCCGCGTCGCCAATTCGCTGATCGTGCCGGTGAGATAGACGTCGCCGATCCGCCAGGCGTCGCCGTCGCGGCGCATGAGGTAATTGATGCTCACCGGCTCGCCGTCAGGCTTGACGATGCGCGTATCGACCAGCACCGACGCGCCGTAGGGCCGCTCGCCATCGACCTCGAGCTTCTCGCCGGAATAGCTGTCGAAGCGGTCGGCCCAGGTAGCGGTGATGTAGCGCCCGAAGGCCTCCGTGAGCTGCTGCCGCTTGGCGTCGGGCAGCGAAGACCAGGACGGTCCGACCGCAATCCGCGTCATGTAGGGAATGTCGAAGCTGCGGCGCACTATCGGCTCGAGCGCGGCGTAACGCCCGTCCTGCCCCAGCCGCTCGCCCTGCTTCATCGTGCTCAGCAGCACGTCGTAGAAGCTGCGCACCGGCTCGGCGGCGCCCGAGCTCGCCGCCGCGGCGCCGGCAGAGGCGGCGATCCCGAGCGCGAGCAGAGCGGCCATGGCCGACAGGGCGAAGTGGCGGGCAATGCGCATTATCATGATTTCCATCGGCCTGGTGGGAAAGGATGGGGCCGGACCGCACGTCGGGGGACAATCAGCGATCCGGCCCCCGGTGCTCAGGCGGGGCATCGCGTGAGCACGCGATCGTTGGCGAGCTTCTGCGCCATGTCGCGCAGCAAGCCCTCGAGCCGGGCAGCGTTAACGCCGTCGGCGCTCATCATGGCGCGCACCACGCCGTCGGATAGAACATCGGCTAACGTCGGCTCGGCGAGGTTGCAGCGCATCCGGTTTCTCCTTTCGGCATCGCGGCCATTGCGTATTTGGCGCGGATGAATTATGTTACTTACCGGTAACACCCCACAAAGGTACTGACCGGTAACTCACATGTCAATGGCAAAAGTGAAGGTCGCGGTCGGCGGAACGGCGGCGTCCGACCTGGCACAAGAGCCGTCGCCGCGCGAGCGCATTCTCGCCGCGGCGCGCGAGCTGTTCTATCGTCACGGCATCCATGCGGTCGGCGTCGACGCCATCGCCGCGGCCGCCGACACCAACAAGATGACGCTCTACCGACATTTCGCTTCGAAGGACGCGCTCGTCGTCGAATGCCTGCGGCGCCTCACCGCCGAATTGGACGTCTCCTGGGACGCGATCGCGGCGGCGCATGCCGGCGACCCCGAGGGCCAGCTCCTCGCCTGGCTGAAGCATATCGGCGAATGGAAGCTCTCGGCCACCGATCGCGGCTGCGGCTTGGCCAATGCGGCGGTCGAATTGTCCGACCCGCAGCACCCGGCGCGGCGCTTCATCGACGAGCAGAAAACGCTGCACCGGGAGAAGCTCGTGCGCCTCTGCCGCGACGCGCGGCTCAGGGAGCCTGAGCTGCTGGCCGACAAGGTGTTCCTGATGTGCGAGGGCGCCCGCGTCAGCCTGCAGAGCGTCGGCGCCAATGGTCCGGCCGCGCGCCTCGTCGACATGCTGCAAGGCCTCGTCGCCGAGCACGCGCGAAGCGCGTCGCCACGCCGGCGTGGCGACGCGAAGGCTTGAGTCGCCGCGAAAAATCCCATTATCCGGCGGGTGCGCAACCGTCGCGCTTGACTTGTCGCCGGATGTTCCCATCCTGTTCTCCGTGAGCCTCGAACCCCTGTTTCACCCGGCGGTCGCCGCCTGGTTCAGTCGCAGCTTCGCCGCACCCACCGCGGCGCAGGCCGAGGCCTGGCCGGCCATCAAGGACGGCCGGCATGTGCTGATCGCCGCGCCCACGGGCTCCGGCAAGACGCTCGCCGCCTTTCTCGCGGCGATCGACGGGCTGGTGCGGCAGGGTCTCGCCGGCGGGCTCGCCGACGAGACGCAGATCGTCTATGTCTCGCCGCTGAAGGCGCTCTCCAACGACATCCAGAAGAACCTGGAGGCGCCGCTCGCCGGCATCCGCGACGCCTTGCGCGCGCAGGGCCTTCCCGATGTCGACATCCGCACCTGGGTGCGCACCGGCGACACGCCGCCGGGCGAGCGCGACCGCATGCGCCGCCGGCCGCCGCACATCCTCGTCACCACGCCCGAATCGCTCTACATCCTGCTCGGCTCCGAGTCCGGCCGCAAAATGCTGGAGACGACGCGGACCGTCATCGTCGACGAGATCCACGCCGTCGCCGCGAACAAGCGCGGCGCCCATCTGGCGCTGTCGCTGGAGCGACTCGATGCGCAGTGCGGCGACCGCCTGCTGCGGGTGGGCCTGTCGGCGACGCAGAAGCCGATCGAGGATGTGGCGCGCTTTCTCGTCGGCACCGGGCGCGAGGGCGCGCCCAGCCCGCACTGCCGCATCATCGACACCGGCCACCGCCGCGCGCGCGACCTCGCCATCGAGGTGCCTTCCGCACCGCTCGAAGCGGTCATGTCCGCCGATGTCTGGAAGCAGGTCTATGACCGGCTGGCGCAGCTCGTCGAAGCGCATCGCACCACGCTGATCTTCGTCAACACGCGCCGCATGGCCGAGCGGGTGACGCGCCAGCTCTCCGAGCGCCTCGGCGACAAGCAGGTCACCGCGCATCATGGCAGCCTCGCCAAGGAGCTGCGCCTCGACGCCGAGCAGCGCCTGAAGCACGGCAAGCTCAAGGCGCTGGTGGCGACGGCCTCGCTCGAGCTCGGCATCGACATCGGCGAGGTCGACCTCGTCTGCCAGCTCGGCTCGCCGCGCTCGATCGCCAGCCTGCTGCAGCGCGTCGGCCGCTCCGGCCATGCCGTCGACGGCATGCCCAAGGGCCGGCTCTTCCCGCTGTCGCGCGACGAGCTGGTCGAATGCGCGGCGCTGCTCGACAGCGTGCGCCGCGGCGAGCTCGATCGCCTCGCCATCCCCGAGCAGCCGCTCGACGTGCTGGCGCAGCAGATCGTCGCCGAAGTGGCGGCGCGCGAATGGAGCGAGGACGAGCTGTTCGCCTTGCTGCGCCGCGCCTGGCCCTATCGCGCGCTGCCGCGCGCGGATTTCGCGGCGGTCATCGCCATGCTGGCCGAGGGCTTCGGCTCGCGCCGCGGCCGCGCCGGCGCGCTGATCCATCACGACGCGGTCAACGGCAAGCTGCGCGGACGCCGCGGCGCGCGCCTGACTTCCAGCTCGGCAACACGTCCTATCGCATCCTGCGCGTCGAGCGCGGCACGGTCCGCGTCGAGGATGCGCAGGGCATGTCGCCGACCATCCCGTTCTGGCTCGGCGAGGCGCCCGGCCGCAGCGACGAGCTGTCGGTGTCGGTGGCGCGGCTGCGCACGGAGATCGCCGGCCGCCTCGGCGGCGACCCCACGGGCGACAGCGCCCTGCGCTGGCTGATCGCGGAGGTCGGCATCGCCGAGGCCGCGGCGCAGCAGCTCGTCGAGTATCTGGCATCCGCGCATGCCGCGCTGGGCTGCCTGCCGACGCAGGACACGCTGGTGCTGGAGCGCTTCTTCGACGAGGTCGGCGGCATGCAGCTCGTCATCCACTCGCCCTATGGCAGCCGCCTCAACCGCGCATGGGGCCTGGCGCTGCGCAAACGCTTCTGCCGCAAGTTCAATTTCGAGCTCCAGGCCGCCGCGACCGAGGACAACATCGTGCTGTCGCTAACCACGGCGCACAGCTTCGATCTCGCCGACGTGCCGCGCTACCTGGCGCTCTTCCCCGACCAGCTCGCCTGCGCCGAGAACCTGCCCGGCGACCGCGAGATCCCCGACCATCCGCTGATCCGCCAGACCATCGCCGATTGCCTCGGCGACGCCATGGACGTCGCGGGCCTGGAGCGGCTGCTGACGCGCATCGAGTCCGGCGCCGTCCGCATCGTCACCTGCGACCTGACCGAGCCCTCGCCGCTCGCCCTCGAAGTGCTGTCGGCGCGCCCTTACGCCTATCTCGACGACGCACCGCTCGAGGAGCGCCGCACGCAAGCGGTGATGAGCCGGCGCTGGCTGGCGCCCGAGGACGCGGCCGATCTCGGCCGGCTCGACCCCGAGGCGATCGCGCGGGTGCGCAGCGAAGCCTGGCCCGATGCCGCCAATGCCGACGAGCTGCACGACGCGCTGGTCTGGCTCGGCTTCCTCGGCGCCGAGGAAGCGCAGGCCGATCCGCGCTGGGCCGAGTGGTTCGCCGAGCTCAAGCGCCAGAAGCGCGTCGCTCGGCTGCACGCGCCGCGTGGTCGGCGGAGGAGGCGCTGGTCGAGATCCTGCGCGGCCGCCTCGAGGGCCAGGGCCCGACGGTGCAGGCCGCGCTGGCGGCGCCGCTCGGGCTCGCGCCGCAGGACGTCGCCGCGGCGCTGACCGCGCTCGAGGTCGAGGGCTTCGCCTTGCGCGGGCGCTTCACGCCCGGCGCCGAGGCCGACGAATGGTGCGAGCGCCGGCTGCTGGCGCGCATCCACCGCTACACGGTGAAGCGGCTGCGCGCGGAGATCGAGCCGGTCGCGGCGCGCGACTTCCTGCGCTTCCTGCTGGCCTGGCAGCGCGTGACCGCCGAGGCGCGCATGGAAGGCCCCGACGCCGTCGCCGCCGTGATCGGCCAGCTCGAAGGCTTCGAGGCGGCCGCCGGTGCGTGGGAGACCGAGATCCTGCCGGCGCGCATCGCGCAATACGAGCCGCGGCGCTGTCGCCCACCGAGGACGCCGTCCCGCTGAGCGCTTCGGCGCAGGCGGTGATCGCCGCCATCCGCGAGCACGGCGCGTCGTTCTTCGACGAGTTGGTCGAATCGACCGGCCTGCTGCGGCCCCAGGCCGAGGAGGCGCTGGCCGAGCTGGTGGCGCAGGGCCTGGTCAATTCCGACAGCTTCGGCGGCTTGCGCGCGCTGCTCGTGCCGGCGGCAAAGCGCGAGACGGGGCGCCGCCGCAGCCGCGCCGCCCTCTTCGGCATGGAGGATTCCGGGCGCTGGGCGCTGGCGCGCCGCGCGCCCAAGCAGACCGGGCCCCATGCCAAGCCCGAGGCGGTCGAGCATCTGGCGCGCAGCCTGCTGCGCCGCTACGGCGTCGTGTTCTGGCGGCTGCTCGAGCGCGAGGCGCCGTGGCTGCCGCCGTGGCGCGAGCTGCTGCGCGTCTACCGCACGCTCGAGGCGCGCGGCGACATCCGCGGCGGCCGCTTCGTCGCCGGCTTCTCCGGCGAGCAATTCGCGCTGCCCGACGCGGTCGGCATGCTGCGCGAGGTGCGGAGAAAGCCGGATTCGGGCGCCTGGATCTCGCTCTCCGGCGCCGACCCGCTCAACCTCGCGGGCATCCTGACGCCGGGCCCGAAGCTCGCCGCGCTCACCGGCAACCGCCTGCTCTATCGCGACGGGCTGCCGGTGGCGCTCTTCGCCGGCGGCGAGGTGCAGTTCCTCGAAAAGCTCGACGACCGCAGCGAGTGGGCGGCGCGCAAGGCCTTGCTGCGCGGCGCCGTGCCGGCGTCGCTGATCGCGCTCTCCTGAAGCGCTCCAACTGTTGGCCGGGCCGGCGCCGCCGTATAAGCTCGGCATGCCATGGACAGGATCCTCAAATCCTTCGCGCCCGATGCCGAAGGGCCGCTCGAGGGCATCCGCGCGATCGACCTGTCGCGGCTCGTCGCCGGCAACATGCTGAGCCTGCAGCTCGCCGATTACGGCGCCGAGGTGATCAAGATCGAGGACCCCGCGCGCGGCGATCCGCTGCGCGACTGGCGCGTCAAGGGCGCCAGCATCCACTGGAAGGTCTATGCCCGCAACAAGAAGAGCGTGGCGCTGGCGCTGCGCCAGGCCGAAGGTTTGGCGCTGCTGGCGAAGCTCATCGACACCGCCGACGTGCTGATCGAGAATTTCCGCCCGGGGACGCTCGAGGAGATGGGCCTCGGCCCTGAGGCGCTACACGCGCGCAACCCCAAGCTCATCATCGTGCGCATCTCCGGCTGGGGCCAGGACGGGCCATACCGCGAGCGGCCGGGCTTCGGCTCGCTGGTCGAGGGCATGTCCGGCTTCGCCGCCAAGAACGGCTTCGCCGACCGGCCGCCGGTGCTGCCGCCGCTG
>WNFI01185177.1_pt1 | contig 15633 bp, 15 predicted proteins | sample 5400471 | NCBI WGS metagenome assembly WNFI01 (sample SAMN13153348, study PRJNA577476) | soil metagenome | isolation source: 100 cm saprolite on Douglas fir-dominated hillslope | place: USA:California | collected 2013-09-17 | reverse complement strand
GTGGCCGAGATCGTTGCGGAGGCCAGGACGGTGTCACCCCGGTAGAGGACCGCTGCCTGACCTTTCGCCACGCCGCGGGCGGGCGTGTGCAGCCTGATCCGCAGCGCCCCTTCAGCCAGCCAGCAGGTCGCGGGATATGTCTCGCCGTGAGCACGCAGCTGGACCGTCGCCTCGATCGGCTCCGCTGGCGCCGTCCGCCCCGTCCAGACCGGCCGGATGGCGTCGATCTGATCGACTTCGAGCGCCTCGGCAGGGCCGACCCGCACCGTGTTCGTGACTGGCTCGATGTCGAGCACGTACCGGGGCCTGCCGTCCGGTGCCGCGCTGTCGATCCGCAGGCCGCGCCGCTGGCCGACGGTGAAGCCATAGCTGCCGTCGTGGCCGCCGATCACCTCGCCATCGAGGTCCACGACGGGCCCGGGAGCCGAGCCCAGCCTGCTCCGCAGGAAGCCACGGGTGTCACCATCGGCGATGAAGCAGACGTCGTGGCTGTCGGGCTTGTCGGCCACAGCCAGCCCGCGGCTGGCCGCCTCGGCACGCACCTGGTCCTTGGTGCTGTCACCGAGCGGGAACATGGCCCGGCTCAGCTGATCGCCGGTCAGCACGGCCAGCACGTAGGACTGGTCCTTGGCCATGTCGACGCTGCGCATCAGCCGCGGCGGACGCCCCGGCCCGGCGGGCTCGAGCCTGGCATGATGGCCGGTGCAGACGGCGTCGAAACCAAGCGCCACGGCCCGGTCGAGGACGGCAGCGAACTTGATCTTCTCGTTGCACCGCAGGCACGGATTGGGCGTGTTGCCGCGCGCGTACTCCGCGACGAAGTCGTCGACGACATCGGCGGCGAAGCGCTCGGCCAGGTCCCATACGTAGAAGGGGATGCCTATCACGTCGGCGGCGCGCCTGGCGTCCCTGGCATCCTCGAGCGTGCAGCAGCCGCGAGCGCCCGAGCGGTACGACCGCGGGTTGGCCGACAGGGCCAGGTGGATTCCGGTCACCTCGTGGCCAGCGGAAGCGGCCCTGGCCGCGGCGACCGCCGAATCGACACCGCCCGACATGGCCGCCAGCACGCGCATGCTGCTCACGGCGCCGCCGCCTGCCCGGCCACGTGCGTTGCCGCCTGCAGGCCAGGCGGCCCGTCCGGCTGCGCAGCGACCTCCGATCCGGCCGAGCGGGCCGTGTAGAGCCCCGCTTGCCTGCCAGCCCGCCGTGCGCGCTCGACGACCTCGCCGAGCGCCGCTCCGAGCGCATCGACGTCCGCCTCCGTGCTGGTCCAGCCGAGCGTGAACCGCAGCGAGCCGCGTGCCCTCGCATGATCAGCACCCATCGCCAGCAGGACGTGGCTTGGCTCGGCGACTCCGGCGGTGCAGGCCGACCCGGTCGAGCAGGCGACCCCCCTGGCGTCAAGCAGCATCAGCAGGGCATCGCCCTCGCAGCCGGGGAAAGAGAAATGCGTGTTGCCGGGAAGCCGGAGCAAGCCAGGAGGCGGCCCATTGAGTATCGCGTCAGGAACTGCAGCGAGAACCCGCTCGATCAGGCTGTCCCGCAACCTCCCAAGCCGCTCCGCAAGCTCCTGCTTGTGTGCCGTGGCATGCTCCACGGCGACCGCGAAGGCCCTGATGGCTGCCGCGTCGAGCGTGCCGGACCGGATATCACGCTCCTGGCCGCCCCCGTGCAGCACTGGTACGGGGTCATCGCCCCTGGCCAGCAACAATGCGCCAGCCCCGACCGGTCCGCCGATCTTGTGCCCGGTAATGGTCAGCGCGGCCGCGCGGCTCGCCGCCAGACTCACCGGGAGCTGCCCTGCGGCCTGCACGGCGTCGCTGTGGAAAGGAAGCCCGAACTCGGCCGCGACCTCTGCAAGGTCGCTGATCGGCTGGATGGTGCCGACCTCATTGTTCGCCCACATCACGCTGACCAGCGCAACGCCGTCAGGATCGCGCTCGATCGCGGCTCGCAGGCCCTCAGGGGTAAGAAGGCCAGCGCTATCCACCGGCAGCCAGTCAACCTGGGCGCCCTGATGCTCGGCGAGCCATTGCACGCTGTCGAGCACCGCATGGTGCTCGATCGCGGTGGCCAGGATCCGGCGCCTCGGCCGCGGCCCGCCCTGGCGCGCCCAATACAGGCCCTTGACCGCCAGGTTGTCGGCCTCCGTGCCGCCGCTGGTGAAAACAACTTCGCTCGGGCGCGCGCCGAACGCCTGCGCGATCTGCTCGCGGGACTCCTCGACCACCCGCCTGGCCCGCCGGCCGGCGTTGTGCAGCGACGACGGATTCCCGGTAAGAGCCAGTTCCTCCATCAACGCGGCGAGCGCCTCGGGCAGCACCGGCGTGGTCGCTGCGTGATCGAGATACACCAGCGAGCCGGATGCGGCGTGGTCAGCTGGCCTGCGGCCGCCGCTGACGGATTCGAGGTTCACCATGGTGCTTCAAGCCTAACGGGAACCTCACGTCAGAACGCCCGGTCAGGCGCCATCAGCGACACGTACTCAGCCGGCTCGCTTTTCGATTTCCTCGACTAGCTGCGGCACAACCTTGAACAGGTCCCCTACCACACCGAAGTCGGCGAGCTCGAAGATCGGTGCCTCAGGATCCTTGTTCACCACCATGATCGTCTTCGAGGTCTGCATCCCGGCCCGGTGCTGGATCGCCCCCGAGATGCCGACGGCCACGTAGAGCTGCGGCGACACCGTCTTGCCAGTCTGGCCGACCTGGAACTGGTGCGGGTACCAGCCGGCGTCCGTGACCGCGCGCGACGCCCCGACCGCTGCGCCGAGCGAGTCGGCGAGCTTCTCGATCAGCGCCATGTTGTCCGCCGAGCCCACGCCGCGGCCGCCGGAGACGACGATCGATGCCTCGGTCAGTTCCGGCCTGGCATCTCGCTGACGGCGATGATCGGGGTGCCCGACCTGACCCGGGACGTCACGTTGATCGCGCCGCCGAAGATCACCTGCTCGGCGTTCATGTCGTCGTCGAGGCCCACGACGTCGGTCAGGATCCCCCAGCCCGTCTTCACCGCCAGCCGGCCGCCGACCTCGCGCCCTTCGGCCGTGTTGGCCAGCAGGACCGCGGCGGGGGAACTCTGCTTGGCCAGCTCGGCGAGCAACTCGGCCTTGGGCGCGACCACGTACTCGTCATACTCGGGCCCGGCCGCGACGTAGACCTTCGCGGCGCCGTGCTCAGCGAGCCTGGCCTGCGCCGACTCGGCCCCAGGACCGGTCCACACCACGGCAGGCGCACCGAACCTGCGCGCCAGCGTCACCAGCTCAAGAGTGACCTTCTTGACGGCCTCGCCATCGTGCTCTGCGAGTACCAGGATCTCAGCCATCGTCAGCGCCCCTCAGATGAACTTCCGCGCGGCGAGGAACTCGGCTGCCTTGCTGCCGCCGTCGCCTTCGTCGGTCACGATCGTTCCGGCCTGCCTGGGCGGCCGCTTGGCGAAGCTCAGCACCTCGCTTGCCGCGTTCGCCAGGCCGACCTGCGATGCGTCAAGGCCGATGTCGGCCACGCTCATGGTCTGCACCGGCTTCTTCTTCGCAGCCATGATCCCCTTGAACGACGGATACCGCGGTTCGTTGATCTTTTCGACGACGCTGATCACTGCGGGCAGCGTCGCTTCCACCGTGTCGTAGCCGTAGTCAGCCAGCCGGTTGATCGTGATGGAGTTGCCGTCGATCTGGACCTTGCTCGCGAAGGACAGCTGCGGAACTCCGAGGCGTTCCGACAGCATCGCCGGGATCACGCCGGTCCGCGCGTCCGTCGACTCGGAACCCAGAATGACCAGGTCGAAGCCGATCTGACTGAGCACCGCGGCGAGCGCGGCCGACGTGGCGAGCACATCGGAGCCAGCCAGTGCGTCGTCGACCAGGTGCACGGCCCTGTCGGCGCCCATCGACAGCGCCTTGCGGATCGACTCGGTGGCGCGCTGGGGTCCCATCGACAGGATCGTCACCTCGCCGCTGTGGGCTTCGGCCAGCCGAAGTCCCTCCTCGATCGCGAACTCGTCAAGCTCGTTGATCACGGCGTCGGCCGCGTCCCGGTCGAGCGTAGAGTCCGACTCCCTGAGCGTGCGCTCCGACCACGTGTCAGGTACCTGCTTCACGCAGACGACAATGTTCATGACCGGCAGCTGACCTCCTTGTCTGTGCTAGCCCGCGCGGGAATGTGCATCGCTGCTGCAGCCAACCCGGGCAGTGTAAGCCTGCCAAACCGGGCAAGCGGCCCGCATTCCGGGGCCTTCGGTGTCCCGCCGCCCATCATGTTACTGGCTAGTAGCCTGTTTGGCGCTCAGCCTGCCGCTCGGCTAGGCCCACGACGTTTGCGAGCAGCATGGCCCTGGTCATCGGCCCGACCCCGCCGGGCACCCTGGCCAGGTGGCCAGCGACCTCGGCGACATCCGGATGAACGTCCCCGACCAGCCCCGAGTCGGTGCGCGTGATGCCTACGTCGAGCACCGCGGCACCAGGCTTGATCATGTCGGCCGTGACCAGGCGGGGCTTCCCAGCGGCAGCCACCACGATGTCTGCGTTAATCGTATGGCTCTTCAGATCGCGGGTCCCGGTGTGAGAGAGGGTCACTGTCGCGTTCTCGCTGCGCCTGGTCAGCAGCAGCCCGAGCGGCCGTCCGACGGTGACGCCGCGGCCGATCACCGTGACGTCGGCCCCCGCGATCGGCACCTGGTACCTGCGGAGCAGCTCGACGATGCCGAGCGGCGTGCACGGCAGCGGGGCCGGCTCGCCGAGCACGAGCCTGCCGAGGTTCATCGGGTGCAGGCCGTCGGCGTCCTTGGCGGGGTCCATCAGCTCAAGCACGGGCTGGCTGCGCAGACCGGCGGGCAGCGGCAGCTGCACGATGAACCCAGTGCATTCGGGATTGGCGTTGAGCTCGGCGACGACGTCCTCGACCTGCTGCTGGGTCGCAGTGGCCGGCAGGTCGCGCCGGAGGCTGGCGATGCCGACCTCGGCGCTGTCCCTGTGCTTGCCCGCGACGTAGACGGAACTGCCTGGGTCGTCGCCCACGAGAACAGTCGCCAGGCCGGGGACGATGCCGCGGGCGGCCAGTTTCGCCACGCGCTCGGTCAGCTCAGCGCGGATGGCGGCCGCCGTGGCCTTGCCGTCAAGGATGATCGCGGTCACCGGAATATTCTGGCCGGCCCGCCCCAGTACTGCGAGCCGCCCCCGCCTCCGGCGCCGCACCAGGCCCGATCGAGCGCATGTCCGGTCGCGTCAGCGTGATGACGGACACTTTTCGACGGCCGTTGTGCACAAATGTCCGTGATCACTATGCTCCGCCGCAGTCAGTGCCAGAAGTGGCGGACGCCGGTGAAGTAGAGGGTCACGCCCGCCGCCTCAGCGGCGGCGACGACCTCCTCGTCGCGGACCGAGCCGCCTGGCTCGACGACGGCCAGGACGCCGGCCTCGGCCAGCACCTCGAACCCGTCAGCGAAAGGAAAATAGGCGTCACTAGCCGCGACCGATCCGGCCGCCCGGTCGCCCGCTCGCGCGACGGCTAGCCGAGCGGCGTCGACGCGGTTGACCTGGCCCATGCCGATACCCACGGAGGCTAGACCCGACGCGAGCAAGATCGCGTTCGACTTGACGCTGCGGCATGCCCGCCACGCGAACTCCAGGTCCGCCAGGACGGCGTCGCTCACCGCAGGCCCGGCTGCGAGCCGCCAGCCGGACGGGCGATCCCCACGCTCGGCTCGCTGCGGAGCAGCCGCTGGTTCTTCTTCTTCATCAGGATCCCCAGGGCGGCTGGCTCATAGCCGGGAGCGACGATGACCTCGGTAAAGATGTCGGCGACCTGGTCAGCCATCTCAGCCGTGACGCGCCGGTTCGCGGCGATTACCCCGCCGAACGCTGATACGGGATCGCACGCGTTGGCCTTGCGGTGCGCCTCGGCAACGTCGCCGCCGACTGCGATACCGCATGGGTTGGCGTGTTTCATGATGGCGACGCAAACCCCGGCGAACCCGCCCGCCGTGCGCCACGCGGCATCGGCGTCCACGTAGTTGTTGTACGACATGGCCTTGCCATGGAGTTGTTCGGCTGTCGCTACCCCGCCGCGCCCTCGGGCGCCTGGCCCGCCGCCATCTGGGGCGACGTAGAGCGCAGCGCGCTGGTGCGGGTTCTCGCCGTAACGCAGCACTTCCCGCCGGTCCCACACGGCCGCGGTGAGGTCCGGCCAGCCAGTCTCGGCGGCGACCTCGTCCGGGGCGTAGACGGATGCGAACCAGGACGCCACCGCGGCGTCATAACGGGCGGTATGCGCGAACGCCTGCGCCGCCAGCCTGCGCCGCTCCTCGAGTGTGAACCCGCCAGCCTTGATAGCAACTGGAACGGGCTGATCTGAAGCTGGTCGAGCTGGCTGCGGTGACTGGGCTCGCGCAGGTCGGCGAGCAGGCCCGCGTGGATGGCCGGATGCAGCGTCTTGACCCGGCCGTCGAGACATTCACCGAATCCGGTCACAGCCTCGACCGGGGTGACCGGAAACCCGGCCGCCCTGATCACCGTCCCGGTGCTGCCGGTGGAGACGACCTCCACGCCGGCCTGGTCCAGCTCCCTGGCCAGCTGGTCAAGCCCCGTCTTGTCGTAGACGCTGATGAGGGCCCTGGTTATCGCAACCCTGTTCGCTGGCGTGGTGGTCACGGCCGCGATCCTCCTGATCTCCTGAGCCTGACCGTCCTGCCCGTGACCGACCAGCCATCGGTCAGCATGGCGGCGACGGTGTCCGCTAGCAGAGCCCGCTCGGCCGACTTGATCCGTTCCGTCAGGGTTTCCTCATCGTCGTCATCGTGCACGGGCACGGCCTGCTGCGCGACCACTGGACCGCTGTCCAGGCCGGAGTCCACCAGAAAGACTGTGCAGCCGGTGACCTTGACCCCGTACGCCAGCGCGTCGCGCACACCGTGCATACCTGGGAACGAGGGCAGCAGGGCGGGATGGGAGTTGATGCACCGCCCGGCGAACTCGTCAAGGAACTGCGGTCCGAACAGCTTCATGAACCCCGCCGAGACCACCAGGTCAGGTTGGTATCCGGCACAGGCCTCAGTGAGGGCCATCGATCAGGTGCTGCAGCAGCGTCCCTTCGCCAGATGCCAGGACAAGCAGGCGTGAGCGCATGAGGCCACGATAAACGTGCTGGCCGACCCGGCTATGCGCGACGGCCATCTGACGACTGTGAGGGTGAGCATAATCTTGGCAGGCCGGCGGGCTCTAGTCGCGGGCCATGGCCCTGTCCGCCAGAAGTCGTGGATCGCTAAAGTCGCGGCGTAGGATGCGCCGGCAGGTAGTGATGGAATAGGACTCACCTACCTACTTGAAGACCGGAGGAAATGCCACTGCCCGCCGATATCAGCCCGCCACCCGCACCGGGCGAGAGCCCGCGGCCCGAACCGGGCGAAAGCCCGCGGCCCGAACCGGGCGATCCCGGAAACTCGGACCAGGACCGCGAGGACGGCCAGCGCGACGGAGCGAGTCAGCCCGGCCAGGGAGCCGCCTCGGTACCCAGGCTGCCACGGCTGTTCTTTGCCGCCGAGCCCGACCAGCGGGAACAACCCGACTCCGGGATCACCCCGTACGGGCAGCCCGCCGGCCCTGGCCGGCCGGCAGGACCAGGCCAGCCGCCAGCATTCGGGCAGCGACCAGGCTCGGGCCAGCCACCAGGCTCGGGCCAGCCGCCCGGGTTCGGGCAGCCAGCCGGACTCCACCAGCCGCCCCAATTCGGCCAGCCGACCGGACTGGGGCAGCCAGGCAGGCAGGGCCGGCCAGGGCAGCGCCGACCAGGGCAGGGCCCGCCAGCCAGGGCCGCCAAGCCGCGGCCGACGAGGCCACCGGATCGCGAACTCAGGCACCGCGCGATCGCCTCGCTGGTGCTTGGCGTCCTCAGCCTCGTCGCGCTGCTCGGACTGGGCGGCGACCTGCACCGCGGCGTCTACCTGCTGATTTTCAGCGGCGTCATCGGGATCGCGGGGTCCGTCATCGGGATCACCGCGGTGGTCAAGGCAAGGAAGACGGGCTCCTACCGGCCCCGCGGCGCGGTCGGCGGGATCGTGCTCGGCACGATCGCCGCCCTGCTGTCAATCCCGATTCTCGCGACCTACCTGGCGTTTCCTCGTCAGGTGGACAACTACGTCAAATGCCTGAGTCAGTCCCAGTCCCAGTCCTCAGGCAGCCAGCAGACATGCATGAACAAGTTCTACAAAGAGATTCACCTAGGCGCACCGGCACGGGGCAACGGCGCCGCCCAGCGGATCAGCGCTGGATCAGGGCAGCGCCGACGGTCCGCCTGACCGCTTGCGAGGCGGCTCGTCGTCCGGATCAGATCCCCATCTGTCGAGGTAGATGACATGTCCGTGGTCGTCGTCCGTGCCTGGCGACGACCACCGGCCGCCCGCTCCAGGCCGCCCGGCCGGAGACGCCGGTGGCGCGGCTACGCGAACCGGCGGCGCAGCAGGCTCGCCAGCCGGTTGCCGGCGCATGGACCACCAGTTGACTGCCCCGGCGGTGACTGCCGCGGCGATGCCGACCTCAAGTGCCGCGACCGCCGCGACCTGCCACGGCGACGGGCCGACGACGGCGAGGCGGCCGTCACCAAGCGGGCCGCCGGCGAAGGCGGCGCCGACGCCGAGGACGATCCCAGTGAGCAGGCCGCAGCAGAATCCCCTGATCGCAGCCGATTCAAGCACTGTGGTTGGTGCGATCCGTACCACTAGCACGCCGCCGGCGGCGCCAGCCAGGTAGGGACAGGCGAGCACGAGCACCGCGAGCCAGCCAGGCCCAGAGCCGTGGGATCCCGCGGGCAGCGCGGCCAGCAGCGGGAACGCCGGCATTGCGCCGAGGACCGACCCGCTCGGGGCAGCGACCGTCCCTGCCCCGACGGCGAATCCGGGACCGAGCATGTAGGCGATGGCCCATAGGACGGCATTGGGCAGGTAGGCGATCTGGGCCAGGAGCAGCAGCCCGGCACCGACGGCGCCAGGGTCGAGAAGGCGGTAGACATCGCCGAACCTGTGCACATCGCCAGCCAGCGCCAGCGCCGTGGCCATCGCCCCAGCGGCGGTGAGCACCGCCAGCGAGCCGATCGTCCCGACCAGCACCGAGCGGGTCCGTGCGGACATCAGCGCGCCAAGCTGGGCCCAGGGCGCGAGCGCTCGCGCGGCACCGAACCCGGCGGCCACGAAGGCGATCATGAACGAGGCCAGCAGCGCCTGCGGGATCGACGCGGCCGCGAGATGTGACCTGCTGGCGACGGCGAGCCCTCCGGCGAGCGCGGCGTAGGGCACGGCCACGGCAAGCGCGACGGCGAGCACCTCGCGCAGGCCCATGACTCGATGATCGCGGACGACGTCCCGCCCCGCCCGCCACAGCAGCGCGCCTGGCAGCGCAACCAGGCCGAGCGGCAGCATGCCGATCTGGCCCGCGTCACTGACCTGCACGGCGACGTGATGACCCACCAGCCAGAGCACAGCAGCGGTGCGCAGCACGCCGATCAGGCCGAGCCCGGAATGCGGCGCCGCGACCCAGCCGGCGAGCACCAGGATGATCATGACCGCGAGACCCGCTCCAGCGGCCATGCAGGCCGCCGAGGCACCCGCCGCGAGCAGCCGCCTGGTACCTTCTGGCCGGCCGCCACCGGAATCCTGGCGCCCCCGGGCCGCGAGCGGCGTACCGAGGGCAGAGGTCGTCACAAGATCCCACCCTCGCAATCTCGGGCACGCAGCAGGGGGAGGCGCGCCGAAATGGCGGATCCGGCATGAGGTATCACCAAACTCCCGGCGCGGGTCCTGGCACAAGCCTCGAGCGGTCGATCGGGGTCAGCGAAGGGCGATTCAGCGGGACCGCATGATCTCCCTGACGAGGCTGGCGGTCTCGCTCGGCGTCCGGCCGACCTTGACGCCCACCTTCTCGAGCGCGTCCTTCTTGGCCTGGGCCGTACCTGCCGATCCCGAGATGATGGCCCCGGCGTGGCCCATCGTCTTGCCTTCAGGAGCGGTGAACCCCGCAACGTACGCGACCACTGGCTTGGTCACCTTCGCCTCGATGTAGGCGGCGGCGCGTTCCTCAGCATCGCCGCCGATCTCGCCGATCATCACGATCGCGTCAGTCTCCGGATCGGCCTGGAACGCCTGCAGGCAGTCGATGTGCGTCGTCCCGATGATGGGGTCGCCGCCGATTCCCACCGCAGTCGAGAAGCCGATGTCCCGCAGTTCGTACATCATCTGGTACGTCAGTGTCCCGGACTTGGACACCAGGCCGATCCGGCCCTCGGTAGTGATGTCGGCCGGGATAATGCCGGCGTTGGACTTGCGAGGCGAGGCCACGCCGGGGCAGTTCGGCCCTACGATTCGGGTCGCGTTGCCACGGGCCCTGGCGTACGCCCAGAACGCGGCGGTGTCGTGCACAGGGATGCCCTCAGTGATCACGATGACCAGCGGCATCGCCGCGTCCACGGCCTCGATCACCGCGTCCTTCGTTCCGGCCGGCGGCACGAACACCACGGACACGTCGGCGCCAGTCTCGGCCATCGCCTCGCTAACGGTGCCGAACACCGGCACGGTGGTGCCGCCGAGGTCGACTGTCTGGCCGGCCTTGCGCGGGTTGGTGCCGCCGACCACGTTGGTGCCCGCCGCGATCATGCGCGCCCCGTGCTTACTGCCCTCCGAGCCGGTGATGCCCTGGACGATGATCCGGTTCTGCGCCGTCAGGAAGATCGCCATCTCATGCTCCCGTCGCGGCCAGGCTGGCCAGCTCGGCGGCACGCCGCGCCGCCTCGTCCATAGTCGCTACCTGCTCGACGACTCCGATGCCCGCCTCGGTGAGGATCCGGCGGCCTTCAGCCGCGTTGTTGCCGTCGAGCCGGACCACGATCGGAAGGCGCACCTCCTCGCCCCGCTCGGCGAGGATGCCGATCGCAGCGACAATCCCGTTCGCCACCTCGTCGCACGAGGTGATGCCGCCGAAGACATTAACCAGGACCGAGCGAACCGAGGGATCGGAGAGCACGATGTCGAGGCCGTTTGCCATGACCTCGGCTGACGCTCCCCCGCCGATGTCGAGGAAGTTGGCCGGGCGCACGCCGCCGAACTCCTCCCCGGCGTAAGCAACCACATCCAGCGTTGACATCACCAGCCCCGCACCGTTGCCGATGATGCCGACCGCGCCGTCGAGCTTGACGTAGTTCAGGTGCTTGGCCTTGGCCCGTGCCTCGATCGGGTCGGCTGCTTCAGGGTCGGCGAACTTCTCGTGTTCCTGCCTGAAAGCGGCGTTGTCGTCGAGCGTCACCTTGCCGTCGAGCGCGACGACCCGCCCGTCAGTGGTCAGGATCAGCGGGTTGACCTCGACTAGCGTGGCGTCCTCATCGCTGAAGACCGCCCATAGCCGCTCGGCAAGCTCAGCAGCGCCTGGCAAAGCCTCGGCGGGCAGCCCGCCGGCTTCGATGATCTCGGTGGCCCTCGCTCGGTCCACGCCTGCCAGGGGGTCAATTCCGATCCTCGCTACGGCATCCGGGTTGGTGTGGGCGACCTCTTCGATCTCCATGCCGCCCTGGACTGAGCAGATCGACATGAACTGGCGGCCCGCCCGGTCGAGGAGGAAGGACAGGTAGTACTCCTGCGCTATCTCGCTGGCCTCCTCGACCAGCACCTTGTGCACGGTGTGGCCCTTGATGTCCATGCCCAGGATCTGAGCGGCCATCTCAGCAGCATCGTCCGGACCGACAGCTACCTTGACACCTCCGGCCTTGCCCCGACCGCCGGTCTTGACCTGGGCTTTCACTACCACCTTGGGCTGGCCGGCTGCGGCGAAGTCCGCCGCGATCGCCTGTGCCTCAGCTGCCGTATGAGCGACCTTTCCCGATGGCACGGGCACGCCGTATTCGGCGAAGAGCTCCTTAGCTTGATGCTCGAACAGATCCACGTCCGCTTCCGTCCTGACTCCACCAAGACCGCTTGATCATCGCAGTCTCTGCGATGTCAGACCGGGCTGGCATGATCTCGGACGTGCCAAGGAGGTCAGGATACGATCAGGCCGCGCTCAAAAAGCTCCTAGAGCGGCAGGAACAGGTCATTTCGCGCAGCCAGGCCTTGGCTTGCGGCATGACGCCTGCCGTGCTGCGGCGGCACACAGATCCGGGCGGCCCATGGCAGCGCTTGTTGCCTGGGGTGTACCTGACTGTGACTGGAACGCCCACCAGCGATCAGCGCGAGATCGCAGCGTTGCGGTACGCGGGCGACAGGAGCGTGATCACCGGCTTAACGGCGCTTCGGCGGGTTGGCATCCGAGTTCCGGACCGAGACCAGGTCACGATTCTCGTACCCGCTGGCAGGCATGTTCGAAGCATTTCCTACGTCACGGTCTGGCAGACAATCCGGATGCCGGAACTTGTGATGTACCGGGGCGCCGTCCAGTTCACCATGCCGGATCGTGCCGCTGCTGACGCCGGCCGGGAACTGTCAAGCCTCAACGAGATCCGCGCGGTCGTCGCTGGAGCGGTGCAGCAGCGATAGTGCTGTCTCGAAGGCCTGGAAGCGGAGCTTCGTCACGGGCCGCGGCGCGGCAGCGCGCCGCTGCGCCGTGTTCTCGCCGAGGTTGCCGACGGAGTCCGCTCGGTACCGGAGGCAGACCTGCGCCGGCTGCTGAAGACCGCTGGCATACAGATGCCGCTGTTCAATGCCAAGGTGTACGCCGGAAAGGATTTCATCGCCAAGCCGGACGCCTGGTGGCCCGCAGCCGGCGTCGCTGTGGAGGTGGACTCGAAGGAGTGGCACCTGAGCCCGGAAGACTGGCAGCAGACAATGAGCCGTCATGCACGGATGAGCGCACACGGGATCATCGTCTTACATTTCACGCCGACGCAGATTCGCACTGAGTCCGCGCGCGTCGTCACGCAGATCCAGTCGGCCCTCGCGGCCGGCCGAGCCCGCCCGGCGCTGCCGTTGCGGACCGTTGCGGCTACCTGACCTGCGGCCCGTTTGCGCCGCAAGCGCGCTCAGCCGGTCCGGGATTCCGCCTTCGAGCCGAGCTCGGAGCGGACCCAGTCAACGATCTCCTGGGTGGGCGCGCCGGGCGTGAAGATCTTTGCCACGCCCATTGACCGCAGTTCGGCGATGTCGGCATCGGGAATGATGCCGCCGCCGAAAACAACGATGTCCGTGGCATTCTGCTCGCGCAGCAACTCAAGCACCCGGCTGAAGAGCGTCATGTGCGCGCCAGACAGAATGGACAGCCCGATCGCGTCGGCATCTTCCTGCAGGGCTGCGGCCACGATCTGCTCAGGCGTCTGATGCAGCCCGGTATAGATGACCTCGACTCCGGCGTCACGCAGCGCCCGCGCGACCACCTTGGCGCCCCGGTCGTGCCCGTCCAGGCCTGGCTTCGCGATGACGACCCGAATGCTTCCCATCTGAGCTACGCCTTTCCAGCCGCGGACCCTGCACTGGCAGGGTATCCCGCTGCGTCAGCCCGGACCCGCAGCCCGGACCCGCGGCCTGGACCCGCAGGCCTGGACCCGCAGGCCGGACCCGCGGCCTGGACCAGGGGCCTGACGGCGGCTACAGCTTCTCGATCGGGGCGTAACGCAGCAGCAGGTGCTTGATGCCATAGTCGTCCCCGAAGTCGACCTTGGCCTCGGGGTCGTCGCCGCGGCCCTCCACCGACAGCACCCTGCCCATGCCATAGCTGTCGTGATTGACCAGGTCACCGGGCTTCAAGGACGGGACAGGGCGGTTGCCTGGCGCGTTAACGCCTGGCCGCCTGGCCAGCCGCTCGGAAGCCGGGCCCAGCGACGATGTCGCCGCCGATGCGTCCCGCAGCCAGTCGATCAGCTCGGCCGGGATCTCGCTCAGGAACCTGGACTGCTTGTGATACGAGGGCCGTCCCCACCAGGCTCGGACCACCGCTCGCGTCAGGTACAGCCGCTGCTGCGCCCTGGTGATGCCGACGTAGGCGAGGCGGCGTTCCTCTTCGAGCTCGCGCTCATCGTTGATCGAGCGCTCGTGCGGGAAGACGTTCTCCTCCATTCCGGTCAGGAACACCACTGGGAACGCGTTACGGCTATCGAATTCTCTGGCAACCGATGTGAGCTCGGTCAGGTTCTCGGCCCGGCCAGCGTCCTGCAGGTCGCTCGATGCCTCGAGCTCGGCGATGTAACCGGTCCGGTCGAGTATGGCCTCGGCGATGTCCCCGACCGGGGTTCCGGCCCGCTCTGCCTCCCTGAGCTCGGCAATGAGCTGGTTGAAGGCCTCGATGGCTTTGGCCGAGCGGGCCGGCAGCCCCGGCACGTCCAAGGGCCTGGCGAGCGCGGCAGCGAAGGTGATCTTGTCCCTGGCCGCCAGCCCGGCCACGTACTCAAGCGCACGATCGCCGATGCCGCGCCGCGGCACGTTGACCACCCGCCGCAGCGAGATCTCGTCCTGCGGGTTGGCGATCAGCCGCAGGTAGGCCAGCAGGTCCCTGACCTCGCGCCGCTCGTAGAACCGGACGCCGCCGACGACTTTGTAGGGCAGGCCGGCCCTGATGAAGACTTCCTCGAAGACCCTGGACTGCGCGTTGGTCCGGTAGAACACGGCCACGTCACCGGGGGTCGCATCGCCCGCGTCGCTGAGCTTGTCAACCTCCTCGGCCACGAACGCGGCCTCGTCGTGCTCGCTGTCCGCGACGTAGCCGACCAGCGGCGGGCCGTTACCGGCATCGGACCACAGGTTCTTGGGCATCCGGCCCGTGTTGCGGGCCACGACGGCGTTCGCGGCGGCGAGGATGTTCTGCGTTGACCGGTAGTTCTGTTCGAGCAGGATCACCCGGGCGCCGGGGAAGTCACGCTCGAACTCGGTGATGTTCCTGATGGTGGCGCCGCGGAAGGCATAGATCGACTGGTCGGCGTCACCAACCACGCACAGCTCACCGGGTGGCATGAAGTCATCGCCGCCGACGTGACTAGCCTGGCTTCCCCCGACCAGCTCCCTGATCAGCATGTACTGGGCGTGGTTGGTGTCCTGGTACTCGTCGACGAGCACGTGCCTGAACCGCCTGCGGTACTCGGCCGCCATGTCGGGAAACGCCTGCAGCAGGTTCACGGTGACCATGATCAGATCGTCGAAGTCCATGGCACCGGCCGCCACGAGCCGCCGCTGATACTCCCCGTACGCCTCCGCTAGCGCCTTCTCCCGGTACCCGGAGGCCCGCGCGGCGATGGTCTCGTAGTCGAGCAGCTCGTTCTTCAGCGTGGAAACTCGACCGACCATCGCCTTCGGCGGGTGGTACTTGGGATCGAGGTCTAGCTCACGGCAGACCAGCGCCATCAGCCGCTCCGAGTCCGCCTGGTCATAGATCGTGAACGAGGAGGGGTAACCGAACCTACCGGCCTCTCGTCTCAGGATCCGCACGCATGCTGAGTGGAATGTGAGGAGCCACATGCCGCGGGATCGTGCGCCCGTCAGCGCCTGAGCCCGGCCCGCCATCTCGCCGGCGGCCTTGTTCGTGAAGGTGATCGCCAGGATCTCGTGGGGCGAGACCTCACGCTCGGCGACCAGGTAGGCGATGCGGTGGGTGAGCACCCGCGTCTTGCCGGACCCGGCTCCGGCGACGATGAGCAGCGGACCGCCCTCGTGCAGCACCGCCGCGCGCTGCTGCGGGTTCAG
>WNFI01365127.1_pt1 | contig 15635 bp, 11 predicted proteins | sample 5400471 | NCBI WGS metagenome assembly WNFI01 (sample SAMN13153348, study PRJNA577476) | soil metagenome | isolation source: 100 cm saprolite on Douglas fir-dominated hillslope | place: USA:California | collected 2013-09-17 | reverse complement strand
GGGTTGAGGATGCGCCCACCGAACGCGATAACATGTCCGCGCCCATCACAGATCGGGATGATCAGCCGGTTGCGAAAGCGATCATAGACACGGCCTTTCTCCTCGTTACGCAGGGCGACACCCGCTTCGATGACTTCCTCTTGCGCGTATCCGAGCAGTGTCAGGTAATCGAGCGCCTGATGCCAATCGTCAGGGGCAAAGCCGATCCGAAACTTCGCAATCGTCTCGTTGCTGAGGCCGCGTTTATGGGCATAATCGCGGGCGTGCTGTGCCGCGCGGTCATTGAGTAGCTTTTTGTGGAAAAAGTTCGCGGTCTCGTCCAGGAGGCCGCGCATCTTCTCAAGTTTATCTTCATGCTGACTCTGTTCAGGCGTGCGTTCTTGCAGTTGGACCCCGGCTTTGTCTGCCAGTGTGCGCAGGGCAGTGGGAAAATCCAGCCCTTCCGATTTCATCACAAAATTGAAAATGTCACCGCCATCACCGCACGCGCCGAAGCAGCGCCAACTTTGTGATTCCGGGAAAACCACGAACGAGGGCGTTTTTTCCGCATGGAAAGGGCAAAGCGCCGTGTAATTGCGTCCAGCTTTTTTGAGGTTGATATATTGCGACAGGAAGTTAACGATATCCAGCCGCGCCTTGATCTCTTCGGTGACCGACATCCCTGCCTCGTGTTCACCCGTCCCAAGAGTCATTATACATATGTGAGGATATTCATGCAAAAGGGGAATATCCCCATTTCATCACGAATTATCCGCTGGTCTTGATGCCGAACACCGTTGACGATCCAGGCCACACGATGACGCTCAGCGGCGTGCCGATTCCGAAATTGGATTGCCATATCTTTTGATAAGTTCCATCGCGGGCCATATCTTGCAGCGTTGCTTCGACCAGTACGCGGAAATCAGCATCGTTGCGCGGCACGGCAAAGGCAACCTGCTTGCCGCCGCCATATTCCGGATCGAGAAGCTGGATTTGCTTAGGATAGGTTTGTGCAAGGGGGTACAGACGCAGGCTGTCGCCAAAAATTAGATTGGCAGTGCGGTCATTCAGGTGGCTGAGCGCATCATCATCCGTTTGTAGCTTGATTGGCTTGAGCGTATCAACAGCGAGATTCGATTTTTGCGCCTGCTGTTTCGCGGCATCCAGCGCACCCGGATCGTCAGTGAAGTAGCCGAACTGGCGATTCGTCGCGAAAAGATCGCTGAAGGCTTTGATCGCGTTTGTGCCTGCCGGGATGATGATCCGGTAGCTGTGCTCAGCATAGATTGCCACGAAATCAACGCGATCCACGCTGCCCCAATGCGGCTCGATGCCAACCGCGAGATCGGCCTGACCGCTGGCGACCATATCCTCGCCCTTGCCATAGGAGTCAGGCACAATCTGCGCCTGGATACCCCAGCGCCGCGTCATTTCATTGACCATCGCCTGATTAAAGCCATCGAGCAATGGTTGTTTGCCTGTCGCATCGAGCGGCGCGCCGAGGCCCGCAATTCGTAACGGCTGCCCATTCTTAATACGCGGAATGACGGGCTGCGTCGGCATAATAATATCCGTGGGGAAGTCAGCAATGGCGCGTTTGTCGTCGTCTAGCCCGGTCCACACACGCAGGGTAGGGCGGTCACTGGCGGGAAGTAGGTCGCCGGGGAAATTCGCGTCGTAGATCGGATCAAGCCGTTTGCTTGACACCAGCCGTTGCAGCGTGCGGTTGACCAGCGTGCGCAGATTATCATCATAGCGGCGCATGGCAATTGCGTAGGGTTCAGTCTCAAATACACCGTCCAATGGTTTCACGTCCAGCACGACCCCATTGACATGCGCATCCAGTTCCCACCGATCCCCGACAACTGCTGTGACTTGCTTGCCCGTGAGCGCCCGCAGCGCAGCATCCATCATCGGATAGCGATTGATGGTCGATTTCAAGCCATTGGCCTGCATCCAAACGTTGAATGCCTGCTCAGCACGACTGCCAATCACGACGCCAACCGTCTGTCCGGCAAGATCGGTGATGTTCTTGCCCGTAAAGTCCTGATTGACCAGTGCAATCGTCTTACTGATGAGCACCGGATCGCTGAAATCTACCTGCGATTGGTCATCGCGGGATACCATTGATTGCCCCATCAGCAGATCGATCTGCCCACTGAGCAGCATATCGCGTCCATTGAGGTGCGTCACTTGCTTCGGTTGGAGCTTTACGCCCCAATCGTCGGCAATTGCCTGCGCCAGATCAGGCTCAAAGCCGTCGATGTCGGGGTTGTCCGGTGAGCCAGTCCCAGTTGGCAGCGCGAAACGATTGACGTTGTACAGAAACCCAACGACCAACGTATTATTGCTTTTGATGCGGGCCAGCGCCGATTGTGTCAGCGGCGGTGTGGCAGTGGCTGTCGGTGCGGGTGGCAGCAGGGTTGGCGGAACCAGCGTTACCAGCGGGATTGGAGTCCGTTGCGCTTGTGCCCCTGCATATTGGGAGGACATGGCGAAGGTGATAATGGTGAGGAGCAGGAAGCTGAAGAGAAGAATGTGAAGGGCAGTACGAATGCTAACCGCCCCCCTTTCCCCCATCCCCTTTGCCGCCAGCCCGCAAAAATCGCGGTGCAAGCGGAGGGAAAAGGGGGCCGTTGCCTTCATTACTTTTTCATCTCGCGGATATCTATCAACCGATAATTTACGCAACTGCTTTTTCATCTCTATACAGCCCATGTTCAGTAATATAACGTTCCACAGATTCCGGCACCAGATAGCGAATCGAGTGGCCTGCCCGCAGACGTTCGCGCAGTAGCGTGGCCGAGATGCCGATGTCGGGTGCATCGACAAATACGAGGCGATCCGCCAGGTCCGGCAGCTTTTCATACATAGCCGCGAGATCGAGCGTTGCACCGGGTCGTCCCATTGCAGCTAGTCGCGCCCACTTGACGATCTCGGCAGGTTCATGCCACGTAATCATGTCTCGGAGCGCATCGCCGCCCAGGATAAAGAACAATTCAGCATTCGCGTATTGTTGGCTTAGCAGCCGCAGCATATCAGCCGTGTAGTGTGGGCCAGGGCGAGTAACGTCAATATTCGACAGCGCAAAGCGGGGATTATCGGCGATAGCACTCGCTAACATGGCAAGTCGATGCTCGATCTGTGTAATGGCAAGATTGTGCTTGTGCGGTGGATCGGCGGCGGGCACAAACAGAACTTGTTCCAGCCCAAGCGCATCACAGGCCGATTCCGCCAGAATAAGGTGGCCCATATGCGGCGGATCGAAGGTTCCACCCAGGACGCCGAGTCGCGGGGGCTGCGATCCCACCGAGTCTATTCGCCCCACTCTAGCTCGTAGTCTCCGACGTAAACGGTGTCTCCCGGCTCGACTCCGGCCTCTTCGAGTGCCTGAGTGATTCCAAGACCGGAGACTGGCGTTTGCGCCACCTCGACAGGTTCCGGCGGCAGGGCAGCCAGCATCGCCGCGACACGATTCATCAATTCCTGTGTGCCCTGTAGCGTTGCCGCAGAAATGCTCATCGTCTCGTAGCCGCGTTCAGTCAAGGCGGCTTGAACTTCCGACCATTTGGCTTGCGCTTCGGGCAAATCCATTTTGTTCAAAACGACAATTTGCGGCTTCTCGGCGAGCTTTTCATCAAACCACGCCAACTCCGCGTTGATCTGGTTGAAATCGGCCAGCGGGTTTTCGCCTCCGCCGTCTAGCAAATGGATCAGCACACGGGTCCGCTGCACGTGGCGCAAGAATGCGTGACCCAATCCAACCCCCAGGTGTGCGCCTTCGACCAGACCGGGGATGTCCGCCAGCACCATATCGCGATCTCCGACGATGACGACCCCTAGATTCGGTTCTAATGTGGTGAACGGATAGGGCGCGATCTTCGGCTTGGCGTTGCTGACCACCGAGAGCAATGTTGATTTGCCCGCGTTGGGCACACCCACGATCCCGACATCCGCGATTAGCTTGAGTTCAAGTTTCAGATTGCGTTCGACGCCGGGTTCACCTTTTTCTGCGAGGGTCGGCGCTTGATTGGTGCTGGTGGCCCGACGTGCATTGCCGCGCCCGCCGCGTCCACCCGGCACAGCGATCACTTCTTGCCCCGGTTGGACCAGATCCGCTACTACTTCGCCCGACTCGGCATCGCGTACTAAGGTACCAAGAGGAACCTCAATACGCAGATCATCGGCGCTGGCTCCAGTTTTGCCAGTCCGTGCCCCATTTTCGCCGTTTCCAGCTACAAAATGGCGCTTGCGGCTAAAAGCAATCAGCGTATTGATGGATGGAGTAGCAAACAGAATCACATTGCCACCCCGACCGCCATCGCCGCCATCGGGGCCACCGCGTGGGACATATTTTTCGCGGCGCATGTGACTCATACCGTTGCCACCGTCGCCGCTCTTGACGTAAATCTTCGCTTCATCGAAAAACATAGGTAGGAGTCTAACGTAGCGCTGTCACAAGATCAATGGACAGCGGCGATTGCTCATAGTACCCTAACTGAGAATCTCCTCAGATAGGGCTAATTACCGGCCTTTGGACGTGCCTGAAGCACAACTTTGATATCTATGGTTTGATCGCCGCGAACGACTGAGAGCATGACCGTATCGCCGGGGGCCGTATTGGACACAAGGTAGGCGATCAACGCATCGAAGTCACGCAGCAATTGCCCGTTGATTGCCGTGATGATGTCGCCACCGTAGCGCACATCCACGCCACGAATTTTTGCTGTCTGGTCTCCACCACGCAATCCCGCCGTCGCCGCAGGCGAGTTGGGAAGCACCGAACTGACCATCACGCCATGATCCACGGGAAGTTTAAGCTGCTCCGCCAATGACGCGACATTCAAACCACGCCCGCCACTGCCACCGATTGATTCGATGCCGAGCCACGAAAACTCAGCTTTGCCCGTTTTGATGAGCTGCGGCACGACCCGTTGCACCGTATTGGATGGAATCGCAAAGCCGACGCCTTGAAAAAAGCCATTGTCCGTACTGATCGCCGCGTTGATGCCAATGACTTTGCCGTTGATGTCCAGAAGCGGGCCGCCGGAGTTGCCGGGATTGATGGCGGCGTCAATCTGAATGATAGACGGTAAGCTAAACTGCAAGTTCGAGGAATTCAGCGAGCGTCCGGTGGCGCTGACAATGCCCGTGGTCATCGAGCTTTGCAATCCAAATGGGTTGCCGATAGCGATAACCCGCTGCCCGACCTGCAACGCTGACGAATCGCCGAACGTTACCGCTGTGAGATGGTCCGGTGTGACATCCACCTTTATTACGGCAAGATCGCTGAAATCATCGGCTCCAACCAGCTTGGCAGGCGTGGTATAGCCATCGTAGAAAGTGACCGTAATCGACTTTGCTTTGTCGATCACATGATTATTGGTCACGATATGCCCATCCATATCAATGACAAAGCCGCTGCCACTTGCATCAGTCTGACCATTATCGGTAGTGGAAATTTCGATGTTCACGACGGCGGGGTCTATTCGCTGGTAGATATTGATCAGCACCTGTTGTGCGGCATCGGCCTCGGCGACCAGTTGTGCCGATACGATGGTGGGCGTTGGGGCAGCAGTCCGGGCCAGCGCGGCAATGTTCTGTGAAGTAACCTGATTCGCGATTGGCTGAGGAATGGTTGTAGGCGCTGCGTTCGCGTTACAGGCGACAAGCATCAGCGCCAGAAGAGAAATGAAAAGGGTATCGGGACGCGATACCCTACTGAAGAGACTTGCCATAATAACCGAATCCTGAAATTAACCGCAGGCAGATTGTGCGCTCGCCTCGCAATAGGCTTACGTGCTTTCTGGACGCAGTGTTGAGAGATGCTCGAACAGGGTGCGTTCCTCATCGGTCAGATTCGTTGGCACTTGAATGAGCACCCTGGCGTACAGATCGCCACGCTCTTCGGGCAGGCGCAAACGCGGCATCCCGCGATCATTGATGCGGATGGTCTTGCCGGATTGAGTGCCCGCCGGAACACGCAGTTTGACATTGCCCGACAGTGTAGGTACATATACCTCGCCGCCTAGCACGGCGGTGTAAAGGCTGATCTTGATGTCGGTGTGTAGATCGTCGTCGTGGCGCTCAAAGTTGGGATGCGGTTTGACGGCAACGACCAGGTACAGGTCGCCTTGCTGCCCGCCTGCATAACCTGCCTCGCCTTCGCCCGCGACACGGATGCGTGTGCCGTCCGTCGCGCCTGCCGGGATGCGGATCGTCTTCTTCTTGCCAGCCCGGTTAACGATGCGCTCGGTACCCTTGTATGCCTCTTCCAGCGTTATCTCGATTGGCTGTTCCAGGTCACGCCCCTTGATAGGCTGCTTATAGGTTTCGCGCCCACGCGTATTGGCGGAGCCGCCAAAGATATTTGAGAAGAAATCGGCAAAATCTGGCCCGCCCTGCTCATAGTCCACGCGGAAACCTCCGGGCGTTCCCTGAGCATAATCGCCCCAATTGAAGCCGCCACCGCGCTGCCACTGCTGGTAATTTGCCCCTAACTGATCGTATTTAGCGCGTTTGTCGGCATCACTGAGGACTTCGTAGGCCTCGTTAATTTCCTTAAAATGCTTCTCAGCGGTCTTATCATTCGGATTCATATCCGGATGAAATTTACGCGCCAGTTTCCGAAATGCTTTTTGTATTTCTTTTTCATCGGCGGTTTTATCGACGCCAAGTATTTTGTAGTAGTCCTGGTAGTCCATAGATGGTCTTGGTATGCTCCTGGAATTATCCTAGTGAAATTGTAAGGTTGGATTGGGCGACTGTCAACGTGGATTGAAGATATCTTAGACAATGTTAACACGAGAATTCTTTCGACGGACAGCAGGGATATGGTACTATGACGGGGATTTCGTTCGCACCGAGGAAGCATGATGAATCGTTTGATCCGTGGCACACTCCTATTTATTTTATGTTTGCCTGTCCATCTCACAATCTTAAATGCGCAACGGGTCAGTCTACCACTTGTGCTTCAGGTGAGCGGCGATTTTTGGGCCTGGAACGGACCACAATCGGATTTACAGCAGCGGACTAACTGGGGCCATAACCAGGACCCAATCCTGTCGCCTGACGGTCAATCCATCGCTTATAAAGCCACGGCGCAACTGGCAATCGATGCCATGAAGCGCAAAGGATCGACTGCGATTGGGGCTGCGCCAGTGAATACGTGGGTGCTCGATGTGGCAACCGGAGCGCCTACCCGCATCAATGATCAGCCGTCCGATGCGTCTTTCCAGCAGGATGGCAAGGCGGATAAGTTCATCATTCGATCCGCTCCCACGTGGTCACCGGATAGTAAAGCGTTAGCCTGGACCGAGCTGGTAGTCGATAAAAGCAGCAGCGATGCCTCGACTCAGCAGCTGGTTATCTACGATCTTGTGCAGAAAACGCAAAAGGTCATTGTATCTGATCTTCCAACACAATCCGGCTCAACCACCACACTTAAAGTTGAGTGGGGTAATCCCGGCCTCGCTATATGGACCATCACCAGCGGTCCTGACGCGAAGGGCAAGCTGCACTCGCAGGATGCGCTGATACTTTTTAATGCTGATAGCAAACTGCTCTCGACGGTAAAGATTGCCTCATTATATGAGTTCAAGTGGATTAAGGATAGTGAAAAGGATTACATTGCAATCCTTGCGCAAGGGCCAGAAAATGCGCCGCTGAGCGAACCGCAGTGGTTGCTGGTTGATCCGACCAGCGGACAGATCGCCGGGATGCCGGGTGTGCCAGAAATGTATAGTTTGCTAGCTCCCAGCGGACTCAGCCTGTATCCAGGCAGCATCGGCACATTGCCTGAATGGCAGATCGCGGGTGTAGGAAAACTCGGTAATGTGGACGATGTGTACGCCTTCTCGCATGTTCTGGGTATTTCGCCTGACGGCCAACAGATTGCCTATGTGAAGCAAGGCGCGGCATACGTGTATAATAAAGGCAAAACGACCAAAATTGCCCCATCCGACGTGTATGGATTGGCGTGGGGACCCGTTGCCTGGCGAGTTCGCCGCAAAGGTTTGGGGCAGTAATCCAAATTTCATACAAGGGAATAGACACTTCTTCATGGCAAGTAAACTTCACCACAACAAACGCCTGTGGCAAAAGCATGTGCTGGCAGAAAATCGCCGCGATATTCCCGGTCTGCTGGCAACTTTAGTGGACGATCCATTGTATGTTCTGATGGCAACCGGACAGGAGTATCGGGGGCAGACAGGTGTTGCGTCATTTTACCAGGGACTTTTCGATGGCTTACCCGACGCGACTTTCGATCTGAAGACGGTGACGATTGGCGAGGAGATGGTGGTCGAGGAGTCGGTGTTTCGCGGTACGCATAATGGCGTATTCTTCGGCGTCCCGGCAACAGGCAAGTTTGTGACTTTTCCGCTGATCATCATGTTCCCGGTGGTCGGAGATCGCTTCTACGGCGAGCGTATGTACTTCGACTGGAACACGCTGCTGATGCACATGGGGCTGGCGACAGCGCTGCCATTTTCGCAGCCACAATAATCGCGGCAGAGTTACACATCATCTGATAGGAGTAGTTGTCCGCTCGCCGTGATGAGCATACGATCAAACTTGAACATGAAAGCAATATTGATGACCAACTACTCAAGTGGCTAAAAGACGCCTACGATCTGAGCAAATGACGCCTTTGCTGCCAATCACCGGGATGCGGATCACTGGATCGAGACTTGACGAAAACCCTGCCAACCAGTAAGATTCTTGCAATCGTCCCCGTAGCTCAGCGGATAGAGCGTTGGCCTCCGGAGCCAAAAGCGTGAGTTCGATTCTCACCGGGGACACAATGCCTTTGAACGTCCACAGCGAGCCAAATCTGTGGTTCGATTTTAGTTCCTCTGGGTAGTCAGTAAATCCCACATTAACATTTGCAAACTTCACTACCATACGTTTTGAGAAAAGAATGCTGCTGGGTTCCCAAGCACTTTTTAGTCACGAGACATACGTAATGTTCCGCACATTGTGAGTTCATTTGCGTATACATTCAAATATTAAGTCTCATGCGCAGTTCGAGTCCCTCCGGGTTCATCACACCCTTTTTGGTTGACGTGGTGGGGATAAATCTGGTTCGAGTCCCATTGGGATATAGCGCTATCTATTTCCATATAATGTGGGAATAGCCGTTCGATTCAAGTTCCTTTGGGGAATCAGTAGTAACCAGACGTAAACATGATTCGCGTCCAAGGGTAAGGAATACACCCCATCTACTACCGGTCGCAATGTTCTGCACAAAAGGTCTCCCGAAAGCAAGTCCCAGTAAGGGTTGTAGACGCTTGTGACCTCATGTTCTTCGACCATATGAACGGCGTAGGCATGATCGAATATGCCGCCTTCTGAAAAATTGGTCCCCGGGCTGTATTGACAGGGGTTGACCCTTTTTGAGTAGGACAATGAACTTGTTGTGCGACAGACCAGAAGGATTGGTGGTACGCTAGATACAATCCGCGTTGATCCCCTCAGTGCGAACTGCCTAATCATTTTTCTGACCAGGATCGTCCTGCCACCGATCAAAGATAATCCGCAGCCAGGCACCCTTAAGTTCCGCAGCGCGCATTTAGCACAGGAAGGTAATGAAACTCGTTGGCGCAAACCCGCGGATCGAAGTCTTGCTTGCCTGTCCAATAAAGTTGATCATCGATTCGTAAATAGCCCGCGCGGGGCAATCATGGGCCGGGTGTCCGACCTCGCTGGGGCGCGATTGAAAATACGTTGTGTGACCCCTAAGTCGATTCGGCCCGTATGTAGACCGCTGTCTCCGCCACCAGCGGGAAATCCTTCGTGGTACTGTTCACTGCCAAGACGTTGTCCTCCGAGTTAGTGGTCAGCCCGGTTCACCTAGCGATGCCGCTTGCTGATTTGGATTGATGAAGTACTACATTGTTGTGCGTAAAATGGGCTTGCAACCTTGCGTTTAGTATTACACAACGCAAATGAGTAAGGAAGAAAGACTGAGCTTAGACACTCCTATTGAGTCAAGGCATTATTATTTAAGTCAAGGCAGATTTCTAGGGCCAAAGTTTGTCTTGCATAACGGGATTAGCCAATTATATGTAACCCTTGAGGTGCGAAAAACCGCCAAATCACAGGGGCTAAGGATGTGAGTCGCGTACAATTAAGGAATGTTTGTCCTGACAGGGCTGTCGTAAGCAAGCACCCTGCTTATGTCTTACTATTCGTCTATTCATTCTCATACCACTTTACTGTAAGGTATCTTTGGGATTATAATAATTTGGATTTAATGAGGACTCGGCAATAACTCACCTAATGGCAATGAAGGGAAACCGCCGATGCCACCACTTTCTGAGATCACCCAAGCTGAAATCTCTCCCGACCTGGGCAATATCCTCAGGCTCGCTGCGTCTACGCACACCAAACTGAGCGATGTTGATACGGGGACAGGAGAACGTTTTAACATCAATTTTGCCTCATTGTTCGTGGCATTCCTGACGGTTGATAGGCCGGACCCAGTATCGCGCTGGTTCAGAGCATATGCCAAGGCAGCGAACATCGATACAGTAGCGATTTTGGCTAAGGAACGTGTTGGGGAGGCTGCTGCAATTGATGTGAGTCAGCAAGTTAGCCGTAGTTCAACGCCGGTTGAGGCGTCGATAGACAAAGCGCTAGCTGATCTTTACTTGACCCAATCGGCAGGTGGCATCTTGCGAGAAGCAGAGACTATACGACAGTCGAGGCAGCTTCGCTATCTTGACTGCCAACTTATAATGGGGGTTCTGGTCTATCGTGCACCTGTTGACCATCCTGATAATCTTGAGATTTGGCGGTTCAATAAAGTCGATTGGGCAGCCGACTACTTGACTTTCTTGTTTGCATTTAATCCCAGCGAAATTCCATATTGGCAGAAGTATTATGGCTGCACGAGAGATTAATCCGCCGATTCCTCTGACCACGACGTGCCTGTTCTGGGCAATAGCGGATTACGCGCTCAAGGATAACAATTCAGATTTACACTCGCTTTTCAGCGAAGGGTTCACCGCCGACGAGCAGAACGCCCTCAGCCAGCGGAGGAGAGAGTACGTAACCGGCGATTTCTGGAACGGATTCCAGGAAATTACCAGTACAGCCAGCGTGGCTTTGTCAGACGGAATGACCAGATACGTTGGGCGTGTCGTGGAGCTTGCCCACCACTATAGCGGCAGGCAAGACAGCTCGAAGGGCCGTATTGGGCCGAGTCATCTTCTGTTCGCATTGCTTGATCGAGATGCACTTCTTAGTAATTCTAGCAGTGACGAGCTTGGAATATTTGGGCTGCTTCGGGCAACAGAGATTGATCCTCAGCAGTTGAGGCAAAAAGTCAGAAACATTCTGGCCCAATATCTGGACAATCAACAAGTCGGATATGGGACCGATACTGTAACTACAAATGATCTGTTGAACATTGATGTTTTGGTTAAGCCGCTGGCGATGCTGGTTGCCGCGCATACTACCGTACCGCCGCTCGCAATTGGTATCTTCGGAGATTGGGGATCGGGCAAGTCATTTTTTATGAACCGCTTGAAGCAGCAGATTTGTCTCCTTGCAGCGAATGCCAAAGCCTCCGGGAGTCCTCAGAAAGACATATCGTTTTTCAAACATATCATTTGTATCGACTTTAATGCTTGGCACTATGTGGAAAGCAACCTGTGGGCCAGTTTGATGGAGCACATTTTCGCCGAGTTAAGCAAACAGGGCGTCTATTCAGATGCACTCGGTGCGCCGCTGCGCCCTAGCGACGAGTCACAAAAAAAGGTACTAACATTGTGAAAACGATGGGTTACCAGGATGAACTGAAGCCCATCCTGTCGAATTTGGAATCTCAGCAGGTTAACGGTTCAGTACAAGATCTGACTGCTACGCTGGACGAGGCACGTCAGACACTTCTACAGGGACAAACATTGCTGGAATTGCTGCGCAGGAGTAATTTTACACTATGGCACTGGATACTTCTCATAGTCCTCGTAGTTGTCATCCCGCTTCTTATAGGGTTTGTAGCAAACTCGCTCAGCCATCAGGATTTGGGTCAAATTGCAACAGTTGTCAGCAGCCTGGCGATCTCGATCAGTGCGTTGGCCCACTGGCTCACTGAGCAGTCTAAAAACTTGAAGAAGGTGCTGCTTTCTGTAGAGAACGCTCAAACGAGCATTGATGAAACGGTGCATGGTCAGGCCAATCGCGCACTCAAGAACGTGGAAGATCTGACCCAACAGCTTGACGATTTGATCGCCCAGCGCCGTGCCTTGGATCCCGACCAGATCCTGATACGATTTATCAAAGAGCGTGCCGAAAGCAACGACTACCGCAGCTACCTGGGGCTGTTGACGACTGTGCGCCGTGATTTTGAATCGCTCTCAACGAATTTCGGTCGTACTAACCAGGTGCTGTTCAGCGAGAACCCTGACGAGGAAATGAAACGCATCAGGAAAATCGATGAACAAATAAAAACTGATCAAGGCACGGCAACACTCATCAATCGCATTGTGCTGTTTATCGACGACCTAGACCGCTGCCCGCCAAATAAAGTTGTCGAGGTTCTGCAAGCCGTCAACCTGCTGATGGCCTTTCCGCTATTTGTGGCCATTGTCGGCGTCGATTCGCGTTGGCTAGCGCGATCCTTAAGCTCCCATTATGAGGACTTACTGACGGTTCCTGGTAAATCTATCAAGGAGAATCAGAAGGAATCGCCCACCGCAAATCCACCTGAGGAACTGGTGACGACCTTCGGACGTGATGCTACGCCCGCTGACTACCTGGAAAAGATATTCCAGATTCCGATCTGGCTGCCCCGGCTACAGCCGGATGGGGCGTGGAACATTGTTAGAGCCATGATCAGCCCGCTTACGCCACCGATATCACGCCCAGAAATACCGCCGCTGTCCGATCAGCCATCTACGCCTGCATCATCGTCTGCTAGCAGCAACCAACAGCAGCCTACCAATCAACCGCCCTCTCAACTCGTCGATCTGACGCCGAAAGATGAGACAGAAGATAATAAGGTTGAGCTGGTTGCACCGCAGCTTGAATTTGATCCGCGAGAATTGGAAGCTATGAATAGAATCGCACCCCTGCTGCATCGTTCGCCACGTGCGGTCAAACGCTTTGTGAATTTGTACCGTCTCATCAAGGCCGGTCTCAGTACTGTCGAACTGGATGCGTTTCTCAACGATGGGCCGATACCTCAAATACGCAGTTTCGAGATTGTCTTGTTCTTGCTGGCGCTGACAACCAATTCTCCCGAATTGATGCCCGACATGCTGAATGCGATACAGATCACGCTAACCAAAAAGGATGGACGGAGAAAAGCAAATCTGCGGCAATTAGTAGACATTGGCCTCGCAGGATCGCAGCAGACGGAACATGATCTCTTGCGGAGCTGGATGCACGGTCTGAAAAGTGACGATTTGGCTGCATGGGCCGACGTACCGTTGGAGGTTCTATCTGACCACTTTGCCGATGTCGCGCGCTATTCATTTAGCAGCCATGATGTTTGACACAACATTGCTTTAATTCTTTGAACTAGATCGCTATAGGGGTAATAACTATGTCTGTTGATACAAGGCTGGATGGCGTGTTAGACCGGGAAGCGTTCATGGCATTAGCCGCCGAGTCGGTACACCTTTCACCGGAGGATTATCTGAAAATCGTCGACCAAGCGGAACTGGTGCTGCGAGACCTCTATGTACATCTCCAGCAAAAACAAGCCTTGTATGCGGTAAATCCACTTGACCGCTTGAAAGTCCTCCGAAACAAGATCATACGGTTAAGAGATACTTACGAAAATCTCGATTTTCACCTTGACATGATCCGTATCTTTAACTCGCTGCATGATCCCCACACTTGCTACCTCTTGCCTGAGCCTTTTAGAAATTTTGGTGCGACGTTGCCCTTCATGATCGAAGAATACTTCGATCCCCCGACCACACAGGACCAGATCCCGGGGAAGCCTCTGAAAGGACAGAATCACTATATTATTACAAAGATAGTGCGAGCGATTGACAAATTTCCAGAGCCCTTCAAAACAGGTGTAGAAGTAACTCACTACAATGGGATACTAATCGAGCGAATGGTACAGATTCTGGAAGATCGCCAGCCCGGTGCTACACAAGCCGCACGTCATGAAAGAGCATTGGAGGCTCTTTCATTTCGTGCACTGCAATGCGACGTCTTGCCCGATGAAGAATGGGTCGAACTGGGTTTGAAGCAGCTGAATAAGGATGGGTCGTTTTTTCATAAATTTCAATGGTATTTCATTCGTCTGACGAATCAGAAGTCAACGGATGAACCTTCTCTTCCATCACGTCAGAATTCACCAGCAACCCAAAGTGCGAACCGGCCCAGCCCGATAAGGTCGGTAGATGTTCGCGCTGACATGATTCAACTGATTCGAGCGAAACTATTCGCCGGAACAACACCCGACAGCCAACCGGCAGCCAGAACTCACCCGCAAATAAACGCCAATCCACCGCAAGTACTTTTGCAAAGCGTTCCTTTGCCACCAATCAATGACTTTGATCACACGCAAATATTTTCGGCCTCATCACTAACGTATCAGGCACTAGGTGGGATGCCATCTGTAACATCGAAAAGTTATGAGTTTGGCTACTTGCGTTTGTGGACGTTTGATGTTGGCAACGTTAACAAATTTATCGACACGCTGGCTTATTATCTGGAATCACCTAAATTCCGTGGAACTGGCCTGATCATCGATATCCGGCACAACCCCGGTGGCGATCACGAAGCCGCCGAACAGATGTTAGGACTGTTCGCTGATCACATCGAGCCAGTGCAGATGCAATCTATCACTACGCCACTCGTTCGGGAATTATGTAGTACTGAAATGCCGCTCAAGGAATTTGAGGCAGACTATGGTTGGGCGTGGAAGAAGTGGCACAATGCACTGCAATTGATTGAAGAAGCCCTGCCTCCCTTTTCGCTCGGCTTTTCTATCACCAATGTGAAGAAACTTAACCGCCGCTATTTCTACCCGGTGGTCCTGGTTGCTGATGCACACTGCTACAGCGCTGCCGATATTTTTGCAGCGGGTTTCCAAGATAACGAAATCGGAAACATTCTCTTTGTCGGTTCTAATACGGGTGCAGGCGGTGCGGACGTAATGGAACATAAAGATCTGGTTGATCGCTTTAAAGATAACCAATCGCGATCATTCAAATCACTTTCCCCTCTTCCGTGTGGTACTGGACTGTCCGTTGCGGTGCGTCGTGTTTTACGCACGGGAAGCAACGGGGGCGTTCCGCTTGAAGATATCGGATTGAAGGCCAAGGACGGAGATGATCACTACGATATGAAACGCGAAGATATACTAGGACATAATGAAAGCCTGCTTGCCAAGGCTTGCCAAATGCTGGTGACTAAGGTAAAGAGCAAATCGGTTTGGCCCGACTTCTATGTATTGGATCGTGTAAGCTTAAAAATAAGCGAGGATAAGCGCGTGAAGTTTTCCCTTGTGACAAGTGGACTTGAAAGCATCCATGTGAGTCTTTTCCTGGAAGATAATGAGGTTGAACAACCTCTAATCGATACTCCTATACCAGAGGAACTAGATGGACAAGCAATTATTGACTTCCCATTTGATGAAACGAGCGCACTTATCAAGATCGTCGGGCGTGTCAGGGGGGGGGAATCGG
>WNFI01375361.1_pt1 | contig 15636 bp, 7 predicted proteins | sample 5400471 | NCBI WGS metagenome assembly WNFI01 (sample SAMN13153348, study PRJNA577476) | soil metagenome | isolation source: 100 cm saprolite on Douglas fir-dominated hillslope | place: USA:California | collected 2013-09-17 | reverse complement strand
GCCATCGCTCATTTCTCGTTCCGGTCGCCCGTTCCGTGCGCGAAGGCACTTCCTTCGCGAAAACCTGGAAGCCGGGCGGCCCTTGGCGCTAGTCGCCCCAGCTCCAAAAACCCTCTGAGGTTAAGGAACACTCAGGCGAAGTTGACGGGAGACATTGCGGCTTTTATCCAATTGGCAAGAGAACAACCGTCGTCTTCCGGTTCGCGCTGTTGTGGCCAAGTTGCCCCGCGCTTGTCTGAGATTTATTGAGAAGCGGAATCTGAATCGTGACTTGGAGGCCTTTTCCATCCGAACGATTGCGGGCGTTTATGCTTCCGCGGTGTAACTTTACTGCCCGTTCGCAGATTGCCAGCCCAAGCCCCGCTCCTAACGTTCCATTGGCGCGTGCGTGAGCTGCCCTATAGAATGGCTTGAAAACTTCTTCCAATTCTTCCTCTGAAATTCCTGGGCCCTCGTCTTCCACCAGAATTCGGGCCATTGTGTTCGAAGGGCAAGAAAGAACAACTGAAACTAAAGAGTTCTCTCGCGTGTATTGGACGGAGTTGCGAACCACATTTTCCACTGCCCGATGCAATAACTCGTAGTTGGCGGACACAAGGCAGATGGGGATTGGCAAATGCTTGATAGTGCATCCGCGTGCTTCCGCCTCGACCCGTGCGTCTTCGACTACTCGGCAAACCAACTCGGCCAGGTCACAGGGTTCTTTGGTAAGCGACTCTTCGATGAGCTCAAGCCTCGAGAAATCGAGCAGTCTCTTGGTCAACGCCTCCATGCGAAGGACATTCTCTTCGATTCGGGCGAGGTAACTGCAAATCTCTTGTGGAGTCCGCCGAGCCCGCTCGAGCAGAACTCTAATGCGTGAGATCGGCGCTCTCAATTCATGCGAAATATCGCCCAGGTATTGTTTCTGCGTGCCGGCGTGCTGTTGGAGCCGCTCTGCCAATTCATTCGAATGATGGCTCGGGCATTCCGGCTGGTCCAGTTTGTCCACGCCTGACGCTCTTCCAGATTCAGTTGCTCTGGCAGCAACCCCGCCTTCGGAAAGCTCGTGTGCATCCGCTCGCAGGACCAAAAAGGAAGGACCCGGAAGACTAGATTTAGAATGCATGTGGCCAGCGGATCCCGAAGCATGGGCCTGCGTGGAACGCAGCAATCTCGATCTCACTCCCCTTGTGACCATCCGTGCCCCCATTCCTTCCTCCGCAGGCGGAGGTTCACTCCACCGACCGAAATGAACCTCCACCTCGGCTCCGCAAACGTTCCTGCTTGCAGAGCCTGGCCAGCATGCACACGGGCTAGGTGCAACCTACAGATACAGCTCTTGCTGACAGCCACTACTCATTGCTCTGAGGTGGTCGAGGAAGAAACTCGGGTTTCTCGAAATCTTTGACCGTATAGTCCGCTGGCAATGTAAAGAGTGTCGCGGGTGGTTCTGCCCTCTGTATATTCGTGAGGCGGTAGGTTGTTTCGCCCATACGTGGATCTTTCGTCGTACTGAGGACGATGACTTGGAGATCCCGAGAGAACCATTCCTCAGTGACGGTCGTTATGGGGCGTTGATTGCCCATTGCACCTGCGGGAATGGTTGTCGTCGTGCGCTTGCCTTCGGCAACAACTCCTTCGATGGTTTGCTCTCCTAAAGATTCTGGGGCTACTTGAGCGCCTAAATCTTCAGATAGTCGAACGCTTTGAACGTCTGGATGTCCAGATACATGAACGCCTTGAACGCCTGACTCTCCAGGTGCTTGAACCGCTATTCCCATCGCAAACATCTTATTGGTAGTGATGCCATTGGGTGGAAGCGACGGCATCCTCCTGGCTATCTTATTCTCCGGCTCCAGGACGTAATCCGAGGCTGAGACGGGGTCACTTATGAAAACCACACCGCGTGGCTGTTTTCCATTGATTACGAATAGGCCGATGCCGGAGAAATTTTCTTCCCGGCGCGTACGGCCTCGACTATCCCTATAAATGTTTGACGTCATCTTATGGTTGATCTGATTTCCGTCGCTCAACAGTTGAGTTATCTCCGTGCTGGCCACGGCGGAATAGGGAGCGCCCTTGACGACCTTGCCGGGTACGATAGGACCGAACGATTGAAAGCCAATCTCAACGCGAGGCCCTGGAATAGCAGCCTGGTCTCCTTGTATGAATACCTGGTTATGTAGCCCCTCCTGGATGGCTATCGGAGGATCTGCCTGCTGAGGTGTGGCAGAAACCATTGGTGAAAAAACAGCGACGGTCCCAGCAAACATGATGAGCGCTCTCAAAACCAATCGTGAACTCCAACTATTCCGTTTCATGTTGAAACCTCCAGTCAATTTGATTCCTGAAATTCGCCCTCAAAAAGATGCCTAACGTACAAAGCGGATAGCCAACGGCAAACCGTTTTCCGCCACAAATAGGTCCGCAGTGATCTGCTCCGCTGCCTGGTCGCCGTTCAGCGCTACGGGGAACCCAATCGCAGGAAGCGCTGATCCTTGCAATTTGACGCGGACAATTTCCCCACTGAACACGCGATCTGAGCTCTCCGCATACGGCAGTGCGTAAAATCCGGTGACGAATTCTTCGCTATCCGTGAGTTGCGCTGGGATACGGGGCTTCGATTTCCTGCTGTCGCGAGTTTTCCGCGAAAGCTTTGCAGCCGGTTCAGCTACTTGAGCGATCGACACGTCGGCGGGTTGGACCGGCTTGGCCGTCGCTAAGATAGGCAGCGTTGCCTTGGGAGCGACAATCCGCTGCCACGACACGACAACAATACTCAACAGCAGCGATGCAGCTACTCCTATTGCCACCCAACTCGCAACCGACCGAGAACGCTGCCTTACGCTTTTCTGTTGCCGAAAAACAGCCCTGAGAACTGGTTCCAGCCGAGCAGCCGACCGCTCTGAATCCATGGTCTCTCGGAGGGTCCGCAGTGCTCTTTCGAGCGACCGAACATTTGAAAAACGGGCCTCACAACGTGCACAGTGCATGATGTGATCAAAGGCCTTCGTGCGCACCTCCTCGTTTGCCACTTCAGCGCGCATAAAATCGTGAATAATGCTGTCACACTCTCGGCATTCCATGGTCATTCCTTCAACAACATGCTCGCTTCTTTACTGCCCTGTCGTTCACCGCAACGCTGGGCTTCAGTTTTTGGAGGAGCAACTCCCGGCCACGATGTAAGCGAGATCGAACCGTGCCAACCGGGCATCGCATTACCGCCGCGGCATCGACATATTCCATCTCCTGCAAGTCGCAAAGCACCACTGCTTCCCGATACTTTAGCGGGAGTGTCAAAACGGCTTGCCGCAAGTCATCCAACATCTCGGCGGTTGTTAACTCCGCGAGTGGGTCGCTCATGTCCGGCCGTAAATCGCTTTGGAAAGTCGAGGACCCGTTTCCCGGTATCTCCTCCTCGTACGGTACGTATCGACGCTCCCGTTCAAAATGCTGGAGCAGACAATTCCTGGCGATCCCGTATAAAAACGAACGGACGGAACCTCGAGCCGGATCAAATCGATTCGCGTGCCGTATCAGATTAATGAAAACTTCCTGCGTAACATCCTCCGTAATGATCCGGCTATTGCTCATTCCGAATACGAACCTGTGAATGTCGGGCTGCCGCCTGCGATAGAGTGAAACGAAAGCCTCTTCATCGCCCTCACGCATCAGATCCACCAGAGCCTCGTCACTGAGATGGGGTCTCAAATTCATCCGTTGGTGTTCGATGTCATAATGTTTCTGTCTTATAGTTCAGACTGGAAAGCCAATAAGTTCCAAAATTTTCTGCGCCTCTCCGAAGGAACAAAACCTTAAGATGAGCAGGGGGCACTGCCACGCCAAGCGGGACACCCCATCCCTCCATTCGAATGACAGCAATTGGAGAAGGCGCTGAGGTACTACTGAACTCGGACGCTCGCCTCACTTGAGACTAAAGATATGAGACGCTGTTTCGAGTCGCGAGCATTCACTTGCAAGATGGCCAGCTTCGATGTTCCTGGACCGACACCCTTAATCGAAAGCTCTATGAGCATCCCCGTACCGTCGACTCCCTGTGTGTTGGGTTTTCTCGTGGCTGAGATGATCGCTTCGCCGCGCTGGTTGTCCAGGCGCTCTACAACGTCGATTTCCTGCGTCCCACCCGAGAGAAAACCACCGTTACGAACCTCTTCAACGGAAAGCACTGCAGGGTCATACTGCATGAGCATCGGCACCGAAGAAAGGTCGCTCACACCGTCGACAATGACCGCTATCTTCTTCGATTCTCCCACCTGCAAGTTGAGCGCCCGGGGCTCAAAGCGCAATTGTGCGGGTTGAGAGGTGACGGTGGCCGGTGTGGCGGCAGACGTAGGACTTGATGCGACAGGTTTTTCTGACTTCAGCGGAAGCTGGATTTGCTCAACACTCCGAACTTGAACGTTGCTCTCCGTGCCGGAATAGATTCCCCGCAACATTTTTTCATCAATCTGTGGGACTCTGACAACGCGCGGCGTCAAGAGAATCAGAATCTCGTCTTCCTGCCTCTCTGTGTTTTCGCCCGAGAAAAAGTGCCTGAGAAGCGGGACTTTTGCAAGGCCTGGCCAACCAGAGACTGAGCTGGTTTCGGTATGATCGAATAACCCCCCTAGGATATTGACCTCACCCTCCTTCAGGCGCACATCGTGCTCTATTTTGCGCTGGCTGATGATCGGCTGATCGATAGAACCAATCGTCACGTGGCCGGTTACAGAGGAGACTTCAATGCCTACCTTAATGCTGACATCTCCGGATGGATGAATATGCGGGGTCACATCAACATTTACGCCAACGTCGATGTACGTGAACTGTGTGTTTATGAGAGGATTCGTTCCAGTTGTGCCTGGTGAAAAGCTGCCCGTCGCCACGGGCACGCGGTCACCGATTCGCAACTTGGCCGCTTGCCCGTCCAGGATGCGAATCTGGGGGTCTTGAATGATCTGAGTGGAACTGTCGCTCAAGAGCGCCTGCGCCGTTGCTCCAGGCAGCTGAACGCTATAGTCGCCGCTGGACAGATGTTTCAATTCATTCAGCGGAAGAGTGGTGTTGCCTGAAGATTTTGAAGAATTGCCGAATGCTCGGGGTGCGAATGTCAGTGACGCACTCGTATCTGGAGAGATGCCTAGCTTTCGCAAATTGTCTCGTCGTACCTGAAGAACCGAAACTTGAATAACGACTTCGGGCTGCGCGGTGTCAATATCGTGAATGAATTTTTCAGCGAGGGCAAGCTTCGCGGGTGTGTCCCGTATGACGATCGCATTTCGACTGTTCACTTGTTGGATTCGCTTCAGGTCAAGCAGTTGGCGCAGCCCAGTGACAACCTCGGTGAGCTCCTGAGGAAGCACGGTGTTGCTCAGATAAAAAGTGCGCAGAACCTGATCCTCAAAATCGCGACGCTTTTGGGGCTGGTCAGGGACGAAAATGATGATGTTGCTCGTCATTGGCTCCCAAAACGACTTTGCCTCTACGCTTACCACTTCAAGCGCCTGCTCGAGAGTGACGTTAGTGAGTTCGACCGAAATGCGCCGCGCAGGAAAGTCAGGGTCGAAGATCACCGTCAATCCGGCCAGCTTCGCGATGGTCTCAACGACGGTTCTAGCATCGTTCGTCATTCGCAGGTTGATGGGTGCCTGGGAAAGTGGCATTAGCTCTGGAGGCTTCTCCGCTAATTTAGGCTCCTTGCTGGAGGATATGTAAGGGAGGGAAGGCGCGGGGGCCGGCCGCGCTGCAGCAATCATGTCGCTAGTCTTCTGAATCTGCTGAGCTGCGATAGGGCTTGCGGGGTCAATGGATTGAGCTTTCTCAAACTCAAACAGAGCACCATCCATGTCCCCTTTCTCTCGGAGCTTTTGCCCGTTCGAGATGTGAGCCTGTGCGGCCTCGAAGGAAATGTCGGCAACCTTTACCTTGTACTCGATATTGGAAGGCTGGGTCTGAAGGGCCTGCTTGTAATACTTGAGTGCACTATCGAAATCCATTCTATTCTCGGCGATCCGGCCCGCCGAGAAGGCATCCTTGCCCTTGGGGCAGCCACTCAAGACGAGCGCAACGCAAATGAAAGATGCCAGCCGGACAATAAGCTTGACTCTGGGGCTGCGCCTGATCCGCAGGCCTAAACTATTCATTGTAGTTTCCGTGTCTGATGGGTTTTGCATTTCGGTTGGACTCTTCAAACTCCTGCCAACTCCAAAATTCCGCAATCGAAAGCGCTGTGCGCTCGTTTGTGCTTCTTTCGGGAACCTGGCTTGTTGCCGCCGCGAGGAAGTTATGAACAGTGAGCGAAGCATAATTAACCGGACCAACCAATTAACCTGACACTTTGTCGACATTTGGTGTCACTTGGTGCATTTCATGTCCCTAAGTTCCGATGGTGGAAGGCTTTCAGAGAGAATGGAACGCTGCATGGTTTGAACACCCGGCGGCCTGAAGTAGGCAGGGTGTGAGGTGTCTGGCCACGACTCGAGCTGGCGATTACACGCAATCCTCAGGGAGCCCTCCGATCTCTACCGCACCGAAGTGGAGCGCAGCGCAAGCATTGGCCACGCTGGACAGTCTTGCAATGGTTCAAAGGCACCGTGTCTCCTTTGCGTGGCTTCGCCCGGCTATGAAGGCGTTGCAAGCATGCGCGATGTTGTTTATAACGCTGCACCTTTCGCAGCGTGGTCAAAAATCGTAAAGGATTTGTAAAGCTGCGTATGCGGGCACAAGGAAGGACTGTGCGAGGCCGGAAACCCAGACTCAAGGTGCCACAGCGTATTTCTAGAGTTCGTCGCTGCGGCGGGGATAGCGAGCCTCGTCGCGTGCAGCGCGGGAGTTAATAGGCGAGTTTGTCTGTCTATCGCGTATCACTGCTTAGGTTGGCTCATGGGCGATTTCGCTCTGATGTGAGGCGCACACACCTGGCCTGTAGTCTTATCGCCAGAGCCGGCTCGGAAGCGGCTGGACTCGTGAATCCGCGTCCGCAACCCGTCTATCGCCGGTGGGATTGGATCGTGAGGAACGCCACGCACGAGGAAGATCATGAGGGCAGCCTCGCCGGGACTGTCAGCACTCATCGTGACGCCCACACCTTGCACTCCAGTTGATCCCAGCAGCCCATCGACGCGCTTTGCATGCACTTCACGAGCTCGGGCGAGTTCCGAGTCTGACAGAGCGGTCATGCTTGACGCTGGCGTGGCAGACTGTTCAAGTGTGGTACTTTCGGCAGCTGAAAGCACTGCGTGCTCAGGAGAATTTTCTACTTCGATGATGCGGGTTCTGACGCCGTCCACGTGTAGTGGGAGATCGCTCCCTCCGACACCGCTCTTGACGAAGAGCAGAATAGCTGACTCGCCAGCAGAATCGAGACTCGCGCCGACGCCCAGGGCCTGTACTGCCGGATGCGAGAGCAACTCGGAGCTATGCAGGTCGCGTGTGTTCGTCGCGCGTTGCAATTGTTCCGGGGAAGGCCTGACCTTCAGGAGCGCGAGTCGCTCCGCCGCCACGCGTGCTTGTGGCCCGGGCAAGCTGCAAGCAGCCACGGAATGCGGATTCGCGGTGCCAACGACCAAAGGCCGTTCTCCGTTGGATGGGTCTGCTAGTGCGCTTAAGACGTCAGAAATGCTATTGCCGAGCGAATCCGTGTCCGACGAGGCGAGAAGCAATGCAACCGGATCGGCAGTATCTCGCGTGACGATCAGAGAACCGGAGTCGCCTTCTGCACTGAAAGTTCCGTCATGAATATCAACGAGATTGCCGAAGGTCGAGGTAAACGTTGCGCCCGTGCCGCAACCCTTCTGATACTGGACAACGGCAGTGACATTGATCGCCTGGATCGAAGAGCAAGTAAGACCCGTTGAACGGCCGCTTTTTGCGACGAGACCATTATGAATATTGCTGACAGCCTCCGCGGGAGTTACGCCTGCACCACCATGCGGAGGGCCGTCGGCCGGCAGGTTGCCGTTCGTGTTTCCGCCGAGCTCAAGGATCGTGCCTAGCGGATCCACTTTTCCGCTAACAACTTGTGCAAGCGCAGCATCCACTAATGGCGCGCCCGATCCTGGTTTCTCAAGGTTCACGAACTGTGAGAGATTCGCGACGGTCGTCGCCGTCGCGGCGGAGCAACTGGAATCGATCAGACCGGGTTGAATGATGGATTCGCCGAGCGAAGCCGAATCATCGCGAGCGAGGACGTGGCTGCTACCCAGGATATATTGATTGCCGCCGCGGGAAACCACCGCGCCAAGGGTTCCCCCGCAACACATGGTGGACGTTGACGTACTCGAATCGATGGCGTTACCTCCAGAAACTCCGAGCGGAATGGGAACATTCTGCTGATTTTGATTTGGCGGAAAGACAGTCACTACCGCGGAACCAGAAACGGTCGCATCAGCCTGGGAAACCGCGGTGACGAGCACTGTCGTTGTAACATTGCTTCTCGTCCCGGACGCGGTCGGCACGGCATGAGGCGCGCGGTATAAACCGGAAGAGGAAATTGTGCCTGTTATCGAACTTCCGCCGGCTACGCCATTCACTTCCCAGGTGACATTCTGGTTTGAATTTCCTTGAACTGCTGCCGTGAACTGGAGCGAGCCGAAAGTCTGAACCGACGCGGGGTTTGGCGACACCACGACGCTCATGTTCGCGTGCAGCGTAATGCCCGCCGAACCTGATTTGGTTGTATCCACCTGGGAAATTGCTGTTACGCTCACGGTAGCGGGAAGTGTTCCGCTATAGGTGCTGGGTGCAGTGTAAAGCCCCGTAGTTGAGATCGTACCGACAGATGAATTTCCCCCCGTGACTCTTCCTGCCTGCCACGTGACCGCATTGTTTGCGGTTCCTGTGACACTTGCAGTGAATTGTTGCGTCTTCCCAAACTGGAGATTCACGCTGGCCGGTGAAACGGACACCAACACGTCGGAAGTCAGGGTGACAGCGGCATTCGCGATATCCGCCGTATTGGCCTGGGAGACAGCGGTAACAGTCAGCGTGGCTGGATTTGGCACTGCTGCGGGCGCTTTGTAAAGCCCGGTGCTCGAAATTGTTCCGATGGTTGAATTTCCGCCGGTGACGCCATTGACTTCCCAGGTCACCTTTGAGTTTGTCGTGCCGGAAATAGTCGAAGTAAACTGCTGCTCGCCCCCAAGTCCGAGAGTCACAACCGAAGGAGAGATAGTTATCGTGACGTTCGGGAGAGTGGAACTGCTGCCTCCGCCGCATCCCATGAGATAGGCAACAACAAACAGGCAGCAAAGTGCGAAGAGCGTGCCACGCAGGTGGATCTCTTCCGAGCCACCGAAACCAGAATTTGCATTAAGTCTCCGAAACCTGGCTGGATCGACCAATTGGGTCCATTTTGGGTGGTGGCAGGCGACGAATGCGCATCTAAAAAAAAAGCTGGCGGCCCGGAACGGCACGGGCCCGAAGGGATTTGGGGTTTCCTTGGGCGGGAGGTCGGTCTGGGCCGCCAACTTTTTTCTTCCTCCTTTCAAGATGAATGGAAGCTCTATTTTTAGGAAACGAACAACGCTAGCGTAGCTGCAGTTCATGGTCATCGCCGTCAAGAAAGGTAAGGATTTGTATTGACCTTCGTGGTTTCCCAAGTGTGGTCTCACGATTCTCATTTCAGCGTGGTAGCGGCACTATCAGGACACGGTTGTTGTTCTGGTCCACGATGACCGCCTGGTTCGTCCACGGATGCACCGCGATGGCAAACTGCTGTGAAGCGGCGATCGGCAAGATGGCCTTGACCGTCTTCGTCAAGAAATCCATCACCGAGATCGTCGAACTTGTGGTATTCGCCGTTACTAGCGTGCTGCTTCTGTAGTTGTAGTCCAGTGACGTGGGATTGATGCCCACGGCGGTAAAGGTCACCGAAAAGGTTGCCGCCACCGGATTCGTAGAACTCGCTGTGATAATTCCAAAATTGTTATTCAAACTGGAAGTAATCAGGAATGCGTCCGAATCGGGATCGTAGATTCCCCCTGTGGGAAGTTGAAATCCCGTCACCCGGTCCAGCACCTGTTTTGTATCTAAATTGACGATTGCTACCTCGTTCGAGCCAGCTTCTGCCACCGCCGCAATATTACGGGTCGGGTCGATCGCTACGGCAGACGGCCCGACATCCAAAGCCAAGGTCGTGGGAGTTCCAGGGTTCGTCGCGCTAAAGAAGCTAACTTGTTTCGCATTGCTGTCCGCAACCACAGCCAGGCCTGTGCCCGGATGGATGGCGACTCCGATAGGCTTCGAGGTGCCCGAACTGGGCGCCACGTTGACCGTGGCGCCCACCGCTCGCTGGTCCAAGTTGATTATCGAGACGGTATCGCTATCTGTATTCGTGACCGCAGCCACGCCTGCATCACCGTGAAGTCCTTCACGTTCGAAACAGTTCCGTCGGGATTGCGGATGTCAACAATGTAGCGCTGGGGCGCCGACAACATGGACGACGGAATCGTCGCTGTAAGCACGCGCGAACTAACATATGTCGTTTGCAGCAAGGTTTCGCTGAGCCGGGCAACGGACCCCGAAACAAAACCGTTCCCCACGATTGTGAGCTGTTCGCTCGAAGTGCTCGTGAGCGTGTTGAAGGGGCTCATCTGTGTGACTTGCAGCGGGCGGAGCGCCGCCATTTGCAGCACGGATACCGTGTTACTTCCCTGGTTCACCACCAGCGCGACGTTGTTTACCGGATCAATCGCCACGGCTGTGGGCTTCGCGCCCACGGTGATCTGCTGAAGCCGTTGCGGCTGCTGGAGGTCCAAAATCGACGCCTGGTTGCCAACGGAATTGACGGTTACGGCGATGTTGGTCAGCGGGTTCACTGCGCTTGCCGTCGTGCCCGACTCGAGCGTAATGGTATTGTTGACCGTCTGGTTCAACAAACTCATCAGCGACACGGAGGTGGACGTCGGATCGGCCAGTATGGCCATTTCCGTCTCCGGATTGATGCTTACTCCCCGCATGTTTTGGTTCACAGACACGGTAACCAGTGGCCCGGCCGCGCTTACCGTTCCATTGCCACTGCCCGTGCTGGTGTTTGGTCCAGTTTGCGAAAAAGTGAAACTGGCGCTGGAAGGCACCGTTGCGATGGTAAATGTCCCGTCGAAGGAAGAATCATCCACTCCCGCGATCGTAATCTGTTCGTTGACGGTCAACCCATGTGCTGCCGTAGTGGTGATGGTCACAGTGTTGCTGCTGCGTACCGCTCCGTTCGAGGACGGCACGGCGATCAAGCTCACGACCTTTTGTCCGCCGCCATTCAAGTCGACAAAGGATACGCCTCCGTTTCCGCCGGGCGTGACGATGCCCCAGTTCAACCGCGGGTCGACGGCCACTTGGGGGTTCGCTCCTGTCAGGGTGATCTGACTCGTCGCGGAAACCGCCAGCTTGTCGAGGTCGATGATCGTTGCTTGCGTAGAGTTCTGGTAAACCACAAGAGCTTTTCCGGTCAGAGGATTCACTCCCACGGCATACGGCAGCAGGCCGAGGAACGTCCCACTTCCGCTAACGGCAGTGGTCAGCGTGGTTTTCACAACGGGAGGCGAAACAGACAAATCGACGATCGAGACGTTGTTGCTCCCGTTGTTGGTCACTACGGCCAGATGTCTCGCGTTGTCGATCGCCACGGAGGTCGGCGCGGTACCGACAGCTACGGTTGCGCCCAGTCGTGCTGGCGCAGTTGGAATCCCGGTCAAATGGATGACTGTCAGCGAGTTTGAGTCGTGATTTGCGACCAGGGCAACGCCCGTCGCCGTGTCGACAGCGACCGACATGGGATTCTGGCCCACGGAAAGCACTGCTGGAATTGCGGGCGGCGCGTTCGTCGGCTCGACAGCTATGTTGGCCGCTGCAATCTCTTGCGGCAGCAGCGGATTTCTCACCTTGACGGAGAAGAGCCCCGCCGCCGTGAGGTCTGTCTGCGTTAGCAGCACGAGGAGTTGCCGGCTGTTTTCCACCGTGAGACTGTGCGAAACATCGTTAAACTCCGCGGTCGTCGCTGGGTTGTAGTAGCCTCCATCGAAAGTGAAGTTCACGCCGCTGCCGTTCAATATCGTGCTGTCCGGCGATGAGCTGATCAGCGCTGGCGGCGCCTGGGTCACAGTCAAGCGGACAATGCTTGAGAGCGCCAGGTTTTGTTGCGATTGAATATCGATGAAGACCGGTCCGGGTGAAGTCAGATTCGTCCCTGGGATCCGTGCACGCAGCACTCCGGTGGAGATGAAACTCGTCGCGACCGGAGTGCCATTTGCCCTCACTTTGTCAGTGCTCACGAAATTGCTTCCGGTGAGGTAGATGTCCTCAAACGGCGATCCTTGAGGCACCTTCGTTGGGCTGATCGTGGATAGATTCGGCGCATTCGCGGGAACGACGATCACATTTGCCGTACCAAAACTGTTGCTGTCGGTTTGCAAGACGGCTTTCACCACGAAGGTTTGCTGACTCCCGATCGTTTGCGGCGCAAAGTAGAGCCCCGTCTGGCTTATGGTTCCCGTCGTCGAATTCCCGCCCTTGACGTCACTCACGTACCAGTTGACCGCTGTGGACGTCGTTGAATTGCTGGCTACGTTGGTCACGGTGTCCGTGAATTGATACTGATCCCCGGCGTTTATCGTTACGTTGGAGGGCGAGACCGTGACGGTAGCTCCGGAATTGATCGTCACCGTTGCGGACGCCGTCTTTGAGGTGTCTGCCACGCTCGTGGCCGTCACGCTCACGGAGCTTGGATTGAGCGCGTTCACCGGCGCTGTGTATAGCCCGAGTGTCGACACTGTCCCGACCGAAGTATTGCCCCCATTAACGCCGTTCACGGTCCAAGTCACGTTCGTGTTGCTATTGCCGGTCACGGTTGCCGTGAATTGCTGGGTTTGCCCCAATTTGACTGTTGCGGCTGTGGGACTAATCGTGATTGCCACTGTCTGCTTGCTAGTTCCGCAGCCGCCCTGCCATATTGTTCCGAGCAGCAGCGCGCTCGCCCACAAGAGCCTCATTCTGTTTCCTTTAGCCAATTTTTTGTCTTCTCTGTACATCGCTCTCCCTCACAAGGCAGGTGATTCAGCAAATGGAATTTCTAAAATGTGCGGCTTACGGTGAATCGAAACGTCGAGCGCCTTTCGCGAAACTGAATTGTTTGCGGGGTGCTCAGCAGATTGTCGAGAGCGGGGGCAATGTATTGATTATAGACATTCGGGGGAAGTGAATTCTTGAACGCATCCGAGAGATAGAAGGTTCCGTTCGGAGCTGTCACCGTGTGCGAGTAGAGATTAGGATTAAAAGCCCAATAGATGCGGAAGGGCGCCTGCAGGATCGGCAGCTGCACGATGAATTCAACGCCCGTGGAAGTGCGCGGTGCGAAATTGGATCCCGGAGCCAGCTGCAGCGTACTGCTGATGGAGGTGTTGGGAAATTGCGAACGTAACTGTGCCAAGCCCGCGGAATCGAGTCTTAACTGGCTTTTGCGAAGGATGCCGTTAATGCCAGCGTCAAAAAACAACGACATGGAAACTGGCCCAACCAAGGGAATGCGATATTCCGCGTTTCCCACGGCTTGTGTATCCCCACCGGGATAGACGATGGTGTTGGTCAGCAGGGGCACCCCGATCGTCCGTGAAATCGGCAATCCTGAGTCGTTGAGGTTATTGGGAACATTGAAAGCTACGGCTGTATTCGATGCGACGGGAACGAACGTGATCGGTGAAATTGTACGAATGTCGAAACCTCGCACGCTGTCATCGCCGCCGGTGAAAAACCTTTCATACGGAGAAGGCTCGACTCCGCCGTAGCCGGTGGTGAAGGCGGTCAGGAGGTGGAAGCCCAGCACATTCCGTTTGTGATTGACGGGCCGGAAATACTTAGTATCGAAGACTTGTGAGATGGACTTTGCGTTACCTCCGAGACCCTCGAATCCAAGCGAGTAGAAAAAACTCTTGCCGTGCGTCGGATTGACCGGATTGTCCACGGTGTTGTAAGTGAGAGTGGGAGTGATTTTGCTGGAACGAATGCCGCGTAGCGCCGCTGGTCCAGCAAGGCTTCGGTACTGGAGCGTCTGAAAGAGCACCTGAGCCGCGTTCGTGGTCGCATCGATGTTGGTGAGTGTATAGCCGTAGGTGACCCCGAGCCGGGTAAAGGAGAAACGCTTGATCGGGTAACTCGCGAAAACCGTCAATCCCTTACTGTTCTGCGTGTAGTTCTGCGCTGAAGCCGGGTTAATGCTGACTTGCTGGTTTTGGAGAATCGATAGTTCCTGTTGCTGATTGTATTTATAACGACTATCGAAGATGGTGAAGCCGGTCGAAATCGGCCGGTCGAAAAGATATGGCTCAGTGAAACCGAAAAGGAAATTGGTTTGCCGATCGCCCAATTGAGCGGACACATTTAGCGTCTCACCTAGACCGAGAAAGTTGTTGGTTTGATATGTAAGTCCGACGAAGCCCCCGGCCAGTCCACTCAATCCCCCTTGCAAACCGATCGACTGTTTCCCTTTCTCCTTCAGCTTCAGGATAAGGTCGACGGTCCCTTCTTTAGTGTCCCTCTTAATCTCGACGGCCTTGTCTGCTTCAATGCGGTCGAAATAATCCAGCTGATTGAGACGCAGGATGCTGATTTCCCAGGCACGCTTATTGAAGAGTTGCCCCTCGTCGAGTAGGAGCTCGCGCCGGATCACCTTGTCGCGCGTGGTCGTGTTACCGGTGAACTCGATTCTTCGCACGAAGTACTGCTTGTCTTCGTTAAACCTCAGCGTGAGATTTATTTTCTTTCCGTCGTCGTCGACTTGGGTGTCCGGCTCGGCCGTGAAGTCGATGAAACCGTATTCACCATAGACTTTGCCGTAGTTCTCGAGTGTTTTGCGAACTTTACCGACAGAAAAAATGTCGCCCTCGTGCAATGGGAAGATGCTCTTGAGCGCTTCGACTTTGAGGGAGAGGGACTTGTCTGGGTCTGCGCTGACAATCTTCAGCGCCCCCATTTTGTAGCGCTCGCCCTCTTCTATCGGAATCGTGATATTGACTGCCTTACCCGTGTGTGGTCCCAACCCCGGTACGGGCACTCCGACGCCGCGGTGCTTCACATCCACGTTGTCCAGAATTGGATCTTTGATTGCGGCTTTGAAGTAGCCGTTATCTTGATAAAGACTGCGGATGCCGACTTCGAGGTCTTCGTTCAGTTTTTCGCGATCGTAGGTCTTGGTCAGCACCGTGATGCTGGTGAAATACATCGGAATGGCGTACGGCCGATCGTGCCGCATCGCGCGAATCAGCTTGCGGTCACTGAACATGTGGTTCCCTGTGAATTTGATCTGTCCGATCTTCACCTTAGGCCCTTCGTCAACCTTGAAAATCAGAACGACTGCGTTGCTTGTGACAATTCGTTCGTATTGCGGCATCACATGTGCAAATTGGCGTCCGTGTTCACCGAGCAATTCCCTTAGGACAACCTGAGCTTTCTTGATCTTGGTGGGGTCGAACTGGCTCTCGACCGTGAGACCAACTTTGCGATCCTTGAACCTATCGAGAATGTCGGACTCCGAGACGGAGTGAATACCCTCGTATCGGATTCGGCGGATTACTGGCCGCTCTTTTACCTCGAAGATGACGACCTTGGCGTCTGGGCGCTCGGACGCGTCCTCGACACGCAGCTTGATATCCTCGAAAAACCGCGTGT
>WNFI01672246.1_pt1 | contig 15637 bp, 15 predicted proteins | sample 5400471 | NCBI WGS metagenome assembly WNFI01 (sample SAMN13153348, study PRJNA577476) | soil metagenome | isolation source: 100 cm saprolite on Douglas fir-dominated hillslope | place: USA:California | collected 2013-09-17 | reverse complement strand
GATTGGGCGTCCCTACCCGCTGTCATGCCAGTCGCTTCAGGTGGGATTCACGCCGGGCAGATACACCAACTGCTGCACTATCTGGGCGAGGATGTGGTGCTCCAGTTCGGTGGTGGCACGATCGGCCACCCACAGGGTATCGCCGCTGGAGCCACTGCTAACCGCGTGGCCGTGGAAGCGATGATTCAGGCCCGCAATGAGGGGCGCGACTTCTACAATGAAGGGCCGGATATCCTGGCGAAAGCGGCAAGGTGGTGTGAGCCGCTACGAGTGGCGATCGAACTCTGGAAGGATGTGAGCTTTAACTATGCCTCGACCGACACGCCTGATGCCGTGCCAACACCGAATTATTAAGAATACAAACAGGAGGTGCCAGCATGACCTTTCATCTGACCCAGGGAACGTTTTCCTTTCTTCCACCTTTAACCGATGATGAGATTAGCGCGCAGATCCAATACTGCCTGGATAAGGATTGGCCGCTCAACGTGGAGTTCACCGATGATCCCCATCCGCGTAACACCTATTGGGAAATGTGGGGATTACCGATGTTTGATATGAAGGACGCTGCGGCTATCCTCTCTGAGATCAACGCGTGCCGTAATCTCCACCCGCATTACTATATCCGGGTGAGCGCCTATGATCGCACCAAGGGTCGCCAGACGATTGGCCTCTCGTTTATCGTGAATCGGCCGCTCTCCGATCCTGGTTTCGGCCTGACCCGCCAGGAGACACACGATCGCGTTATGCGCTATACCTCGCGTAATTACGCGACCGACAAGCCCCAGGGGGAGCGGTTCTTATGATACCAGCGAATGGAATACTACCGTCGGAGCAAGCGAGAGCAGCAAATCAAATGACACCATTAGATCAAGCCGCCGGGTCGGACAGCGTTACGCAGCCAGTGAGCAAAATTGCTGATGATGGCAGCGTCGATATTGCAAGCGCCCTCCAGGAGTCTCAGGTGATGGAGGTGCTGCAGAAGCTTGATGAGGAGTTGGTGGGCCTCAAGGCGGTCAAGACGCGCATTCGTGAAATTGCAGCCCTGCTCCTGGTCGATCGCATGCGCCATAGCTTCGAGCTGACGACGCTGCCGCCCTCTCTGCACATGTCCTTTACCGGCCCGCCGGGTACTGGGAAGACGACCGTGGCCACGCGCATGGCGACGATCCTTCACCGGCTAGGCTATGCGCGCAAAGGGCACCTCGTTGCAGTGACGCGCGACGACCTGGTTGGGCAGTATATTGGCCACACGGCCCCTAAAACCAAAGAGGTCCTTAAAAGAGCGATGGGAGGGGTGCTTTTCATCGACGAGGCGTATTACCTTTATCGTCAGGAAAACGAGCGGGACTATGGACAGGAGGCCATCGAGATCTTGTTGCAGGTCATGGAGAACCAGCGCGAAGACCTTGTCGTCATTCTCGCGGGCTACAAAGACCGCATGGAAACCTTCTTCCAGTCTAACCCTGGCGTCAGTTCGCGCATCGCCCATCACCTCGACTTTCCCAATTATGCGGTTGATGAACTGCTCGCGATCGCGCAGCTCATGCTCGCGGAGCAGATGTATCGCTTCAGTCCAGAGGCCCGCCAGGCATTTGAAGTCTATCTCGCGAAACGCATGCAGCAGCCTCGCTTCGCCAATGCGCGTAGCGTACGTAACGCGCTAGATCGGGCGCGGCTGCGCCAGGCCAACCGCCTCTTTGCTAGAGGGGGAAGAGTCTCGAAGAACGATCTGATGACCATTGAGGCCGAGGATATCCTGGCCAGCCGCGTGTTCAGAGAAGAGACTCTTGAAGATCCGTCCCGTCCCTAGAAAAGGGAGCACGAGATAAACTGGCGGGCCGTGGTCCGCCAGTTTATCTCGTGCTCCCTTTTCTAGAATTTGCTTACAGCAACCTCACTTCAGCATTGGCTGAACCTGGTACTTCTGAGCTCTGTTTGCCTGGCGCGAGCGGCTCAGGCTGGCTACACGAACTGCTCAAGGTGATATGCTGGTCCCCAGGCGAAGATTGCAAGAAGGACTCTATAATCTCAAGGACGTGATAGGCCATTTCGCCGTTGGCGCGATGCACGCGTCCCTCGTGCATCGCGCTGACCATGTCCGCCAGGCCGATGCCGCGACTTTGATCTGTGTAGTCATGGGTTAGCGGGATCTCTTGCCAGGCGCCATCGCCAGCCCGGCGCAGAGAGACAGGGCCGCCAAAGGTATTTGGATCGGGCACACTGAGCGAGCCTTCGGTACCGTAGATTTCGATGAACGGCAGATGATGATGCCAGACATCAAAACTGGTAATAATGGTGCCAATTACGCCGCTCGCAAATTCCATGAGACCAGCGATATGGGTTGGCGTGTTCACGGGAATTTTCATGCCAGCGTTGGGGGCGCTGGTGACAATACGTTCAGGAAAGGTGATCCTGCTCAAACCGGTGACGCGGCGTAGCGGCCCAAGCATCGCGATAAGGGCTGTGAGGTAGTATGGGCCGAGATCGAACATCGGCCCTGCACCGGGTTGATAGAAGAAAATTGGGTCAGGATGCCAGTGCTCCATACCGTGATTGAGCAGAAAAGCGCTTGCCGCGACTGGCGTGCCGATTGCTCCGTCGTTGATCAACTTGATGCATGTTTGCAAGCCACCGCCAAGAAAGGTATCGGGCGCGCAGCCAACATGCAGATTTTTGGCACGCGCGGCCTGCAAGATGGCCTGCCCATCTGCGCAGTTGGTCGCCAGCGGTTTTTCACTGTAGAGAGATTTGTTTGCTGCCAGCACTGCCCAAGCTTTGGGGACATTGAATTTTGCGGCCTGGGCGCGTGCTCGTTCCAGGTCGAGGTCAGCGCAGGCCACGACGCGCAGATTGCTAAACAGTTGGGGCGCTTTGAGATACGTGGAGCTGATATTTCCACATCCTATGATTCCGATCGCAATAGGTGTTTCCATTGATTACTTTTGCCTTTCCATAGTGCTTATAGAAAATATTCTAGAGAAACGCGCGCGCTTTGCAGTGAGGGCAGCGTAGGATGATCATGTTCGACGACAGCCCAGAGATTGCGCTGCTGAGCAAAGCTGGTGATCCCCTGCATGTCCAGAATCCCCTTGCCTACCTCGGTCATGGAGTGATCAGTTGCCATGTCTTTGCAGTGAATCAGCGCGACTCGTTCTCCCAATCTATTCAGCAGGGCCAGCGGATCATGGCTGGTATAGGCAGCCCAGTATACATCGAGTTCGATTTTTACCAGAGCAGGGTTGGTGGCTTCCAACAAGTGGTCGAGCCAGGTGCGGCCATCTATGTCTATAAACTCAAAATCATGATTATGATATCCAAAGCTGATCCCCGCGTCAAGGCAGCGCTGCCCAATCGCATTCAATTGTGGTGCGAGCGTCTGTATGCTCTCCAGCGTGCGCAATTCGGGCGCGAGCCAGGGCAAGACGATGCTGGGGCAGCCAATGGCGCGGCAATACTCGATGGAACTCTCCAGGCGCTCGCCTGTTAACTCAGCCAGACCAATATGCGTGCTAGCGGCTCGCAGGCCAGTCTCGGCGAGTAGCGCGGCCATTGCTTGCGCGGAAAGGTCTCCATACCCGGCAAACTCGACGCCCTTGTAGCCCAGCGCGGCCACGCGGCGCAGCGTTCCGGCAAAGTCTTGTTGTGTTTCGTCGCGCACAGTATAGAGTTGGAGTGCGACCTGTAAAGTATTCATATGTTTCTATCTTCTTTCTTATATTGCAAAAACGGTGGGTAGATTAGATCGTCGGTATCCACTTCCCTTGCTGGGAACTCTCGACTGCGCGCGTAATAAACAGCATCCCGCGCAGACCATCGTGCACCGTTGGGTAGCCGCCCAGGGCAGCCTCGCCTGCCTCCACGCGTCGAATGTCCGCGATCGCCAGCTTGTAAAGATTGGCAAAGGCTTCCAGATACCCCTCAGGATGTCCAGCAGGCAGGCGGGTTGCAGCTTGCGCCTCGTCGCTCAGCGAGGATGTGCCTGTGCGCAGAAGTTGCTGTGGCTGGCCATGTGGCTTGAAGAGAAGGGTATTTGGCTCCTGTTGCTGCCACGTGAGGCCAGCCTTCGTTCCATAGACGCGAATGCTCAAGGCGTTCTCCTCGCCCGCCGCGATTTGTGAGCAGGTCAAAACACCCTTGCCGCCCTGTTCCACGCGCAATAGCATACTCGCGTCGTCGTCCAGGCGCCTGCCCGCCACAAAAGTGCTGAGATCCGCGTACAGTGCGGCAATTCGCTGGCCTGTGATAAACTCGACCAGATTAGCCGCGTGCGTCCCGATGTCGCCCACGCAGCCCGCCATGCCAGACCGTGCTGGATCGGTACGCCAGACAGCCTGCTTATTGCCGGTCTGCTCCTCCGGCGCCATCAGCCAATCCTGGAGATACTCGACCAGCACTTTCCTGATCTCGCCCAGCGACCAGTTTCCCGCCGTCGACGATGCTCACCAGCTCCTGTGCTTCTGCCAGGTCGAAGGTCATCGGCTTATCCGAAACCACGTGGATGCCCTGCTCCAGGAACGCTCTGGCCACCGGGAAGTGGAGATGATTGGGCGTGGTGATCATGACCACATCAATGCCATCCGCGCGCGCAGCCTCAGCCCTGGCCATCTCCGCAAAATCGCCATACGATCGCTCCAGATACCAGGCCCTGGCCGAGGCCGCAGCCCGCTCTTGATCGCTGGACATGGCACCGGCTACCACCTGCGCTTGCCCGTCAAGCTCGGCGGCTATGCGATGGACCGCGCCGATAAACGACCCCTGGCCTCCGCCGACGATGCCGACGCGCAGTTTGCGGTTAGAAAGATCTCGACTCATCCTGCTGCTCCTCTCTTAGTGCTCGTCGCCGATGCCCAGGATACGACGATTGGTGGCTTCATCCGAGCCGCCGCCCGCGAAGTCATCAAAGGCCCTGGTGGGCACATCGATGAGCATGCTCTGGATAAACGGCGCACCCTCGCGCGCGCCCTGCTCGGCGTCCTTGAGGCAGCACTCCCATTCGAGCACAGCCCAGCTTGCGTAGCCGATCTGTGTCAACTGCGAAAAAACGCGTTTGAAGTCGACCTGTCCATCGCCCAGGCTGCGGAAGCGACCCGGACGGTCCTGCCAGTCCTGATAGCCGCCGTATACGCCGGAGCGGGCCGAGGGACGGAACTCTGCATCCTTGACATGGAAAGCTTTGATATGCTCCTTGTATACATCGATATAGCCAATATAATCGAGGTGCTGGAGCACAAAATGGGAGGGATCATACAAAATATGCACGCGCGGATGATTGCCGGTAGCCGCCAGGAAGCGCTCGAAGGTCACGCCGTCGTGCAGGTCTTCGCCGGGGTGAATTTCAAAGGCCAGGTCCACTCCATACTCATCGGCGACATTGAGCAGCGGCTGCCAGCGTTTCGCCAGTTCCTGGAAGCCAAGCTCGACCAGGCCCTGTGGACGCTGGGGCCAGGGATAGACGGTATGCCAGAGCAAGGCACCCGAAAAGGTGGGTAGCACGTTAAGGCCCAGGTTGCGCGAGGCTTTGATGGCTTTGGTCATTTGCTCAAGCGCCCACGCGGTGCGCGCCGGAGCATTATGGCGCATCTGTGGAGGAGCAAACCCATCGAAGAGCTCGTCAAACGCTGGATGGACGGCGACCAGTTGGCCGAGCAGGTGGGTCGCGATCTCGGTAATCGCCAGGCCGTTGGTTTGCCCTTGCAGATCCTGACAATACTGCTGTGATTCAGCGGCTTTATCCAGGTCGATCAAGCGATTATCCCAGCCAGGGATCTGCACGCCGCGATAGCCCAGGTCCCTGGCCCAGCGGGTAATCTCCGGCAACGTGTTATAGGGGGGGGTATCCTGAGCAAATTGGGCGAGAAAAATGGCTGGTCCTTTGATTTGTGACATGCTCTTTCTCCTTTAGATGTATTTAGCAACTGGCCCAGAGATGAATAAAAGACGCGTCCTTTGCCCCAACGTTTCTTCCAGACTACTGGCATGACACATCCATCAATCCATGGTGTATATTCGCCAGTAAAGGTGGTCGTTGTCAGGACTTCATTGAGCGGGTCAATGTGCATATAGTACTGTTCCGAGTGCAGAGAGAAATCAGACAGTCCAGCAACGATTGGATCGTCTGGCTGGCTGATATTTACTGTATAATCAATAATACCACCTGGATGAGCCACCCACTGGCCGCCGACCATAAATTGATACTCAGTATTCTGGCGGAACGAATCCGCCATACACCCATGCCATCCAGCAAGACCAGCGCCCGCTTTGACGGTTTCGAGCAAACCGTGTTCATGCTTCTCGGTCATGGTTCCCATACTCCAGATCGGTACAATCAGATCCATTGTCTGCATTGTGGCATTGTCCAGGTAAATGTCCAGCGTATCAGAAATGGTTGTCTGATACTCCTGGCTTTGCAGAAAAGACGCAAAGAGTTTTGCGTCTTTTTCTGGTTCATACCCATCCCATCCTCCCCATACAAGCAATGCTGCTTTCATTATTTCCCCTCCATTATACATAAAAACTCGTCAGATTGGCCAGTTAGCCCGAACGAGCATGTGCGGGGCAAAGACCAGGCGGGAGTTCTCTGATGCGGGGAACTGAATCAGAGAACTCCCGCCTGGTCTTTGCCCCTGCCTATTTGTTGCGTTGGACTAACTGATTTGCCAGCGCTACGAGTTGCTCACGACCTTCACTATAAGGTATGCTGTGCAGCAGGTTGATCGCTTGCTGATAGCGATTCGCTGCCTCTCGTTCCATGCTTTCCAGGGCCTGAGTGCGGTTGAGAATCGCTCGCGTAGCCTGATAAGCTTCCTCCAACCGTTCGTCAAAGCGGCCCTCCGCGAAAATCGCGCGCAACGTTTGCTGATCGGCCTCGCTGGCCTCCGCGAAGGCAGCCAAAATTGGTGCGGTCACGCGATGGTTCTTAATGTCGCTGGTAACTGGCTTGCCGATGGTCGCGCTATCGCTGGTAAAGGGAAGCAGATCGTCGCTGATCTGGAAGGCGATGCCCAACTGTTCTGCGCATGTACCCAATAGCTCTACCTGCTCCTCTGTTCCGCCACCGAGCAGAGCGCCAATTTCCAGGGCAGCGCGAAACAGACGGGCAGTTTTCAAGCGCACCACTTCCAGGTATTCTTCGTAGCGCGCGGCGCAATTGCCGGTCAGTCGTTCTTCGAGCGCCTGGCCCAGGCAGAGATCCATGCAGGTTGTGGAGAATACCTCAAACACACGCGCCGCCGATCTGGCATTGTCAGTATCAAAGCTGCGCGCCAGCATTTGAAAGGCAGCGAAGTAGAGGAAATCGCCATCGAGCAGGGCCATATCCGAGCTGTACTGCCTCCAGACAGCGGGCCTGCCCCGGCGCAAATCATCCCGATCGATCATATCGTCATGAATGAGTGTCCCTACGTGCAGGTACTCCACCGCAACCGCCGCGCACAGCGCTTTTTCGGCGTCGCCAGCCACTGCTCGACAGGCCTCAAGCAGCATACGTCCGCGTAGCAGTTTCCCTTTACTGGCAAGCGCATAGTTAGTCACGTGAAGCAGCGGATTTGCGCTGGGGGAGAGATCACCGATGGGCAGCATTTGATCCATTGCTTCCCGCAGGCGCAGACCTAGATCTTGCGCATTAGATGAGAGCGTAGCGCTGCTCCCTGTAATGGAAAGATTTTCTTGTTCTTGCATATGTCGGCAACTTTCCCTTCCATTTGCCAAATAGTTACTCTTTTTCAGAAAAAGCCTGACTTTGCTAGCATAGCAAACCCATATACACCTACGCTTGATAAGCTCCCGCCAGCGCCATCGTTGGGAACACATGCCGGTACAGGTGGTAATTGATGTAGAAGTCTCGTGGGAAGCCTGTGCCCGTATACTCTTGCTCCTCCCATGTGCCATCTACTTGCGTCTCGCGAAGATACGTCAAACCACGTTGGCAGGCAGGGTGCTGGCCCAGGCCAACCAATTGGAGGGATAAGATAGCCCAGGCCGTTTGCGATGGTGTGCTCTGCCCTCTGCCCGCAAAAGAAGCGTCTTCGTAGGAGTAGCAGGATTCACCCCAGCCACCATCATCGTTCTGATGCTCAAGCAGCCAGGAGCAGCCTTTATCAAGCATGTCTTGCACAGCGTACCCGCCATCGCGCAGCGCGGCAAGCGCTGAGATGACGCACCACGTTCCGTAGATGTAATTGACGCCCCAGCGACCGAACCAGGAGCCATCTGGCTGCTGCGTATGCCGCAGGTACTTGAGCGCCGTTTGTATGACCTGCTCTTTGCCTGGAGTATCGACGTGTGCCAGCATTTCCAGCACATGGGCCGTCACGTCTTCAGAGGGCGGGTCCAACAGTGCTCCAAAGTCAGCGAATGGCAGTTTGTAGACGATCGCTCGCGTATTGTCCTTATCGAATGCTCCCCAGGCACCATTGCTCGACTTCGTGACCAGCACCCAGCGCACAGCGCGATCCACTGCAGCCTGCACGCTTGCTTCGGTCCCGGCTTCGAGCAGAGCCAGGACGACGACCGCCGTGTCGTCGATATCTGGGTAGATATCATTCTCGAATTCAAATGCCCAGCCACCACACGGCACCTTGCCGCAGCGCACCTGCCAATCGCCACCTCTGGAAATCTGCTCTTGCAAAAGCCATTGGACCGCGCGTTGCATGCCTGGATGGTCGCGATCCACACCAGCGCGGCGCAGGGCCAGGAGCGCCCAGGCGGTATCCCAGACTGGGGACATACAGGCTTGAAAGCGCCATCCGCTCTCGTCTTCCACAGAGAAGCCCTCATGCCCCTCGATTCCCCGCTGCATGACCGGGTGGTCGGTGCCCATGCCTTCCAGATAAAGAGCGATTAACGAATACACCCAGGGCGGTTGGATACCGCCCCAACTCCCATCTGCCTCCTGCCGTTCCACGATCCAATCGACCACACGCCGCCGGGCACGCGACCGACCGGGCTGCCACGGCAAAGCCTCATACAGCTTGAGGAGCTTATCGGTCCACCAGAAAAGCCCCGATCCGGGAACTCTGGTGAGCAACCGTTCGGTTCCTGGAACCACCAGCTCCGGCACGCTACAACCCAAGGATTTTACCGGACGCCGGGAGATCACAATTAGCAGCGGGGCGATGGTACCACGTGCCCAACAGGCGAAGTCGTAGAGATTGAATGGCACTCTGGGCGAAAGGTAGATCAACTCTGGTGGCATGCTAGGGATACCAGACCATGGGTACTGGCCAAACAGCGCCAGCCAGATTTTGGTAAAGACCCTGGCCTTCGCTATTCCCCCTTGTTGGTGAATAACCGTGAGCGCTCGCTGCATCGCGTCGCTGCCGGGATCAACGCCGAGTACTTTGAGCGCGACATAGGCTTCGATCGTGGTGCTCAGATCTGCGGGACCGTCAAAATAGAGCGCCCACGAGCCATCAGCGCGCTGATGACTTAGCATGTAGCGTATAGCGCCGTCACTGATCCGCTCCATGCTGAGTTCCAGGAAACGCAACAACAAGACATGCTCCGCCGTCATGGTCACATTCGTTTCCAACTCGCCGCACCACCAGCCCTCAACGTCCTGATGCTCCAGCAGCCATTGCACCGCTTGATCCAATGCTTGCTCTAATCGAGGTTCCTCTACCTTGCTCAGCTTTGTATCCTTGCTAAACTTCGTGTTATCCATAAGCCAGACCTCTCAGGAGTGTGTGATCATGTTTTTGAGCGTGTTATGACACACGCTGAAACTTATGTTACTGAATAACGCTTTTCATTTTCTGCATACTATTTACCTTCTCACTACAAGGACACTGTATTTATGGTGGATAGCTTCTGAAGAGTTTGTCCTCCTTGGTTGAACGTGGTAAGATATATACAAGTCTTTCCCCATTTCTATTATAGCAAGGAATACCAACTTTCGTAGAGCAAGAAACGGTAACTATTTTTTGTCTTTCGAGACTCTTGGGAAAGCCAGGAATCCCTGGTGATGCTAAGCTTGTCCCGTTCTGCATACTACACTAAGGAACAGCATACAATGCCATCCAGTACAGCTTGTCGTTTGTGTAGGGGAGGAGAATAAGCTATGGCGATTACACTACGCCAGAATCTTCAGATTGCGGCATATATCGCCGGGCAGAGGTTAAGGGGCCGTGAGAAGTATCCACTTGTGTTACAGTTAGAACCACTTTATCAGTGCAACCTTGCCTGTGCTGGCTGTGGCAAAATTCAGCATGCCGATGATATCCTTGCGCGGCGACTCTCTGTTCAACAGTGTATCGACGCGGTTGAGGAATGCGGCGCGCCAATCGTCTCCATCGCTGGCGGGGAGCCGCTCATTCATCGGGAGATTGGTCAGATTGTGGCGGCGCTGATAGAACGCAAGCGTTTTATCTATCTGTGTACCAACGCCCTTCTCATGAGCAAGAAGCTTGATCAGTTCAAGCCGTCCCCCTATTTCTCCTGGTCGGTCCACATTGATGGTCTGAGGGAGCGCCACGATCAATCAGTTGCCCGGAAGGGCGTCTTTGATAAGGCGATCGCAGCGATCAAAGAGGCCCAAAGCCGGGGATTTCGGGTGACCACCAACACCACATTCTTCACGCAGGACGATGCGTCCAGCATTCGTGACGTACTCGATTTCCTGAATGACGATGTGCGGGTGGATGCCATGCAGATCTCTCCAGGTTATGCCTACGAGAAAGCGCCGGACCAGGAGCATTTTCTCGGCGTCGAGCGAACACGTGAAACTTTCCGTCAAGCCTTTGCAGACGGCAAGCGCAAGAAGTGGCGCCTGAATCACTCTCCGCTCTTCCTGGACTTCCTGGAGGGCAAGGTCGATTTTGCTTGCACCGCCTGGGGTATCCCCAGCTACTCGGTGCTGGGCTGGCAGCGGCCCTGTTATCTGATGGCCGATGGCTACGCTAGCTCCTATCAAGAGCTAATCGAGACCACCGAGTGGGAGAAGTATGGGCGGGGCAGGGACCCTCGTTGCGCCAATTGCATGGCGCACTGTGGCTATGAACCCTCTGCGGTGGCGGCTACCATGAAGTCGCCCCGCGAGTCGCTACGCGCCACGATCGATGTGCTGCGTGGCAGTGTGCAATCTATTCATGCAAAATAGGGGTTTTACCAACGTATAGGGGGCATTGATTTGAGTAAGGGCGACGAGGTCTTCTTGACCGGGGCCAGCGGATTCGTGGGAAGCCACATTCTGCGTGCCCTGTTGGCGGCTCGGTATCGCGTGCGTGCGCTGGTGCGTCCAGGTTCCAGGCCACTGCCCTCACATGACGGCTGTACGACTGTAGAGGGTGATGTTCTCCGCTCTGGTGATCTGGTCCAACACATGGGAGGTTGTCGCTATCTCGTACACGCGGCGGCCCTCTACTCCTTCACCCCGGGCACGCATCACACGATATTCGCTACCAACGTGCGCGGCTGTGCCGGAGTGCTGGAGGCGGCTCGCCTGGCAGGCATTGAGCAGGCCGTTGTCACCTCAAGCTCGTCAACCGTAGGGCCGAGCTATGGAGGGAATCCGGCGACTGAGGATGACCGGGCCGTAGAGGACGGTTCTTCAGCATACCACCACTCGAAGCTACAGCAAGAGCAGGTAGCGCTAGCAGCACAATTACCGGTCATTCTTGTCTTGCCAACTGCGCCCATCGGGCCAGGAGACTGGAAGCCGACTCCCACCGGAAAGATGGTTGTGGACTTTATGCGCGGGCGGATCTTCGCCACGTTAGGCGGAGGATTGAACATCGTGGCAGTGGAGGATGTGGCCAGGGCACATGTTCTCGCGCTACAGTATGGGCGTCCCAGGGAGCGCTATCTGGTGGGCGGTGAGGATATCAGTCTGTCCCAACTGTGGAAACGTCTGGCTCAGATCTGTGGTCGCTCTGCCCCGACTGTGCGCATTCCCAATCAGTTGGCATTTACCCTCGGTTGGGTCGATGAGTTTCGCTGCCGACTCTTTCGCAGCGGGGCGGGCAGCATGGCCGCGCCGCTGATCCCGCTTGAGGGCGTGCGCATGGCTCGCCATCATATGTATGCCAACTCTGCTAAGGCTCAATCTGAGCTTGGCTATAGCGCAACATCCGTAACCGCGGCCCTGGAACGCGCAGTTCGCTGGTACCGCGACAACGGGTATGCCACGTAGCAAGAACGGGAGGATTCCTTGGGATATTATCACGCTGCACGGCGCTGGCCAGCACATTTCGTCCAACTCATTCGCGCGAGCGAGCGGGAAAGCGGGGACGGAGGCAGGCTCCGTCTCGGTCCTCCTGTTGGTGGAATCGCCGGTGAGGTATAGTGTGGAGATTCTGGCACCCACATTTCTTGAGTACTGGGCGGTGCGGTGTATGCTCCCCCATGCTCGTGCACGCTGGGCGGGCATGCGCTTAGCGCGCTGGCAAGGGGCACGCCAGGGTTCCAGCGTGATAGTGTGCGGCCTGGCGGCCACTGCTGACTGCTCGATCCATGATTGTCGGCAACGATCGGGATACCTGGTTCCAGCGAGGCTTTGTGGCTGCTGATATGGAGGCGGGCCTGCTCGCGGGACGGAATCTGCGCGTGGCGACAATCCGGGTTGTACTAGATAGTCCAGAGTATGGCATCTCTCCAGACTGGTTGCGGCCCACGAAGGCCTTGCTGCAGCCACCGCTCTGGCGAGAGTTGTTCTGGCTCAGCCGTGTAGCTCCCCAGTATGCACTGCGAGCAGCACATGTGCTGAAAGTTGGGCTTGGCACCGGGTCAAGCAGTGTATTTGCTGAGTAGAGGTTATATCGCGGAAGGAGTTGACATAGTGAGCATTAGTGACGATGCCTTAGACATACTGAAAGAAACCAGCCGCACGTTCTTTATCCCCATAAGCCGCCTGCCAGGAGAACTGCAGGATGCAGTCATGTCGGGCTACTTATGCATGCGTGCCATTGATGAGGTGGAAGATCACCCCAGACTGGATAATCACACCAAGGCCACGCTGTTGCGCTCCATCAGTCAGATGCTGCAAACGACCTTTGCCGCTGGCGACTTCACAACAGTATTGGGTCGCTACCAACAGGAACTTCCAGAGGTGACGCTGCGTATCGGCGACTGGGCTTTGCTCGCGCCTCCATCCATTGCTCCGCGTGTGTGGGAAGCCACAGCGACCATGGCGGATCGCATGGCACAGTGGGCAGAGAATGGCTGGAAGATCCGCACTGAGACGGACCTGGATCGCTACACGTTTGGGGTAGCTGGCTCGGTTGGCCTGTTACTCTCGGATCTGTGGGCCTGGTACAACGGAACGCAATCGAACCGCATCCACGCCGTGGGTTTCGGACGCGGTCTGCAAGCCGTCAATATTCTCCGTAACCACGCGGAAGATGTGGCGCGCGATGTCGATTTCTTACCACCCGATTGGCGAGTAGAGGATATGCAAGCCTACGCGCGTCGCAATCTAGCTCTGGCTGACGCCTACACCAGCGCCCTTCCCCCTGGTCCTGTCCTGGATTTTTGCTCTCTTCCGCTCGCTCTGGCCCATGCTACCCTGGAAGCCTTAGCCCGTGGCGACGGCAAGCTCAGCCGCAGTGATGTGCTCCAAATCGTAAACCAGACGGCCCCAGGACGGATGTGATCACCGTATAACTGCGTGCAAAAATGTGCCAAAAAGACCACCGAAGAGTGCCGAGGAAGATATCCAGAAGACATCTTCCTCGGCACTCTTCGTCTATGCTGTCTTTACCATCACATCAAGCTTCATCCCTGCTTCGTAATGCCCTGAAAAGTGGCAAGCGAATTCAAGGTGAGCGTGAGCAGCAGACGCGGGAAAGGTATAATCCAGCGTTGCTGTCTGGCCCGGATCGATCATATTGATGGAGGTCAGTGCTGCCTTCTCCATATTTGCCATGGACCTGCCGTTCATGCTACCTGCTGATGCAGGCATAATCATAAATTCGTGCATGGTCTTGCCCTGATTGGTCACGACGAAGTGGTAGTTTTTCCCCGGAAGAAAGGTGGTGACAGAGGAGGCAATATGAAAATCAGTTTCGGTGATCTGCACCGGGATACTTCCCGCAGGGGCCGCGCTGCCTGCTCCGCCACAGGCAGCCAAAGCGGAGAACAACAAGGCGAACGCGCCAAAGAGCAGCAGATACTTCTTCATGGTTCTTTTTCTCTTTCTTACTCAGATTCATGCTGATGACCCATGGTCGGATGGTTCATGTCATGCTCTGACCCATTCATCATCTTCAACATCGCCACCCCACCGGTGCGGATAAAGCGGATCACCAGGATCGCGCCCAGCACAAGAAAAATGATATTGAGTACAGTGGTATAGTTCCAGTGTACCCCCTCGGTAATAGCGACCACATTGCGGTTCTGTGGGATGATCCCCAGCGCTGCAAAAAGCAACTCGACGACATATCCGGCGGCGGCCATCGTGATGTAGAAGGTGATGAGAATGTAACTCATGACCTTCCAGCCATAGTATTTGCGGTAAATGTCGAGGATCGGGAGAATGATCAGGTCAGCAAAGATGAAGCTGACTACGCCGCCAAAGCTAATGCCGCCTCGCCAGAGCACTGCCGCGAGCGGAACATTGCCGACTGAGCAGACAAAGCTGACAATGGCAACGAGTGGTCCCACCAATGGGCCTTCGATCCTGGCTAACGTGGGATTTCCCGATAGGAAAAACGTTCGCCAGAACGATTCCGGCACCCAGGCTGCCAGCGCGCCAGCGATGAGAAGACCCAGCGCGATATCCACCCAGACCGAAGCCCAATCCATCACAAAATAGTTGCTGACAGCGGTAATGCCTTTGCCACTCAAGAGCTTTTGAAAAAACGATCCGCCAGACACGCTCATATCCATGGCCGCGTGCCCTTCCATGCGGCCCGTGCGCCCTTCTTCCGCGTGGGTTTTTGCCATCTGGATCAGGCGCGGGGTGAGTGTGAATCGAAAAATGATGGCGATAAAGATGACCATGAGCAGGCCGCCGATATACTCTGCCAGCATAAACTGCCAGCCCAGCAGGACAATCAGGATGATCCCCAGCTCGATCACCAGATTGGTCGAGGCCAGTTCAAAGGCCATAGCTGCGGTGAAGCTCGCTCCTTTTTGAAAGAGAGAACGAGCGAGCGCTACGGCTGCGTAGGAGCATGAGCTTGAGGCAATGCCAAAGAGCGTGGCCAGGCTGAGGCTCTTGGGGCCATTTCCCCCCAGCGTTTTTGCCATCGCTTGATGCGAAACCACTGCCTGGATGATCCCTGAGAGCGTAAAGCCCAGGATCAGCGGCCAGAGGATTTCCCACAACATGCTAAAGGACATGAATAATGCCTGCCCGATACTCTGGAGAAGCGCCATGACAGTATGCCTCTTCTTCCTATTTTTTCTAGAGAAAATTCGTGAGCAAACAGAATGGAGATGAGCAACACCGCCTCATCCCCATCTGGCTTTCCGCCCTATCCCTGGCTGACACGCCCAAATCGGCGCAGGCGTAAGGAATTGCTCACCACGGTGACCGATGAAAGGGCCATGGCTGCCGCCGCAAAGATAGGCGCGTTCTCGCGCAAAAACGGGATCAAGGGCGAGAGAATGGCAGTTGGGATCAGGATCACGTTATACGCAAAGGCCCAGAAGAGATTTTGTTTGATGGTCCGTAGAGTGGCGCGTGAGAGCGCCAGCGCGG
>WNFI01225043.1_pt1 | contig 15642 bp, 18 predicted proteins | sample 5400471 | NCBI WGS metagenome assembly WNFI01 (sample SAMN13153348, study PRJNA577476) | soil metagenome | isolation source: 100 cm saprolite on Douglas fir-dominated hillslope | place: USA:California | collected 2013-09-17 | reverse complement strand
GCCAAGGCCGCGCTGGAGTGCAGCGTACGCTAGCTGGCCTATGAGCTGGGCGAGCACAATATCCGCGTCAACGCCATTTCCGCGGGCGCGCTAAATACCCTGGCCGCGCGTGGGATTAGCGGCTTCACCGACTTCCGCAACCATACCAGCGAAATCTCGGCTCTGCGGCGCAATATCGAGCAGAGCGAGGTGGGCGATACCGCGCTCTTCCTCTCCAGCGATCTGGCTCGCGGCATTACCGGCGAGATTATGTTCGTGGATGCTGGCTACAACATCATGGGTGCGTAATCTAAAGCACACAAAAAAGCGGTCACTGCGTCTAAACGCTCGTGACCGCTTTTCTCTGCGCCTTTTATTGTTCGACCCGGCGCACGATCGGCGCGGGCGGAGCTGCCTCGCCGCATGTGCCACAGAAGCGGGCGTCATCGCGATTGATATGCCCACACGGCCAGCTTCGCCACTGGGACACCGGCTTGCCAGGACGCGCTATCAACGTAGAATCAGAGGCCGAGGAAGTCGGAGGCGTGACAGGGACGGGAGCGCCGAACGAGGACATTCCTCCCGCTACTGGCTGCTGAGGTGGTCTGTAGCTCTGCTGCGGCATAGATTGCGCTGGTTGGACCGGTTGAGGCCGATACGCAGGCTGAGGCGCCGATGCGGCTGGCGGCATAGGCTGGCCTGGCACGCTTCCATGGTGCTGTTGCGGCAGCTGATACGCTGACTGCCCTGGATACCCCGGCGTTTGCGGGATGGCCTGGCTCACTGGCGGTTGGCCCGCGCCATAGCTCTGGCCAGGCGTACTATTGTAGCCGGAGAAAGGCGGAACGCCATATCCTGGCGCTGTGGCTACAGCCGGTTTGCGCCGGCGCGAGATCGCTATACCGCCAACCAGCACAATTAGCACCACAACGCCACCAATCACGATAAACAGGGGATTGATTCCATTGGATCCGACCATCGGCGCCACAGGCGTGCCACCAGCGCTGGTCGAAGTACCGGCTTCCTGAGTTTGCTTCTCCGTTTGCGCTTGCTGCGTGGCGTAGTTCAAAAACGGCGTGACCGACTTAAAGCGTGGATATTGGCTAGCGATCTGCTGGAGTTCCCGCATGGATTGGTGCCAGTGGCCGGGAACGGTCGCGGCATAGTCGTTGAACGCCTTGCTCCAGGCTTGCTCAAACAACGAGGGCGTAGTATCAACGCCAGCCGTTTGCATTAATTGCCTCGCGCTGCTGCTGGCCTGTAAGAAGTTGGTGCTGCCAGAGTTATCGGTCACACCAAAGCTGACGATACCCACAACCAGGCCGCTACTGTTCAGCGCGGGGCCGCCGCTATCGCCATGCTGCACTGTGCCATCCACTTGAAGGAGCGGCGCGCCAGCATCGGTGGTTTTCAGCGCGCTGACCGACACATGGCTGAGCGAGGAAGAGAGCAAATCGGTCGCGCTGGTACCTATATCGGCATTGCCGGGGAAGCCCACAATGGTCAGTTGATCCTGCTGCTGCACCGTCGTAGAATCGCCCAATTGCAACATCGGCATATTGTCCATCCCGCTCACATGGATAATCGCGGTATCCTTCTGAGTCGTGATGCTATGCGCTTCAATCTTATCAACGTTGGCGAGCTGGCTGGGGGGCACGTCCTGAAAGCTCGTGACGCTTAAGGGGCCGCTAAAGTCAGTGCTCAGGTAGACCTGGCTCTGGGGTTTTTGATACCGGGTCGTCGATGGCAGTTGGCCGCCCGTCAGTTCCTGAGTGACCTGATCTGACGTGGCTGGCTGCGTGGGATGTAGATTCTGATTGATATAATTGGCGACATCCTGCGAGGCCTGCTGATCCAGACTCTGATCCAGGGTTGGCTTGTCGTCCTGAATAGGGTTTACCACGTGATCCGCCGTTAACAGATCGCCGTGCGCGCTAATAAACGCGCCAGTGCCCGATAAACCCAGAGGATAGCCGTTAAAACCATTCTGAGGAGTTATGGGAAATGTGACCTTCTGGCCATTGGAGAAATTTACGGTCACCTGCCCGACCACCTGGGTGATAATCCGCACCACGGCTGGCTTGGCGATGTCCACGGCCCGCACTACGGGATCAGAAACATTGCCGCCTGGCCCGCTGGCGTAAGCTACTGGTGTCCCGACAGTTGTTATCCCCAGACACAATAGCGCCAGAGCTACTATGCCTGATAAGCATGTTTTAGAGAATTTATGCTTCAAAGTAGTAAATCCATCATTATCTATTGCTCGATACATATTTTCGCCCTTACTCTCTGTTGGGAGATTTCCTCGCTATCCGGGATCACGGCCTCCAGACATGAGCCAGAGTAACTATCTTCAGAGCATTATACATCAATTTAGTTCCAAATGCAGGCATTCATCGCAGTCACTAGCCTGAACGTGGAAAAATACCCACACATCTTTTGTTTGCAGTAACATAGCAATAGAGTATAATTGAACAGCAAGAAGATGAGCGCGGCAAATACCGCGCTCATCTTCTTGCTATCATTCATCCATAAACCCCTATAAATTGCTCACATCAGCCCCATCCTGCGCGTTCGCAGCCGTCGTTGGCTGGCCGCAGACGCGGCAGAAGCGCACTTCGGGCGTGTTGGTGTGACCACAGGGTGCGATCCACGGATGGATGCCAGAGGGGCTACGCACCACAGCCATTTCGGGATTGGTTGCCAGAGGTGTGGATGGCCTTCTAGGCACGGCGAAACTCCGGGGCGCGGCACTCGGCGGTGCCAGCATCGTTTTGTTGCCCTCGTCCTGAGCCGCAATCGAGGGCCAGTCAGTGTTGGCGGGCAACGCCATTTCGCTCAGATCGCCGTTTCTTGCCTCATCCTGCTGAGTCGATAACGAGTACACGGCGCTTTTCTCCCCGATCTCAGAGAGCGAGCCGCTGATCAGGACTGGCTGGTCCGACTGTGCATATGCAACGGGCTGAACGTACGCGGCAGACTCCGGCCCTGGCGCAGGCGGCGTCCAGGTGGGCAAGCTATGCTCGTACGCGTGCTCTTGACGCGTGAACGAAGTTGCCCCATTGTTCTCGACTGGGCGTGGCGTTTGCACCACTGGCGGTAGAGACATAGCCGAACCAGCCTCAGGGACGTCCTGCGTGGATGAAGGCGGCAAGGGCGTTTGGCTCACCACAGGTTGCGGGGTCTGTGGCACCCGGCTGGCCTGCTGCTCCTGCCAGGTTGCATCACCATAGCTGGCTGGCGCGGGCGGATAACTGACCGGCATCGCTCCAGGCGCGAGCGGCGCGTAGTTCGGCGAGCTATAGCTGGCCGGCGCGGCTCTATCAGCTTCACCATTACCCGGCTGCTGCGAATAGGCCCCTGTTGGAAACTGTGTGACGCCGTAGCCCGCGAGGGCTGGCTGCTTACGCTGTTTGAGCAGGAAGAACAGGACAACGGCGAGAATAATCAGTGCGAGCAGGGCCAGAAGCACAATCAGTATGGGATTTGGGCCGGTCGAGGTACCTGGCATTTGCTCGCTCAGCTCCTGATCCTGGGCATACGTCAGATACGGAGTGATGCCCAGGAAACCCTTGTAAGTCGCGGCCAGCTTCTGCAATTCCTGAGTCGCCGTATGCCAGTGTCCCGGTTTTGATGAGCCGTAGTCCGTGACTGCCTGCGACCAGGCGCTCTCAAAAGGGCCAGACCTGGTGTTGAGATTCAACGACTGAATGAGCGTTCTGGCGCTGTTGCTGGCCTGTAGGAAACTCGTCTGCCCGCTTTCGTTGGGATCAACCAGGCCGAAGCTGACAACACCGACCACGTTGCCATTGGCGTCCAGGGCCGGTCCGCCGCTATCACCGTGCTCGACATTGCCGCCCACCTGGATTACGGGCGCGCCGCTATCGGTGGTCTTGATCGCGCTGACGTAGATTTTGTTGATCGAGGAGGTCAGCAGGTTGGTGGGAGACTGACTGAGATCAGCCAGGCCAGGGTAGCCAATGATGGTCAGGTTATCCTGTTCCGCAACCTGGCTGGAGTCGCCCAGTTGGATACTTGGCATGTCATCCATGCCACTGACGTGGACAATCGCCACATCTAGGATGCGCTCAGATAGACCTCGCTGGTTGGTTGAGTATACGTTGGCGTGGATGGGAAAGCGCCGGTTTCCAGCTCAGCCAGGGCATCAGCAGCGGCGAAGGGCTGGTTGGTCTGAAAATGCGCGTTCACATAATCCGCGACATCCTGAGCGGCGGTCTGGTAGAGCGCGTCGTTCATGCTCTGATCGTGCGGCGGATTGACCACGTGGTCGGCGGTCAGGATATCGCCGTGCGCGCTGATGAAAGCGCCACTGCCGCTTAACTCAAGCGGATAATTGCCACCGCCTTGCGGGAACGTCACCGCCTGCGAGGTAGGCGTGAAGCGGACGGCGAGCTGTCCGTTCAGCTTGGTGATGATCCGCACGACAGCAGGCCGTGCGATATCGACCTGGCGCACAACCGGGTCTGAGACATGACCGCCAGGCATACCCGTCTGGGTCGCGGCTGAAGCCTGCGGAGCATAGGCCGCCAGGCTTACAAGATACATACATACAAATCCTAGAATTATGAAAAGACGAGGGGATTTGTAAAGCCGACCTGAGAGGAACGGTGGTTTTTTCTTGAATTGCATTCGCAAGATGCCCCCATACAATTTAGCAGACAGATAGTGTTCTCATTGTACCATATTTAGCTCTGCTTTATCCACGTTCGTTTGGCCATTCGCGAGCGAGCATGCTATAGACAATGAGATCGACAAAGTGGTCGTAGAGCCATTCGCCCTCGCGCAGCGTCCCTTCGCGGGTAAAACCCAGACGTTCGGGAATGGCCTGGCTGCGCAGATTGCCGGTCGCGCAACGAATTTCCACGCGGTTGAGCTGGAGTTTGGCAAACGCGTAATCGACCAGGGCGCGGCAGGCCCTGGTCATCAGTCCGTGGCCCTGGAACTCAGCGGCCAGCCAGTAGCCAATCTCAACGTGGCGACTGGGCCAGTTAATGGTGTGGTAACTGATCACTCCGGCCAGCCGCCCTTGAAAACGCATGCCCATGGTAAAGCTCTCGTTATTCGTGTACTGCTGGAGCGTGCGCTGCACAAAGCTCCGGCTATCCTCGATCGATGTCTCGTAGTCCACCCAGGGCAGCCACTGCCGCAGATAGGCGCGATTACGCTCGATCAATTGGAAAAGTTCTTCGGCATCCCAGTCCTCCAGGATGCGCAACTCCACCTCTGCATCGATCGGGATACGAAAACGAGCGTTGTTCTCCATACTCTTTACGGTCTTCCTCTAACAGACGGTTTCGTCACGCGTCAGCAAAACGTCACGGACACATAGCGCGATCAATGTAGCCAGCGTGAATCCTATACGAGTCAATATACGGACAATTATAACATGCCGATCCAATATGCAGGCAGAGGGTGCTACTAAAATCGGACATATGTGTTAGAATAAGAACATTATTTTCAAAAGGAGAAAATCCAATGAACGTCACTCGCCAGCTTCCCATCCTGGATGGGCACAACGACACACTGCTCCGCCTGGCTTCAGAGGAGCGAAGCTTTTTTGTTGAAAGCGAGCAGGGACAGCTTGATCTGCCACGGGCCAGGCGCGGAGGCTTTGCCGGGGGCTTCTTCGCCATCTGTCCCGCCGCTCCCTCATCGGCAGAGATGAGGGAGCATTTGATCATTACGGAGACAGGCTATGAAGTTCGCCCTTTTCCTGCGGCTGATCCTGTTTCCGCGCAACAGCAGACCATGGCGGTCGCGGCTCGTCTCTTTCGGCTTGAGGCTGAGTCGCGGGGGCAGGTCAAGGTTGTGCGCACCGTTGACGAACTGGAAGACTGCCTGCAGAAAGGGGTGCTGGCAATCATCCTGCACTTTGAGGGGGCCGAAGCGATTGATGAGCAACTGGATGCGCTTGAGGTGTTCTACCAGGCTGGCCTGCGTTCGCTGGGCATGGTTTGGAGCCGTCCCAATGCGTTCGGGCATGGCGTCCCTTTTAAATTCCCCCATTCGCCTGATACGGGGCCTGGTCTCACTCCGGCGGGTCGAGAGTTAGTGCGAGCCTGCAACCATCTCGGCATCCTGCTCGACCTGGCGCACATCAACGAGCAGGGTCAAAGCCTCTGAGGGGATAGTTGGCCTCAACTTCGAGGTGGCGAATCTGCGGGCAGATGCCAACGAGGAACCGGACACGCCATTAGCCGTGATGATTCAGCACATCGATCATCTAGTCGCGCATCTGGGCATCAACGGCGTTGGCTTCGGCTCGGATTTCGATGGTGGGATCACAGTCGCGCACGAGCTAACCGATGTAGCGGGATTACCCAGGCTCATTGTGGCCTTGCGTGAGCATGGCTACGACGATGCCAGCCTGCGCAAACTCTCGCACGAGAATTGGTTGCGCGTCTTGCGCATGACATGGAGATAGGTCCCTTTTATCGATCCTCGTTCATGCCCTGCAATTCGTGCTTGGGATCGCGCATCATCAACTCGGGCACCGCCTTGTGAGGATCAAGGCCCTCGAAGAGCACAAGGCTGAGTTGGCGGGTGATGGGCATTTCGACTCCATAGCGCTCAGCGAATTTCAGGGCCGCGCGCGTGGTAGAGACGCCTTCCGCGACTGAATGGGTCGAGGCGAGAATTTCATCGAGCTTTTCGCCTGCGGCCAGACGGCGACCCAGTTGCTGGTTGCGGCTCAGGGGACTGGCGCAGGTGGCAATCAGGTCGCCGATCCCGGCCAGGCCCGCGAAGGTCAGGGGATTGGCTCCGGCGGCGATGCCCAGCCGCGAAATTTCCGCCAGGCCGCGAGTGATAAAGGCGGCCTTGGCGTTATCACCGAAGCCCATGCCGTCGTTAAAGCCCGCCCCAATCGCGATGATGTTTTTGAGCGCGCCACCCAGTTCCACGCCAACCACATCGTCCGAGTTGTAGACGCGAAAATACTCAGTGGTTAGCAGTGCTCGCGCTCGCAGAGCCACCTCAGGCGTATCTGACGCCACGACTGCCGCCGTGGGTTTCTCATCGGCCACCTCACGCGAAAGATTCGGGCCGCTTAAGCTCGCCAATCGTTGGCGCGCGTTGGGCAGTTCCTCATAGATAATCTCACTCATGCGTTTCAGCGTGCTAATTTCGATGCCTTTGCTGCAATTGACCAGCAGAGTCTCAGGCCCCAGCGTGGGAGCCAGCAAGCGCAAGTTTTCACGCAGGCGTTGTGAGGGAGTCACCAGCAGGAGCATATCTTGCGCGCGTGTGGCCTGGGCAATATCAGCCGTGACGCGCAGGCTTTCAGGAAAGCGGAAGCCTGGCAAGAACAGTGTGTTCTCCCGTTGCTCCTGCATGGCCCTGGCCCGCTCAGGCTGATGTTCCCAAAGCGTCGTCTCAATGCCCTTGCCGGCCAGCAGACGCGCCAGGGTCGTGCCCCAGGCCCCGCTGCCAATGACTCCTACCGCAACCATGATAATTCTCCCTTGCTTGTGTGCGCGTCGTGTATTGGTAAACCTTCGCTATTGTAGCACAGGTGGCGTCACGAGAAAAATAATACGCTAAAAAGGAAGGCAGCTGGCTGGTTGATGCCTATCTACCGGGTACGCATGTAGCACGCAGCCACGCCGATACTCGCCATAGCTGCGTGCTACATGCGCGCGGCCTATATCTGCTCCGCCGGGCTGGTGTGCTGGTGCTCAGGCGATGGTTCATCGACCTGGTAGACCGCGGGCTTGAGAATACCGATGTAGGGCAGGTTGCGGTAATGTTGCGCATAGTCCAGTCCGTAGCCGACCACGAAGCGATCGGGGATGGTGAAACCGGTATAATCGGAAGTCACCGGTTTCACCCGCTCACGCTCTTTATCTAGCAGGGTGCAGACGCGCAGGCTGAGCGGGTGGCGCTGACGCAGGACCTCCATCAAATAGTGTAGCGTCTGGCCGCTATCGACAATATCCTCGACAATGAGCACGTGTTTATTGGCAATTGGCCCTTCGAGGTCCTTCAAAATACGCACCACGCCGCTCGACTGCGTGCTATTGCCATAGCTGGAAATCGCCATATAATCTAATTCCAGCGGCAATTCGATCGCCCGTGCCAGGTCAGCGATAAACGGCACCGCGCCCTTGAGCGTGCCCAGCAACAGCAACGTTTTTCCCCGATAATCCTGGGTGATCCGAGCTCCCAGTGCCGCGACTTTGGCCTGAATGGCCTCGGTAGAGAATAATACCTCTTCAATGTCTTGATGCATATGTACCTGTTCCTGATGATGGATTTGTTGCGCACATCCTATCACACCAGCGCGGGTTGTCGCTACATAGGCTGAATGGAGAGACGCACAATCCGCCGCGTGCTGGCGGTCAGGCGTGCGCGATGGTCGAGGCAGAGGCCCGCGACCCAGAGACAGCGTGTGTCTGCGAAGAAGAGCGGTGTGGTGATGCGTTCGTCGCGCGCGATATGCTTATCGACAAAAATGTCCTGCATCTTCTTCTCGCCCTCCATGCCCAACGGTTGAATGCGATCGCCTGGCCGCCGTGTGCGCACGAGGAGCCGCGCGCCGATCGACTCGCCATCGAGATAGACCGTATGCTGACCAGGCCGCTCTAACAGACCCAGGCACGAGCACCTCGCCAGGGATGGGCAGGTACACCTCATCATCTCCGGGCCGCTGCTCGGCGGTATCAGGCTCAGCTTCTGGGGTAACTGGCTGGCGCTCAAAGATCAGATAATTTGGCCTGTAGAGCACGCGCAGCCTCTGGGGCAAATGCAAGGTGCGTCCTGGACCCGCACTACGATCGTTGAGCTGCTGCACAATGAGTAAGAGATGGCGCGGCTCCAGGGGAGATTGCCCGTCGCACAGACGCGCGCTCACCCGGCGCAACAGGTGACGTTGCAGGCTCAGAGGGAGCGCTTGCAGGGCACGGATATTGAGCTTGATCGCGTCCACCTCATCGGAGACCACCGCGCTGGCCCAGCTGCTATCCACCTGCTCTTCCAGCCACTCCAAATCAACACGCGCGACCTCCGCGTTACGCAGCATGGTGCGTTGGATGCTGGGGTTCAGCTCTTGCAAGAGGGGCACAACTTCGTGGCGAATGCGATTGCGCATGAAACGCGGATCGTTGTTACTATGGTCTTCAACCGGGACAATATCGTGCTCCCGGCAATAGGCCACGGTCTCCGCGCGCGTAACCTCCAGCAGAGGGCGAATGATATCCTGTTGGCGCGGCGGCATGCCAGCTAACCCGGCCAGGCCGCTCCCGCGCAACCAATGCAACAGGAGCGTCTCTACCTGATCGTCGGCGTGATGGGCGACCGCGATGCGTCGGCCTCTGGCGACCTCGCGCAGAAAACGATAGCGGGCCACACGAGCCGCTTCCTCTAACGAACGCTTCTCCTGTTTGGCCAGGGCCGGGACATCGATCTCGCCCAGAGTGAACGGAACAGCCCACGCTTCGAGTATCCCTGCGACCACGCTGGCATCGTGCGCACTCTCCGCGCCTCGCAACATATGATTGAGGTGGGCTGCGTGCAGATCAACGCCCGGATACTGCTTACCCGGCCCACAGAGCTCACGCAAGAGATGAAGCAGGCAAAGCGAATCGGTTCCCCCAGAAACCGCGACAACAATCGTTCCCTGTTCCGGCAGGAGCTGGTGCTGGTTGATATAAGCGATCACACTCTCACGCATAAGCAACCCTCTCGCAATAGCACAAATTCTTCATCCAATTATACTCGCAAGAATCAATGCTGAGAAAGAGGGTTTATAGCAGGCAAGCTCAGTTCCTCACGCAAATAAAGAGAGAATAACCCGGAAAAAAATGCGTAACCATGTTTTCCAGGGTTATTCTCTCTTTATTTTAAAAAGCAGATCAGGCGTGTTTAACGTGCCGGTAGGTAAAGAGGTGATGAGCTGAAAAATTGTAGATCAGCACAATCAGCGTCGCGATAGCTTCGGCGATCAAGGGATCTATTTTCGTGAAAGTGCTAAGCCCAAGCTCGATCAGAAATGTCAGGGTGACACCCACGATACAAGTCATATGGAAACGCATACAGCGTTGGAACCATGGGCGTTGCGCTCCTGGAAGTGTATTGAAGGTAAAACGATCATTGGGAATAAAATTCGCGAAAATCGAAAGTTCGGCGGCAACGATATAGCTCAGAGTATTATGGAGCAAGCTCTTTGGCATTGAGCCAAGCACAAGATGGTACATGACATAGAAGACAGCCAGATTAACCAGGGCAGCAGTGCCACCGAAGAAGAGGTAAGTGATGACGCGCTGAACCTGGCCGGCGCGCCCATTGGTTTTCGTATCAACTATATCCAGGATGCGATTGGGCAGGCTCCAGGGATAAGCTTGATAGCTAGGCGCTATTTTTTCTGGAGCAATAACTGTAGGGGACGCGTCAATAGAAGCATTTGGTGATGTGGAGAGAGTGAGGGATTGTTCACCCAGGCCAGCTAAGACGGAAGAAAATTCATCCACATCGTTTGGCACTACAGAGTTTTGCATGGGTTCTCCTATGAATTTCTCTACTACAGGGTCAGCAAGTGGCGTGTATACAGGATAGACGCCGAATAATACATTTCTCATACGCTCGTTGAAACCGAGCGATACAACGTAAATAAAGGTAAGTAGAAGTACCGGTTAAATGTGGAACGAGTGCGGGTCACGAAAAATAACAAGGGGGCGAACATTCAGCCATATTTCTTATTTTTCTAATCGAGGATACACGCCAAAGGTCTGCCGAGTGGAAAATCAGCACGCAGTATGATACGATAAGCCTGAAGAAAGTATCCATCGTTATTTGAATGATGTTGGTTTGACCAGGAAAAGTGCAGGGAATACCAGAGTATGTCTATTCGTAAGATTATCACCGCCGAAAATCCCACGCTGCGTATGAAAGGTAAGAAAGTCCATCGTTTCGACGCGTCGATCCAGAAGCTGGTCGATGATATGTTTGAGACGATGCACGCCGCCAATGGCGCGGGACTGGCGGCCCCACAAATTGATCTGTCGATACGCGTTTTCGTCGCCGAGTACGAGGATCGCCGCGTCGCCATGGTGAATCCCGAAATCATCAAGGCCGAAGGCGAAGTACTTGGCTCCGAGGGTTGCCTGAGCATTCCCGGCTACTATGGCGATAACATTCGGCGTGCTGAGAGCGTGATCGTCAAGGGCCAGGATACACGCGGCAAAGACATCCGCGTGCGCGCTGAAGGCTGGTTCGCGCGTATTCTTCAGCACGAGATTGACCACCTGGACGGTATTCTGTTCCTCGATCGCCTGGATCGCCCCGAAGATTTGCGCGAGGTTAGCTCTGAAGAGGAAGAGTTAGAGCTAGAGCGCGAAGCTATTATTGAATAAGGCTTTTTCTTTTGAGAAAATATGAGAGAGCTGGACAAAAATCGGAGATTTTTGTCCAGCTCTCTCATATTTTCTCAAAAGAAATTTGCTATTTTTGTTGGCGGCGAATCATGGGCAGCGTTTGTTTGCCCAGGGCATGCGCGCAGCCGGAGCAGACGTAAAAGCCCTCAGCTTCGCGGTAGCGCAGGTCTTCGGCGGCGAAGTAGAGATAGCAAATGCCGCAGCGCCTGCTCTCCTGCTGGCTGGCCAGATGACGATCGTGCTCAAACAGTTCGTGGAGCGAGGTGAGCAAGGCCTCAAAGTCGAAGCTGCCCGTGTAACTCCGACTCGTGTTCACTGCTGGCAGCGCGCCGGTGCCGTTAAACGCGTGGGGACCCTGGCTGCGTCCCTCGCGTTCCCGACGATGACCCGCCGTATTGTTGTTGCCCGCCGCACCCTGTATATTGTTATTGCTCAAGGCAAAGCCTCCGCGTGCTAGAGAAATCTGGAATGATACATGCTGTCTATTATACGTTGCTTACTCAGCTAAAGCAAGCCACTTTTCTCCCTCCGCTTCTCAAAGTAATACGAGTAATTGCCCGGATAGAGGCAGACCTGGCCATCATCCTCGATCGCGATGACCTGGCTGACGATGCGGTCAAGAAAGTAGCGGTCGTGCGAGACGGTCAGGATCGTGCCCTCGAACTCGGTCAGCGCCGCCTCCAGAATTTCGGTCGAGGCGATGTCCAGGTTGTTGGTCGGCTCATCAAGCAACAGGAAGTTGGCATCAGTGAGCATCAGGCGCGCAATTTGCAGGCGGCTCTTCTCGCCACCGCTCAGGCGCGCGATGATCGTATGCATATCGTCCAGCGAGAAGAGCAGGCCGCGCAGAAAGCTGATCGCGCGCGGCTCGTTCATGGGCTTGAGACGGCGCACGAAGTCCAGCGGTGTGCTCTCGAAGGGCAGCGTCTCCTGTTCCTGCGCGTAGTAGCCAGCAACGACGCTCGCGCCGATCTTGACCGAGCCGGTGGCTGGAGGGATCAGGTCGAGCATGGTTTTGAGCAGGGTGGTTTTGCCACTGCCATTGGCGCCCACAATGCCCAGGCGTTCGCCATAGAGGATAGTCAGGTCGAACGGCTCAAACAGCACGCGCCCATCGAGAATCTGGCCCAGCTCGCGCACCTCCAGAACCTTCTTGCCGCTCCGTTCGGCGTCCAGGTTGAGACGGATTTTATCGCGATCCATGATAGGCTTCGTGACGCCGCGCTCTTTGATCCGCTCAATGCGCTTCACCATCTCCTCCGCGCGCCCGGCGAATTTGGGATTGAGCCTGGCCCACTCCTTGAGCCGGTGCATGCTGTGCTCCAGGCGCTTGATCTCGTCCCGTTGCAGGGTATACATCTCGTACTGCTTCAGGAGCCGCCTCTGGCGCTCTTCGAAGTAATAGCTATAGTTGCCCGCGTAGGTCGAGATACCGCCGTCCTCCAGCTCAAAGATTTTCTTGACCGCGTGATCGAGCAATTGGCTCGTCCAGCAGAAGGAGGTCGGGTTGGCGCAGCAGGATACAGGCCAGGTTAACCAGCTTCTTCTCGCCACCACTTAGCGTACCTACCTCGACATCGTACCAATCGGAGCCAAAGCCCAGACCTTGCAGCACCGTTTCAACGCGATGTCCCAGGGTGTAGCCACCCAGCGCCTCGAAGCGCTCCTGCACCTTGCCATACTCCGTCAGCACGCGTTCCATGCGCGCCGGGTCGTTGGCGATGGCCGGATCAGCCATTTGCGCTTCCAGCTCTCCCAGACGCGCCGGAAGCTGACCGATCTCCGGTGAGGCCGCGGAAACCACCTCGAAGATTGTCTGGTGGCTCTGCGCGGGATTGGCCTCCTGGGTCAGATAGCCGATAGTCAGGTTGCGTTTGCGCGCAATGGTCCCGCTGGTAGGCGTCTCGCGACCCGCTAGCAGCCGGAAAAGCGTCGATTTGCCTCCGCCGTTCTCGCCAACCAGCCCGATGCGCTCGCCCTCGATAATCTCCAGATCAATTTCGCGTAAGATCGGATTGCCGCCAAAGTCTTTGGAAACTTCGGAAAAACTTGCCTGTAACATCTATTTTCCCTCCTCATATGGTGCATGACGCATTTTTTGCAGCAATAACACAAGTATCAAAGTGCCCAGCGCGCCCAAGCCGGTTTGCAGCGAGAGAACTGTTGCGGGCTGGGCTTCGGGACTGCGCTGATTGACATAGGTGCTGATCGCCGGCGAGAGAACCGCGACCGAAGCCTGGAAAAAGCCCAGGTAGCCGAGCAGGCCCAGCCACAGAGACGGCAGGCTCATCAGCGCCAAACCCACCAGCTCACTGACGACGAAAAGCGGCACCAGCCAGCGCTCTTTGAGCCAGCGCATCACATATGGCGTCGTCGCGGTAAAGAGAAAGTTCGTGGCCGTGCTGGCTGCAACAATCAGGCCGACCGCGACCACCGAGAGGCCCTGATTGTTCAGGTAGAGCTGGTAGAAAAAGTAGATCGTTTGCCAGCAGCTAGTCGTCAGCCCGGAGATCAACAGCAGGCCCACCAGCGCGGGCGAGCGCCACACAGCCCGCAGACTCGTGCCCAGGTGACGCAGCGCGCTCGTGCGTTCGTTGGCCGCGACTTTCTGTTCCGGCAGGAAAAACAGCGGGATGATGCCCAGCAGCGCGAGCACGCTAGTCAGGATGAATGGCAAGACGATCAGCAGACTGTTCAGGTAGCCGCCCGCGCTTGAGCCGAGCATCTCGCCGAGCATGCCCACCAGGTACATACGACTGACCAGGCGGCTGTAACGCCCAGCCTGGTTCGCTGGCTCAGCGTGACTGGCAATCTTCCAGAGCATGGCCTCACTGGCCCCGCCGAGAAACGCGAAGGCTGTGCCAGAGAGCGCAAAGCTCAAGATCATCAGTGGTAGCGTGGGTTTCAGGAAGAGCAGAACTTCAAACGCGCTCAGCGCGCAATAGATCACCAGGCTCTTACGCCGTCCCAGCATGTCCGCGAAGATGCCTGTTGGCACCTCGGTCACAAACTTGGCGACGTGAAAGAGCATTTCCAGCAAACCCAGGTCCAGCGGGCTATAGCCATGACGCGCCAGATAGATCATCCAGATCGCCCTGGTGAAAGACGTATTGGTCGCGAAATTATAGAGATCGAAGGCCCGCGACCAGCGCCGCCAGGGTACACTTGTCACGACGCGTTCTTCGCGGCTAGCTAAGCCGGATGGTTGTAATGAGGTAGTATCGCTCATAATAATCCAGGAACTCCCTTGCATACGGTGCAAAAACAGATGAAACAGAGTAAAGGGATGCGAAAAAGGGGAGACCTGGCAACAGCAGCCAACGCAGGCGAGAGTAGGGCGAAACAGAGCGAGTAAGCGGAAGTAGGGGTTGAGGACGATTCCTGTGCCAGACGCATAGAAAACGTGCAGGGTATACACGCGTGCTCACAAAGCACCAAGGCATGGAGAAGCAATGTGAGTCTACCCGTCAAGGGCGCTCAGGTATCGGCACCACGTTCCGCCGCATAAGCAAACGTGCCAGGCTTATGCGGCGAGCACATGTGTGATTTGTTTGTAGGGGTGGCGTTCGGCCCGGAGATGCGCGATCTTATTCTGCGCCTCCCGGCACGCCTTGATATTGCTCATGTGGCAATGGTAGCATATCTGAGCCGCAGACGTCAAGAGGGGCGCTCGCATGAGCGCCCCTCTGATTTGTAATCCCACCTTATTCAGCCGCGATCGGCGAGGCCAGCGGAATCTCGTCCGTCGAGCTTTCAGCAACCTCAGCCTCTTCACCTTCCGCACTCTCAGGCTCATCGTCGGTGCCGTCAGGCTCGTCATCCTCACTCTCAGGCTCATCATCCGTGCCATCCGCTTCATTGACCGGCGGCAGAGGCGTCGTCATAGGCTGATCAGCCATAGCCATGTGCGCGAAGCTTTCGGCGGCTGGCAGATTGCTTTCGGTAACCATGCCGTTCTCGATGTAAACCTGGTGGTCGAACTTGCTGGGATCGAACGCACTATCGTGCGAAATCAAAAGCACCTGCTCGAAGTGCTGGCCCAGCATCTCGCCGGTCACGATATCCACCAGCGCCTGCATACGCTCGCGGCTGGAAGAGGTCAGTGGCTCATCCAACAGCGCGAAGCCGGGCGCGGCGTTGAGATCACGTGGGAGAGACGCGACCGCGAAAGCCAGGCGCAGGGTCAGCGAGATTTGATCAGCGGTGCCGCCGGAGAGGGCGGCGCGCGGGATATACTCGCCAGCAGCCGGTTCCCAGACGCTTAACTGGAAAG
>WNFI01459611.1_pt1 | contig 15643 bp, 15 predicted proteins | sample 5400471 | NCBI WGS metagenome assembly WNFI01 (sample SAMN13153348, study PRJNA577476) | soil metagenome | isolation source: 100 cm saprolite on Douglas fir-dominated hillslope | place: USA:California | collected 2013-09-17 | reverse complement strand
ATGCCCTCGATGCGCAGGTAGAGCGGGCTGACATACCTCCTGGTCATCGGGAGGTACGGGGACGGGCTGACGGGGGGCAGCGGCTCGGCGGCGTGCAGCGGGTTGATCAGCACGAAGCCGGCGCCCATCTCGCGGGCGCTCCAGGCGGCCAGGTCGGCCAGGTCGCGCAGGTCGCCGTGCCCCCACGATCGCCGGGAGCGAAGGGAGTAGAGCTGGACCGTGAACCCCCAGGACCGATCGCCCGGGACCCGGGGCCTGGCGGCGCCGGGGTCTTCTGCCCCTGGCCGCCCGGCCACGCCGCACGGCCGACTTCCTCCCGCGTCCGCAGAGGCGCCGGGAACGCTGTCGAGCGCGTCCAGGATGGCGGCGAGGGTCTCGCCGCTCACCTCGACCCGCTGCTCACGCCAGTCCAGATAGCTGGGCGCGATGCCCGCGGCCTCGGCCCGCCGGATCAGCGTGAGGTCAGCCATGCTCTTGGACATCCTCCGCCCCCCCGAAAGGGCGGGGATTCCAGCCACGACCCGCCCCGCCACGCCCGGCGCTTCCGCCCCAGCTGAACGTCAGGGTCTCCGCGCCGCCGCGTTGATGATATGGCCGACACCGGGTGCCTACCACACGGTTGCAGGCACGCGCATGTCCTGTCATCACCCGCCCCGGGTGATGACCTCGCATGAGGGGTGAGCCAAGCGATCAATTCAGAACGGTACGTTCCGTTCCAGCCCGGCTGCGATCCGGTGCTGCGGGAAGTCGGCCCTTGCAGCTGCCCGATTGAGGCAACGCCGAGAACGTGGCCGGCTAGCTTAAGACAACCCGCACTGGGCCTGCCTGTCCGCCGAGGATGCGATAGTGACCGCTACGCCGAGCCGGCCAACTCACCAGCCGCGCCACATCCTGCCCGGAAACCGCGGCCACGGCCTGCGGCGCGCCGCAGCCCTCGCCGCCGCCGTTGCGGCTGTGCTGGTGGCCGGCTGTGCGGCCGGGCCGGCCGGTAGCACCGCGGCACCGCCCGCGAGTTCTCCGAAGGCGGCCAGCCCCGCGAGCGCGTCACCGGCCGCCGCGCGCCCGCGCCCCCGGCGATCGCCGAGCGTGATCGCGGTGCCGCCGCCGCCCGCGTACCTGCACCAGACGATGGCGTTGCCCAGCGCGCACACCAGGGTGTTCGGCGCGGAGATGACCGACCTCTGGGTCGCCGTGGTCGCCGGCCGGCCGGCCTTCGCCATGGACGCGTTCTTCCCACTTGGCGCCTACCGGCAGGTCAAGGCGATCGCCGACCCGACCGCGGACTGGCATGACCGCCTGGTGGCCGACTTCCGGCTCGACGTCGCCGCGGCGCATCAGTTGCTCGGGCCTGACGCCAGGAAGGCCGCTCTCGTGCGGGTGATCGTCCCGTCGGCGCAGGCCAGCTGGATCGTCCCGGGCGTCTGCTCCAACGGAGTCGGCTACTGGCATGTGGCCGGGGCCCGGGTCGTGTACCGGGCGGGTGGGCAGCTGCGATCGTTCGGGATCGCCTCCCTGATCTCGTGGCGCGGCCGCTGGTACGTGGTCCACTTCGGCGCGGTGCTGCGCAACACCGCGGTGGGCGTGGTCGACCAGCCCTCGCTCGGAGCCGGCACCCCCGGGCCGCCGGGCGGCTGCTGACCGGGCGACCGGCGGTGCTCACCAGATCGGCGGGTGACGGTCCTGCCACGGCCGCGCGGCCTCGATCTGCGCCGACAGCGAGATCAGCGTGGCCTCCTCCCCCATCCGGCCGGCCAGCATGATCCCGACCGGAAGCCCGCCGTCGGTCCAGTGCAGCGGGATGCTCACGGCCGGCTGCCCGGACACGTTGTACAGGGCGGTATAGGGGGTGAACCGCTTCTGCCGGTCGAAGTTCTCGACGGGATCCACCTCGTCGAAGTACCCGACCGGCACCGGGAGCGACGCGAGCGTGGGCGAGAGCACCGCGTCGTAACCGTTAAGGATCCCCAGGCCGATCCGCGTGACGGCCTGCAGGTAAGCCTGCGCCATGATCAGCTCGCTCGCCTTGACCTGGAGCCCGCGCTCGCGCAGGTAGCGCGTGATCGGCAGGAGCTGGCCCTCCTGGGCCGCCTCGATCGGGGCCAGCGTGGCCATCGAGTACCAGAGCGTCTCGAAATGCGGGACCACGTCCGGGCCGAACGGCATCTCGATGTCCTCGACCTCGTGCCCGAGCTCGCTCAGCAGGGTGCTGGCCTTCTCGTAGGCGGCCACGCATTCCGGATGGATCTCCGCTCCCTCGACCGCGTGCTGGAGTGACCGGCCGATCCGCAGCCGGCCCGGCTCGCGGCCGGCGTGGGCCAGGAACGTCTCGCCGGACGGCAGCGGCGGCAGCGTGTACATGTCGCCGGGGTGGTTGATGGTCATCGCGTCGAGAAGCAGCGCGGCGTCGGCGACCGTGCGTCCCCCGCCGTCGCTGCCCTGCGCGGCGGGTGCCAGCCCCGCGGCGACCGCGGCCCCGGCTCCGCCGCTTGAACCGCCCGCGGACCGGGCCAGGTCCCAGGGAGTGCGGGCCGGCGGCCCGATCTTGGTCTCGGTGTAGCACGGCAGGCCGAACTCGGGCGTGGCCGTCTTGCCGGTGATCACGATGCCCGCGGCCCTCAGCGCGCCGACCACGTAGTCGTCCTGGTCTGCGATGTTGTCCCGGAACACTGCGGACCCGAGCGTCATACGGACGCCCGCGACCATGTTCAGGTCCTTGATGGGGATCGGGATACCGGTCAGCGGCGGCAGTTCGGAGTGCGCGCCGCGCCTGCTCTGCGCCGCGGCCTTCTCGGCCTTCACGGCCTCCTGGCGAGCCAGGTCCTGCGTCACCGTGTAGAACGCCCCGACCTCCTCGCTGTGGCGGTCTATGCGGTCCAGGTAGTGATCGGTGATCTCGACCGGCGACAGCTGGCCCTCGCGGATCGCGGCGGCGAGCTCGATCACGGTCATGTCATGAATCTGCGTCACGCTACCGAAGAGTAGACGGACCGGCCCGCGCGGTCCAGCAGCGACCCGGCCGGGCGGATCCCGGACCGGTCCGGGGGCTGTGCTCCTGCTCGCCTCCGGGCCCCCGCCCTCCCCATCCCCTTCCGCCGCGCCAATCCGGCTGCTGCGCATGACGCCGCCTACGCGGAACGGCGTGTCCGCCCGGCCGCAGCGTATCTACTCGATTACGCTGTGAGACGTGGACCGGGAACCCGGACCGGACACAGAGGGGGCCGGACCGGCGGCCCCCAGCGAGCCGCGGGCGGGCAGGCGGCGGCAGGCCGCTCGCGGAACTCTCGTGCCCGTCCGCCGCCCCATGTTCGGGGGCCTGGCCGACGACCCGCGGCTGCCCATCTGGATCGCCCGGGCGGTGATGACCCTGGTGGCCGGCGTTGCGATCACGGCCTGGCAGGGCTGGAGGTTCGGGCTGACCGCCGCGGCCTTGGTCGCCATCGCCGACACGATCTACCGATCGAGGACCACGTCGGTGATCCCGGCGAGGGTGCGGGTCGGCTCGGCGCAGCGGCGCACCGGACGGCGCCTTTCCCTGCTCAGGCCGCATGGCTACGTGGCACTTCGCAGCCGCGCCATCCCGGGCAGTGACTCGGTGATCGACCACCTGGTGATCGGGCCCGGCGGCGTGTTCGCGCTGGATTCGGAGCGCTGGGACCGCAGGCTCCCCGTCAGGAGCGTCACCGGCGACATGCTCTACCACGGCCCGTTCAGCCAGAAGGCTCGGCTGGAGCACGCCAGCTGGGAGGCCTCGCAGGCCGCCGTCCATCTGAGCAACGCGCTCGGCCAGAAGATCACCGTCCGAGCGGCCATGGCAATCTACGGACCCGCGATCCCGTGGATCGTCGCCGGCCTGAACGGCGTCGACGTGTTCGCGGGCAGGAGGCTGCGGAAGTACTTCCGGCGCCAGGCCAGGACGGCCGGCGCCGGCCGCCTGGATGCCGAGCAGATCGAGGACATCCATATCGCCGCCGCGATGGCCCTGCCCCCCGCGCACTGACCCTGCCGCGCACCGACCCTGCCGCGCACCGACCCTGCCGCGCACTGATCAGCCCGCATGACCGGGCAGCCGGCCGTCCGGTTAGTCTGAGTTCGCTGATCAGCGAGTGACGTAAGCGAGGGAAGGCCTTGGCCGCAGCGCGGGACTGGGTGACAGGCGCGCGCCCGCGGACTCTCCCCGCGGCAATCGTCCCGGTGGTGGTGGGCTCGGGCGTAGCCGTCGGCTACGGCCGGTTCTCGGCCTGGCGGGCGGCGCTGGCGCTGGTGGTCGCGCTGGCATTGCAGGTCGGCGTCAACTACGCCAACGACTACAGCGACGGGATCCGCGGGACCGATGAGCGCCGGGTAGGCCCGCTCCGGCTGGTCGCGTCGGGCCTCGCGCGGCCCCGTCAGGTGCTCGCCGCCGCGGTCGGCAGCTTCGCGGCGGCCTGCGTGGCCGGCCTAGTCCTCGCGGCCGTTACGTCATGGTGGCTGCTGCTGCCCGGCGCGGCGGCGGTAGCTGCCGCATGGTTCTACACCGGCGGCCGCCACCCGTACGGCTACCGCGCGCTCGGCGAGGTCTCGGTGTTCCTGTTCTTCGGCCTGGCCGCCGTCGCGGGAACCGCGTACGTGCAGATGGGCCGGATGCCGTGGCTCGCGGTGGTTGCCTCGGCACCGGTCGGCCTGCTGGCCTGCGCGCTGCTGGTGATCAACAACCTGCGCGACATCCCGACTGACATGGTCACCGGCAAGCGGACCCTCGCCGTCGTGCTCGGGGATCACCGTACCCGCGTACTGTACGTGGCCTGCATCGTGATCCCGTTCGGCGTCGCGGCGGCGATCGCCGCGGCGGCGCCGCTCGCGCTGATCGCGCTGGCCGCCTTGCCGTTCGCGCTGACGCCCCTCCGGCTGGTCCGCGACGGCGCCTCGGGCCCGCGGCTGATCACCGCGCTGGGCCAGACCGGGCGGCTCCAGCTCGCGTTCGGCGTGCTGCTGACCCTCGGCCTGGCCATCCGCCTCTGATCACAACTGATCCAGGAGCCAAACCCGTGTATTTCGTGCATTTGACTCCTAGATCTTCATAACGCTCCCCGTGACGCTGGGTCGGCCGGACGGAGTGATCCGCGGGAGATCAGTTTTCGGGCTCGGCAGGACCGGGTTGGCCAGGCACGGCGACCGCTTCCTCCCCACGGCCCGGAAATGCCGTGCTTGGCACCTCAGCGTTGCCCGTCAGCTCACCCTGGCCCTGGCCCGGCGCTACGGCGGCACCCGGCAGCTCGGCAGCAGCAGCCACCGCGGCCGCCGCCACCTCCCTCGCCGCCGCTTCCGCAGCAGCCGCCGCCTCCGTAGCGGCCGCCACCTCGGGTAGGCCAGCCTGACCCGGCAGCCCGGCAGGACGTGGCCGCGCCTGATGAGGGCCGCCAGAACCCAGGCCGTTCGCGCCGGGAGCGTCCTGGCCGCCGCCTGTCGGGTCGAACGCCGAGCTCAGCGCCTTCAGCGCGCCGGTCAGCTCGCTCGGGACCATCCAGACCGTGTTGCCCGGGCCCTGAGCGAGCTGCGGCAGGGTCTGCAGGTACTGGTAGGCGAGCAGCTTGGGGTCGGGGTCGTTCTCGTGAATCGACTGGAACACGGTCCCAATGGCCTGCGCCTGGCCCTCGGCGCGCAGGATCGCCCCCTGCTTCTCACCCTCGGCGCGCAGGATGTTCCCCTGCTTGTCGCCGTCGGCGGTCAGGATCTGCGACTGGCGGAGGCCCTCGGCATTGAGGATCGCGGCGCGCTTCTCCCGCTCGGCCCGCATCTGCTTCTCCATCGCGTCGATGACGCTCTTCGGCGGGTCGATCGCCTTGATCTCCACCCGGACGATCTCGTAGTCGGCCGCCCGCGGGTCCGTGACCTGGAAGAACAGCACAGTGTCGATCTTCACGACCAGGTTGTCCTCAGTGATCACCGGCTGGCCGAGGAACGACACCACCTGCTCGCGCAGGTCGATCAGCGGCTTCACCCGGTCGATGAACGGGATGATCACGTTCATCCCCGGCTCCAGGGTCTTGCGGTACCGGCCGAGACGCTCCACGTTGCGCGCCCGCGCCTGCGGCACGATGCGCACCGTCTTGACCGTGAACAGGGCCACCAGCAGCACGGCCACGGCAATGATGATGAGGACAGCCAGCTCCATGGCTACTCCCGGGGGTAAACGAGCGCGGTAGCGCCCTCGATCTGCATAACGTCGACGGTGGACCCCTTCGGAATCGTGAGGGTCTCGTCGTAGGGCCGCGCCGACCACTCCTCGCCGCCGATCCGGACCCGCCCGCCGAGCGCCGTGACCTCGTCAAGGACGTACCCCGAGCGCCCGACCAGCGCCGCGGTCCCGGTACGCAGCAGCGGCGGCTGCCTGACGTGGCGCATCGCAAACGGCCGCACGAGCCCGAGGCTGGCCGCCGAGGCGACGGCGAACGCGCCGAACTGGAGCGCCGGGTTGCCCCCGGCGGCTCCCACTCCGGCGCCGACCAGCGCGGCCACCGCAACCAGGCCGAAGGCCAATGTCGCGGTCATGACCTCAGCGACGCCGAGTATCGCAGCCACGATCAGCCAGATGATCCAGGTCCCCATGGTCGCTCCGGGGATGAAGGCGAGCTCTTGTCTCCGACAGTAGCTCGCCGCGGTAACCGCCGCATCATGTGAGCGAGCCGGAGTGGCGCGGCGCCGCCCGTCCCGGCCTTCACACCGGCCAGCACAACGGGCAGCATGGAGTGACCCCCGACCCAAAGGATGAGCCATGTCCGGTGGAACCCAGCCTTCCTACAGCCACGGCACCTCGGCCACCGCGTTGCTCGGCGAGACCATCGGGGAGAACCTGCGGCGCGTGGCCGCGGAGTTCGGTGACAGCGAGGCCGTGGTCGACGTGCCGGCCGGCCGCCGCTGGACCTACCAGCAGTTCGATGCCGACACCGATGACCTCGCCCGCGGCCTGCTCGCGGCGGGACTCCAGGCCCGCGACCGGGTCGGCATCTGGGCGCCCAACTGCGCCGAGTGGGTGCTGCTGCAGTATGCCACCGCGAAGATCGGCGCGATCCTGGTCAACATCAACCCGGCCTATCGCAGCCACGAGCTGTCCTATGTGCTGCAACAGGCCGGGGTCCGGCTGCTGGTCAGTGCCGAGAGCTTCAGGACCAGCGACTACCGCGGCATGATCGGCGAGGTGCGTGACGGCCTGCCCCAGCTCGAGCGGGTGACCTACCTCGGCACGCCGGAATGGGATGCGCTGCTCGCCACCGGAGCGGCCGAGGCGGTCGCGGCGGGCGGCGGCGGCGGCGCCGGACCAGACGCGCTGCAACGGCGCGAGGCGGCCCTGGCCTTCGACGACCCCATCAACATCCAGTACACGAGCGGGACGACCGGGTTTCCCAAGGGCGCGACGCTCTCGCACCACAACATCCTCAACAACGGGTTCTTCATCGGCGAGATGTGCCGTTACACCGAACGGGACCGGGTGTGCATCCCGGTGCCGTTCTATCACTGCTTCGGGATGGTTCTCGGCAACCTGGCCTGTACCACGCACGGCGCCTGCATCGTGATACCCGCGCCGGGCTTCGAGCCAGCCGCAACGTTGCGCGCCGCGCGGGATGAGCGGTGCACCTCGCTGTACGGGGTGCCGACGATGTTCATTGCCGAGCTCGGCCTGCCTGATTTCGGCGACTACGACCTGACCACGCTGCGGACCGGGATCATGGCGGGCTCGCCCTGCCCGGTCGAGGTGATGAAACGCGTGGTCAGCGAGATGCACATGTCGGAGGTCACGATCGCCTACGGGATGACCGAGACCTCACCGGTCTCCTGCCAGACCGGGGCCGACGACGACACCGAGCGGCGCGTGTCGACGGTCGGCCGGGTACACCCGCATGTCGAGGTCAAGATCGTCGACCCGGACAACGGGCTGGTCCTGCCCCGCGGCAAGCCGGGCGAGATGTGCACCCGGGGCTACTCGGTGATGCTCGGGTACTGGAACGAGCCGGAGAGGACCGCCGAGGCGATCGACGCGGCGCGCTGGATGCACACCGGGGACCTGGCCGTCATGGACGCCGCCGGCTACCTCAACATCGTGGGCCGGATCAAGGACATGGTCATCCGGGGCGGCGAGAACGTCTACCCACGTGAGGTCGAGGAGTTCCTCTACACCCACCCCGTGATCGAGGACGTCCAGGTGATCGGGGTCCCCGACGAGAGATACGGCGAGGAGCTGTGTGCCTGGGTCAAGCTGCGCCCGGGCGCCGAGCTGACCGCGGCGGAGGTCAGGGACTTCTGCTCCGGGAAGATCGCGCACTACAAGGTCCCGCGGTACGTGCGGTTCACCCCGGACTTCCCCATGACCGTCACCGGGAAGGTGCAGAAGTTCAAGATGCGCGAGACGTCGATCTCCGAGCTCGGCCTCGAGGCCGCCAGCCAGACGCGCACCGCCTGACCCGCCGCCCGTCGCCGCCGGACACCCCGGACCCCGCGTCAGGGTGATGCCCGGGGCCGGTCAGTCCTTGCGGCCGCTCAGGGCGAGGGTGAGGCCCAGGCCGATCATCGCCAGGCCGCCGGCGCCCCCGACCAGCCCGAGGCGGCGCGGGGACCGGGCGAACCAGGCTCGCACCGTGCTCGCGGCCAGTCCCCAGCAGCTGTCCGAGGCCAGGCCGATCACGATGGATATCGCGCTCAGGATCAGCATCTGGACCGGGACGTGCCCGGCCGGCCTGTTGACGAACTGCGGCAGCACTGCGGCGAACAAGATCACGGCCTTCGGGTTCGTGACGCCGACGACGAGGCCTTCACGCGCCGCCCGCACGTCGCCGCGGGGCGCGGCGGCGCTGTCGAGCACGCGGGCCAGCGAGTGGCGGCGTCGGAACGCCTGGACGCCCAGCCAGACCAGGTAGGCAGCGCCCGCCAGCCGGACCGTTGTGAGCACGGCGGCCGAGCGCTCCACGACCGTCCCGACGCCCAGCGCCACGCAAACCGCGACGACCCAGTTTCCCGCCGCGTGCCCCGCCACCGAGAGCAGCGCGGTACGGCGGCCGTGCGCCAGGGCCCGCCCGATCACGAACAGGACACCGGGGCCGGGGATCACAATCAGGACGAGGGCGGCGGCAGCGAACGCGGCGACCTGACCGACTGAGACCACGCCGTCACCCTAGCGCTCGCCACGGCCCGCTGGACAGCCGATAACGCCCCGTCCGAGAACGGCGGCCGAAGCCTCTGGCGCCACCGGCTAATAGATGATTAGCTAAATGACTATGAGTGCCGCCGAGCTGTTCCGTGCGCTCGGCAGCGAGAAGCGGCTGGCTGTCCTGAGCTGGCTGCGTGACCCGGTGCTCCACTTCCCGCCGCAGCGCGACGGTGATCTTGTCGAGGACGGAGTGTGCGTGATGTTCATCGCCGAGAAGCTGGGGGTGGCCGCGCCCACGGCGACCCGCCATCTGCAGGTGCTGTCGCGAGCCGGCCTGGTCACCTCCCGGCGCATCGGCCAGTGGACCTTCTACCGGCGCGCCGCGGATCCGATGGACCTGATCGAGCGGGAGCTCGGGGGCGAGCGGTGACCCGGGCGGCGACGCCGACGGCGGCCGACGCGCTCACCCCGGCGGCGGTGGCGGCCGTCGAGTCCCGCATCCGGTCGTACGTGCGCTGTACGCCGGTGATCAGCATCGACCGGGCCGACTTCGGCCTGCCGGCCGGGCCACTGGCCCTGAAGCTGGAGCAGTTCCAGCATTCCGGGTCGTTCAAGGCGCGTGGCGCCTTTGCCAACCTGCTGCTGCGCGACGTCCCGGCCGCAGGCGTGGCCGCGGCGTCGGGCGGCAACCACGGCGCCGCGGTGGCCTACGCCGCCGGGGTCCTGGGCGTGCCCGCCAGGATCTTCGTTCCCGAGGTTTCCTCGGCGGCGAAGATCAGCCGCATCCGGGGGTACGACGCGGACCTCGTGATCGAAGGCGCGACGTACTCGGACGCGCTGGCCGTCAGCCAGCGTTGGGTCACCGCGTCCGGCGCGATGCCCGTGCACGCGTTCAACCAGGCCGAGACGGTGCTCGGCGCCGGGACCCTGGGTCTGGAACTCCGGCGCCAGGCGCCGGATGTCACCACCGTGCTGGCCGGCGTCGGCGGGGGCGGCCTGCTCTCGGGGATCGCGATCGCCTGCGACGGCGATGTGCGGGTTGTCGGCGTGGAACCCGAAGGGGCCCCGACGATGACCGAGGCGCTGGCGGCGGGACGGCCGGTCGACGCGGCCACGGGCAGCGTGGCGGTGGACTCGCTGGCGCCGCGGCGGGTGGGCGAGCTGACGTTCTGCGTGGTATCGCGGCGGGTGCACTCCGTGGTCCTGGTCAGCGACGAGGCGATCGCGGCGGCCCAGCAGGCCCTGTGGGACACGCTCCGGGTGGTCGGCGAGCCCGGCGGATGCGCGGCGCTGGCCGCCCTGCTGTCCGGACGGTACGTTCCCGAGCCGGGCGAGAGCGTCGCGGTCGTGGTCAGCGGCGCCAACACGAACGCGGTGAGCTTCGGGGGCTAGCTCCCGGCATGCTCTCGTTAGCCCACGCGCAGCCGCCGCTCTCGGCGCGGCGGATCACGGGCGCAGCGGCGGGGTGGCCGGGTCGAGCAGGTTCCGCTCCTTGAGGAAGCCGTGCAGCGGGGTGGTGCTCGGGTAGTGGCCCCAGCTGTGGTCGCCCTCGGGCTGGCCCTCGATGCCCCGGCCGATCCCGCCGAGCAGCTGCCTGCGCACCGGGCTGAGGCTCTCGAACTCGGGGCTGGCGTGCAGCGCCTCGAGCTCGTCGCGGATCGCGATCCAGCGCAGCGTGTAGCCGAAGAACATCGCCTTGCGGGTTACCTCCGAGTAGTTGTTCGACCGGGCGTGCCACAGGCGGCGGTCGAAGAACACCGCGTCACCCGGCCTGACCTGGACCTCGATCGCGCCCTCGGGCTCCGGCCACTCGACGTCACGCCGCGGCGGGCCGTCGATCCAGTTCTGTACGTGACTGCCCGGGACGACCTTGAGGTTGCCGCGGCCGGTCTCGGAGACGTCAGAAAGCCAGAAGGCCAGCTTCACCGACAGCCGCGGCCGCGGGTCGGTCTCGATCTCGCGGTTCTGGCGGCCGCCGTCCTGGTGCCACTCGAAGCGGAAGGGCTTGCGCACCCGGATCGGGGGATGCACGTCGAGGTGGGAGTGGTAGATGTGCACGTTCCAGCCCAGCATCGACCAGACCAGCGGGAACGTCCGCGGATGGTCGATGAGCCCGACCGCGTCCTGGCAGTTCGTGACGGCGCTGAGCAGGTGCATCGCGCCCTCGGGCGAGAGCCGGCCCGCGGCCTTCTCCGCCGCGTACACGCGGTCGATCGCGTCGACGTAGAACGCGACCTCCGACTCGCTCAGCGCGCCCCGGATCACCAGGAAGCCGTTCTGCTCGAACTCGGCACGCTGCTCCGGTGTCATCGGGGCGGCGACATCGATGTCAGCCAGGCTGGTCATGGGGCTCGGGTCCTCTCGGTTAGCGCTCGGGCAAGGGGGGTTGTGACGCTAGGTCGGCCGGCGGCGTAGGGGGCTGCAGCCAGGCCCGCAGGGCCGGTAGCCGACTCGCCCGGCCGCCGCCAAATCCGGAGTGAGCAGGCTAAAGGTACTCAATCTCAGTCAGCTAAGAGGGACTTAAGCACATAATGCGGATCTCGGCAGGACAACGGAGCATACGGCACGGCCGCGGTCGAGAACGTCTTGCCGCTTCGCGGCGGCCCGGTCGCTGACTCGTCGGCACGAGGTCTCCTCACATCGGATCGTTCTCTAATAGAGACGCCTGAAACTGGCGTTACGTTCCTATCAGTGGCCTATCGGTCGCTCCGGGGTCGTTCTTCTCCTGCCTGGCCTTGCGCAGCTGCGGCGCGGAGTATGGAGCCATGAACGCCAGATCCTCCCGGTACGCCGTGCCCGGGCCGGGCGCCCTGGGGGCGGCGGCCTTCATCGCCACCGCCGCACGCAGCCCGCTCGACGGCTACCTGCGGCTCGACGCGAGATACGGGGATGCGATTCGGGTCCCCTACCGGCCAGGGAACAGCTTCTACCTGCTCAGCCGGCCCGAGCACGCCGAGCACGTGCTGGCCGCGAACCAGGACAACTACGTCAAGGCCTTCACCTACCGGCCGCTGCGCGCGCTCATCGGCGACGGCCTGCTGACCAGCGAGGGCGAGCAGTGGCGGCGGCACAGGCGGCTGGTCCAGCCCGTGTTCTCGCGGCGCTACGTGACCGCGTTCGGCCCGGCGATGACGGGGGCGGCGCAGCGGCTGACCGCCCGGTGGGACTCACTCGCCGAGGGCACGGTGATCAGCGTGGCCGGGCAGATGAGCGGGCTGGCGCTGGACATCGTGGGCCAGGCGCTGTTCGGCTTCGACCTGAGAGGCGACGCTGAGCTGATGGGCCGGGCCATGGACGCAGGGCAGCGCGTCGCGACGCTGGCCACATTCGTCCCGGTGCCGTGGGGTCCGGTCTCCACTCGCGCGCTGAAGTCGGTGGCCCGCCGCGTTGGTCACACGCCTGAGGGGATCGAAGGTCCGGTGGGCCGGATCATCTCGGACCGGCGCGCCGAGGCACGGGCGGCCCAGGAACCCGTCTCGCCCCGCGATCTGCTCGACGTGCTGCTGACCTCCCGCGCGGCCGACGGCTCGCCGCTGACCGACACGGAGATCGGCGACGAGGTGGCCACCTTCATGCTGGCCGGGCATGAGACCAGCGCGAATACCCTGTCCTGGTCCCTGGCGCTGCTCTCGGCCTATCCCTCGGCCCGGCAGCAGCTCGAGGCAGAGCTCGACGCGGTGCTCGGCGACCGTGCCCCGGAGGCCGGTGACGCCGACAAGCTGCCCTGGACCCGCGCGGTCGTGGCCGAGGCGATGCGGCTCTACCCGCCGGCCTGGACCATCGAGCGCAACGCGCTGGCCGACGATGAGGTGGCCGGCGTGCGTGTCCCGGCCGGCAGCCTGCTCGCGATCCCCCCGTACCTGGTGCATCGCCACCCGGACTTCTGGCCCGACCCGGCCGGGTTCGATCCGCGCCGTTTCCTGCGCGACGCCGAGCCCCCGGGCTGGCCCGCGGAGGAGGGTGTGAGCACGTACCACGGCAACGGGCATCTGACCGGGCAGGCCCGGCACCGTTATGCCTACATCCCGTTCGGTGGCGGGCGCCGCGCCTGCGTCGGCGCATCCTTCGCCGAGCTGGAGACCGTGCTGGTGCTGGCGACCATCGCCCGCCGGTACCGGCTGGAGCTGACCGCGCGCGGGATCCCCGTGCCCACCGCGAACATCACGCTGCGGCCCGGCCGGGGCCTACCGATGCGGCTCCTGCGCCGCAGCTGACGCGCGGCCCGGACGGCTCAGCTGGCGGGGGCCTGGGAGGCTCCGGCCGTGCGCAGCTCCAGCTGGTCCAGCAAGTCGAGCGTGGCGCCGGCCACGGCGTCCACGGCGCGGTCAAATGCCTCGGCATTGTGCCTGGCCGGGCGACGGAAGCCGCTCACCTTCCTGACGTACTGGAGCGCGGCCGCCCGCACGTCCTCTTCGGTCACGTTCTCGGTGTAGGGCTCACGCAGGGTCTTGATGCTCCGGCACATAACCCGACGCTACGCCAAGCCCGGCCGGTTCCGCCACGAGCGCGACGCCCGTGCCTCCGCTCGCCACGGGATCAGCTCGCCGAGATCGAGGCCACCCGCGGAGGCCACGCCCGGCCCATTCAGGTGCAGACTGACCATTATGCGTGTATTGTAACGATTGACCCGTGTGGTGAGCTCCGCAGCGACGCTCACCTGCTGCCCGTTTGCCGGGTTTGCAGGGCGAACTGCAGGACCCGGCGGGGGGGAACGCCTCCAGGCCGGCGGTGGTCAAGCACCTCGCAGCGTTTGGCCGGGGCGGCCGGGACACCGTCAGGTGATGCGGGTCTATCGCTCGCTCGCGGGCACGATCCGCACCCCGAGCGGAACAAGCGTGATCGGGATGATCTTGAAGCTCGCGATGCCGAGGGGGATGCCGATGATCGTCAGGCACAGGAGGGCGCCGGTCACCAGGTGCCCGACCGCCAGCCACCATCCGAACAGGACAATCCAGATGATGTTGCCCAGCAGGGCACCGGCTCCGGCACTGCCGCGCGGCTCGATCCTCCGGCCGAACGGCCAGAGAACGTAGCTCGCGATCCGGAATGACGCGATGCCGAACGGGATCGTGATGATCAGGATGAAACAGATCAGGCCGGCCGCCGCGTAGCCGATCGCCATCCACAGCCCGCAGAGCACCAGCCAGGTCACGTTGAGAATTGTCGTCATCGGCCTGCTTCCCCCTAACTCACCCCAGTCCGAGCATGACCTCCAACCCCACCGTCAGGCCCGGCGGCAGCGAGGCGACGCCGCGCACGGCCAGCAGCACCCCCGGCATGAACGATGCCCGGTCCAGCGAGTCATGTCTGATGGTCAGGATCTCACCGTGCCCGCCGAGGAGCACCTCCTGGTGCGCCACGAGCCCGGCCAGCCGGACCGAGTGCACCCGCACCCCGTCCAGGACCGCCCCGCGCGCGCCGGCCACCTCGGACACCGTCGCGTCCGGGGACGGCCCCAGGTCCGCGGCGGCCCGCGCCGCGCCGATCAGCGCGGCGGTCCGCGAAGCCGTCCCCGACGGCGCATCGGCCTTTGCCGCATGGTGCAACTCGATGACCTCGGCCGATTCGAAGAAGCGCGCCGCCTGCTCCGCGAACCGCATCATCAGCACGGCACCGACCGAGAAGTTCGGCACGATCAGCGCACGGGCCGACGGCGCCCCCGCGAGCCATTCCGTCACCAGGGCCAGACCGGCCTCGTCGAACCCGGTGGTCCCCACGACGACGTTCCGGCCGTGGGACAGGCACCACTCCAGGTTGCCCATGACCGCGCCGGGATGAGTGAAGTCCACGACTACGTCGCATTCGGCCAGCGGGTCCCAGGCATCGCCGATGTCAACGGCGGCCGCCATCTCCATGTCGTCGGCGCCGCCGACCGCGCGGCACACCTCCGACCCCATACGACCCTTGGCGCCGAGCACCCCGACCTTGATCATCGTGCTCCTCTGCTAGTGGCTGCGCCCCGACCGTTCCTAGACACCGGGCAGGCGTGTCCTGCCTGGTGGGCGCACCCGAACGGTCCTGGGTCGCATGGCCGCCCGGGGATGCCGGGCTGGCCGGTCGGGTCTTGCGCCGCGGGTGCGGCTGCCCTCGGGCCGTGCGGTCACTCGAGTCCCTGGTTCGCTGCCCGGTCAGGCTAGCCGAAGCTGGCGCGGGCCGCACGGCGGAGTCGGTAGCTCTTTCGCGCCCATCCTCTGGTGGGATTGAGTCACACCTTCTCGTCGCCGTGCTCGCTGACCGAGCGAGCCTCTGCCGATGACCACCGCCGCCGCATGGTGGACGGTGACTGCCGGCGAGAACTGCTGCCGGAGCGGGGCGAGCCAGTGCTGGGCCCCCACCGGCTAGTGTAAGCAGGGTCGACCGCGATCACGGCCAGCCCTGCGTTGGCGGCCAGCCGACGGCGGATGCGCTCGGCCCGGGCCCGCAGGCCGCGCGCCTGGGCGGCCAGATTCCGCCTCGGATGATCTCCATTGGGGCGCCCGGCGGGCGGATCCTGATGACGAAAGTACCGTTATACACGCTATAACG
>WNFI01082223.1_pt1 | contig 15644 bp, 11 predicted proteins | sample 5400471 | NCBI WGS metagenome assembly WNFI01 (sample SAMN13153348, study PRJNA577476) | soil metagenome | isolation source: 100 cm saprolite on Douglas fir-dominated hillslope | place: USA:California | collected 2013-09-17 | reverse complement strand
GGGGCGTGATTGATTTCCAGCGTTCGGCCGATAACGTGGGGATCGCCGCCGAAGTGGCGCTGCCAGAAGCGGTAGTTAAGAACAACCACGGGGTGGCCGCCGTTCTCTGCATCGGATGGTTCGATGTTGCGGCCGAGAAGCGGGCGCACACCAAAGAAAGCCCCGGCATTCTCTGTGAGGTAAGTGCTCGCGATCTCTTCCGGAAACGCGACGCCGGTAATCTCCATCTGCGTGGGGTTAAAGCCAAGCACTGAGTCAACCGGGGAGGCACGGCCCAGGTCATCAAGCTGTGCCTTGCTGAGTTTTGCCCAGGTAAAAGATGTGCCCGCCGCACTCTCGGTGAGCCCGAAGAGATTCACGATGCGGTCGGCGTCGGCGTAAGGAAACGGGTGCAGCAGGACCGCGTAGATGAGTGAGAACATGGCCGTGGTGGCGCCAATGCCCAGCGCCAGTGAGAGCACGGCGACGGCGGCGAAGCCAGGGTTACGCCGCAACCCGCGGAGTCCATAGCGAATGTCTCCGCTTAGCTCATCGAAGAGGCGCAGGCCGATCGCGTGGCGGTAAGTTTCGTTTTGGGCCGCGGGCCGGCCGAGGTCGATGCGGGCTTTGCGGCGGGCTTCTTCTACGGGGAGGCCCTGGCGGATTAAATCTTCCTGGTAGGCCTCGAGGGTAGAACGAAACTCTTCTTCCACGTCGCTGTGGGTGCGTGGCGCGATGGAGCGCCAGAGCTTGCGAATTGCGGAGAGGAGACTCATATCTCGTCCGCCTTCTTGTCGAGAATGCCGGCGACAACAGCGGCCATGTCGGTCCATTTGGCGGTCTCGGCCTTGAGTTGACGCGTACCGGCAGCGGTGAGCGAGTAAAAGCGGGCGCGGCGGTGGTTCTCTGACTCGCCCCACTCGCCTTTGATCCAGCCCCGGCGCTCAAGACGATAGACGGCGGTGTAGAAGGAACCCTGCAGGATTTCGAGACGCTCGCCCGAAATCTGCTGTATGCGCAGCAGGATGCCGTAACCATGCAGCGCACCGAGCGAGACCGCCTTGAGGATGAGCATCTCGAGTGTGCCCTGCGGGAGTTCAACCGGTTTCGTCATTAGTCAAAGACTCTCTCCTATCTGGGAAAGGAGTGTACGCGCTCTCTCCTTTCCCGTCAAGGAGACTCCCACCCGGGCGATTGCGCCTTCGGCGGGTTCAGCTAATTCGCTCTCGGGGTCTGCGATTCCTTTATGTCAAGTGTTGATAAATCGCCGAAGCACTCATCGAGGAACCGATTAATCCCGATATGTCGGCTTGTGGAACCTGATGAGAGCCGGGTGCCCCGCGCTTTCTTTTCTTTAATATATGGGTCTTAAGTGCGGTCGGGGCGCCCCTCGATAAGAGCGAAGGACTTGTCAAGTACAAACTGTCCCTGGCGATGCGTCACTATCGCAATGTTGGCCCGACAAGTTTGCCGACGAAGACATTGGAAAGCATCCCTGACTTGAATCACCCTTAGTGGAAAGGTTTTGCTTTTGCTTTTTGCCGCTCCACTCAAAATCGGAGAACGAATTCGCCGTGAATCGGATCAACGATAAAGCAGCGCGACGACCGCTGAATGGACAGGCGCTCACCGCATTTATTTCATCCAGAAGTCGGCGGCATACAGCCGCAGCAGCGACGGTATCGGAACGTGCTTTTCCGCGCCAGAGAGGATCTGTTCCGGACCCACAAAGAAAAACAACGACTGCCCTGCCTCTTGCTCCTTTCCGCAGTCGTTCTTTACCAGCACTCCACAGATGGACGTCAAGGCGGCGTCCTTGAGGCCCTGAAACAGATGCGGCTCTTGCCTTAATTTCACAAGTGCCTCGGAAAACCGCCGGACCTTTTCCGGTTCATTGCCATCACGAAGGTCGTGGGCCATTGCTTTCCCTCGGGTTGAAGGGTTGAAGATCGACCTGGGAAAAGAAAACGTCTGACTCATAGCGTAGTCAACCAAACTCGGGTCTTTGAGGTCTTGTGTGCCGGAAGCAATGGAATTTACAAGTTTTATAAGAGAAGGAATGTCTGGACTCTTGTTGGCGTAGTACCAAATCATCTTGCCCGCCGGACTGCTGGCGATGGAATTGTTGTAGGCTAAGCCTGCGGCCCAAGTCTTGTTGAAGAAGCCGTGTGGCCCTCCACCGGCAAAAAGCGAGCTGGCTACCACACCCATCAGCGTCTTGCGATCTAGTTGCGTGTAACCGGGGAAATGTGAATAAAAAGCCACAGTAGCACCCGCAAGATTTGGGTTCTGAAATCCCAGGTACAACGGTCTTTGCTCCGGTGACACATGGTATCGTCGTTGCAGGCTCACACTGACCGGAGAGACGAAAACTTTAGGTTCGGATTCTGCCTGGACGGGAAGAGGAGGAATGGACCTCAGGAAGCTGGTTAGGTCTTGCTGTATTTCTCCAAGAGCCTGCTGGCTCACAGTGAGGTCGAGATGGAGGGCCCGCCGGTTCAAGATGGTCCTCTGTAGCTCCTTGAGATCTCTGATCGTGTTTTCCGGCCCAGTCCTCAGATCTTCTTGTACCTCCCGGACCATCTGCTGCAGTCCTTCACACAGTTCAGCTTCGGGAAAGGAGCCAAGGTTCCTCTTCCAGTAGTCAAGCAATTCGCGCTCTGCTCCTTGTGGAGTTAATCCTTGCAGTTTTTGCGCAAGATCTTGCCGGGACGCGCAGGCAGCCGTGGAGAAAACGCCCTTGGCGAAACCACCCATCTCATCTATTGCATCCGTGCTGAGGGGTTCGTGGAGCAGCCACTGCAACCTCTCATCCCAATGGGCGGTGGTGAACCGCGAATGCAGGCTGAAATACAAGCGGTCCTTCTGATTGACGAGAGCATTTGCGGCACTGATCGCCGATACATCCTGCCTCGCATCTGATTCATCAGAGGAGATCCGGCGCGCCAAAATGTCTCGCAAACGGCTTGCATTCGCGGGCTCAAGGTAATTGAACTTCATGGTGTCGCGGATCAGGTCCAGGGCGCCCCGGAATTCCGCTGTCGTGCTCGCCGATGCCCGAATGGTAAAGTCGGCTCGCTGGGACACCGGATTGGTCTCATAGCCGGTCGAGAATTCATAAAGGTCTCGTTGAATTCTGTTGGAGAGCTCCGCATAGGAAACAATCTGGCCTCCTTTATTCAGTCCCAGCGAACTCAGGCACTCGGGGATTAGAGGCAAGTATTTGTAATACTTACTCGGGATCTTGTTGAGATCAAAAGAGAGGCCGATATCCATGGTGGGCGGCCGGTTGAAGATGCTGGCGATAACTGGTGTTCCTTCGATCTGGAACTGCTTGTATCGAATATCTTCATCTGGGACCATGGGAGGGTGATCGGTGAAGCGTGGATGCGACACCCTCGTATCGATCTTGTCGATCTCCTGGGATTTGACTAGTTCCTCCTGCTCAAACCGCACCAGTGCCTCGTGCTCATCACTCGTGCCATAGTGCTCCATGAGGCCAGCGATCTTCTTCCGCGTCCGCTCCTGCCTCAACTTTTCGATCTCTTCCAGCAACTTAGGAGAAGGGACTCCCGCCGTGACGTATGGCGTTTCCAGTAGACGAGAATTTTGAATTAGTTCACGCCAGATGTTCTTCCCCGACGCCAGTTGCCTGTCGATCTCCTGCCACACTTGTTCTTGCGCAAGCGACCGGACAAAGGAAGGGTCCATTTCCAGGCGCTCGAAATACTCTTTCCACTTCCGGTTGGGAGGTCTGGATTCAAACCCAGGAGGGCTCTTGGTCCAAACGTCGTCCGAGCGCCGCATTCCTGCGGCGGTGGACCTGATCGTCCGGTTGAAATCCAGCAGGCTTTGCGACCGATCAGGATACTGAGCCACCTCACTCATCGTGTTCAGGATAATCTTCCGCAGCTGTTCGAGACTCTCCGCGGTGATTTTGCTGCCGGGAATTCCCGAAATCTCCACGCTGGGAGCGGGGAACCGGCGCTCACTATCGCCAAGAAAATAGCATTCGATCGCCGTGGCCCCCACGTTGCTGACCCGTGTCTTGCTGTCCACAATCACCTTGTGCAGCAGCGAGTTCTCTCCTTCGCCAAAGCCCTGACAGAACAGCTCTAGCAGCTTCAGCTCCAGTAAGGACCCAACTTGCACCGGTCGCCACCCAAGCTGAACGGTCCCCGCAGCAGACTCGTTCGCGTTGGGAAAAGGATAGATCGTGGGCTCGAATCGTTCGGACGGATGAAAAACATATTTGGGCCGGTTACCGGGCGCTGGTGGCTTCGGTCCGCTGCCCGGACGGGAAAACCGCTGCATTTCTTGCGATATTCTTTGCAAGACATCGACTACCTTATCTTGGGGCGGAAACGAGAAAATGAAACCGGTGCTCGGCCCAATGCGATACCACCTGTCGTGAAATCGCCGGATTTCCTCCGGGGTCACCTCCCGCATTTCATCCGGTGTGCCTCCGCTTTCAAACGCAAAAGAAGTGTTCTCACCAAAGACGCTCTTGGTCAGTTGGTAGTAGTACGTCCACAACCCTTGCCGGGAAAGCATTTCATCATAGACGGTGCCGCCTTCAATCAGGGTCTTCTTGCCCTCTTGGTCGCCGGATACCGCAAAATGGTAGAACTCTCTTTCTGCTTCTGCATCGGAAAAATCCGGCCGGTAGAGGGTATCGAGCAAAGCATCAAAGACCTCGAAGAACCCGTCCGTGCCGGAGCCAGAAGAAAGACCGTAAAAGACATAATCCCTGGCGGTCGCCGCCTGCGACTCACTAAGTCTCATGCTTTCCAGAAGACTAAGGTACCGGCCCTTGGCTCCCTTCCCGATAAGCAAGTGTTCCAAAGAATGTGGAAGCCCTCGATTCGAGTCCACTAAAGTATCGGTCCACGTGAGTACCTGGGGAACGGCTTCAAGTTGAACAAAGTAGACCGGAGCGCCGGTTGGAACATGGATGAATTTCGTTCCTACGATTCTGCCTTCCGCGTCACGGTACAGATTCACAACCTGCATGTCGCCTATTTGTTGATCTTTCTTTAGACTGGAAAGATCCTGCGATGACGCCCTTGCAGCACCCCACGCCTGGAGTAGGAACCATAATGGGATGATGCAAAATAAGAGCTTCTGACGTACCGTCTTTGCTTCGAGCATGTTGGGGCAGACCCCTTTTTAAAGTTTTAGCTGGAATTCTGAAGCATACCAGACGAATTATCTATCCAGATATTTTGTGCAAACGATCTTCTTCCCAGCCGATGAACGATGAACATCAGACTCTCGTGACGGCTCCCCGGTACTCACTTAAACCCACGCACTCATTTAACATAGATATCTGACACTTCAAATCTTTCTATGGTCACCCTCAAAGACATCCAACATGCCCGCTCGCTCCTTCACAAAGTCGCTGTACGTACGCCTTTGGTCTTGTGCCGGCTTTCTGACGACCACCAGATTTACGTCAAGCCGGAAAACCTGCAACCCATTGGCTCCTTCAAGCTGCGCGGCGCGTACAACAAGATTTCATCGCTCACAGCGGACGAGCGCGCCCGCGGCGTGGTGGCGCATTCCAGCGGCAACCATGCGCAAGGCGTAGCGTTTGCGGCGCGGGCTCTGGGCGTAAAAGCGACCATCGTGATGCCCAGTACTGCGCCCAAGGTCAAACTGGACGCAACCCGTTTGCTGGGAGCAGAGATCGTGCTGGTTGGCCCGGCTAGTGAAGATCGCATCAAACGAGCAGCAGAGCTGGAGCACGAACGAGGACTCGTCCCCGTCCCGCCGTATAACGATGAGAAGATCATCGCCGGCCAGGGAACAATCGGCCTGGAAATTCTGGAAGACCTGAATCTGGAAAACCTGGAAGCCCCGGGCGTCGTACTCGTCCCGGTTGGCGGCGGCGGGCTGATCAGCGGCACAGCCACGGCGCTCAAGGAGTCGCGGCCCGGAATCAAAGTGATCGGTGTGGAGCCGGAATTTGCCGCCGACGCGCAGGCCAGCCTGAGGGCAGGCAAGATACAATCCATTTCAGGTGAAAGCGCGGCCCGCACGGCGGCGGATGGCCTGCGCTCGCAGAGTATCGGCCCGATCAACTTCGAGCATATTCGCAAATATGTGGACGGTATTATCACAGTCACCGAGGAGGAGATACGCAGAGCGATGAGGCGCCTGTTGTTTTCCGCGCGCATCCTGGCCGAGCCCAGCGGCGCGGTCACCACGGCAGCGGCCATGTTCCACATGGAAGATCTCCCCGCGGCGGGCAAGATCGTGGCCGTGGTGAGCGGCGGCAATATTGAACCGCAGGTTTTTTCTGAAATCCTGACAAGAACTGCGTAACGCGGACGGCTGGTGAACGAACGATTCGGTGAACGACTGGTGGACTAATTATGGTAAAGCAGTGGAAACAATTCGGGACCTTGGCCTTGGTTGTTCTTGCATCGGCTTTATCTTTTGCGGCGGACAAGGAACATGGGACGGTCATCCGCGAAGCCACGCTGCAAGTCGCGCCCGGTCCGGTCTCTGAGAAGCTGGCCGAAGTGGACCGTGGAAGCGATCTGGTAGTGCTGGAGCAGAGCCATGCCGACGCTCAGCCCTGGATCAAGGCCCTGGTCACCCTGGTTCAAGGAGACAAGGTTCAAGGAGAAAAGACTCAGGGAGACAATGCCCGCCAGGTCACCGGCTGGCTGCCCGCCCGAAGCGTGGTCACCGCTTCCACTCCCAATGGCGACCTGATTATTTTTGGCCAGGCGGCGGATTCCGAACAACGCGCCGAAGAACGTGGTGGACGCAAAGGCGCGGCCCAGGACGCCATGCGCCTGTACGCCCGCGTGGCAGAGTTTTTTCCCAGCTCGCCGCTGGCCGCCGAAGCCATGTGGCGCTCCGCCGACATTCGCTGGCAGCTTGAAAAAAACGACACCGCTCACATCGCTTCCCAGGACCTGGGGCCAGGAGAGCGCAAGCTGATCGACGAGCGATTCATGCAGGAGATCATCAAAAAGTTTCCTAACAGCAAATGGGCCGACCTGGCCGCCTACGATCTGATCGATAACAAAGTGTGCGGAAGCTGGCGGGCGCTGGCCGAGTGTCCGCTCAAGGAATCCGCCGCTTATGAGCAGTATGCCCATGAGCATCCGCAATCTCCCAAAGCTGCTGAAGCACTGTTCAACGCAGCCTGGCGGCAAGCCGCCCTGGCGGATATTTACCGGATCAACGATGAAAAGAACAAAAGCGACGCAGCGCGCAAGAAAGCCATCACGCTGGGGCAGGAGCTTGCGGGCCAATCTCCCCAGGGGGATTGGAAACCCCGTGCAGTCGACTTGGTCTACAAGCTGGAACACAAGATTCCGGTGTATGGGTCTGCTGAGTAATGGAATTCTTGAGGTACAACATGTCGAGATTTTGCAGACAATTCGCGCTCATGATTGTTCTTTCCGCAACGGCGTGTTTTGCCGCCGACAAAGAACACGGTACGGTCATCGGCCAGGTAACGTTGCACGTCGCGCCTGACTCCACTGCCCAGCAACTAGGACGCCTCACCCGTGGCCGCGACATCTATTTGATGGACCACACCACGGTCGACGGCAAGCCATGGTCGCACTTGCTGGCGATTGTCGATGTGGACGTGGAACGGGGGACCAGCCGTGAGATCAGCGGATGGGTCAACAGCAACGTGGTGATTACCATTTCAACTCCCAACGGCGACCAAATCATCTACGGCGAAGCGGTTGATTCTGAATCCCAGGCGGAGATGCGCGGCGGGCGCAAACATGCCGCGGAAGATGCCATGCGTCTTTATTACCGCCTGTATGAATACTTTCCCAGCTCTCCGCTCGCCGGAGAAGCCCTGTGGCGCGCCGCTGACATTCGCTGGCAGCTGGAAAAATCAGACGTTCTGACCCGGCCGTCGGCCCGCGAGATGGACCCGGATTTGCGCAACGCCATGGACGACCAGACCATGAAGCTGGTCATAAAAAAATTCCCGCATACCAAATGGGCCGACCTCGCCTCCTATGACTTGATCGACAACAAGCTCTGCGGCTCCTGGAAGGGAGAAGCACACTGTCCTGAAAAAGAATCGGACCTGTATGAGAAATATGCGCGGGAGCATCCCACGTCGCCCAAAATCGCGGAGGCGCTTTACAACGCACTTTTCCGGCAGGCCGCTCTGGTGGACATTTACAAGAGCGTCCACGAGCAGGATAAAAGCGACCACGCCAGGAAAAAAGCGCTCGATCTGGCGCAGGAGCTGGCGGCCAAATATCCCGAAGGCGACTGGAAACCCCGTGCCATGGAATTGACCTTTGCTCTGCAACAGAGCATTCCTGTCTATGGCCAAGGCGGCATCATCTCCACCAAGTAGACGCACACCGGAGGAAGTTTGAACGATTACCTGTTATCAGTTTTACTGGGCATCATCGAGGGCTTGACTGAATTCCTGCCCGTGAGCTCCACCGCTCATCTGCGAATCACGGAACGCCTATTGGGAATTCATCTTGATGATCCATACTGGAAGATGTACTCCATCGTGATTCAACTCGGCGCGATTCTCTGCTTGCCTATCTACTTCCGTTCGCGCATCGGCCGCTTCCTCTCGACTTTTCCTCGCGGCGACCGCGACGACCGCACCGTGATGAACCATCCGCTCACGTTGGTGCTGATTGCTTTTGTTTTCACCGCGGGTCCAGCGTTTCTGTTGACCAAGGTGATCGGCAAGCATCTTGAGAGCCTTACCGTGATGGGCAGCTCGCTGTTGATCGGCGGAATCGTTATGTGGATCGTCGACGCACATTTTGGCCCGCCGCGCACCACCGGCCGCCACATGACCGAGCGCATGGAAGAAGTGTCCACCATGCAGGCCATATGGATCGGCATCTGCCAGATCACGTCGGCGGTGTTTCCTGGTACGTCGCGCTCCATGTCTACCATCGCCGCCGGACAGGTGGCCGGGATGTCGCGACTGTCGGCGCTGGAATTCTCTTTCTTCCTCTCCATTCCCACCATGGTCGCCGCGACGGGATACGACCTGCTGCGCACCTTGCATCCCAAGCACGGAGAGCCGCTCGGCGCCATGCCGGCAACTCCGCATCAATGGACCGTGCTCGCCATCGGCTTCGTTGTTTCGTTTATCGTGGCCTTGGCCGTGGTGGCCTGGTTCATGAACTGGGTCCGCCGCAGAGGGTTCACGCCGTTCGCCATCTACCGGATCATCGTGGGAATAGCCGTGCTGGTCTGGGTGATGCGGGGACATGCATAGCTGAATCGATGGCTCCTACTTCGGCAGCACAAATCTAATCCTGTTTTCTCCGCGTCTCCGTGCCTCCGTGGTGAAAACTGGTTGATATTGCGTCATCGATCTCCCGATCTCGCGCGATGTCGGCGATCACGCGCGATCACGGCGATAGTTCAGATCACCACGCCATCCATCCTAAAAACGCGTTTCTTCGGCTTGAACGGAGGAATCGTCTTCGGCTCAATCAGCGGCGCGTTCTCCCGCCAGAAGTTTTTGAACTCGCCTTTGTCGCATGTGCGATAGAAGTGCAGCAGGTAGGCCTGGTCGGCGGACGTGTAATTGGAGAACCACTGGTCCACGTCCGTGATGCCGATCTGGTGAAACAACGCCAGCCCGTACCGCGCAGCCTCGCCTTCATAAGCCAGCACCTCGGGAATAAGCGCCTCATCCACCGGAGGCTTATATTGCCGGCCCAGATCAAACGCGCTCTCATTCACGTTCCACTGCACCGTATGGCCAAACAAATGTCCCAGCAGGAACAGGCGCTGCTCCGGCGTGATGGCGTAGTCCACGTCAATCTCCGCGCCGTCCAGGTCGCCGGTGAGCGGGTCAGGGATGTCGCGCGTGATGACGGGAATTCCGTAGTCGCGCTCCAGATGCTCCTGCACGCGCGCAGCGTAATCGACAAAAGGGATGGCCATAAGAGAGATTGTACCCGGACTCGCTTTTTGATTCTAAGACCTTCAATGCACCAGCCCTCTGGTGGCTGTTTTCATAATTCGTTCGGCCATTTTTTCAGGAGAAACAACTTCACTGTAATCGCAGACAAGAATCAGCCCATTCGGCCTAAACATCTCCGTTGTTCCATTGAGCGTGCAGCATATCGTCACCGTCTCACGCTCAAACTGGCATGCCAGCGACTTTCCCGCGGAGGGAATGAAAATCTCAACCTCATCTGGTCCAATCGAGGTGTAACGCAGGGTTTCTTGCTTCAAAAGAATGTTGAGCCGGTTGCAGCCAGTTTCAAGCCCGCGGCATATCTCCACCCATTTGCCCGCAAGATATTCCCGATCTCGCCTCTGGGATGCGCGATCATTGTCTCTATATTGATGATTAAACGACCGGCCTTTCTCAGCACGTCGTGCTTCTTGTTCGATGAAATCCATTTGTCAGCTCCTATGACAATCGCATGTAAAACGCGTTTGAGTCTTATAGGTGTCCCTTCGGCGCTTCCGGTTGCTGACTTTAGGGCCTTTTGCTGGAAAAGTTGCGTTATTAAAGTTGCGTTATTAGGGTCTTCTTGGTCAGTTCATGGGTCAGATAACATTTCAGGTCTGTCATCCCGAGCGAAGGCCGCAGGAGCAAGGCGACTGAGGACGAGTCGAGGGATCCCGACACTTCCTTCGACTTCCATGCCGATGCAGGGAGTTCTCACAAACATCTCGCCTCTGGTCTTTGAAGGCCACGGAGAATCTTCAGGTCGCTCCGCTGCGCTGCGCGATAGCCTGCGGCGTAAGGAAGGATTCTTTCCCGCGCTTTTCGGCACGACTCCGCAGCCCTTGCTCTGCGTTCGCGCTGGGCCTAAACACTCAAGTCGTGCCCTGATAGGTGTCTTGGCGTGGATGCGATGTCGCGATGCAACCCTGACATAGGTCGCGCCGGTAAATCGCGGACGATATGGAACTGAGGGAACGGCTTGACTTCGCTATATATTCGCCATATAATTTAACAGTTCTTACGAAGAATCCATGCGCTCAGCAGCGAATTAAGGACCAAGGTAGACGAGGGAGACTCAGACGAGGGAGTACTCAATAGAGCGCATGAAGCTAAAAAGTACTTGCCGATCGATCTTTTCCGGTTGATACTTCTGTTGCTCCGTTCTCCCCTAATTAAGATTAGCCATGAACGCCTCAATGCAAGATCCAAAAGGGGAGTTGAACATCCTCGAATTCTCGGACGCCGAGATTGTCATCGGCTTGGTCTTCCCCGTAGGTACCGATTATTCCGGTGTACAACTAACGCTAGAAAACTACCTGAAGCGCTTTCGCTACAAACCAAACATAATCAGCCTGAGCGAATACATAAAAAAAGTGGTTATGCGTTTGTCGCTTCCCGACGTCGAACTGAGAGAGGACACGGAATACAATCGCGTGGATTCTTATATGACCGCCGGCAACAGGCTACGCGAGCTTAGCAAACTGCCAGATTTTGTGGCGGCCGCTGCAGTTGCTGGTCTCAGTCAGCAACGAGACAAAGAAGGAGTGAGAAAGCTGCCTGACCCCCGAATGGCAACAGTCTTTCGCTCGCTTAAACGACCAGAAGAGGTCGCATTGCTCAGAAAAATTTATGGGCTCGGCTTTTTCCTGATTGGAATTTTTGCCTCCGAAGATGAACGTAAGAAATATTTGACGCGGGACAAGAATCTATCCAATAGCGAAGCGAGTAAATTGATGACGAGGGACGCTGACGAGGCTGACATATTCGGCCAGCGTACCCGTGACACTTTTCAGCTTGCGGATGTGTTTGTGCGACTTTCGGGCGAGGAATACAAGAATCAGTTAGAGCGGTTTCTTGATCTTGTTTTTGGGAATCCTTACCATACACCAGAGCCAGATGAACATGCGATGTTTTTGGCATATTCTGCGAGCCTGCGTTCGGCACAGTTAGCTCGTCAGGTGGGCGCGGCAATCCGTTCGCCTCACGGCGACATTCTAGCAGTGGGATGCAACGACGTGCCCCGGGCGGCCGGCGGTCTGTATTGGCCAGGTCCACATGACAAACGAGACCACACCCTCAAAGTTGACTCTAATGATCAGCAATTGCGGTTGATAATAGCTGACATTTTGACGCGTTTAAAAATCCCAGACATAGAACTCATTGATCCTTCAGAGGTATTCAAGGGGAGCCTTCTTCTGGATGTAAGTGAATTCGGGCGAGCCGTCCACGCGGAAATGGATGCACTCTCAACTTGTGCGAGGAACGGAACGAGCGTGCGTGCCGCAGAACTTTTCACAACAACTTTCCCTTGTCACACTTGCACACGGCATGTTATTGCGTCCGGAATCAGACGAGTGGTTTACATTGAGCCATATCCGAAGAGTCTGGCAGCGAAATTGCATAAAGACGCCGTGGATGTCAGCGGTCGGGTACACCGAACGAAAAGATTCACGGAGTTCTCGAAGATCCCCTTCGAACCGTTCGTTGGGATCGGACCCAGAAGATTTTTTGATTTGTTTTCAATGAGATTGAGTAGAGGGTACGAAATAAAACGAAAATCTAACGGAAAGGTTGTAGAGTGGGTGAGAAGTAGTGCGAGTCCGCGAATACAGATGTTGGCACTCTCGTACCTAGAACGAGAACAAATTGCGGCTGACAGGATTTACTCTGCTACTGACGAACTCAAGAAGCAAGGGAGACTTCTATGAGCGAAAAAGATAAGAAGCAAAACGGCGATTCTGAATATTGGGAATATTTGGAAGAGAATTCCAAGCTGGTATCAAATTGGCCAGAATGGATGCGCGGCGACACTGCTGAGCAACAAACTCAGAAATGTGAAACCACAGAGGATAAAAGCGGCAACTCGTAATGGCTTGTAACATTCCCCGGACTCATTGCTGCCGATGGAAATGGTTCCTTCGACTCCAGCTTACTCGCTATGCTCGCGCGCAGTCGCTCAGGAAGACAGGGCACGAGGGGCATCTTAAAATCCAGTGCGCTTCATCAACCGGGGCGGCTGTGCCACACGATTTTAGTTCATCCACCACAAACTCAAACCCTTCCATATTATTGTCGGGCCTAGCGCCTCGCCGGTGGTCTTCCTTCCCCAGTCGAACTTAGTAACAGGCACGCAAACGCACTTTTGTTTTGAAAATCCGTTCGCTGTCCTCTATTCTATATTTGGTCTGTGCCGTGAACAGGCGGCGGCACAACATGCGGTTGGCATCGCCCAACGAACCAACTGCGGAGGCGCGACCCTGCGGCCTGGGAAAACAGCTTCTAGCTAGTAGCTGCTGGCTTCTAGCCTTACTGCTTTTTGCTGCTTTCATCCTTCACACCTGAAGTGTGTCCGTACTTAGACTTAAGAATTCGCAGGCGAGGGCGCCTGCGCTCCATTTCATCTGCCGCCACCCACACCTGGGTGGCTTTTTTATTTGGGAGAAAAACTATGGCTAGGCCGGACAAAGAAGAAGTGATCGCCGCCATCAGGAAATGCGCTGAAGATCTCGGCCATGTTCCCACCTTGGATGAGTTGCTCAGAGTCACCAAAATGAGCAAGTACGCGGTCCGTGGAAACTTTGGTCCTTACAGAAAGGCCCTGGAAGCCTGCGGGCTGGAGCGCCACGGATGTGGATACAAGGTGGAGATGAAAGACCTGTTTCTGGATTGGGCCCGCGTGACACGCCTACTGGGGAAGGTCCCGTCCATGCTGGACTACGAACTTCACGGAAGATACACCACCAAGCCCCTGGTGAGGCACTTTGGCGGCTGGACCCACGTACCGGCCGGGCTGCTGTGCTATGCCCGTGAATCACAACTGGAAGACGAGTGGAAAGATGTGCTGGACTTCGCTGCGAGCGCACTGAAGTATGCGCTGCCCCCGGCACGGACGTCCGTGCGGATGATGGACCGGCTTCCCCGGGCCAAAATCGCGGCGGATGCACCAGTCTACGGAGCGCCGATGGCGCCGCTATCCCTGACCTATGCTCCGACCAACGAAGCCGGCGTGGTCTTTCTGTTTGGCACTGTGGCGCGGGAGATGGGCTTTGCCGTGACGCGCGTACAAACCGAGTTTCCCGACTGCGAAGCCATGCGCGAGGTACAGCCCGACCGCTGGCAGCGTGTACGGATTGAATTTGAATACGAGAGCCGCAATTTCCTGGCGCATCTGCATCCGGTGGACAGGTGCGACTTGATCGTGTGCTGGAACCATAACTGGCAGGAGTGTCCGCTGGAAGTGCTGGAGTTGAAGACGGCGGTGAGGGGCGTCGCCGCAGATTTACGCAGATAAAACAGATCGGAAATCAAATTTCACCACGGAGGCGCGGAGACACGGAGGGAAATCGGGAAAAGAATGGTCGAGAGAACGCCTTGATGCGGCGTGGTGACGCCAAACATTCTCGGGATCCTTCCACTCCCGCTTGCTCGCTGCGCTCGTTCGCAGTCGGTCAGGATGACAGGGATCGGAAACCAATTTTCACCACGGAGGCACGGAGACGCAGAGGGAAATCGGGAAAGTGCGTACCGCGGATCAACGCGGATGGTCGCGGATCAGGGAACATGCCTATACACCCCTTCACCCTTCTCGCTTGCATATTCCCGGTGATTCGCTATAACTTTTTCGCTATAATGACTCTGCTCTGGTGTTACTCTGGGCTTTTGGCAGAAACGGCGTTTTTGTCTCTGCTGAAGGACAGACCCTCATGAAGTATTTTTTGCGTGTCTTCACGCCTACAAAGAACCGGCGGCTCAATGAGCTGATTGGGTTCCTGATGTTCGTCTCCGCGACCCTCCTCTTCCTGGCGCTGGCCAGTTATTCGCCGCAGGACCCCTCATTGAACACAGCGGGCTCGCTGTTGTCGGGCGCCGCGCACAACTGGATCGGGCTATTTGGCTCCCTGGTGAGCGACCTGCTGCTGCAATCGACCGGCATTGTGATCTTTGTGGTTCCCGTGATGATTGGGCTGCTGGGAGCGCGCTGGTTCAAGTCGCGTCCGGTGGCGTCGCCGGGGGCCAAGATGATTGGCGCCGCGATCCTGCTGGTGTTTTTGCCCGCGTTGCTGGCGTTGCTGCCCGGACAGATGCGCTGGTTCCATGCCGTCCCGGTGGAAGGACTGCTGGGACGAATTGCCGGCGATGTTCTGCTGCATTATTTCAACCTGGCAGGCGCTTACATTGTGTCGATCACGCTGGTGGCCGTGGCGCTTTATCTTTCTACCGCTTTTTCATTCAGCGCCGCGCGCCTGTGGGTTGAGACCCGCTTTGTTTTTGTGTTTGCCCTGTGGCAGAGGGTCCAGGACTGGAGGGCGGCGCGCGCGCAGAAAAAAGCGCAGAAAGCACAGCAGAAATTGGACCGTCGCAACGGAACGGACCGCCGTGCCGCGACCGTAGGTGCAAGCATCACACCGAGAACGCAGCAAGCGTCCGTGCAGACTTTTCCGAGCGGAATCGAGCGGATGGCCGAAGCCGAAAAGGAACAAGTCCGCGCCGCCGCGCCGCTGCCGCAATCTGGCCTAGCAAATGCCGGCATGGAAAATACGGGCGAAGGCGAGCCTTCCATCCTGGCCCGCGCCGACCGCGAACTCAAACGCAAAACCGTGATGCCCAAGATTGCCGCAGGCGGATACAAGCTGCCGCCCAGTTCGCTGCTGCATCGCGCCGACGACCAGCAGGCGGTGAACGAAGCAGAAGTCAAAGTAATGGCCGAAGTTTTGGTGGAAAAATGCGC